>ERZ1740060.167-NODE-167-length-51308-cov-23.547031_pt1 | contig 51308 bp, 46 predicted proteins | sample MGYA00581743_ERZ1740060 | MGnify/ENA primary metagenome ERZ1740060 (study PRJEB43018, sample SAMN04849235) | marine metagenome | isolation source: floating plastic debris | place: Pacific Ocean | collected 2008-08-27 | study: EMG produced TPA metagenomics... | reverse complement strand
CAGAGCGAATTCAAGAGGCATTAAGTGTACCTCACGAAGCTGAGAAGCGCTGTATTGAAATAAAAGGCATAGAATTAGCCTCTTGCGGACTATAGTACAATTATACTAAATTCCGCAAGAACTACTCATCCCGATGTTGAGCTTCTGCCAGGTGGGGGATCGCCCCCCTGAGGAACATAATCGGCAAAGGCCTGACCACTTAATTGAAAAACGGTGGCGATCGCCAACAAGCTAGCTAGCGAAATCTTTATCCTGATAAAGCTTAAGGGAGGAAATAACATGGTTATTTACAACTTAGATAATGATTCAATAAAGCATGCACCTATTATTGACTAGAAGGCCACGAAAGCTCACAAACTGTGCCGTTGCCATCTCTTTTTGAAAAGCGAGAAAACTTACCGCTCAGCATTAATTCTAATCGATAGGAAGATTGGGTTCCATCCCCGATATGTGTAGATTGGATGCCCGGACCGTTGTCTTCTATCTTTAAACTGTAAAAATCGTTGATATTTTTGCCTAAGACCTGAATTCGCGTCGTGCCGAGTGCGTGCTTGCCGATATTTTGTAGCGATTCTTCGAGGAACCAGCACAACTGTCTTTTGACATCTAAGTTGAGTTGCTGACAGTTAAAGGGCTCAATTGAAACTGCCCGCACCTTAATCGTTTCAAATCCCGGTAGTTTGCGCTTCACGGCCAAGCTATAGACCTCGTAAAGCACTTCATGCATGGGATGAGTCAGGTCTAATTTAATATCTCCTTGAGAGTAGAAAAAATATACGTCACCGATCGCTTCTTGCCGCAAGCGCTCACCCACCCCCCTGATCTCTTGGTTCAGGGCTCTGAGTTCCTCCAACACAAAAGACTGCTCAGTGTTGCCATCTTTAGCACTCCGCAAAAGACTCGATAGCCGCTGTAATGGCCCCGCATGAATGGCACTAAAGGCTCGCTCAATTGCGTTGCGTCGTTCGGCCTCGAGCACTTGCACTTCGACCAAGGCGGCCTCTTGGCTGCGTAGCGCGCTACGCTGGCTGCGATAGTTAAATCCCAAATAGGTAATCCCCGCAAGGGGCAGGCTCATCGCCATCGGGGCCACTGGCAGCCAGAGGCCAAATCGATACAGAATCAGATAGCATGCGCCGACTGCTATCAGCGTCATAACCGCGAGGCTGATCATGCTTCTCAGCGTCGAGCGAAAGGAGATGCTCATGGCAATGCCCATCAATCCCGCCGACACAATCAGAATATCTTCACTCCAAAACGGGATGCCCCTAATCAGGGGGCGAGCATCGATCACTGAGCGGATGATTTGGCTGGTGGCATGGGCTTCTAACTCAGGCCCCGTAATGCCAATGCGAGGTGAAATATCGCGAGTTTCATCATCCTGAATGAGGTTAGAAGAAGCTGAAACAGGCAAAAATCTTGGGAAATACGCGTCAATTTCATCGACGATGACAACTTTGTCCGTCAAGGCTTCCAGATCTTGAGAGCGGTCAAACAATTTTGAGGCTTCTACGACCTCAAAGGTAGCAGCACCCGATCTGAAATTCAGTAGGGTTTGAATCTTGCTGATGTCAGCTTCCCGCACATATCCACCCGAATTTTCTGCCAAAATGGGAATTGGAGTGAACTCCGGCGATTCAGGCTCTTTGAAAATCGGAATATCAGGATTAGTCGGATGATTTTCGAGAACATAGCCTCGTTGCGTCGTTAAATACGTTTCGGCAAGTTTGAAAGAGAACGAAAACCGGAATGGGTTATCAGTTGCATCTTCGTTTTCATCGGGCAAATAAGCCCCCACAAATACCCGCCTGATGCGACCATCGCGATCAAGAGGAACGTCATTCAGGCCAACCTGAGTTTGCGCTACGCGGTCAGACAGAGGAGCAATGGGTGGAATGGGTCGAGGCGGTAAGACTTTCTCAACAGTGATGAGATTTTCATGGGTTTCAAACAGGTTAAGCAGCTCTTCTCGACCAGGGTCATCATTAAACTCTTCTCGAAAGACGTTCAGACCCACGACAGCGGGTTCCGCTGAAAAAATGATTTCTAACAGCTGAGCGAGTTGCGACTCAGAAAGGTTCTCATCTACTCGCACCGGGTCTTGCTCGATGAGCACGATAACAACTTGCTCATCAATACCTGCCGCCGGGCGGCTCCGCAAAAAAACATCCAATACCGCCAGTTCTAGAGTGGCAAATAGCCCTAGCCAGCGAGCGGCGATCAAGCCCGCAACCATGACGTACCCCACCGGCCAGCGTGAAGATTGCTGAAAGAAGCTTTGAGCGCCTGTGAGAGAGGTTTTTAAGAACGGCAGCATAGTGGCAGAGCTATTCGATTAAGCCTTCATCCCGCGCTTTAAGACAGGTGACGATGCGCAGGTTGCGGCCCTCTTCTTTGGCATCTTCGGGGTAGATGCCCAGCACGTCGTAAATTTTGCTCCAGTAGTTGCGCACCATGCTTTCGGAGACGTGCAGGTGCTTGGCGATCGCCCGATCCTGATACCCATCTTTACAAGCCAGATCCAGGGTTTCGAGCCACTCGGGCTTGAGTTCGAGTCCGGCTTTGAGGCTGCGAATATCACGGGTGTGGGTGTAGCCCTGCAAAGCCGCCTTAAAACGCTCAAAGGCTTTATCAGTGGCACTATCTTTGCTGGTCACGGTGAAGCCGCCGCGATGATTATCAATGTCAGGAATAATCCTCACCAGGGCATCGGGGTAAGAGGTGTGGATGGCAATATTGATTTCGGGATAATCTTTCATCAGACTTTTTAAGAACTGAATGCCGAACTCAGTTGCCGCTGGCTCGCCCGGCCCTTCGGGCAGCTGCAGATCGAGCACCAGCAGGTCAGGTCGCAACCGGCGCACCGCTTCTCGAGCAGCCTGCAGCGTGGTCAACGTCTCTAGCGCGATGTTGCTGCCAAACCGTTCCAGAATGCTGTGAATCCCGGCCAGGGTCGTGGGATGATCTTCGACGACAAAAATTGTTCGCTGCTCACTGCCCGAAGCCACTTTAGAAGTCATCGTCTTGAGAGAAGAGGGAGGCGTAGAGACTGAGGCAGAGGCGATCGCAACCATGGTAGATGAGGAAAAAGTAAGGGCAAGCAACAAAACCGGACAGCAAGCACGAACGATATCCTCACAGTTTGGCGCAGACCCTGACCAGGCTCAATAGCGAAAACTACAGCCCCGATAGCAGAAAGATAGACTACTAGCTGGCCGTCGGCAATGCTCTAGATAAAAACCTTCACCCCAACCAGATTAAACCGCTCTACACAATCCGTAATCATGCTGTTGCCGATGAGGCCATCGGTCAGGGCGATCTCACCGGATTACCCTCAAGAGAGGACTGCCCTGAGCAAGATCAGCCGCTCAATACTAAAGCCTTGACCTCCTCAGGAATGACGCCGTTGAAGCCGATTTTTGCCCCTTAATCCCCAAATCTGGGGGGATCGGATTCAACATCCCACAGATTTGGGGGATACAGGGGACTCTTGCATACGTCCTAACCCTGCTTGTTCTATGCCCATTCTTGTCCCAGTAGATGTGAGCCTACAATTTTGTCCGCTCCAACGCGCCCACGCCTTAGCAATTCTCAGTTGGCGTTATCCGCCGCCCTATGACGTCTACAATCTTGCGCCGGATGATTTGGCCGATTTGCTCAATCCTCAAAATGCCTTTTTTGCCCTCATGCAGACCGACAACACCCTCGCCGGGTTTTGTTCATTTGGGCCAGACGGACAGGTGATACCAATTCTCTGAAACTGGACTACAGATCTTCCTTTCGGCTCCGCTCAAGGAACGTCGGCTGAGCGAAGTCGAAGCCGACTTGTATGTGTAGCTGTAATTTGTCGAACTGGTATGAGTGGCGGCAACTATGATGCCACCGCCCTAGATATTGGCATGGGCTTGCATCCTGATCTCATTGGTCAGGGACAAGGTCGACACTACGCCATAGCCGTCGCTCGGTATGGCAGTAGCCAGTTGGGTGCGCACCGTTTACGCGTTACTATCGCCACGTTCAACATCCGAGCGCAGCGGCTTTAGCAGCAGCTGGGATTTGAGCCCGTAGAGCAGTTTTGTCGGACTGACAGCCATCAAACCTTGGTGATTATGGTGGGTAAGATCGCGAGATGAGGCGTAGTGAGACCTGCACCACTGGCCCATCTGAACAGTTAGCGCGCGCCCTCAGCGATGCCGCGATTTATTCCTGTGTTGGCGGCCCCTCAACTGCGGGAGCAGCCTCATCTTGTGGAGCATCTTGTGGCAGAGCGTCGACCTCAGGAGCAGCTTCGACCGCCGTGCGCGTCGTTTCTTGCAGGTAATATTCGCCCAGGTCGATATCGCTGATCACAATTTCTTGATACTGCAAAACACCCGTCACCCGCACGGTGTCATTGATGGCCGGAGCGGTATCCGCACTGCGCACCCACACCGTACCAGTGGCATCCGTGAGCTGATACAGCGTGTCTTCTAAGAGGGGCGCGGCTTGCGACACGGTGCCCTCGATCTGCAAGGTTTGATCCACGCGATCGCGAGATAGGGTCTCAATCGGTTGGGTCGAGCCGATCAGCTGCGAGACGCGATCGGGGAGATGCACGCCCACCGTCTCACTGGGTATCGAGGTCTCAGTCGGCTGACTGCAGCCCAACAGGAGTACTCCGAAGGACAGCCCACACCATTTTTTAAGCTGCCAGATCTGTTGCAACATGCCGAATAATTTAGGATAAGCAGTCTCTAAATCTGAGACACTAGAACTCGTAAAATTAGGCCGATGTCGATCAAAGACGGCACCCAACCAGGATGCAGCTAAGGAGCTGAGTCACGATTGAATGACTCAATGCTCTCTGACCAACAGCGTAACTCAGGATTTTAATGACGCAAATTCTGGACGGCAAAACTCTGGCAAAAACTATCCAGACGACCCTGGCGGAGAAAATTACCGCTTGGGCTCCGCTCGCCGGTCGTCCACCCGGGCTCGCCGTGGTGATGGTCGGCGATAACCCGGCCAGTGCCGCCTATGTCAGAAACAAAGAGCGGGCTTGTGAGCGCGTCGGCATTGCCTCGTTTGGTCAGCACTTGTCTGCCGATACGACGCCAGCGCATGTGGCCGGGCTGCTCGCGGATTTCAATGCGGACGATCGCATTGATGGCATCTTGCTGCAGCTACCAGTGCCAAATCATTTAGATGCGGTCGCGCTGTTAAATGCCATTGACCCAGACAAAGATGCGGACGGCTTGCATCCCGCCAACCTGGGTCGGCTGCTGCGGGGCGAATCGGGGCTGCGGAGCTGCACGCCCTTTGGGGTCATGCAACTGTTGCAGACTCACCAGATTGATCCCGCCGGTAAATCGGCGATCGTTCTGGGGCGCAGCATTCTGGTCGGTAAACCCATGGCCTTGATGCTGCTGGAAGCCAACGCCACCGTGACCATTGCTCATTCCCGTAGCCAAGATCTGAGGGCTCTGACCCAAGCAGCCGATATTGTCGTCAGTGCAATCGGGCGACCGGGCTTGCTCACCGCCGACCATATCAAGCCAGGAGCCGTCGTCATTGATGTGGGGATTAACCGGATTGAGACGGCACCGGGGCAGTATCGTCTGGTCGGAGATGTAGACTATGAAGCGGTTAGGCTTGTGGCGGCGGCGATTACGCCGGTGCCCGGGGGAGTTGGTCCCATGACTGTTGCCATGCTTTTGCACAATACGGTGCAGAGCTATTGCCGTCGCGTGCCGAGCTTACCCAGCGACCAGTCTCTTTTGTTTTAGCCGTTGCAGCTTGAGTAGGGTAATGACTTCTTCTACTGATACTACGTTTGACCTCAAAGCCTATTTGCGCGATCGCCAGCAGCAGGTTGAGGTCGCCTTAGACGCCTCACTGCAGGGACAATACCCCGAGACCATTTATCAGGCGATGCGCTACTCGCTCTTAGCCGGGGGCAAGCGGCTGCGCCCAATTTTGTGTTTAGCCACCTGTGACCTCATCGGCGGCACCACAGTGATGGCGATGCCGACGGCCTGCGCGCTCGAGATGATCCACACGATGTCGTTGATTCACGATGACCTGCCCGCGATGGATAACGACGACTATCGTCGCGGGCAGCTCACTAACCACAAAGTCTATGGCGAAGACGTTGCCATTTTGGCAGGCGACGCGCTCTTAACCTATGCGTTTGAATGGGTCGCCACCCAAACTCAAGACGTGCCCGCTGATCGCATCCTGCAGGTGGTGGCGAATCTCGGCAGAGCCGTAGGCGCTGAGGGGCTCGTGGGTGGCCAGATTGTGGATCTCGCTTCCGAAGGTTCTGCCGACGTCAGTCTAGAAACCCTCAATTACATTCACACCCACAAAACGGGGGCGCTGCTGCAAGTTTCCGTCACGTCAGGGGCGATTTTGGCGGGCGCTGATGACAGTCAAGTTGAGACGTTATCGCAGTATGCCGATCGCATTGGTTTGGCCTTTCAAATTGTGGATGACATCCTTGACATCACCGCCACGTCAGAAGCATTAGGCAAGTCTGCGGGCAAAGATTTAACTGCTCAAAAGGCCACCTACCCGAGCTTGTGGGGGCTCGAAGCATCGCAACAGCAAGCCCAGCAACTCGTCGAAGCCGCTAAAACGAGCCTGATGGACTGCTTTGGCGCTCCGGCCCAGCCCCTGATCGCCCTGGCCGATTTCATTGTTAACCGGACCCATTGAGGAGCTCTAAATCAGCTATGCAAGACATCGCGGATATTTTGCAAAACCGGGTGTTAATCGTGGCGTTGGTCGCCTGCCTGCTTGCTCAGTTTCTCAAGCTGGTGTTTGAGTTGATTATTCATCGCAAAATTAACGTGCGAGTGCTGGTTGAAACGGGTGGTATGCCCAGCTCTCACTCTGCCTTGGTGACGGCCCTGGCCTGCGGCATTGGCCAAACCTGGGGGTGGGCCAGTCCGGGCTTTGCGGTGACAACGGTGTTTGCCGGGATTGTGATGTATGACGCGGCAGGGGTGAGACAGGCAGCTGGCAAACAAGCCAAAATCTTAAATCAGATTATCGACGAGCTATTTCGGGAAAAGCCCGAATTCAACGAAGATCGCCTGAAAGAACTCTTGGGCCATACCCCGGTGCAAGTGATTGTGGGGTCAGTGTTGGGGGTATTGGTGTCTTGTGTCGCTGCACCGGTGCTGTTTTAAGCCAGGGTGGTCGAAGTCTGTATTTGCCCAGGTCCAGCAGAGGGCAAATATTCACATCGTTCGGTGGAAAGGAAGCCACAGAAGCCGCGATCGCTTCTTCATGGTTGGGCACTTAAAATCAGCGATCGCCTTCGACGCATGGGCTTAACATTCACAAAAATCAACAGATTGTTAACCCTCAAAAACCTGAGCTGGAGGGCTAAACCGGTTGACTTTCGTCGCCTAGATGCTTACATATAGCAGAAGTCGGAATGCAGAAGTCGGAAGTCGGAGTTAAAAGGCTCGTCAGATGGTGATTTCAGCTATCTAGAGTGACCGGATCAAATTGCGGCTTGCTATAGCAGTGAATGCAGCTGTCATAAAAGAAGCTGCTCAATTTTTATGCATATATAAAATGTCAAGTTCAGGAATTTACGGCATCTAAGAATAGATAAATATATGCTGTGTTCTTCTAGCGATTTGTCGGAATTCCAAGACTCAAACACGATGGCTTGTCAAGCTAATATCAATAACAAAGTGTTCCTTGGGCAGAATACTGGGCAAAACCTGTCTAAGGAAATCAGGGACGCTGGCTTTCTACCTCAGGACAGGGGTTCATGTATCGCCCCAAGGGTACGCCTAGCCCTAGAGTGAGGCTGACCTGCAAGACATCCGACTGAGTTCAATGAGTCGGTCTGGCAAACAGTCCCAATTAGATCGAGACTGGGGCAGCAGACTTGTGTTGCATCGGATAAACCTGAATGAGTGACTGCGCCCTGACCCTGAGAGTTCATACTCCCACGCATCACCCTTCCCATAGTGGGCACTCATTCTCTCCATATACAATTCCCCTGCACAGATACCTTATGCATTCCAGCCCGACACCCACACCGCCCAGTCAACCTTTGGGTGCCGTGCCTGCGGCTCTGCCGGACAACGAAGCGGCCAGACTGCAAAAACTGATCGATTATCGGGTGTTAGATACTGCCCCCGAAGCCGCCTATGACGATATCACCCAGCTGGCGGCTCACATTTGCGATGCACCGACCGCGTTAGTCAGCCTCATCGATCATTCTCGACAGTGGTTTAAATCTTGTGTGGGTCTCGATGCGACGGAAACCCCGCGCGATTTGGCTTTTTGCGCCCATGCCATTTTGCAGCCAGGCGTGTTGATGATTCCTGACGCTCAGGCCGATAAACGCTTTGCCAACAATCCTTTAGTGACGGATGCACCGCACATTCGCTTTTATGCCGGTGCGCCCCTAGTCACCTCCGAGGGCTATGCGCTCGGGACGCTGTGTGTCATTGGCTATATGCCGAAGCAGCTGACCTCAGAGCAGATTCAGGCCCTCGAAGCGCTCGCGCGTCAAGTCGTGAGCCAGCTAGAAATGCGGCTCTCGGTGCAGCGCCTCGAAATGGAAATGACCCAAAAAGCAGAAGCTGAGGCAGCGTTGCAGCAGGCCAATGACAGGCTGATCGAACGCAACGCAATGATTAGCCAGAGCAATCAGCATCTAGAGCGGGCCTTGCGAGAACTCCAGCTGACCCAAAGCCAGCTCATTCAAAACGAGAAGATGGCCGGTTTGGGTCAGTTAGTTGCAGGCATTGCCCATGAAATTAATAATCCGATCAGTTTCATCACGGGCAACGTGGCACCGGCCAAGCAATATGCCAGCAACTTATTGATGCTCCTTAATCTTTACCAAGCCGAATCTGGGGCTCCTTCTCTCGCCATTCAGGCTTTGCGAGACCAGATCGACGTGGAATTTGTAGCGGCGGATTTTCCGCGCTTGCTCGACTCGATGCAGGTCGGGAGTCAACGCATCGCTGATATCGTAACTGCTCTAAAAACGTTTTCCTATTTGGACGAAGCGGGCAGAAAACCCACCAATCTGCAAGCAGGACTCGAAAGCACACTGATGATTGTGCAGCATCGGCTAAAAGTCCAAGCCGATAGACCCGCCATTGAAGTCACTCAAAAGATTGCGCCACTCCCGCTGGTCACCTGCGATGCGGGCGCTCTTAATCAGGCAGTGATGAACATTTTGCTCAATGCGATCGATGCCCTCGACGACTACGCCCAGCAGGCGAACCAAGCCACCTCAAATGGGTCGCCCAAAATCGCCATCACCGCTGAACTCTCTCATCATCAGGAAGTTGTCATCACCATTACTGACAACGGGCCGGGTATTCATCCTGATGTAAGGGACAAGATTTTTGAGCCCTTCGTCACCACAAAAACTGCTGGGAAAGGGACGGGACTGGGACTTTCGGTGAGCCGCAAGATTGTAGTGGAGCAGCACCAGGGACGTTTAGAGTGTTTTTCTAAACCGCCACTCGGTACCCAATTTGTCATTGTGCTGCCGCTATCGGACAAAGTGGCTTGATGGGCTCTCTCATTGATTAACGCATCCTGTGCTTAAGGGGTGCGTAGCGCCGCGATCGCCAAACAAGCCCAGCCCGCAATCAGGGCCACGCCACCCAACGGCGTCACCGGCCCAACGGCTTTCATGCCTGCCAGGCTGATCAGATAAAGACTGCCCGAAAACAGCACTACGCCGGCAACCAGTAACCAGCCCGCCGCTGTTAGCCAAGCGGTCGCAACCTTATCTTGGCCCAACAACAGGGCGATCACCAGCAAGGCCAAGGCGTGATACATCTGGTAGCGAATACCGGTGCCAAATACCGCGATCGCCCGTTCGCTCAGCTGCCCCTGCAAGGCGTGGCTGGCGAACGCGCCTCCCGCTACCGAGAGGCCGCCTAAAATTGCCGCGATCGCCCCAAAAATTTGCATAGTTGCCCACTCTAAAATGCTTATGGTTATAGCGTAAGCAAGATGCGGAGTGACGATCCAACTGATGCTTTGATTGTCACTCCCTTGGGCAGCTTGAGCACTCGTGACAATTTGGCAGTCAGGTAAACCTGTGACCCCAGAAGCAATTATCTCGATCATCTGCGACCAACTTCCAGGCATAGTCCCGAAAGCTAGTTGGGGGGAAACGTCGCTGTTTTACAACCCCAATAGGGTTTTGCCTCACGGCGTTTATTTTTGCACCCTCAAGCGTCAAAACGGCGAAAATGACCAGGCTTCAGAGCTTGATCGACCCGGTGTCTTTCGGGTAGCGATCGGCCTTGAGCCTAAAACGTACAGCCGGTTGTTTGGCTCCAAGCCAGAGCGCCCCGCCAAGGGCGGCATAGTGACGGCTGATTACGATTTCACCGCACTGAATGAGCTGATGCCTCATCCGATTTATGCCTGGATGAGCTGGGCGCAAATACTTTGCCCGAGTGACAGCCAATTTGAGACCATTTTTCCGCTGATAGAAGAGGCCTATCAGAGAGCAATTAAGAAGTTTGAGAAAAAGACGGCTAACAGAGACAGATAAAAATGCAGGTATCGGTGTTTATTGCCACGACCCTAGATGGTTTCATCGCTCGCACCAATGGCGACCTTGATTGGCTGCCCAATGCCGAGGCCGAGGAGGCTGAAGACTATGGCTATCAAACATTTTTTGACGCCATCGACGTGCTCGTGATGGGTCGTCACACCTATGAAACAGTGCGATCGTTCGGCGAGTGGCCCTACGGCGATAAACGCGTGATTGTTCTCAGCAGCCGGGCGATCGCCATTCCACGCGCGTTAACTGATCACGTGACCGCCCACACCGCAACGCCGACAGAGATTTATCAACAGCTGAGGGCTGAGGACTGCCAACGGGTGTACATCGATGGCGGCCAGACCATCCAAGGTTTTTTGCGCGCGGGTTTAGTGGATGACATCACTGTGTCTCGGATGCCGGTGCTGATCGGCAGTGGCATTCCTTTGTTTGGCTCCGTGGCCGCCGATATTCACCTGAAGCATCTCACCACGATCGCGTTTGCCAACGGCATCGTTCAAACTCACTATGCGGTGGTGAAAGAATCCTCAACCGATGCTGCAGGATGAATGATCTATCGCCCCAAACAAGTTGTGGTTGATGATGCAAAGTCGTTCAGTCAGCGCTCAGCCGGTTGGCAGGTGGGGCAGTAGTAATAGCGCCGCCCGCCGGTGCGATCTTTGATGATGGCGGTGCCACAGACAAAACAGCCCTGACCATCGCGGCCAAATACCCAATGCCGGTAATGCCGCCGGGGCATGCCCCGCTTTTTCAAATCGGCAGCGATCGCCAAATCATTGGTAATCCCGCCGTGTCGGTAAGACTGCTGCGGTACCGCCAGCGCCGCGTCGGCAAAGCGGGCTAACTGGTCGCGATCGTAATCGGTCGGTCGGTGCGTGGGGTGCAGGCGGCTGACAAACAAAATCTCGCTGCGCAGATAGTTGCCGACTCCACACAAAAAGCTCTGATCGAGCAGCAGCGTCGTAAAGCGACGACGATAAAACACCTTGCTCTGCACCCACTCTAAAATCTCTGCGGGCGTCACGGTCGCATCCAAAATGTCAGGCCCGAGCCGCTGAATAAAGGGATGCTCTAACACTGCCACCGCAGGCAGCACCTCAATGTCAGAGGCACTGTAGAGCAGCGCTGATTTGCGCTCGGTATGAATAGCAAACCGCAGCTGCCGGTTCGTTGAGGGGTAGTTGTAGGCGTTGCGTACCATCCATTTGCCATAGAGCTGGTTGTGGCTATAAACACACAGACCGCCCTCAAAGTGGGTGACCAGCGCTTTGCCATAGGTCGAGATTTGAGTCACCGCCTGGCCCGTCAGCTGATCTTGATAAGGCTGGAGATGCTCAAAGGCGAAAAAAACTTCCGTAGTGGGCTGGTGGGCGATCGCCTTCTCTAATTTGTCGGCGGCTTTGCGAATTTCTGGCCCTTCTGGCATGGAGTCAATTGAGAGAATGAAGACAACGGTTCACACTCTAACGCTCTGCCCAGGTCTGTGCCGCCTGCCGACAGCGCTTATCGCCTACAGAATCTGCCCCGCCGCAATGCACTGTTTGTACCAGTGGAAGCTGGCTTTGGGAATACGCTGCTGGGTGGCGTAGTCGATATAGGTAATGCCAAAGCGGCGATCGTAGCCGTAGGCCCATTCAAAGTTATCCATCAGGCTCCACAAAAAGTAGCCGGTCAGGGGATAGCCCTCGGCCACAGCGCGGTGAGCCGCCTGCAGATATTGCCGCAGATAGTGAATGCGATCGAGGTCAAGAATTTCGCCCTCGGCAGTGACTTCATCCTGGGCGGCGCAGCCGTTTTCGCTGATGAAGACGGGCAGATCTGGGCGCTGTAGCGTCATGCTGATATGGCGAATGCCCCAGTAGAGGCTCTCAGGTACCAAGTGCAGCCACGGCATATGCAGCCGTGGATAGCCGACGGGCAGCGGTAGCACTTCGTAGCCCACCACAGTATCGGCAGCGCGCACGTAAACACCGCTGTAGACGTTGAACCCTAGCGCCTCTAACGGTTGATGAATCGTCTCCAAATCACCCGGCTGGATGTCAGGGGCCTGATCGCCGAGCTGAGCCAGCAAGGCGGGACTGTACTCGCCCGTCAGCGCCGGAAAGATGATGCCGCCATTGGTGCCGACTGTGTGAAACGCTTTTTGTGCCGCCGCAATGTGATCGGGCGTCGCCGTGAGGGGCACCGTCGCCAAAAAGTTATCCACCAGGGCAATCTGGCAGGGTTGCGGCGATGCGGCGCGAATCGCCTGACAGCCTAGCCCGTGGGCTAACAGCGCGTGATGCGAAGTTTGCCAAACGTCTTTCAGGGAAGCCACACGGGTGCCTGGTGCGTGGACGGGCACTTGGTTGACGCCGTAGCCCATATGGGTAAAGCAAAAGATTTCGTTGAGCGTCATCCAGTGGGTGACGCGATCGCCCAGCGCTTTGACCACCGCCGTCGCATAATCGGCAAAGTCTTGGGCCATCTCCCGGCTGCGCCACGAGCCATAGCAATCTTCCAACGCTTGCGGACTATCCCAGTGAAATAGGGTGACGTGGGGCGTGATGCCCCGCGCCAGCAGGCCATCAATGAGGCGCTGATAAAAGTCGAGCCCGGCTTGGTTCAGCGGCCCCCGCCCCGTGGGCAAAAGGCGGGGCCAGGCCAAACTCAACCGATAATGCTTGACGCCCAAGGCTTGCAGCAGGTCCAAGTCCGCCGCATAGCGATGGTAATGGTCGCAGGCGATCGCCCCGGTATCGCCGTTCAAAATACGTCCCGGTTGCGCGCTAAACGTATCCCACACGCTAGCCCCGCGACCGCCAACCTGCGCCGCCCCTTCAATTTGATAAGCAGCGGTTGCGGTACCCCATTGAAAGCCAGGCGGAAACTGCAAAGTCATAACGGTTAAGCGACAGAACGGGGCATATCGGCGTCAACAGTCGGGCCGACTGGAGGCGGGCTCTCAACCTTAAGAGTGCGGCTCATCAGCGCCACCATAGCATTCACGATCGCGAGCCCTACCAGGACTATTTTGCCAGCGAGTATGGCGCGATCGGTATCGATGCTTCGTTTTCAAACAGCGTCACAGGGCTTGAATTGGCTTTGACCCAATCATGAAGGCGGCAAGACTCTGACTTTTGAGGGGGATAAAAATCTGGCATTCGTCAGATATGCGATTCTCCTCAGTTACCGAAAATGGACGGAACCTCGACCTGAGGTGATGAAGTGGGCATTCAAAATTACGCCACAGGCAACTATTTAAACAGGCAACTATTTAAAGTGATATCTGGCCAACCAGTCGTGGCGTGGCACCATTCATAAGATCTAAAATGGCCCAGCATCCCGATTCAGTAACCCCGCAGTTTTACATCCCCAGGTGTTCGCTAGTGTTTAGCACCTGTCATCATCGAAGGGCTCTACGACTCGTTATCCAGGTTGTTGACTTTAGCGGCTGCAGTGAGAACGGGTGCCGTCATGCGGTGTTGCCAAGGTTTTGACCTTGACACAAACGACACGCCCGAGGGTTGAGCAGACTTTTTTCTGATTTGATATTCCACCCTGGTTAGTTTTTTGATGAATAAGATTCGCATTGTGATCATCGAAGACCATGACCTCACCCGAATGGGGTTGAAAGCGGCCCTGCAGCAGCAAGCGCAAATCTCCGTCGTAGGTGAGGCCGCGAATGGTCAGCAAGGTCTCGCTTTACTGCAGCGAGTGCAGCCCGATGTCGCCGTGGTTGATATTGGCCTGCCAGACATCGACGGGATTGAGGTGACCCGGCAATTCAAAGCGGGTTCGGCCAACGCCGAACCACCGGCTACGCGCATTCTCATGTTGACGATGCACGATACCGAAGAGTCGGTCATGGCTGCCTTTGCGGCAGGTGCGGATTCTTATAGTGTGAAGGACATCGATATTGAAAAATTAGTCGAAGCCATTCAGCTGACCCATGAAGGGCAAGTCTGGATCGACCCCGCGATCGCCCGCATTGTGCTGACTCAAGCCAAACGAATTGCGCCACCCGCCGCAGTCGGCACCGATAATAGCGATGACTACGCGCAAGTGCTCGAAATGTCGCCTTTGACTGAGCGGGAGCTGGAAGTGCTGGAATTGATCGTCGCGGGCAGCAGCAACGCCCAGATTGCCGAACAGCTCTACATCACCGTGGGCACTGTTAAAACTCACGTCTGCAGCATCTTAAATAAGCTCAGCGCCAGCGATCGCACCCAAGCAGCTGTCCGGGCACTGCGCACCGGGTTAGTGCAATAGGGCTGGACTCTTTCTATCGTTCGATAGATTCCGTTTCTGACTGATGGACGATGTATCAATCATCAAAATTTGATTTGATAGAGATGTTGAACAAACAACGGAGTTTATGAAATCCATCAATATCGGACTAACGGAAAACCAGCTAGGCAACGTCATTGAATTGCTGAACAGAGATTTGGCAGACGTTTACCTATTACTTGTCAAGACGCGCAAGTATCACTGGGATGTCGTTGGTCCACAGTTCCGCACTATGCATGAGCTTTGGCAAGAGCAATACGAGATGCTAGCCCTCGACATCGACAACATCGCCGAGCGCATCAGAGCCCTTGGAGGGTATCCCTTGGGCACTGCCGAAGGCTTTCTAAAGTACGCCTCCATCAAAGAGCATCCTAACGATCTGCCGACAGTCAACGAGATGGTTAGTCGCCTCTGCTCGAACTACGAACAGATCATTCGCAATCTACGTGGCCACATTGCTCAGTGCAATGACGACTACGGCGACGAGGGCACTGCCGACTTCTTGACGGGCCTCATGCAGCAGTACGAGGAAGCAGCCTGGATGCTGCGCTCCTTCACTGAGGGCGAATCATTGAGTGGCGGTTCACGCAGCCAGCAGGCCGTGGACAATGCCCCAGCCACTGTGTAGCTTTTGTCTAGCGATACACTAGGCTCATCTGTAGCAAAGCTGCAATCCCGCATTACGACAGCCGTGAGCATGTTTCTGAAACATGTTCGCGGCTGTGTCGTCCTAAGACAGATTGGCAGATATGCTGCCCGAGCCAGTTTGCTCGCTGCATCGAGCGAGGTACAAGCTTCTGATCCGAGGCAGTCTGGTTCACTTTTTTCGCCCTCATCAGACAGCTTTACTGCGGACAACTTCCCCAGCGCTGGCCCCCAGTCCTCACGCCCCAGCCGATACCGAGCGGGTTTGATGGCCAACCTAGCCGTTCCTGAGCAGTCGGTTGAGGAGTCGCAAACAGGCCGGGTTGGGGCAGCCTAGGAAGGCTACCTAACGGATTTTCTCTTTCGAGCAGGTCATCTACAAATCGGGAGCAACCTTCCCCGAGATACAGACACCGCGCTTTTTGCGTTCACCCTACACCCACATCCCCCCCTCAAAGGGCCTTCATTGACTCAGCTCCCAACAAATCAGTCAAGGGAAGGATGCCCCCCTGTAAAGATTCATAGATTCTAGAAGAACGACCTCTAAACGCCACTCACGTCTTATGCGAAGCACTAAATCTTCTGATGCTGTTTACTCTTATCTCAAATCCATTGGTCGAGTCCCGCTCTTAACCCATGAGGAAGAGATCAAATTTGGCAAACAAGTGCAAGCCATGGTGCCCTTAGAGGCAATGCGTGAAGAACTGACAGAAGTTTTGCAGCGCGAACCCACCCAGCAAGAGTGGGCCGATCGCGCGAACCTACCCCTGCCAGACCTGCAGTGCCTGATCCGCCGCCGCAACCGCGCTAAACATCAAATGATTGAGGCGAACCTGCGGCTGGTGGTTTCCATCGCGAAGAAATACACTGATCGCAACCTCGACCTGCTAGACCTCATCCAAGAGGGCTCAATCGGCCTCAACCGCGCAGTCGAAAAGTTTGACCCGATGAAGGGCTACCGGTTCAGCACCTACGCCTACTGGTGGATTCGTCAAGCCATGACCCGTGCGATCGCCGAAAAAAGCCGTGTCGTCCGCTTACCGATTCACGTGACAGAGACCCTCAATAAGATCAAGAAAGCTCAGCGCCAGCTCACTCAAGCCCAGGGCCGCACGGCCTCGATCGAAGAAGTTGCAGCCCATCTTGACCTCACTCCCAAGCGGGTGCGTGACTGTATGCGACTCTCGCGCCGTCCCCTGTCTCTAGAGCTGCGAGTAGGCGACAACCAAGATACCGAACTAGCCGACCTGCTGGAATCAGAAGAAGATTCACCCGAAGATTTCGTCACGCAGCGTGCCCTCAAAGCCGACCTGCAGGATTTACTCACCGGCTTGACACCGCAGCAACAAGAAGTCCTCTCGCTGCGCTACGGTCTGCAAGACGGGGTTCCTCTCTCTTTAGAAAAGGTCGGACGACAGCTCAACATCAGCCGCGAACGGGTGCGTCAGCTGCAAAAGCAAGCCGTGAATAAGCTGAGACAGCATCGTGGCGAACTGCGAGAATATCTGGCCGCTGTCTAAATAATCGTGAGCTGGCCGTAGTTCCTCAGCATTTGAGCGTTTCTCAGCGAGCCGGTTACATCCACCTGCCATATCCTCATCTTGATGCCCCCTTCGGCAAGACCCAGTAAGCTGTAAATGTCTTGCCGAAGGGACGCGCCATGCCAAACATCGTTAGAACCGGTCTGCGATGGGCCATGATCAGTCTGGTTTGTACTAGCCTATGGGCCTGCCAACCGAACACGCTAATTGGCAGTGACGGCCCGTATCGACAGCAGCAGCCCAGCCGTGACGGCATCGGCAAAGTGTATATGGGACGAGAAATCGCTCAGGTGATGGGGCACGAAGGCGCTTATTGGTTAGAGCGACCCAGTCGTGAACCGCAAGAACATCCTCAACAGGTCGTAGAACTGCTGAACCTCACGCCGGATGAGACGGTGGTCGATATCGGTGCGGGTACGGGCTACATGACCCTGCGACTCGCCGATAAGTTGCCTACCGGTCACGTTTTTGCCGTGGATGTGCAGCCAGAGATGCTGAGCTTGCTGCGCCAGCGGCTACTGGAAGCTGATATCACCACTGTAGAACCAGTGCAGGGGGAGATCGATAATCCCAACTTACCGGCAGAGAGTGTTGATCTGGCCCTCATGGTTGACGCCTACCACGAGTTTGAATATCCCCATGAGATGATGCTGCATCTGCGCGACGCGCTCAAGCCCGGTGGTCAAGTCGTGCTGGCTGAATATCGCGCCGAGAGCCCTTTGGTCTTGATCAAGCGGCTACACAAGATGAGCGAAAAGCAGGTCAAGCGAGAAATGCGAGCGGTGGGCTTGACTTGGCTCAAAACTGATGAGTCTTTGCCCCAGCAGCATCTGCTTTTCTTCGAAAAACCCGCCTAAGCTTTAGTATTCTTTCCAGGAGGTGAGAAGATAGAGATTGGCGATCGCATGTATTTAGAAAGACCTATGCTGAAACGTTTCACGGCTCTCCTCATCGTGGTGACTGCGCTGGTGCTGCAAAGTTGTGTAGGAGCGGGTGTGGGCTTACAGTCCTTCACTGATACCTACGACGGCTATCGCTTTCTTTACCCCACCGGGTGGACCGAGGTTAAAGTCGCCGGTAGCGCCGACGTGGTCTTTCACGACATTGTGAATGAGACCGAAAACATCAGCGTGGTGATTAGTGATGTGCCCGATGGGCAAAGTCTCAAAGACCTGGGCACCCCCACCGAAGTCGGCTACAAGCTATCGAAAAGCATCAACGCGATCGCGGGCGACCGTGATGTAGAACTCGCTAACGCGATCGAAATCGATCGCGCCGGTGAGCCTTATTACATTTTGGAATACATTGCTGATCTACCGTCCGGCGTTCGCCACAACTTAGCCAGCGTCGTGGTTCGCCGCGATAAGCTATTTACCTTCAATGCCTCTACAGAAGAGGAACGTTGGGACAAAATGGCCGACCTGATGAAACAGGCAGTCGCCTCATTCGCGGTAGATTAGGCAGTCTGCCAACCAGCCTGTAACCGTTGGCAGATGCTGTATGGCCCAGCGAATCACGCCTTTCAGCGTGATTCGCTGGGGAAGCGCTAAGGCTTCGCAGTAGCCTCCTGAGACAATCTTGTCCTGCCGAGCTATTGCCCTTTCACCTAGTTTGAACCCTGATTTGCCTTGGCTGGATAGCGCAATTGTTGAGACATCAACGCTAGTCTGAAAATCGAGTTAGCACATCGCGAGGTCGCTCACCCTCGCCACCGCCCCTATGGAAGACCTACAGTTTGTCCTCGCCTCTGCCTCGATCGCCCGTCGCCGACTGCTCGCCGATGCGGGGCTAGCCGCCTTCGTTTGCCCGAGTAAGTTCGACGAAGATCAGGTGCAGCTATCCGATCCAGCCGACCTCGTCAATACGCTGGCCCAAAGCAAAGCCGAAACTGTCGCGCCGCAATTTAGAAAGGCGCTGGTGTTGGGGTGTGACTCGGTTTTGGTCTTTAACGGCCAAGTTTATGGTAAGCCAGACGGGCCAGAAGAAGCGATCTTCCGCTGGCAAGAGATGCGCGGCAAGCGCGGCGAACTTTATACCGGCCATGCTCTGATTGATACCGCCCGCCAAAAATCAATCGTGCAGTGTCGGGTCACGCAGGTCTATTTTGCTTACGTGAGCGATCGCCAGATCAAAGACTATGTCGCTACGGGTGAACCGTTGAACTGTGCCGGTGCGTTTGCGATCGATGGCAAGGGCAGCATTCTGGTCGAAAAAATCGATGGTTGCTACACCAACGTTGTTGGCCTGAGCATGTCTCTACTGCGCGAGATGATTCGCGACCTAGGCTACGACATCACTGACTTTTGGGCGGGCAGTTAGCAGAGTGCGCCACGAATATAGCCACCATTAGCGATGACTTAGGTGGATGATTCACGGTTTAAGGTAAGCAACCGTCTAAGGGCAGGGAAATTTCTGCCAGGCACTGCTAGCAGTTGCCTACCTTGAATTGGCATACCCCAACTGCAAGGGTTAGCAGTGCCAACCCTTGCCGAGCAAGTTTCTATCACACTGAATGACAGCCTAACCACCCGCCACCGCAGGTACGATGCTGACTTCGTCGCCATCTTTTAGAGGGGTCTCTTTGCCGTCTAAAAAGCGAATATCCTCGCTGTTGACATAGAAGTTGACGAACCGTCGCAGTTCACCCTGGTCATCGCAGAGGCGCGCCTTGATACCCGGAAAATGCCCTTCCAGCGTATCCATCAGGGCAGCAACACTACCCGCGTCGCACTCGACGGTGGCTTCGTTGTTGGTGAACTTTTGCAGCGGAGTGGGAATGAGAACTTTAATGGCCATAGCTCAATCAAAAATCAGCAGGGTAAACATGCAGTCCGGTCACGAATCCCGGTAAAGGCGATCGCTCGTCCTTTGTCATCAGATAAAACAGCCTACCCCTGTTTGTGTCAACAAAGGCAGGCTGCGACTACGCGAGAGTGAGTTTTCACGGAGCAACTCCAGAAAACTCAAAGAAAACGCTTTATACAGAGGTCTGTTGCCAGTCCAAACGCTCTAGGGTGCGAGCCCGCTCAAGGGCCCGCTCAAAACTTTCTAGCTTCGGATCAATCGTCAACGGCTCACCGATGTAACCCTGCACCGCTTCCTGGGTTTTGAGACCATTGCCAGTGATGTAGGCCACGGTGGTTTCATCAGGATCAATTTTGCCTGCTTCCACCAGCTTTTTCAGCACGGCGATGGTGGTGCCTCCCGCTGTTTCAGTAAAGATGCCTTCGGTTTCAGCGAGTAGCTTCATGCCGTCAATGATTTCTGCATCGGTGACATCTTCAATGTTGCCGTTCGTTTTACGAGCAATGTCGAGAGCGTAGATGCCGTCAGCAGGGTTGCCAATGGCGATCGATTTAGCGATCGTGTTGGGCTTCACCGGCGTTACAAAGTCGCGACCTTCTTTGAACGCTTGCGAAATGGGCGAACAGCCCTCGGCCTGAGCGCCGCTAAAGCGGACGGCTTTATCTTCTACCAAGCCGGTCTTAATGAATTCTTGGAAACCCTTATGGATCTTGGTGAAGAGTGAACCCGAGGCTAGCGGCGCGACGATGTGGTCGGGCAACTGCCACCCTAACTGCTCAGCCACCTCATAACCTAAGGTTTTCGACCCTTCGGAATAGTAAGGCCGCAGGTTGATGTTGACGAAGCCCCAGCCTTGGGTATTGGCCACCTCAGAACAAAGCCGGTTGACCTGGTCATAGTTGCCTCTCACCGCCATCAGAGTGGGGTTGTAAATTAACGTGCCTAATACCTTGCCCGCTTCTAAATCAGAGGGAATAAAGACACAGCAGTCCAGCCCGGCATGGGCCGCGATCGCGGCAGTGGAGTTCGCCAAATTGCCCGTGCTGGCGCAAGAAACTGTGGTGAAGCCCAATTCTTGAGCGCGGGTCAGCGCCACTGAAACCACTCGATCTTTGAAGCTCAGGGTCGGCATGTTGACCGCATCATTCTTGATATAGAGCGACTTGAGGCCCAAGCGCCGCGCCAGGCGATTGGTCTTGAGCAGCGGGGTCATGCCCGTGCCCACATCAATCGGAGTATCCGTAGCGACCGGCAAAAAGTCTTTATAACGCCAGATCGACTTGGGCCCAGCCTCAATACTGGCGCGACTGACCCGCTGACGAATCAGATCGTAGTCGTACACCACTTCAAGGGGGCCAAAGCAAACGTCTTCGCAAACATGCTTGGCACCCAGCTCATAATTTTCACCACACTCACGACAGCGCAGCGCCGAAAACGTCGGACCTAGCGAAGTCGCCGTCGATAGGGTTTGAGGTTTATCAATTGCCTGAGTCATGGGGTTGTCTTCTCTCTCGCGGTGGATAAGCGAAAATCAATGCTTTTAGTTCACAGTGAACTTTAAAGTTGAATTCGCAACGAACTTGGGCGGATAGTAGCACAGCGCCAAAAACAGGGTCAAATATACCCGACTCTTTTTGTCGGGTATAGCGAAAGCGCCGCCCTCAGAGGCATTGCAATCGCCCAGACGACCTATGACAATGGCAGCTAGTCAAGGGTGTCAACATTTCGCAAGACTCATGCAGCCAGCAGCGCCAGGCTCGCCAGTCTTGGCTCAGGCATGGACTCAACCGATAGATCTTTAGGATCGTGTCAGCGGTGCGGCCAAATAGCGATGCCATTACCTTTTTCTTCCTCACACTCCCCTAAATCCTAGAGTCACCATCAAGCCTCTTTGGCCTAGATTGCGTCTAGCAGCGGCATCTAGGCCGCCAGCAGCCGACCAGACATCCTTATAGCGGAGTTGCCTTCAGTTTCGGTCTCTAGCCCTTGACTCTGAGCGCACTCGCTGACGTTCCCCCAAGTTGCTGACGTTCCCCCAAGTTAAAGATGTGAAGGGGCATTGCGTCAGTCTGAATGATGCTGATTGCTGAGCGATCGCCAGCATCGCAATTTCAGATCACACCGGCAGTCAGGGTAGGCCGGACCGTAATTTGAATGAGATATGTCAATGTCTAGGAAAAATAAACGACTTTCTCAGAGGTTTGCCATAATTAGGTATTGATCGATACAAAAGCTATTCTTATAAGTCGCGTTAATTGATATCCAATACACGACGGTCTGTATCTTTTGAAAAGCTAAGGGAGAGCGACCGGTTCTAGCTGGCTCATTCTTCTATCTGATTTTCACTAGACTTACTAAAGACTAAAATGTGCGGTTCTAGCAGACGAGAGTGAACTCAAGATGGTGGCAGCACCGGATAAACCTTTAGCCAATGCGTTTCGACAGCTTGCCGGTGGGGCCTTTCCACCCATGGTGGAAACCTATGAGCGGGGAAAAACGATCTTTTTTCCAGGCGATCCGGCAGAGCGCGTCTATTTTTTAATGAAGGGTGCCGTCAAGCTCTCGCGCGTCTACGAAATTGGCGAAGAGATCACGGTGGCCCTCCTGCGGGAAAACAGTGTGTTTGGGGTCTTATCCCTAATTACCGGTGAGCGCTCCGATCGCTTCTATCACGCCGTCGCCTTTACCCCAGTTGAGCTTCTTTCTTTACCGATTGATCAGGTGCAGCCTGCCCTCACCGAAAATCCTGAGTTGGCCATGGTCATGCTCAAAGGTCTGTCATCCCGCATTTTGCAGACTGAAATGATGATTGAAACGTTAGCCCACCGCGATATGGGGTCGCGCCTCGTCAGTTTCTTGCTGATTCTCTGTCGCGATTTTGGCCTGCCCAGTTCCGATGGCATCACGATTGATCTCAAACTGTCGCACCAGGCGATCGCTGAAGCCATTGGCTCGACGCGAGTGACCGTGACTCGCCTGCTGGGCGATCTGCGCCAAGAAGGCATGATTGCCATCCACAAAAAGAAGATCACCGTTCACGACCCGGTTAATCTCAGTCAACAGTTCACTTGATTGCAAACCAGTGCAGTAGAGTGGATTTGAACTGCAGGTAACGAGGCATGGCCACAGGATACGTCCTGGTTTTAGCCGTATTAATTTTGGGAGGGGTGATTGCTACACTAGGCGATCGCATTGGCATGCGCGTTGGCAAGGCCCGCCTCAGTCTTTTTAACCTGCGTCCCCGGCAAACAGCGACCGTCGTCAGCATTTTGACTGGCGCAGTTATTTCTGCTTCCACCCTCGGATTGCTGTTTGGGGTCAGCCAGCAGCTGCGCACTGGCGTGTTTGAGCTGGAGCAAATTCAGTCTGATTTAGAACAGGCCAAAACCGACCTCGACAATACCCAACAGCAAAAAGACGGAATTGAATCCGCCCTCACCACCGCTCGCCAAGAGCAGCAACAGGCTGAGGGCGACTTGGAAGATATCAACCAGTTTCTACAGCAGGCAGTGCAGCAACAGCGCACCACGGAATCAGAGCTGCAGGAATCTCGCACCCGCCTGGAAACCCTGCAGGGGCAATTGGGCAATGTTTCACGGCAGTCGGCGCAGCTGCAGCAAGAAATTCAGCGGTTGGAGGCAGAGCGAGCCGGGTTATTGCAGCAGCAAACCACCGTGCGAACGCAGATCGCCGAGCGCGATCGCACCATTGAGGAGCGCGATCGCGATATTGCCCAGCGCGAGCAGCGGCTCAGCGAACTGCAGTTACAGCAGGCCAGCCTACAAGCCGACGTGACGGCCTTAGAACGGCAGTATGAAGGACTCTTTCGTGGCAGTGTCGCGGTGGGGCGCAACCAGTCTTTAGTATCGGTGCTGATGCGGGTGCGCGATCGCGCCGATGCTCGCCGCGCCGTCGATCAGTTATTGCGGGAGGCCAATCGGCAAGCCATTCAAGAAATCGCCCCGGGCATTGACCGCGATCGCCCGGTGATTCTCATTCCCCGAGAAGATGCTGATCGCCTGATTGAGCGCATTAGCAATGGTGAACCCTACGTCGTCCGCGTGCGATCGGCCGCCAACTATATTATCGGTGAGCCCTGCGTCGTGGCGAATGGCGATCCGTGTGTACAGGTGTTTATCGATGCCGCCGTTAACGAAATCATCTACGAGCCCGGCGAACAGTTGGCCTCCGTCAGCGTTGATCCCCGCAACTTGACTAACCAAGAATTGGTGGAAAAGCTCAACTTGCTGCTGGCCTCGCTGCAGTTTCGCGCTCGCCAAGATGGCATCGTGGGCGAAACCTTACAGGTAGCCGAGGGCCGCACCGAAGCACTGATCGCTTTTGTCGAGGGGATGAACGACCTGACTGGGGCGATCGACATTCAAGTAATCGCTTCGGAGCCCATTTACACCATTGGGCCTTTACAAGTCGAATTATTTGCGGTGGGCAATGGGCAAGTCCTACTACGCACTGACACCTTGCCGCCAGATCCGCCGGAGAATGACCGACCCGACGGTTTTGAGCGGTTCAATAATAGGCCTTAGAGCAGTTAATTAGCTCCGGCTCACGAATATTCTCTGAACAGAATAATTTAAGAATGTCTACAAGATTTGCGGATAGTAACTATCTCGTCACTAAAGACGCTTTTTGTAAACATGAGTGCTTAAAATTAACCTACCAGCCTAGAAAACTCTTAAGACTAACGTCGGGATCATGGTACTTACCCGTGATTTCGTTTGTTGTGTCAATGAGTTAGTCGGCAACGGACGCCTTTGGACACGCCTCAAACAGGCTATTCATGCGGGCCACGGGACTGAATGAACCCCCAATCGGCTCGTCCACTCAAAAACCAAGCTTGATATAAAAACCCGGCGCTTGTCGCTGATCAATGCTAGTTCTTAAAAAGTCAGGAGAAATCCGATGAAATTTCAAGATATTTATCAGTTTTTTGAAAATCCTCCCCCCATTTATCTGAATAAAGAGCTGGCAGTTTGCTATGTGTTGGCCGTGCTGTTGCAGCAAGATTCCTACGGCACTGAGCTGATCAAGAAGCTCGCCAGCAACTATAGTGACTATCGCCTGTCAGATACCGTGCTCTATAGCGCCTTGAAATTTCTAGAAGTGCAAGAAGCCATTGACGGATATTGGCAGAAGGTCGATGGTCGCGGTCGGCCCCGGCGCATGTATCGTCTGAATCCCGATTGGCGGATGCAGGCCGAAGAGCTGGCTGAGCTGTGGCTCGAATACATGAAGACCCGCGTCTCGAAGCCGACTGCGGCTGAGCCAGCTTACTCGGGCCACTAGGACAGCGGTTAGCAGGCGCTTTGTGGTGGCCGCGCCTGGTAACCAGGCTTAAATCAATTCGACAGCGTGGTCGAGGAGCTGTCATAACGATGAGTCGTACGTGAGTGCGGCTCTGCTTTTGCCTAGCCACAATTTTGTCTCACAATCGAGGCAGCGATATCACGGCTCTAAGGTAATCTGCTCGATGATATCCCCTTAACTGTGCATGCCCGATTTCGACGAAACACCTTTGTTGACCGCCCTCGCGATCGCGGCCGCCCGACCACACGCCGCCTTTTATGCGCCTGGCCACAAAAGGGGGCAAGGGGCCGCCACACCGCTGCAAAATTTGCTAGGAGCCGCCGCTTTGCGGGCAGACTTGCCGGAACTGCCCGAGCTCGACAATCTGTTTGCGCCCTCAGGCCCGATTCAACAAGCACAGGAGTTGGCAGCCCACACCTTTGGGGCCAAGGCTACCTACTTTTTAGCCAACGGTTCGACCTGCGGCATCGAGGCGGCCATGTTAGCGGTCTGCTCACCGGGCGATCAAGTTCTGGTGCCGCGTAATGCTCATCAGTCCGTTTTAGCCGCGCTGGTGCTGTCCGGAGCCACCCCCGTTTATCTCGCGCCCCAGCACAACAAGCGTTGGGATCTAGCTTGGGGGGTGACCGCCACCCAGGTTGAGCAAGCACTGGCCGCCCGACCCGAGATTCGCGCCGTTATCGTCGTTTCCCCGAGTTATCACGGTCTCTGTGCCGATATCGCGGCGATCGCCCAGCAGGTTCACGCGCACAATGCCGTTCTGATCGTTGATGAAGCCCACGGTGCCCACCTGAGCTTTCATCCGCAATTACCCATCGGTGCGATCGCCGGGGGGGCGGATATCGTCATTCAATCCACTCACAAGGTGCTCGGCGCACTGACGCAAGCCTCGATGCTGCATGTTCAGGGTCAGCGGCTTGACCGCGATCGCCTGCAACAAGCGCTGCAGCTGACTCAATCTACCAGTCCGAACTATTGGCTGCTGGCCTCCCTCGATGCGGCCCGTCATCAAATGGCCACGCAAGGTGAAGCGCTGATGGCGCAAACGTTAGCCCTGGCTCACGACGTGCGATCGCGCCTGGGTAATTTAACACCGCTAGCAATTCTGACCGCTGAGGCCGTCGCTGCTCAGAGCGATCAGTTTCAACTTGACCTGACCCGGCTAGTGATTGACGTCTCAGAACTGCAGCTCACGGGGTTTACCGCCGACGATTTTTTGCACGCCCACGGCGTCACCGCTGAACTGCCCACCCAACGACAGCTCGCCTTTATTTTGAGTTTGGGCAATACCCGCACCGATGGCGATCGCTTGGTAGCCGCCTGCATCGAACTCATCGAGCAGGCCCCCCAATTGCCCCGCGCGCCGTCCGAGCCGTTGCCCCCCATTGCCGACTCGATTGCGGCGATCGCGCAACCGCCGATGACGCCCCGTGACGCCTTTTTTGCTCCTTGCCAAACGGTGGCGATCGCCGACGCGGTCGGTCGTCTTGGCGTCGATACGCTCTGCGCCTATCCACCCGGCATTCCGCTGTTGCTGCCTGGGGAACGGATTACCGCTGCAGCGATCGCTCAGCTCCAGCAAATTCACCGTTCCGGTGGCGTCATCACGGGTGCCACTGACTCTGAGTTAAAGACCTTGCGCGTTGTCAGCCAGACCTAATACCAATTCTCTGAAACTGGACTACCGATGTTCCTTTCGACTCTGCTCAAGGAACGTCGGCTGAGCGGAGTCGTCAGCCCTATGGGCCGGCCCGGCCAACCCGCAGTGTCTCCGACTGGGAGCAAGCCGACTTGGCTGTGTGGCTGTAATTTGTAGAACTGGTATAAGGCCAGCGGGCAAGCCATTTTGCCACTCATTGGTCTCTCCCTAGCATCAGGAAATGTAGAGAGATCGGGGAAGCGAGCGCTACTTCCCTAGCATCAGGCCAGGGGCCAAATAACCAAAAGCCAAGAACCAAGAACCACAGCCAACTCAATAGAGTAGTCCCACCGGACAGCTTACCCAGAACGGCGTTGACTCGCCTGCAGCTGCGATCGCAGCATCGCTTCGTCGGTAGCGGGGGCCTTGCAATAGAGCCCTTCGCACACCAACCCGACTGTGTGAGCAGGCAATGTATCATCAGCGCGGAACAAGGCGGTAGGGCTGTGTTGGGTGACCAGTGTCGATAGCAGCTGAGGCGGGGCTTTGACCAAGGTGGCATGGCGAAACCAATCCAACGCGCTGAAGAGAGACGGGCAAGCGCGGGGCATTTGCGACATCACCACACCAAAAGCCTGCAATCCTTGATCGGCGCGATCGAGATAGCTCAGATCTTCCGTTAGCAGGGCCAGCCGCACCAAGTTCGCGATCGCGATGCCATTGGCCGACGGAGTCGCGCTGTCTTGATAGGTGCGTTCTCGCACCAGCAGGCGATCGCTAGCATCAGTGGCGGTGTTGTAGTAGCCGCCAATCTCAGCGCTCCACAACCCTTGATCAAACTCCGCCTGAGTCGCCATCGCGTGACGGTGCCAGGTCGCTGCCGCCGCGACGGCTGGCCAGCGGTTAGCGGCCTGATGCAAGTCCAACAGCGCTTTGATCAGTAGAGCATAGTCTTCCGATTGGGCGGGCACCGCGACAGTACCTTCATAGTTGAGCCGATGCAGCCGCCCGGCTAGCCACTGATTTTGCAAAATGAAATCAGCCGCGCGCGCTGCCATCTCGTAGTAAGCCGGCTGATCAAACACGGCAGCAGCCCGCGCTAACCCTGAGATCATCAGGCTATTCCAAGCAACGATCATTTTGGTATCCGTTACCGCCGGAATGCGCGCGAGCCAAGGATGATCTTTAGCGACGGCATTATTGCGGGCGGGCGGAAACGTTGCGATGTCTGTGGAAGCTTGACCATAACGCCTGGCAAACAGCGCCGCTAGCGCGGCTTCTGTCGGCTCATCTAAGGTCCCTGGTTGGCGACGCTGGAGCACGTTGTGCCCTTCAAAGTTGCCCGCTACGGAAACCGTGAACTTTTCGCTCAGGGCCGTAAGCGCTGCAGCAGGCAACGCTTGCAGTTCGTCATAGCGCCAAACGTAGAAAGCCCCTTCTTCTGGCTCTAGGTCGCGAGGAGTGGCAAAGCTGTCGGCATCTTGAGCCGCATAAAAATAGCCTTCGGGTGCAGTCATCTCACGGACGAGCCACTGATGGGTGAGGTCGATCGCCCGCTCAAAAGCCGGTTCTTGCTCGCCCGCACTCCACAGTTCGGCCAAAAATTCTATAATCTGGCCGTTGTCGTAAAGCATCTTTTCAAAATGGGGCACTGTCCAGGTGGCATCGACGGTGTAGCGATGAAAGCCGCCCGCCACGTGGTCAAAGATGCCGCCCAAAGCTAAATCGGTGCCGCGTCGGGTCGCCACCACCCGGCTATCGAGTTGCGGTTCTTCCCCCGTTTCTGTGTTCGTAGCGTTTTCCCTAGCCTCAGCAGCGCCAGCGCCAGCCGCAAACCGCCCTCCCCGCAAGGTCGCGATCGCATAGGGAATCATCGGAAACTGATTGCCCGTACGGGTCGGCGCTAAAATGCGGGCGCTGACTTCACAGCCCTGCTCTAATATCGCCTGGCTCAAATCCTGATGGGCGGGCAACGCCGCTGACCGCTGCAGGTTCTCTAAAATTTCGGCTTTCACTGCACCCAACTTATCCGGTTCAGTATCGAAATATTGGCGCAGGGCCTGCAATACCTGTAAAAAGCTGGGTCTGCCGTACTTAGGCTCGACCGGAAAGTACGTCCCGCCATAAAAGGGCACCAAATCATCCGGCGAGAGAAAAATATTGAGCGGCCAGCCGCCCTGACCGACCATCATTTGCAGTGCCTGCATGTAGATGCTATCGATATCGGGCCGCTCTTCGCGATCGACCTTGATCGGGAGAAAGTGGCTGTTGAGATAGTCGGCGATCGCCCCATCAGAAAACGCTTCACCTTCCATCACAGTGCACCAGTGACAGCTGGAGTAACCAATGGAAAGAAAAATAGGCCTGTGATCCCGCTGAGCGATCGCCAACGCTTCGTCACACCAAGGCCACCAATCCACCGGATTATCGGCGTGTTTTCGCAGGTAAAGGCTTTGGGCTTGGGCCAACCGATTAGACATTACACAGACCTGAAGGCATCCCTCACAATCTAGCGTCTAGCCGACGTCTCTTGAAGGTTTGACCGCAGGAGATTTCTGGCTCAGAGACGTCCGCCGGAACGTCAGTTTTGTCAATGTCTCGTCGCGACAAACCCAGGATTTCTGACGCCATCCGCCCTGCCAATTCCGGTATGGGCTGGCTCAGCCATCGTCTAAACGCACCCATCTGGCCAGGTCACAGCGGGGAACTGGCCGGTGCGATACTGCACCACGTCGCCTTGGTCATCAGTTTCAAAGACCAAGCGATAGAGCGACAGCTCTGGATCATTGGGCACTAGGGTCAGAAATTCTCCTCGGGTGTAAGGATTCGGAGTCGCGTCCAGCTGATCGGGATAAATTTCCCGCAGCTCTGCTTCTGAAGAACCAATGGTGACACCGCTGACTGTCGGCAGGGAGCTCCCTGGCCAAACGTCCACCCGAATCACGCGATTATCGACCACCATCAGACCGATCGCCTGGGCTGAGGTATCGGGCTGATAGTAAGAGCATTCGCCACTAATGTTGCTGCCAATGGGAACCACCGGCATGCCCAGGGCATCGGTCGCCTCTTCGAGCGTCATACCAATGTTCAGCGGCCCCACACCCGTGAGTCTGACTTCGGCGTCGGTTAAGACCGTCTCTGCTTCAACCAAAATTTCTGGATTAATCGCCGCGATCGCGTACTTCATACGCGACAAATAAGGCAGCGATTTAGCGGCCACCGCCAATGACTGAAAGGGATTGAGCAGCGGCGTTTTACTCGGTTCTGCCAAACGGTAGGCATTGCGGCTTTCGAGCAACGGGGGGCTATTTGCGGTGGACTGGTGGCTCATGATTAAGCCCAGCATTAGCAGACTCAAAGCCGTCACTGAACCAATTAAGGGAGCTTGTTTCATAGGGCTTTTGACACAACCGATGGTTTACATCTACAGAAATGGAACACTCAATTCTTTTAACCGATCACACCCGCATTTGTCAGGTTAAAGCCAACAATTTCTGTAAAAATGTCGTCACATCAGCCCATAAAGCCCCAAGATTAGGCAACATATCATGTTTACTCCTTCTGGCCCTAACCGTCCCACCCCCCGCCGCCCTCAAGATAAAGACGACTGGTTGGCAATTTTTGTGGCGCTGGGCACCTTAGGAGGCCTGGGAGGATGGCTCATCTTCGGCGGGTTTCCCAATCTCACAGCCACGCTGACCGAGACGCCTGACTCAGCGGCGATGCCTTCCCCCGCAATTACCGATTCTAGCTCTGCCAATGCGGGCGATGCGGCCTCTGGTGGCGGTGTGATCGTCGTTCCCGATCCGGCTGTCACACCAGCACCCAGCCCCGGCACAACCGGGGCTGTCAACCCCGAGACAGAGCGCGGCAGCGATGCTAGCCCTACCCCGGCCCCGGCCACGATCGCCCCAAACAGCGAGGGCTCGGCAGTCCCAGAATCACCGGCCCTCGTGGTGCCTGATCCCCAAATTCCCGAGAGTGGCAGCGCCAGCAGTTTGCCGGAAATTCGACCGGCAATCGCCTTTACCGATGTCGCCGCCGACAATTGGGCCAAACCCTACATTGATGCGCTGACGGCGCGCGGCGTGCTCAATGGCCTGCCCGATGGCTCTTTTGCCCCCAACCGTCCCCTCACTCGGGCCGAACTTGCGACCCAGGTCGCCCAAGCTTTTGAGGTTGCGCCCCGCACTGTCAGCCCTGGCTTTACTGACGTGTCCGCAGACTATTGGGCTGCCAACACCATTGACGAGGCAGTCGAGTTGGGATTTATGACGGGATATCCTGACCGCCGCTTTCAGCCCGCCCAAGTCGTGCCCCGGCTGCAAGTATTAGTCACCCTCGCCACAGGACTCTCTCTACCGCAGCCCCCCGATGCCGCTACCCGGCTGCAGGGGTATACCGACCAAAATACGATTCCAGCTTGGGGCAGAGACCAGGTGGCCGCCGCGATCGCCGCTGGCCTCATCACACCAGCAGCGACAGCCGATAGTCAATTGCGACCTAGCGACCCCGCCACTCGGGCCGAAGTTGCCGCCCTGATTCACAGCGCTTTGGTTTATATGGGCAAAGTAGAACCGGTGGAGTAATGCCAGTTCTACAAATTACAGCTACACAGACAAGTTGGCTTCGATTCCGCTCAGCCTATGTTCCTTGAGCGGAGTCGAAAGGAAGATCTGTAGTCCAGTTTCAGAGAATTGGCATAAGCCCGATGCTCAGGGCTGGAACGCTCGTGGGACTCCATCCAGAGCCTAGGAAGCGCCGCCGAGCCCAGCCGTGATTGCGTCCATCACCCGAGCAACCGGTACCACATCCATAGGCGTGGCGATCCCCCCCTGGGCCTTAGGGACGATCGCCCGTTTAAAGCCGAGTTTAGTCGCTTCTTTGAGGCGCAGTTCGAGCTGTGATACCGGTCGCACTTGGCCACCCAACCCCACCTCACCCAAAATCACGGTGTAGGGATCAACTACGCGATCGCGAAAGCTCGCCGCCACCGCAATAGCCATACCCAGATCAGCAGCGGGTTCCCCCACATTCAGCCCGCCCGAAGACGCCACGTAGGCATCGAGTTTTGAGAGGGGGATGCCGACTCGCTTTTCTAGCACCGCCAAGATTTGCAGCAGACGACTGAATTCGATACCGGTCGTCGATCGCCGGGGCGAACTATAGCTGGTGGGGCTGACCAACGACTGCAGTTCGACCACGAGGGGGCGCGTGCCTTCGCAGGCGACGATGGTCGCGATGCCGGGTACCGCCTCATCCCGGTTACCTAAAAAAAGTTCTGAGGGGTTGTGCACTTCCTGCAGGCCACGATCAACCATCTCAAAAATACCGAGTTCGTGGGTGGCCCCAAACCGATTTTTGACGGAACGCAGCAACCGGTGACTGGCAAAGCGATCGCCCTCAAAATACAGCACAGTATCCACCAAGTGCTCCAGCACTTTCGGCCCGGCGATCGCGCCCTCCTTAGTCACATGCCCCACGATAAAGAGGGCAATATCTTCCCGTTTGGCGAGCTGCATCAGGGCCGACGTGCATTCCCGCACCTGCGACACTGACCCCGGTGCCGAAGTCAAAGCGCCGTAATACAGCGCTTGAATGCTGTCGATCACGGCAATCGTCGGCTTCAGCGCTTCTAACTCCATCAAAATCGTTTCTAGATCCACTTCGGGCAGCAGATATAGTCCGGGTTGGCCATCGCTCGCCGCCACCTCCTTCGGAGTTTTAGAGACCTTTACAGTTGCTGGATCACGCGCTTCTGCACCACCAATGCCTAAGCGTTGCGATCGCAGCTTCACCTGCTGGCCCGATTCTTCGGCACAGACATACAGCACACCGGTCTGATTAGCCAGATAGTTTGCGACCTGCAGCAACAAGGTGGATTTGCCAATCCCGGGATCGCCCCCGACTAACACCAACGACCCCGGCACAATGCCGCCCCCCAGCACCCGATCCAACTCTTCATAGCCGGAAGGACAGCGCGGTTGAGGCCGATCTTCAATCTGATTCAGGGTTAATGCCAGGCGCGGAGCAGGGGATTGGGCACTTTTTTTCGCCGTCGTCGTGCGCGATCGCCCGCGCAGCGCCCCTACTTTAGCGGCTTCAGCGGGGGGAGCGACCTGTTCAACCATCGTGTTCCACTCGCCACAGACAGCGCACTTGCCAAAATATTGCGAGGACTCGGCACCGCAGCTGTTGCACACATAAATTGAGCGGGTTTTTGCCATCCTCAATTCCTCCGATAACGCTTGGACTGCCGCGATCGACATCTGCGATCACTCCAGTCCATCCAAATACTTTTGTACCATCTTAACGGGTTGATTTGGTGTGCTGAGACCGAGCAGAAACGTTCTGAAGCGTCTCTCCAAAAGCACCTACAGCAAAATTTCAGGCTCAGTCTCGGGAGCGATAAAACCTATCGCAACTCAGGGTAAAGTGGGAAGACTATGTAAAAAACTGTAAACGCTTTTTTCAGGTCGCCACTGTGGACGTGAACGCCTCCAGCAAAATTCGCCGGTCTTCTTTGGGTCACTTTCTCAAGACCTTAGTGGACGACAGCCTCACCGTTTTTTGGGGAGACTGGCTCGACTTGCGAGTGCGTATTCCTCAAGTCGCGGCGTCTGGGCTAGTGTCACCGCTCATCTATATTCTGGCGTTTGGCCTGGGTCTGGGCAGTTCGCTCGATCAAGTGAGCCAACCCACCGCCGGCGACAACTATCTGGAGTTTATTCTGCCGGGCATGGTGGCGCTTTCTTCAATGGTGATTAGCTTTGGCGGCACCACCTTTTCAATTTGCGGCGATCGCCTCTTCACCAAAACCTTTGAGGAAATGCTGCTCTATCCCGTTCATCCTCTAGCGCTGTACCTGGGCAAAATGCTGGCCGGCATCGTGCGGGGCATGATGACGGCAGCTTCGGTGATTTTGGTGGCGGTTTTGTTTACGGGTCAGGTCTGGAGCTTTTTGAACCCGCTATTTCTCAGCTTGCTGGTACTCAACTCAGCCGTGTTTGCCGGTTTAGGCGTGATTGTTGGTTTGAACGTTAAATCTCTCGAAAGTGTTGGTCTGTTCAATAATTTTTTGATCGTGCCGATGTCATTTCTAGGCGGCACCTTTTTTGACCCGAGCACCTTACCGGTCGTGCTTAAAGGGATTGTCTATCTGTTGCCGCTTACCTACACCACCATTGGCCTGCGGGCCGCTGCCTACCAGCCGCTGTCAGAGTTTCCCTGGTATAGCTTGCCGGTGTTGGGTGGGTTTGCAATCGCCCTAGCCTACGCTGGAGCATATCAGTTTTCCCACCAGCAGGATTAGCCGCAACTAGATTGCAGGCGTTTCTTCTACGCTGGGTGCAGTATCAGGCTCAGGCTCGTCAAAATCCGGGCAGAGGGGCGATCGCTCGGTGGGGAGCGGGAGCAACGTTAGCGGCTCCGGTTCGCCATTGACCGCGACGCTGAGCTGGTACAGCTGCCAAGCGCCCTGTTCGTTTTGCGCCTCGGCATAGACACTGCCGCGGCGATCCTCACCAGACACGTTAAATCGAATACAGACCTGTCCCGCCCCATCAGCCGGGTAGCTTTCTTGGACTTTTGACGTCCAACCCGTCTCGACCAGACTACCCAACGCCTCAGCGACTTCATCGCTAGTCTCGACTTCCGTCGAGGCCAATTGATACACCTGATAAGAGCCGGTGGATTTGTAGAGGCGCTGCACCGAACTGCCTAAACCAAACAGCACCGACAAAACCACCATCAACGGCAAACAGACGCAGCCACAGCCCAACGCCACCACCGGAATGATCCACTTTTTGTCGCCATCGCTGGCAGCATCCTCTTCAGTCGGCGGCGTAAAACCGGCATCAGTCGGGGGCTTACCGGGTGCGTCAAAGTTCGACTCTTCTGACATGGGGGCAGCAGCACTGGCGTTGTCTGCATCTTACTCGCGATCGCCCGACCCACGAGGCCACTTACAGAAATCGTTGCGTCCAAGGAGGTCGCCCACTCAGCGATCGCCCCCACGCTTCTAACCCAGGCACCCACTACCCTCCACACTCTACTCCCCATTGCCGAGGCTTCACCTTGACTGACGCACACCCCATGCAGCTCAAACAGCCGCATCATTCATCACCGCCATCCGCCGACAACAACCTGAGGCGCACCATATGGGACAGCGGACTTTCCGGATCGCCGAGTTGTACTTCGAGCGTTTGGCTAGTCAGAGGCTCTAAATGGCTCAACAAATTGCGCAGCTGCGGCGTGCTCGAACCGCTATCGACAAAAACGCGCTCTGCCAGCTTGTTCATTTGAGTCCAAGCGTTGTAAAGCTTAGCAGTGGCCTGCTCTAGCTGCGCGGCTTGTTTCACCAGATCCGCCGTCGCATTGAGACAGCCAATCCGCAATGCCTCTTCGAGGGCCTGTTCTAAATCGAGGTTCTCGCTGTCGAGCGCCTGCACCTGTACCGCCGCTTCTAAATATTTAGCCAGATAGCGAGCCTCAGCTGTCACCTGCTTCAGCGTATCGATGTCGGGGTTGAGCATCACCTCAGTTCTGAGTGTCTCCCGATGGGGAACGGGGAGTTTTTCCATTTCCTTGACCAGAGGTGCGAGATAACGGGTAGGAATGGTGTTGTTGGCAGCTTTTTCTTTCAGTTCAGCCGGCAGCAAATCGGAGGTCATGGCGATCCATTCATCTGAGATTTGCCGCACTTCACGACGGGTGATCTGCTCGCCGCGCTGAGCCGCATCACTTACAAGCTGCTGCACTTCGGGGGCCGACTGCGCGGTCTCGATAAAGGCTCGCTTGCTAAAGTTATTGACCGACTCAGGCTCTAACATGCCATCTTGCAGCAGCGTGTCGGCACTTTCCGCCAGCTCAATCAACGAGTAGGCCTGGCTTTTAGTGATTTCACGATCGCGCAGCCAATTCAAAAACCCGGTGCCCCGACCATCGCCGCCGCGCTTTTCGCGATCGCGCACCGTGCGCATAATCCGCCCCCGCCAAATATCCGTTTGCAAATCAAAGCGATCGCACACCTGCCAGGCCAGCTCAATCTGCCGCTGAAATTCAAACTCTGAGAGGTTCTCATCCTCGGGGTTGGGCAGGGCAAAGTTGAGGTCGGTGCTAGGGTCGAGCGCCGCAGCAATGCTGTCGGCAGACGGGGAAGAGGCAGGGTTCATAAAGTGGAGAGTAACGGCACAGACCCATCATTGTTGCATAGGGGGGCAGGGCAGTCGGGAGCAATTTGATGGAGACATTAGGGATTCAAAGTTTGGAGTTCGGAATGCGGAGTTCGGAATGCGGAGGGTTGCTAAACATGATCAAACGCCTACTGTCAGGATTTAGCAATGCCCAATAGTGACAGCAAGCGTTCTAGAGGCAGAGTGTGCTGGCGGTTCGGCACCCTTAGCGAACCGTAGCGCGCAGGGGTTCGGTATCGATGGGTTTCAGGAGAAACAAGCGGAACAGATCGCCAGCGGTGCCTAAAACATGGGGCACTTTGCGCAACCACTTGAAGGGACGCGGCAAGTTACTGGTGGCGATCGCCTTCAATTTCACGTTCCGCTCGACACAGCGATCGAGCCGTTTAAAAAAGTCAGGATGATCGACATTCAGCATGACCGGAAAGGCCCGCGCTGCCGTGGCATTGGTCTGTCGCACCACTTCTTCATCAAAGGCGGCGGCGTCTAACCCCAGCATTTCATAAAATTTGCTGCGTTCGTGAACGGTTAAGGAATGAGTCGCAAACACCGACAGCAGAAAGAAGCGACTCCAAAACCGCGCCTGCCAGCCTTGCCACATATGGGACTGCGATCGCAACAGGGCCTTAAAGATATCGCCGTGGCGGTTTTCGTCTTGGCACCAGCTTTCAAAGTAGTCAAACAGCGGGTAGAACTTGTTTTCGGGCTGCTGTTCTAGATGGTGAAAAATCAGAATGTAGCGCCAGTAGCCAATTTTTTCTGACAGATAAACCGCATAGATCACCCACTCCACCGGAAAAAAGGTGTAAGTCCGGTTTTTCGTCAGCTTCGCCAGATCGAGAGAAATATTGAAATCCGCCATGGCTTTGTTAATAAAACCAGCGTGACGGGCCTCATCGCGGGCCATCAGATGAAAAATTTCGGCTAGCAAGGGGCTGCGCTGCTTGAGCTTGCGCGACAGTTCTTTGAACAGCAGGAAGCCTGAAAATTCTGAGACGCAGGAACGTTCTAAATAATCGACAAAAGCCGCGCGTTCTTCCCCCTGAATATGGTTCCAGGCGGTTTCAAAGGCTTCAGTGCGAACAAAATGATCACGGTTGTAGTCGGCCCGCATTTCGGCCAGCATCGCCTGCAGTGCTTCTTCGCCCTGAGACAGATCCATCTCAGCGGCTTTGTCAAAGTTGGTGGTGTAAAACCGGGGCGCGAGCAGGGTCTCTTCAACGGTGGTTTTGACGCTAGGTGAGTTAGGAACAGTGCTGACCATAATTCTCCTGATACGGTACCCAGCGGCGCTTGCCTAGGGCAATGGCAACCATTGGCTGCACTCACGTTATCAGGAAGCTGGGGGGCGATCGCGCGGCGCGCTGACACCTGTTACAAAGCGTCAAGCATAGACACAATCGTTACTTCAGCGTTCTTCATGAATTCCAGTACACAATTAAAATTGGTCGGATGACAGTGCTGGCATCACAGCATTCAGAGTGCCCATGACGAGGCCGAGGAGGGCTCACGGGTCAACGAGTCTTGCCCTGAACAAGCCCTTAAGCACAATCGCTGGGAGCCGCAAACAAGAGACGCGCCGCCCCCTCCACCTGAGCCCTCGGACTGACGCTGTCGGGGAGCGCCGGTAGCCGCACCACAGTCTGATCAGCAAACAGTCCCTCAGGGAGCGCTTGCCCAGTCTGGTAGCGGTTATGCACGACATAGCGCTGGGCAACTTGCATATCGGTCAGAGTGGCGTTGAGGCGAGCCGCTTCCGCCAGAATGGCTGACTGGTTTTGCACCACACCAATAAATTCGGTGTGGGTGGGGTCAGTGAGGCGCTTTTGCGCATTCATCACCTGTTTACGCAAGGTTCGCAGCCGTCCCATCAGTTCTGTACGGCCCACCACATGCTGATACTTGATCCACAATTTAAAGATCCAGGCGAGCCAGTCACCGAGTGCCGTTGGCATTTCTAAAAAGCGGAGCAGGTGCCCCGTAGGAGCCGTATCCAGCACAATCAGCTGTTCTTGGTCTTGCTCTAGCAGGTCGATCACGGTAATGAGCGAGAGCATTTCATCAATGCCGGGGAGAGCCTGCGCCACAATCTGCCGCCACGCTTCGGGGCCATAGGCGATTTGCAGCCCATCGTCTCCCGTGTCGCCGCTCATCATTTCGGCCAGCTCCCAAAGGTAATCATGGCGAAATTTATCGAGGATGATATCAGCATCAACTTCTTGCGCCGAGAGATTGCCCGTGATGGGTACCGGCTCATTCTGCAGCGTGACCGCCAAAGCGTCTCCCAGCGAGTGGGCCGGGTCTATCGACATGACGCGCACAGCAGCTTGGGGATGCTGCTGGGCCATACCGGTGGCGATCGCTGCCGCGACAGTCGTTTTGCCGACGCCGCCTTTGCCGCCTAAAATCACCAATCGCCGACCGGCCGTAATGAAATCATCTAGCCCCGGTAACAAGGGCTCGGGCCAAGTCAGGGCGGTTTCAGGAGTAGTTTTGGCCTGCCAGGTTTGCGTCGAGGTCAGCCCGGTCAACAGCGACTGCAGCGCCTCACTGCCTACCGGCTCCAGCGGCCACAGCGGTAGCCCCAACACCGGCTGAGGGGCCGGCATCTGATCGAACCCAGCCAGATGCTGGTTTTGTCCGGCACTGCCCGTCAGCCGATTGACCACAATGCCGCCGAGGGGAATGTGCAGCTCGTCTAAAGCCTCAACAAAGCGTTCCGTTTCACGCAGACTCAGCAGCTCGGGAATTGCCACCACCCAACAGGCAGTGCGGGCAGCATCTTGCAGCTGCGATCGCCCGGCAGCCAAGTCGGCAGTCATATCGTCCAAAAAGGTGTCAGCGTCGTCTGGGTCGTAGCTTTTGGTTTTCGATAGCGCTTCGATCATGTAGCGGTGCTTGTCTTGAAACAGCCGCAGCGATTGCAGCAGCGTATCGAGAAAATCCATCAGCCCAAACAGGTTGAGCGTATGACCGCTGGGGGCCATATCCACGATGACGCGATCAGCCTCGCCTGCCCGCAAAATGCGCTGAATCTCAAGCAGCCCCATCAGTTCATTCAAACCGGGCCAGTCCATATCCCACACGGGGGAAAGATCGTCATCTTCGACAAAACTGCCCCGCTCTACCAGGGTTTCGAGCACGCTGCCATAGTCAGCTTTAAAGGCTTGCAGTAACGCTTCGGCATCCAGCGCCCGCATCCTGAGGTTGGCCGCATCGGGGTGCGATCGCGCCTCGTCATCCACCGGTAGCAGCAACACATCCCCGAGGGAATGGGCCGGATCAGTCGAGAGCAGCAGCACCTGTTCATCCGGCTGCTGCTGCGCCTGAGAGAGGGCGATCGCACAGGAAAAGGTGGTTTTGCCGACGCCGCCTTTGCCACTGACCAAGGTCAATTGTTTCAGTTCCATCGGAGCCATCACCCTTGCCCACCGTATGTATTGTTTCAGAATGCCCAGATGGCATCACCGGGATGACGAATGACCGGCGAATTCTGACCACATACTCACAATGTAGATAAATAGCCCTTCTGAGTGATCGGACTCCCGATGCCATCTGGGAAAAGCCGGGGAGCTAGTTTTGTTGCCTGGTTTCAGAGAATCGAGATAACGGGAAACAAGACACTCAATCGCGATTGAGGTTGCTTGGCCGGTCATCGCCATGGGGCAGGGGAGATGGGCACGATCGTTGAGGACACATGATCCATTCAGAGCTAAAAGCTTCGAGGCGAGGGATACCGGGCTTTAAGATTGCGTTCTGAAAGGCGACAATGCTCCACTTTGCTGGGCTCTCCAGCCCCCTTGCCCCCTTGCTCTCCAGCGCCCCTGTCTCTCTCCCAAACATCTGAACATGGCAACAGCAACCGCATTCTGTCTTACACCACGAGCGATGCTTCTGCCCGAACGGCCCCAAGAGACCCCGAGTAGACCAGACCCCGGCGCGTATCTAAGGTCAAAATAGTGCCGTCGCGAATCGTTTCGGTGGCGTTTTTGACCCCCACAATCACAGGGATGCCTAACCGTAAACCCAGCACTGCCGCATGCCCCGTGAGGTTGTCATCTTCGGTCACAATCCCCCCCGCCTGGCGAATCGCTTCGACATAGTCGGCGCTCGTGTGCGTCACCACTAAAATTTCGCCGGGGTTAAAGTCCGTCACGTCTAATCCCGTTTGCGCGACGCGAGCCCGACCGCTCACCGTCCCTTCACCAATACCGACCCCGGTGCCCAGCACCGCCGTCACAATATCTACCTTGATCAAATCCGTCGAGCCCGAGATTCCCTGCAGAGTACCGGCGGTCATCACCACCAAATCACCTTCGCGCAAAAACCCCTTTTCTTGCGCCACATTCATCGCCGCTTGAAAGGTTTGACTGGCCGAGGGCAAATCGAGCACCACCAGAGGCCGCACGCCCCATACCAGCTGCAGCTGTCGAGACACGGAAACGTGGGGCGTCACCGCTAAAATGGGCGTCTTCGGTCGAAATTTGGAGACGTTACGGGCCGTTGCCCCTGACTTCGTCAGGGTCATGATGGCCGAGGCACTGAGCTGTGAGGCAATACGCGCCACCGCCTGACTAATCGCGTTGGGAATTGATCGCGGCGAGCCCACCATGTCTTGGGCTTCGTGGGCAAAATTCTCCTGCTCGGTTCTCAACGCGACGCGGGCCATCGTGGCAACCGCCTCGACGGGATGCTTACCCACCGCCGTTTCGTTCGAGAGCATAACCGCATCGGTGCCATCAAGAATGGCGTTAGCAATATCAGAGACTTCGGCCCGCGTCGGTCGGGGATTGTTGACCATACTATCGAGCATCTGAGTCGCAGTGATGACCGGAATGCCGAGGCGATTAGAGGTGTTAATTAACCGCTTTTGCAAAATGGGCACTTCTTCGGGGGGCAGCTCAACGCCCAGATCACCCCGCGCCACCATGACGCCGTCTGACAGCGACAAAATGGCATCCATCTGCTCGATCGCTTCGTGCTTCTCGATTTTGACGATGACGGGCACCCGCTTACCGGCATTGGCGATCAGCTCTTTGATTTCGAGCACGTCCTGCGGATTTCGCACAAAGCTGAGGGCCACCCAATCCACCCCTTGATTCAGGCCAAAGAGCAGATCTTTGCGGTCTTTATCCGTCAGCGCCTTGATCGACAGATAGACGCCGGGGAAGTTAACCCCTTTGTTGTTCGACAGCACGCCGCCCACCACGACACGACAGTGCAGCTCATTCTGCTCTTTGTCGATCGCTTCCACTTTCATCTCGACCTTGCCGTCGTCGAGCAAAATGGTGGCGCCATTGGGCACTTCTTGCGCCAGCGGTTCGTAGGTGACCGAGCTAATGCTCTGAGTACCCGGTAGAGCCCGACTCGTGAGGGTAAACTTATCCCCTTTATTCAGGTGGATAGAGCCATCGGCAAAGCGACCGAGGCGAATTTTGGGGCCCTGCAGGTCTTGCAAGATCCCCACGGGCTGATTGAGTTCAAAGGAGACTTGGCGGATCAAACGAACGCTGCGCTGGTGATCTTCGTAGGTGCCATGGGAAAAATTGAGGCGGAGGGTGGTGGCACCCGCTTCGATCAGCGATCGCAAGACATCAGCATCTTGGGTAGCAGGCCCAATGGTGGCCACGATCTTGGTGCGTCGCAGAGCAGTTCGAAGTTGCATAACCGTTTTAGGGAAAATGAGCGCCGGCACGCGTCAGGTAAAGAGCTGTTCACCAAACGGAACCAGCCCATCACAACGCTTGCGTAAACCTCCGGGATAGTAGCATGTTACCCCCTGCCCGACGATGTCTAAGGCGGTTACGAGAAAGTCTAAAGGGCCAATTGAGCGAGCATCATGAGAATTCTGGGCGCTCAATAAACCAAGCTGCCGGTAAAGCTGAAAGAAAACGGCAATAATCCGACAATCTGCCCGCTCAAGCTGATAATGCAAAAGTGCTCAGAGGCGACTATAAGAGCAAAATGAGAAACGTCACAAAACTTTATTATTGCCCCTGAGTAACGTATACTACCTGAGTCAGATTACAAGGAGCTTTGCGTATGTCGGTGGCCGGTCAGCCCCTGACACTGCCCAGAACCGTTCCCTCAGACTATCTCAAAGCTGATGGCGGATTGAGTCCCAACTTATTGATGTTGCTGTTTTCGGTGGCTCTCATTGCCACTTCTACAGCCGGTTATTTTTGGTGGGGTTGGGCCAGTTGGTGTGTCTTTTGCATGAATGTGGTAGCTCTGCACCTAGCAGGGACGGTGATTCACGATGCTTCTCATAATTCTGCTCACCGCAACCGCATTGTAAATGCTGTTTTGGGCCACGCGAGTGCGCTGATTCTGGGCTTCTCTTACCCGGTCTTTACGCGCGTGCATCTGCAGCATCACGCCCACGTGAACGATCCTGAAAACGACCCTGACCACTTTGTATCCACAGGCGGGCCGCTGTGGCTCATTGCCGCTCGCTTTTTCTATCACGAAATTTATTTCTTTCAACGGCGGCTCTGGCGCCATTGGGAACTGCTGGAATGGTTTCTCGGTCGCCTAGCAGTCGGCTTGCTGGTGTTTACCGCCTGTCAGTTTGACTTCTTGGGCTACCTCTTTAACTACTGGTTTTCACCGGCCCTCGTCGTCGGTATTGCCCTCGGCCTATTTTTTGACTATCTGCCCCACCGCCCTTTTGAAGACCGCGATCGCTGGAAAAATGCTCGCGTTTACCCCAGCGGCATTTTGAACCTGCTGATCATGGGGCAAAACTATCACCTAGTTCACCACCTCTGGCCTTCAGTGCCTTGGTATCGCTACAAGCCCACCTATGAAGTGATGAAGCCCTTGCTCGACTCGAAGGGCTCACCTCAATCGCTGGGCATTTTGACCGGCGCTAAAGACTTCTTCGGATTTCTCTATGACGTCGTGCTGGGTATTCGGTTTCACTCTCACAAGCCGCCACATAAGTCTGAGTAATACCAATTGTTAGAATCTGACTCCCTCAACACAATCTTGGCAACGCACAGGAGCTTGGGAGCAAGGGAGCAGGTGCATCGCTACACGGATGACACCCTACCGCCTTCACGAGCAGGAGGGTCATGGCGACATCATCGGCTATTGCTGAACTCTGGTTATTCTCGCTGCGAGGAAACGGAGACTGCCCGGTCGCCTAAGTCAGGACGTAACTGCTGCGCTTCTCGCAAATAAACATGGCAGACAGCTTCGTGCAGGACAGGCACCTGAGTGTGAATTAGCACTCGAATGCAGCGCGGTAGACTGCCTCTCACATGCATGTGCTGCACATCAAGGAGAGGGACAGCATCCCAACCCGGTCGCTGACGAGCGGCCGCCGCCGGGAACAGAGCATCTAAATCTTTGGTCACCGAAAACGTGACACTGATGAGATGTTCGGGACTGAGGCGGTTGCGGGTTTCTAGGGCCTCTAGAAGCTCATGGGTGGCTGCGGCAATTTCCTCAGCATCATTATGGGAGACAGTCGTTGCTCCTCGAACTGCTTGCATGCGCCATTCCACGCTAACTTCCTCCAACTTTACTGACCTCATCCAAATTCACAGCCAATTGGCCTGATGCCTGAAAGCTCAGAGTCAATCCTAGCAGCCTCCTTCCAGCCGCTCGGGCAGCGATCGCTAGGGACGATACAGCCACAAGGGCAACCCAGACGTGCTGATTTCGAACTCTAGCCAGTTCGTCACCGTCTGTAGATTAGCGGCGGCTTCCGGAAAAATCTGTGACCAGACAGACTGATTACGACCGGGCACAAAGCGCTGAATGCCGGTCTTTTTGGGCTCAATTTTTAGGACTTCGGCTGCCTCTGGATCGAGGTCTGCCAGCTCTGCGGCCCAGCGCCGGGCGTCCTCTTCGGTGCCTAACCGATCCACGACGCCGAGCGTCAGCGCCTGTTCGCCGGTAAAAATGCGACCATCGGCGAAGCTCCGCACGGTTTCTTCAGTGAGGCCACGGGCTTTGGCGACAGTTTTCACAAACTGGCCATAGCTAACATCAATGAGTTCTTGCAAGATAGTTTGCTCAGCCTCGGTCAGCTCGCGATCGAAGGCCAAAATGTCTTTATAGGGGCCAGACTTAATAACTTTGAACGAAACCCCCACGCGATCAAGCAGTTGTTCCAGATTATTGCCGCGCAAAATGACGCCAATACTGCCTGTAATCGTGCCGGGATTAGAAACAATATGCTGCGCTCCCATGGCAATGTAAACCCCACCGGAGGCAGAAATATTACCAAAGCTCGCCACAACAGGGATTTTTTTATCTTGCAGTCGCAGTAGGGCGTTGTAGATTTCCTGTGAGTCGCCTACAGTGCCACCGGGACTGTCAATCCGCAACAGCAGCGCCGGAAACTTTCTCTCCACCACTTCATCGAGAGCTGCTAAGACGGTTTTACGGGTTGCCCCCGCGATCGCGCCGGCGACTTCGATCCGGGCAATCGATTTTTGGGCGCGAGATTTAAAAGGCCAAATCATAAACGAAGCTTAGTGAGTAAAACGGGTCCTCTGGCCGCCGCACAGTTGAGATCCGAGTCTACATTGCCTGCCGATTACCAGAGCGTAAGGCTCATTGTACTCTGACAGCTGAGGCAGCGGCACCAGCAGATCACCGCCGCCGCCGCTAGCTAGGGACTTCAAGTTTCTTTATATTGAAATAACTAACGTTTAATCTGAGCGATCGCCCCTTTGTTGCATGGACTCAAATTTGCCCGTCCGCTCACCGCTGCTGCGATTACCGCTGATGATTGCGCCGTTCTTCCTCTGGGGAACGGCCATGGTGGCGATGAAAGGGGTGATTCCGAATACTGCGCCCTTTTTTCTGGCGACGATGCGCCTACTGCCTGCTGGTGTGATCGTGCTGGTGGCGGCGATCGCCATGCGATGCAGCTTTCAGGTAACCGCCCGAGGCTGGTTGTGGATTGGCCTATTTGCGTTAGTCGATGGGGCCTTGTTTCAAGGATTTTTAGCCCAGGGATTGGTGCGCACAGGGGCTGGTCTCGGTTCTGTCATGATTGACTCGCAACCGCTCGCGGTGGCGCTGCTCGCCCGGTGGCTCTTCCACGAGCAGGTGGGGCCACTGGGTTGGCTCGGTTTGGGCGTCGGGCTGCTCGGCATCAGCCTGTTGGGCCTGCCCGACGAATGGTTAATCAGCGTCTTTCAAGGCCACTTCACGCTGACGGAAATTCCTGCAGACGGGTTAGCGCTGCTGCGGCTGCTGTTTGACCAGGGTGAGTGGCTGATGCTGATGGCGGCCCTGTCGATGGCGGTAGGCACAGTCTTGATTCGATACGTCGCTAAACATGCCGACCCGGTGGTAGCCACCGGCTGGCACATGATTTTGGGGGGTCTGCCCCTGGCGATGCTCTCAGCCGTGAATGAAACGCAGCCCTGGGCCAATATCGGGCTGTCGGGATGGGGCGCGATCGCCTACGCCACGATCCTGGGCAGCGCCTTAGCCTACGGCATCTTTTTCTACCTAGCCTCTGAAGGCAATCTCACCAGCCTGAGCGCCCTCACCTTTTTGACACCAGTCTTTGCTCTCCTCTTTGGCAATCTATTTTTAGGGGAGGTGCTGAGTCCGATTCAAACGGGTGGTGTTGCCCTCACCATTGTCAGCATTTATTTGATCAATCAGCGCGAAGTGCTGACCACAGCCTTAACCCGGCAGTTTCGCGCAGACCAAGTGTCAACCGTAGACTCCAAGCCTGATTCGTTGACTTAGCGATGAGGCCTAAACGATGCTTGATTAAGCGAATTCACCTGTTTGTAAATAGTCTCCCTATGCTTGTCGCCCCTGGATCTGAGGCTGCTTCGCCAAGGCTCAGCCACGAATTTTGCCGCTCAGCTGATCAGCATCCTAGTATTTGCCGTTACGTGAGCAGGCTACTGATGGGACAACGATGTTGTCGCAGTCATCATCACATCGCAAGCAAAAACTGGGCGATTGTAACACCTGCAGCATTTTTCCAGTCCAGCTGGTCAGGAGATAACGCATAGGTTGTGACCTCCGGCAGCATCGCGAGAAAGGCCGCTTCTTGCGGCATGACGCCATCAGGTTGACCACAGAGGCGGCGAGTGCTGGCAGCCAGCCCAACCGTGAGAGCGTGATCAGTTTGCTCGTAGGTCGCCTGATAGGTGTTGCAGCCAGCCGAGCCGGTGAGCCCCGTCTCGGGATTGAAGGTAGCGGTGATTTGAGTATCGGCCAGCGGCGTCACGAGACCACGACCATTGTGGTAAGCCACCAGCGTCCATTCGGTCTGGGTGAACTGAGCCGCTGGTGTCATGAGCGTGAAGAGCGGGGTGTCTGCCTCATCCAACAAGATCAGCTGATTCGCTGACTGGGTATAAGTGGTGATTTGCGGTAAGCCTGACAAAATGGCCGCCTCTTGTTGCGCCAAAGCTTCAGGACACCCGATCAAGGTGGTGCCGCCACTGCTGATGGCGAGGTGCTCGCTAGTCAACTCGTAGTCACTGAAAAATCGGTTGCAGCCAGTGAAACCCGACAAGCGTCCGGCTTTAAACTCCAAGGTGGCCGGGCGATCGCCCACAACTTCTACTGTGGTGCCGTCAGCAGCCTGATAGCTCACCAATTGCCAGGGTTGCTCGAGGGGATGCGGCATGAGGGTGTCTTCAATGGGAGCAGATGCCTCGATATCAGATGAGGAGGATTCAGCGATCGCGCTCAATGCACCGCCGAGCAAACCGGAGATCGCGAGTGTGGCACCGAGCCAATGGGTCAATGCTTTGTTCAAGTGTGTTGCCTCCGGGCCATGTGAATGTAATGAGTTAATGAGATGTCAGACGGGTTGGCCTGAGTGACCTCCAACTTTTGATACTAAAGACTCTTGATTTACCGATGAGGCAGGTTACTAAAATCGATACCGGCACTGACACAATGCCAATTTCCTAAGGCTGTCATCAGTTAGCAGCTCAATGTCTGCACGGCAAAGGTTTCAGCCTCTGATTTTATTGTGGAAGGGACGCAGCAATACCTGTTCTCTGGGGGTTTGATACTTGCCTAATGATTTGCCCTAGCTTGCTGTTTTGTTAGGACGTGTCCCAGCCCTGATCGGGAAAGCAACCACGCATAGACTCGCAGCAGAGGCTTTACCAAAGGGAGGGGCATCTTCTATGCTCACAGGGATAGAATCACCCAAGGCAACATGGCGCGCCCCCGCAGGTTTCCATTAAGCAGCTTGGCTCACAATCTGAAAGATGACGTCTTTCTGAAACGGTTGGGGCAAATCGAGAGCATGGTGTCCAAAATCCTCTCGATCGCGATGGTGGTGGTCATTCTGGTAACCACCGTAGATTTAGCCCTGGTACTCTATCGATCGCTTTTTGTTTCAGACGATATTGGGTTCTTTAAGACCACCCTGACAGATATTTTCGGCCTCTTTTTGAGCGTGCTGATCGCGCTAGAAATTCTAGAGAACATCACTGCCTACATTCGCAAGCACGTGGTGCAGGTGGAACTCGTCATCGCCACGGCATTAACTGCCGTCGGGCGCAAGCTCATAATTCTTGATTTAGAAACAGTCCCCGGCGTCAGTCTGATTGGCCTAGCGATCGCGATATTCGCCTTATCGGTCAGCTATCTCATCGTGCGAACGGTGCACCGCTAAACAAAACGACTGAATTGCTTAACCTATTACCAGGAACTTTAATCGGCTAGCGACTTCATATCATTTGCCGATACGCATTTCATCCCTAGCGAATTTTGTGAAGCGGGCACAGAGACGATGATCCCATGAGATGGGGTCATGACATGACGGGAAGCCCTAGCCAGGGCATCCCGTTACCAGTAAGATTAAACCGACCTTAAGTTACACAACTTTACGTAAGGATTTTATGAACACTCAACTTTTTTCTGTGAAGGCTTTGGCTTTAGCCAGCGTTCTGAGTCTCGGGGTCACGCTACCGGCCATCGCTGATCACCACGCCGCCACGGATGCGGTTGAGGGGGAAGCGATGGAAGCAGTTGAAAGAACGGCCCAAGGGGCGGGTGATATCGTCGACGTGGCCAGCTCAGTCGAAGACTTTAGCACTTTAGTCGCTGCAGTTGAGGCGGCTGGATTGGTTGATGCGCTTAAAAGTGAAGGACCTTTTACCGTATTAGCCCCCACCAACGATGCCTTTGCAGCCCTGCCTGATGGCGTGCTCGATGCTCTACTGCTGCCCGAAAACGAAGATTTGCTCACCGAAATCCTCACCTATCACGTGATTCCGGGTGAAGTGCCGTCTGCCGATATTACCACTGGCCCCGTCCCTACCTTGAACGGTGACGACGTCATGGTGACCGCTGATAATGACATGATTATGGCTGATGACGCCATGGTGGTCGCGGCTGATGTGCCTGCCAGCAACGGCTTAATTCACGTGCTGGATGCCGTATTGGTGCCTGATGATGTGGCTGAGGAACTAGGCGCACGTCTAGCAGCAGCGGAAGAAGTCGAAGAACCGGCTCCGGCTGAGCCCGCTCCAGCTGAGCCCGCTCCGGCCGAACCCGCTCCGGCTGAGCCCGCTCCAGCTGAGCCCGTTCGCGGTCTTTGGTAAGATAACGGCGACTCTTTATACGTGTGTTGTAACCCATGAACCAGCGGACAGCTCGTCACCAGACAGCCCGGCTTTGGCGAACGGTAGGGCTGGTAGCGTTACTCCTGATCGGATTGACGTTACCAGTCTGGGCCAATGGTCAGACCGATGCTGTCGTAACGGATGCTGTCCGCCTTGAACTTGAGTACACACCGGAGCGATCGCTGCCCGCCGACAACAACGTCTATGGCCTGGGGCGGCGATCTGATCATTTACCCGCAGCGATTCCACAGGCGGATCGCGTCGTTTTGCGGCTGGGTGATCGACGGGTCTACGTCTACGACGGCGAGCAGATTTTAGAGAACTATCCCGTGGCGATCGGCACCCCTGAGACGCCGACGCCGACCGGCCAATTTACCGTCACACAGATGGTAGTTAATCCCATCTGGCAAAGCCCTTGGACGGGTGAAGTGTTTGCTCCCGGTGCCAACAGTGCGCTGGGGCTGCGATGGATTGGCTTTACCTCCCTGCCTAATGGGGATATTGGTTTTCACGGCACGCCGACTATCTCTTCTATTGGTCAGGCGGCTTCCAACGGTTGCGTGCGCCTCACCAATGAAGACGTGCTGTCACTCTACAGCCATGTCAAGATGGGGATGACTGTTGTGGTTGAGCCCTAACGATGGTGTCGTTTTTGAGTCGCTGTCGCCATCCTGTTCGCTGGTCGCTGCCCACTGCGGCTGGTTTCTTCATCAGTCTCTGTATGGCAGGCAGTCTCAGCCTGGGGCAGGCCCAAGCGGCGGCCGTGACGCCCCCTGACCGTCCGCTCCCGCTAGAAGTTTCCACGGGGGCGATCGCCCCTCCCTCGGACAAAGATATCGTCCGCGACCCCGCGTTATTTTTGCCTCAGGCCCCCCAGCGTGTTTCGCGGCTAGTGCTCCGGCTCTCAGAACGCAAACTTTATGGCTACCACGGCGATCGCGAAATCGTCGCCTATGACGTCGCGATCGGGCGTCATGAATGGGAAACCCCCACCGGCGCCTTCACGGTTTTTCAGCAGCAGCCACATCCCGCCTGGGAGCATCCTTTCACCGGAGAAGTGGTTCCCCCCGGCCCTGACAATCCGCTCGGGGCTAGGTGGATTGGCTTTTGGACGGATGGCACCAACGCCATTGGCTTTCATGGCACCCCCGACGAACATCTGATCGGCGAGGCAGTTTCTCATGGCTGCGTGCGCATGCGCAATGCGGACGTGATTGAACTGTATGACCTCATTGAGCTGGGCATAGCCGTTGTTGTCCTGCCCTGATGCAGACAGGCAAAATCCCGCTGGGGTCACTCGATCAGGGCGTGCCAGAAAAGCTGAACGCATGTATCATGCCTGTTGCAGGGTGGGTTGCTTGATGAACTCAGTGAACATCTTATGCCTGCCTGCGATGGCCCCTCGGGCTGGTCCCTGCATCTCGCCCCCTCGCCCCCCGCAGCAGCATGGTTTTAAATCTGCTTACTCGCATTCTTGTTTGGGCCGCTTTTGGGCTGCTGATTTGGTACTTCATCAACAAAATCGTTCCCAAAAACTTCCTCACGGTGTTTGGGGGAGCCATCATTTTGGCGCTGATTTTTCTGTCCTTTGCCTTCACCGGCGATCCCACTATTAGTGCAATTCGGCGCATTATTTCTTTTCCACTCACACCTTTGGGCGCCACAATTACGATCTTGCTCTTCTCGTTTAGAGACGTCTCCTTTGAAAACGGCTTTAAGAAGATCAATGGTCAGTGGGTGGCGATCGCCTTCGTGATTTTAGTCGTATCGAGTCTGCCGCTAGTGGCGCGGGTGCTCGTGAATCAGGCGGAGCAATCGGTGCAGCGAGCCTATGCAGAGCAGCAGGGCATTTGTCAGGATGTTTGCCCTGCCGACATACCCGAAGCAGCCCCTCTGGGTCAAATTGTCGGGCTCGTAGTGTTGGGCGATAACATGGATGCCGTCCGCACCCCGGCGGAGCTCTCTAGCCGGATCGAAAATACGGTTACGCCCAGTCCGGCAGCGAGCCTAAGTCCCATTCTGCTCTCGCGATTAGACAGTGCCTCGCGGCTGTATGGCCGAGTGCAGCAAGCGGGTGGTGCCCCCTTTGTCATGGTGACGGCGGGGCCAGTGGTCGGCAACTCAGAACGCAGAACGCAAAAAGAACAAGTGCTTCGTCAAGTGCTGATCAACAACGGTGTACCCGACGCTGCGATCAGCGTCAACCGCAATGGGCTCAACGCCCGCGAGGCGATGAAGGACGCGCAGGATCTGCTGGAGGAGCGGGGGCAGCTCGATGGCGAGGGGACGCGTCAACTGAATTCCAACCGCGTGGCGATTGTGGCTCCGGCATTGACGATGCGCCGCGCCGCCCTCACCTTTGAAGAAGGTGACCTGCAGGTGGTAGCCTGGCCAACAAATTTTTACGGCAGCGAATTTTCGACCGATGACACGTTGGCACTGCTATCTGACCTGGTGCCGAATGTCGAAGCACTCCGGTTGACTACCGCCTACGTCGAAGAAACGACCGCTCTGGTCGGCTATTTTCTGCGGGGCTGGCTACCCGAGATTGACTCTCAGTGGAGCGAAATCGTCGAGCTAGTACCCCAGTAAAACTAGCAGTGTTTAGAAACCTGTGTTGGAGCCCGGCCAAAGTTTTTTGTAACGGCTTCTTGGCATCGGCATTGACACAAAAAGCAGAACGCCCCAGTAAAAAACCGGGCGTTGCATGATTAGGAGATGAACCAGGGTAATTTGCGATGCCATGTCCAGAGTGCGGAGCGA
>ERZ1740060.166-NODE-166-length-51337-cov-23.002750_pt1 | contig 51337 bp, 38 predicted proteins | sample MGYA00581743_ERZ1740060 | MGnify/ENA primary metagenome ERZ1740060 (study PRJEB43018, sample SAMN04849235) | marine metagenome | isolation source: floating plastic debris | place: Pacific Ocean | collected 2008-08-27 | study: EMG produced TPA metagenomics... | reverse complement strand
GATGGGCCGCTATGACGAGGCCGAACCCTTCTATATGCAGGCTTTGGAGAGTTTCGAGCAAGCTGTAGGCCCCGACCATCCTGAGACTGGTGCCAGCCTTAATAATCTGGCCTTGCTGTACCGTTCGACCGAGCGCTACGGAGATGCAGAAACCCTCTATCAACGTGCCTTGTCCATTAGTGAGCGCGCCTACGGCTCTGACCATCTTGAGGTCGCTACCAACCTCAATAATTTAGCCGAGCTGTATTGGTCGATGGGGCGTTTTGACATAGCCATGTCCCTGGCCGAGCGAAGTCTAAAGCTTCGTGAGCAGCAGCTAGGCCCCAACCATCTCGATACTGCTGCCAGCCTCGATACTCTGGCTGCGGTGTATCGATCTCTAGATCGATACCAAGCGGCAGAACCCATATACCTCAATATATTGGAGATTCGCGAACAAACCTTTGGGTCTGACCATCCGGCTACTACCGATACCTTGATTAATCTGGCTGGGCTGTACTCTGCCCAAGGCCAGCCCCAAGCAGCCCTCGATACCTTGAGACGGGGGCTGAACAATCAAGAAATCGTCTTTAGCCGTAATCTGTTAGGGGGCTCGGATGCTCAGAAACGCGCTTATTTGGATACACGAGCATGGACCATCGATAACACGGTTAGCCTGCATCTCAATAGTCTGCCGACTGATGCAGATGCCGCGCACCTCGCATTCACGACTCTGTTGCAACGCAAAAGCCGCGTACTTGATCTGTTTACCAACTTGCAGGCTCAATTGGCTGATGATCCCGAGGCCGCAGCACTTTTGGATGAGCTGAATGCAGTCAATACTCAACTTGCTAACCTCGCCGTGAACTCACCGTCTGAGGATTTTGAAAATCATCAAACCCAGGCCAAATCCCTGCAAAACCAGATCACTAGCCTTGAAGACCAGCTCAGCCGTCTCAGTGCTGATTTTGCCAATGTGACCGCTTCGCCATCGGTCGCTGAGATTCAGGCTGCCTTACCCCCAGCGACCACTCTGGTCGAGTTCACTCGCTATCGACCGGTTAACCCCACCGGGCCAATCCAGCAGCGGTATGGTGACGATCACTATGCCGCCTATATCTTGCAGCCCAATGGCACGATTCAGGGGATAGATTTAGGACCAGCAGTGACCATTGATACGGCGGTGGAGACGTTCTCCCAGAGCTTGGCTTCATCCAACACCCCGCTCGGCCAGTTCAAAGCCGAGGCCCAAGACCTAGAACAGCTGATCATGGCTCCAGTACGAGATTCGCTAGGGGCGACCACCACCATCTTTATTTCCCCGGATGGTGCCCTCAACTTGATTCCCTTCGAAGCCTTAGTCGATGAGGCTGGTGACTATCTGCTGGAATCCTATCAGTTTCGCTATCTCACCTCGGGTCGCGACTTACTGCGGGTAGAAAATACCCCCGCTAGCAATAATCCGGCTGTGTTGGTAGGCAACCCGATCTACGGTCGCCCAGGCGAAGTAGTGGCGCAAGCCGATACCCGAGCGATCGACTTTGATAGCCGCATCTTCCCTGCTCTACCGGGCACCCAAGCTGAAGTCGATTTGATCGCCCCCAAGTTACCGGGGGCTGAGGTCTACACGCAAACGAATGCCACCGAAGCGTTGCTCAAGCAGCAGTCTCAGCCCAGCATTTTGCACATCGCGACCCATGGTTTCTTTGAGCCCACTGAAGAGACACTCAATCCGCTGTTGCAGTCAGGGCTAATTTTGGCAGGAGCGGCGGCAGAGGGCCAGAGCGGCCCTGACCAAGATGGCATTTTGACCGCCCTAGAAGTCACTGGCATGAACCTGAGTGGGACTCAACTTGTGGTGCTCTCGGCCTGTGAAACCGGTCTTGGAGAATTGGCTGCCGGCGAAGGTGTCTATGGCTTGCGTCGGGCTTTTGTGCTGGCAGGTTCTCATAGCCAGGTGATTAGCTTGTGGAAGGTGGATGATATCGCCACCCAAGAGCTGATGGTCGATTATTACGATCGCCTCATCTCTGGTACTCCCCGCGATGCTTCCCTGCGGGAAACGCAACTGGCATTCCTCAATAGTGACGAATACAGCCACCCCTATTACTGGGCTGCGTTCATTGGTTCCGGCGATTGGCGAGCGATCGAGATGAACCCGTAATGTCTCAGGTTTTTGCAAGTTTGGATGGTTGTCTCGCGTCACAACAAATCACATAACCCCAAATCGCAGCTGTGCTGTTGTGAGGCCTATTAGCAGAAGCTAGCTAACGAGGCGAAGCCTACTGGCCTGCTAGCTCCGCCGCCCGGTCAAGTTGAGCTTGCGTGTTTGAGGCCCACTGAGGATTGCCTTGGGTAATGTAGAGGTTTTTGGCGTGCTCTAAGACGCCCTCAGCTTCTCCATAGTTGGCCAAGCGAATAAAGGACAAACCAGCGCTGTAATAGGCATTGGCATATTCAGGATTGAATTCAGTCGCCGCTCGAAACGAATCGAGAGACGCGTTGTAATCACCCTGGCCGTATTGGGCAACGCCGAGGTTATAAAACGCCTCGACATATTGCGGAAAGATGGCGATCGCCCGTTCGAAAGACGCGATCGCCGCGTCATAATTTTCCTGCCTGAGATGAATTCGGCCTTGATGAAAGGCCGGTTCTGGCGCATTGGGGGTGTACTGTTCGGCTGTTTGCAGCGACGCGATCGCGGCCTCATAATTTTGCTGATCCAGCTGCACCAAACCTAAGTTGTAATAGGCATTGCCTAAGTCGGGCTGCAGTTCGATCGCCCGTTCTAAATACTCTTGGGCCTGATCCAAATTGCCGCCTTCCCACAGGGCTGCGCCCAGGTTAGAGTAGGCCATCGCAAATTCCGGGTCGGCCTCCAGCGCCTTCCAAAACGCGGTGGCCGCCTCTTGCAATTCGCCCGTTTGTCGCAGCACCAGCCCGAGGTTGTAGTGAGCGGCCGATGAGTTGGGGTCTAAGGCAATGGCTTCTCGAAAGGCCGCTGTCGCGTCCACCACGGCGCCCTGCTGAATTAAGGCTAAGCCGCGATTCAGGGCCGCTTCTGACGGCGGCACGTCCGGCACTTGGGCAATCTGTGATTCGGCTGGCTCAACTGCCCGCGCTCCCGGTGCCGATTGAGTCAGAACCAAACTCGCCCCGACACACAGGCCACCTACAATATGCAGCCAGCGATGATGCCAAATGCCCATAAAAAACCCTCCCGAGACCAGATATAGCGTCTCAGCTTCACTAGCGACTGTTCGCCTGTAGTTATATCAAATCTGTCGCGATCGGGAACGCCTTGGCTGACAAAAAAGTGGGGCGATCGCTCAGACCGTGGCCGTGAGGTGGCCAATATCTTCCGGCGTTAAGTTGGCATCAACGACCTCACCATCGCGAAACCACACGATACGGCGGGTCAAGCGGGCGACATCCGGTTCGTGGGTCACCATCACCACAGTGATACCCGTCGCGTTAAGTTCTGAAAAGATGCCCAGCACGTCCTGCGTGGTGTGGGAGTCCAAAGCGCCGGTGGGCTCATCGGCTAGGACTAACAAGGGCTGGTTGACGATCGCGCGCGCGATGGCGACGCGCTGCTGTTGCCCCCCCGAAAGTTGGGTGGGTCGATTGTTCATGCGATCGGCCAATTTGACCTGTTTCAAGGCGGCGGCGGCCCGTTCTTGGCGCTCTTGACTGGGCACCCCCGAATACACCATGGGCAACATGACATTTTCGATGGCGGTGAGCTGAGGCAACAGATGAAACTGCTGAAACACAAAGCCAATTTTGCGGTTGCGGATATGAGCCAAAGCGTCATCATCCAGCTCAGCCACATTTTCACCGTCTAAATAATAGGCTCCCGACGTGGGGCGATCGAGGCAGCCAATCAAATTCATGGCGGTGGATTTACCTGACCCCGACGGCCCCATGATTGAGCAATATTCGCCGGGCTCAACCGTTAGGTTGACATCCCACAGCGCCCGGACTTCGGTGTTGCCAATGCCATAGACCTTGCTGACCTGGCGGAGTTCAATGAGTGGCTTCATGCCTCTACGATAGCGTCCCCATAAGGGAAATATCTGAGTTTGCGCGATCGCTGGAGGCAGACACTCCTAGGTCTGATGGGTCTCTGCGATCGGGCAATCAAGCCGCGCCGCACCGCGATCGCATCACCGACCTTGGGAGCCAAAGTCTCAACGGGACGTCAGCCGCCCCCGCCAAAAAGCCGCTCTTGGCCCGGTTATGCTCAAGATGAGCAGGCAAAAAGCGGCTCTTGTGGTGATCTCTAGTGATGGCGAACAGTCAATAATTAGTGACTGTGGGTATGACCATGATGCTCGTGGGTATGACCATGATTATGCGAATGACCGTGAGCATGTTCATGGTTGGCCTGAGCCTGAGCTTGGGCGATCGCCAACCCCGGATTGACCGCGAGGGGCTCTGCTTCCAACAAATCGCGGATGTGATCGTTGGCCCAATCGGCCACCATCGTCAAAAATATCGGATGGTCGTTCACGCAGGGCATCTGAATGAACGAAACATCTTTGTGCTTGGCCCGCACAGTTTCAATGATGTGGTCTACATCCAACAGCGTTTCGTGGTTCTCGGTAGCAAATCCGATGGGCATAAACACCAGCGCCTTAGCGCCGAGCTCAATTAAGTTTTGCGCAGCCAGCTTGGTATTGGGCTGAGTCCATTTAATCAGCGGCGTCTGATGGTTGAGCCAGCCGACAGAAATCAGAGGATAGCGGTGAATCAGGCGCTCTCGCACGCGCTCATAGAGCATCTGGCTCTCATCAATGCCAGAGGTAAACCCTTTGGCTTCGAAGGGACAGCCGTGATTCATCAAAATGATGCCGATTTGTGAGGGCAAATAGGCATTGGCGAGTTCGGCCTCAACCTTCTCCTCAACCATCTGCACCATCAGATCCAGATAGGCCGGTTCGTTGAAGAAGGAGGGAATATATCGCACCCCTTTTACCCAATGTTCGCTGCCCTCACTAAGCTTGGCTAACGCGTTGTTCACCTGCTCGACGGCGATGCCACTGGTAAAGATGGAGTCCACGACTAGCAGCGGATAAATCAATAGCTTCGTAAAGCCTTGGGCTTTGACCGTCTCTAACACCTGCTCGGGCAGAAACGGCTTGCAAAAATTAAACGCCTTAAAGACTTCAACGCGATCGCCCCATTGAGACTGCAGCTCCTGCTCGATACCCGCGCGCTGCTTTTCAAAAATCGCATTGTGGGGAGAAATGAACTGGTCGTGCTGGTGGCTCCACTCATGCAGATCAAACATCGCTAATAGTTTGGCCAGGGGCGGATACACCCAGGTGGGAACGGGAGCAAATTTGGCCGTGAGGAGATTGAGGGCCTGCTCGTTGTAGTTGGCAAAATCTTCGTAACTCTCAACTTCCCCGTATCCCATCAAGAGAACCGCGACTCGGTCTTTGACAGGCGATTGCACATCCGAGGGTTGAATGTTTTCTTGGACGTTGCGAGCGGTAGTAACCAAAACTTTTCCTCGATGACTTTTGGGGAGACTTTAACAGACATTCTAGAAATCGCCTGCGAGCTCTCCTTTTATACGCTAACATCCCCCCTAGGGGGATGAGGCTTAGGATATTCTTAAGCCCGCCTATCCAGAACGCAAAGGCTTCTTGGCGAGTCAATACCCTGGCCTCTGTGACTCAACTTAGCGTCATTAGCTACTCCCAAACATAAAACCGTATTTAGACATTTGGATCTTTTTTGGCCCGCAACAATCTTTAGCAAAAGTTAGAAATAACTTGTAGCACAGCTTCTAAAAACGCAACGAAAAGGCGTTTCTCAAATGGACGATTCCAATTCTCTCAACGGGCATCTAACCTTGACCGATAGTCTCAAAGAAAATTCTGCCTTTGCTGCTTTTGCTACTAAACAAACCGCGATCTTTGGCAAGACGCTGCTACTCAATCCCCAATCGCCGTGGATTGGTGCCACGCTGGGGATTTTGTTAGTTTCCGTACCCGTTTTTTTTGAAGCGCCTCTAGTCAGAACCGTGCCGTGGATGAGCGTAGCCCTGACGGGCCTTTGGCTCTGGGGCAGTGTTCGCCTATCGCGTCATCCGCAAACTGAGTTTTTCGGGGACTTGCTGCTGGGGCTGAGCTGGAGCTGGCTCGCCGGGGCGATCTATTGGGGCTGGTTTCGCTGGGAGCCGCTGTGGCACCTGCCGATTGAATCAATTGGTCTGCCGATCGCCCTCTGGGGCTTACATCGCGGCTGGGGCAAGGTGGGCCATTGCTTTTATCTGGGCTCGCTGCTGGGCACGGCGATCACTGACCTTTATTTCTATCGGCTCAATCTGATGCCCTATTGGCGTCAACTGATGGTGTCACCACCGGCCCAATCATTAAGCATCGTGCAGGCGGGCTTTGCTCAGGTGCAGACCCGTGAGGGTGCCGTGACGGCGATTGTGGCGGCCAGCGGCCTGTTGATTTTGGCCTGGCAGGCCTGGCGATCGCCCCAGCGTCATCATTGGGTCTTTAGCGGCACCCTGCTCGGCACTTTGCTAGTGGATAGCTTGTTTGTGGCTCTAGCCGCTTTCTAACGCTGCCGTCCGAGCGCCCTTAACCATGCCAAAGCAGAGGGCTAAAACCGCTAGCCCGGAGCGTTAATCACCAAAGGCTGGCGGAATTGAGCTAGGGTGGCAAAGGAAAGCTGCGATGTTGCGACAGCAGTGATATTGATCATTTATGTTGGCCATAGGATTTTTATTTGCGAGAAACGCAATATCTTTTTACAAATAGTTACAATGTAGTTGTGCTTTTTATTCCTTTAAGGCGAGATGACATCAATCGTGTTTGGTAACTTGCCCGTTCCTGGTCAAAGTGGCGATCGCGTCGTCAGCCGAGCTGTAACCACTGCCATTTCCGCCCTCTTTAAGCAGACCGAGAAGCTCGAGGCGATTGTGCGAGCCGAGCCAGTGGCCAAGCTCCTGCAGGGCAGCGTCGATGGATTTGACTTTATGGGTAGAGGCCTGCTGATGTACAGCGGCTTACGCGTGCAGTCGATGGAATTTTACGTGCAGTCGGTTTCGATCGATTTTGGGGCGATTTTTAGAGGCCAAGTGAAGCTCAAGCAGTCGACCCAGGCCAACATGCGCATTGTTCTGAGTGAAGCCGACCTGAACGCGTCTTTCAATACGCCCTTCTTGATTGAGAAGCTACAGCAGCTCACCTTTGAGGGTAAACCGCTGCACTTTGACGAGACTCAGCTCGAAGTTGAAAGCAACGGCTCGCTGCGGTTTCAAAGTCAGGTGCGCGTGGGCGAAGCCAGTGAACCGACCGCCGTCAACTTCACGACACAAGTGGAAGTTAAAGACCGGCGCAAGATTCAGTTCGTTCAGGTCGATTACGGTGAGGCTGCCGAGGGGCTAGAGCTGAGCAAAGCGCTGGTTGGCCACCTCAACGACCTGCTCGATTTAGATAAATTTGCCTTAGAAGGGATGCAACTGCGGGTTGACCAGCTCCGCCTCCGTAACCAGCAGCTGACCCTCTACGGCGTGGCTAATATCACTGACTTCCCCAGGCGAGCCGCCGCTAAGGCTGCCGCTTAAGTGAGGTGCGGCGATTCAGGCGGCGTGTTACTCATCAGTAACAGAGCAACCGAGGGAAAACCGCTTTCCAGTACAATGTCATGAGTGAAAACGGTAAGCGACACCGTTGCTTAAGACTAACGACGTCGATCACTCACGTTTTAACCATGCGGCACCAATTGGGATGGACTCAGAATCTACACTTAATCAGCTGAAGGCCGCATTACCCGCCGGGCAGTTGCCCTCTAGCTATCGCGTTTACTTTAAAAACACGCTGATTGCGCTCTGCCATGCTTTAGAAGACCATATTCTCAAGAGTACTGCCGAGCATGCCGACCAGCAGCCACTGGTATTGGTGACCTTTCAAGAAGGTAAGTGGTATCTGCAAGAGGCTGACCGCTACTTAGACATTGCCCAGCAGTCGGAACATGTTGCTGTTTCGGCCTGCGCCGATAGTGGCTTTGAAACTCATCCGACCGGGCAACTGCCCAACGTCTCTTTGATTGAGCTAGACCCCGACGATAGCTTGGTCAATGAGTGGAATTTGATCATTGTGGCTCCGGGCTACACGGCCATGGTGTTGTGCCACGAGCTGTCAGCAGAGGAATATCAGGCCGACAACCAGCCGCGCAGTGACGTCGAGCGTAAATTTTATGGCCTGTGGACCTTTGATCGCGCGGCTGTAGAAGCTGCCGCCACCATTTTGATTGAGCGTCTGCGCCCCTATAACGAAGCTTTAGTTGAGCGCTTGCACACGATGCAGAAGCACATGAGTGCGGCTCCCAGCACCGTGCCGGTTGACCTCACCAGCGTTGTCTCACGCATCGTCAATTATCTGCAGGACAGTCAAGAGCATCTGATCACGGCCAGCCGGCAAGCCCGTGAGCTGTGGGAATTAGAAGGGCATGCTCTGCGCATCAATCGCAATCTGACGGCGAACAAGCTGCAGGCGTTTCTGCGGATGGCTCAGCGCGTTGATGAGCGTGATCGCGATAATCCCCTCGCGTCTTTACAGGTTGCCGCCCTGGCCGAAACTCTTGGGCAAATTTTGGACTTGCCGACGCTCAGTTTACGGCGGTTACGCCTGGCCGGCCTGCTGTTTCGCATTGGCTTGGCCGAAGCTCCCATCGATGTGTTTGAACGGCCCGCCAGCCAGTTAAGAGAGTCCGACTTGGTGACGTGGAACAATCGCGCCTACCTCGGCGCTCAGCTGCTCGCCGCGATGGCTGAACTGGAACCCGTGCGAGCGATCATCAACCATCAGCTGGAAAATTGGGATGGCAGTGGTCGGCCCGACGGTCTCCGCGGGGAAGCGATTCCGCTGGAGTCGCGCGTTTTGCGGCTCTCGGCCCATTTTCAAGAACTTACCCAGTCGCGCGGGAATCGACCCGCGCTGGCCTTGGGGGATGCCCTCGAAAAATGTCAGCAGCACAGCGGCACTCGTTTTGACCCCACCTTGTTGGAGCATTTAACCACAGTGGTGCGGCTGACCGAAATTGGCATGATGCAACTGCCGGACCGTCCCAGTCAACTGCCCAAGGTCTGGCTCGAAGAATCTTCCTCCCCTAAAAGCGCTAGCTCAGACCTTGCCTCATGAATGCCTCTCCCGAACTGACCCCATCTAGCCTCGATATTGCGGCAATTCGCAACGGCCAATATAAGACGCTGAAAGCAGCTCACCTCCCGGGCGTAGACTTATCAGGAGCCCAATTAGCCACCGTCGATTTCGCCAAAGCCAATCTGGCCGGGGCTAATTTGGCCGGCGCTAACCTGCAACACAGCAACCTTAGAAGTAACCTGCGGGGGGCCAACTTGGGGGGGGCTGACCTGCGAGAGGCCGATTTCCGCAATGCCGAACTGCAGGGCTGCGTTTTTATTGAAGCCCAGTTCCACCAAACCAGCTTCGCCGGTGCTTTTATGGCGGGTGCGATGTTTAGTCAGACTGATCTGAGCAGTACCGACTTTCGCGGGGCTGATTTACGCGGCGCTAACCTGAGCGGCACTAACCTACAGCAAGCTGATTTCAGTCATGCCAATTTATCGGGCGCTAATCTTTCTAAAGCTAATTTAGAAGAGGTCAATCTCTCGGGCACGATTTTGCGGGGGGTTAACTTGACCGAGGCCAATCTCGTTTGTGCTGAGGGAGATGGCGCCGTGTGGGAGGGGGCCTGTCTCGATGGTGCAGTCGTGACCGGTGGTATTCTGGAAGCCTGATACCCCTAGTCGCAACATCAACGCACCGTGGATCTACCCTCTTTCATTTGGTTATGGAAAATTGCGGCTTGGGCCATGGGGCTGACCGTGTTGCTATTTGTGTGCTTGGCGACCCTTGGCGGCTGGATGCGATACCAACGGTTGCAGGGGGAAACGGTGCCCGCGATCGCAACGCCCCCGCAACTATGGTTAAGTCTCCGCCGCCTCCATGTGGGATTGGGAATCCTGCTGACGCTAACGGTATTGCTCTTGCTGGCGATCGGGGTCGTGGGCACATTGGGCCATTTTGGCAGTCTAGGCCATTCGCCCCATCTGATCATGGGTTTAACGGTTGTTGGCCTCACGCTGACATCCGCTTGGTCGGCCACTCAAATTAATAATCCCAACACAGTTTGGGCGCGATCGCTGCATCTCAGCATTAATGGTCTGTTGATGCTGGCTTTAGCACTCGTTTCTTGGACGGGCTGGGTGGTGGTGCAAAAATATTTGCCCTAGACAAAATTGTCACCTCAACAGGCGGGCCAGCGGGCCTCCTGCTCTGAGCCTGAACTCGGGTTGTCTAGCAAGTGGCCGTTTGGTGAGGCGATCGCAGATGGCTGAAATCACGATCTGGCCAGCTTTTTGACTCCCTAGGGTCGGCCCTTTCCGCCGGGCATTCCGACCTCTGATGCCACAGTCTGCTCTGCATGGCCACCTGGTTTGGTGGCGGTCAGTCATCGTTCACGCAGTCATGTCCCAATCCCGCCAATGCTTCTGCCCCCTTTACCTTCAAGACAAACAAAAACGGGCTGTGGACGATGCTGCCGTTTGCTCGTCAGCACTACACCGCCAGGAACTCTTGAATAACGGCGTTGCTGAGTTCTGCTGTGGGGCCAGAGGCAACGATACCGCCTTTTTGCATGGCGTAGTAAAAATCAGCCTGGCGGACAAAATGCAGGTGTTGCTCGACCAATAGAACGGAAATGCCGGTGGTGGCGATAATGCGGCGCACGGCGGCTTCAATATCCAAAATGATGGAGGGTTGAATACCTTCGGTGGGCTCGTCGAGCACCAGGAGTTTAGGCCGACCCATCAGGGCACGGGCGATCGCCAACTGCTGCTGTTGACCGCCGCTCAAGTCACCACCCATGCGGCTCAGCATGGTCTCTAAAACGGGAAACAGCTCAAAGATTTCGGCGGGAACGCCAGCAGATTTTTGACCGCGATCGCCCAGCGCTTCTTGCCCAATAATTAGATTTTCCTTCACGGTCAGGCGCGGAATAATCTCGCGGCCCTGGGGTACATAACCGATGCCCCGGCGGGCGCGCTGATCGGGTGACACCTTGAGCACCGACTGCCCCTCGTAGTAAATATCGCCGGTACGGGGTGAGAGCAGTCCCATGACGTTATTCAGCAGCGTCGTTTTGCCGACGCCGTTGCGCCCGATCAGGCACACCATTTGCCCTTTGGGTACGGTCATATCGACATTGCGCAGAATGTGGCTCTCTCCGTAGAAAAAATTGAGTCCAGAGACTTTCAGCATGGGCGCTGTGACTGCAGGGGCCTCGGGCGAAGCGGGTTGGGTGCGGGTCATGATGGCAAGTTCTCCAGAGCGGCAGCTTCAAGACGACTTACGGTCTCAGGGGGCAACCCCAGTAGAGTCACTAATTGTTGATACAGGCGAGCTTCAATAGGATTGATCTGGTTTGAGCTAATCACCTCATAGCTCAGCATCAGCGCTTGTTCGCGTTGGGCATCGGTGGTCAGTTGCGGCACCAATTCTTCTAGGGGAATGTTTTTGCCCAGCAGATTATTCAGGTCTGCTTTGAGCTGGGCTCGTTCCTCTGAATCTGAGGAAAATTGCTGGCTCAGCCGCTCTAAAATCACGGCTTGCTGCACGGGATCAAAATTGTTGTCCGCCCAGGCCATGGTCGCCGCAATGCGCAGCAGCAACATTTGTTCCGGAGTCACGTGGGTTTCTTGACCCAGGTAGACCTCAATCACGCGAGGATCGTTTTGCACTTCATCCATTGTGCCTTCGCAGAGCACCGACCCTTCATGCAAAACAGTGACCTGGCGGGCAATTTGGCGCACAAATTCCATATCATGCTCAATCACAATGATGGAATGGCTCTGCGCCAGGGAGATGAGCAAGTTGCCGGTTTGCTCGGTTTCTTCGTCGGTGAGCCCGGCCACCGGTTCATCGACCAGCAAGAGATCCGGCGACTGCGCGACTAACATGCCAATTTCTAACCATTGCTTTTCGCCGTGGGAAAGTAGCGCAGCGGGCACATCGGCCTTGTGATCCAACCCAATGGTTTCGAGCAGGCCGCCTACGGTGCGCTTTTCGGCAGTCGGCGTTTTTTTGAACAGGGTGGCAAACACGTTTTTATCGCGGTTGCAGGAGAGTTCCAGATTCTCGCGGGGGGTAAGGTTGAGGTAAACGCGTGGCGTTTGAAACTTGCGGCCAATGCCCAACCGGGCGATGGTATGTTCGGCCTGTTTTTTGAGGTCTTTGCCTTGGAAGCGGGCCTGGCCGGTGGTGGGCTGCACTTTGCCGGTAATGACATCTAAAAAGGTGGTTTTGCCCGCGCCGTTGGGGCCAATGATGACGCGCAGTTCGCCTTCGTTCATGGCGAAGTTGAGATCGTTGAGCGCTTTGAAACCGTCAAAGCTGACGGTGACGTTTTCGATTTCGAGCAGTGCAGTCATGGGTGGGTGGGGTAGGAAGAGAATTGGCAGGGGCGATCGCGGAGGGGCGAGGCATTCTGGAGGGGCGAGGCATTGCGGTACAACCTTGCGGGTAGATCCCAAAAAGATGTTGCCGCAATGCCTCGCCCGTACGGCGGGCGGATGGTGGAGAAGCCGATCGCTAAGCCCCGCGATCGCCAATTTCCTGGCGTTCTTTTTGAATATCGGGGTCCAGCTCAATTTGGGGATAGGTGAGCAAGGGTTCGGGTTTGCTGATCAGCGATCGCACCTGTTGGGGTGCCTGCTGGCGGCACCAGCCGACCAGGCCATCGGGCAGGGCCGTCACCACTAAAAGGAACAGCGCCCCCTGAAAGAACAGCCACACTTCAGGAAAGCTCTCGCTCAGTAGTGCCCTGGCCCAATTCACCAGTAGTGCCCCGAGAATCGCGCCGACCAGAGTGGCCCGACCGCCGACCGCGACCCAAATCACCATCTCAATCGAGAAGGCAATATCCATAAACTGCGGCGAGACGATGCCCGACTGTACGGTGTAGAGCGCTCCGGCAATACCGGCGATCGCCCCCGACACCGCAAACACCAACACCTTAAAGCCGGTAGGGTCATAGCCCGAGAATCGCACCCGATTTTCGTCATCGCGAATGGCGACCAATAGCCGCCCAAAGCGACCGCTAGTGAGCCAGCGACAGAGCAGATACATCACCACCAGCACAGCGACCGTAATCAGATAAAACGTCATCTGCATCGACTCGCTGCCCACCTGTTGTCCGAAAAAGACGCTGGTGTCGGTTTTAAGGCCGTTGGTGCCGTTAATCCATTTCTGCTGGCCGTTGAACAGGTTAAAAAAGACCACCAGCGCCGCTTGCGTCAGGATGGAAAAATAAACGCCGCGAATCCGGTTGCGAAAAACCAGATAGCCTAGCAGCCCCGCCACGATCGCGGGCAGGATAAAAATGGCCAGTAGCGTAAAGGGCAGGGACGCAAAGGGGCCCCAAAACCAGGGCAGGGTATCGACGCCGTAGAGGCCAAAAAACTCCGGAATTTGACCTTCGCCCAAACTGTTGAGCTGCAAAAACATGGCAAAGGCATAGCCGCCAAGGGCAAAGAAAATGCCGTGCCCGAGGCTGAGCAGGCCGGTGAAGCCCCAGATTAAGTCAATGCCCAGCGCCACGATCGCCAGGGATAAAAATCGACCCAGCAGACCTAAACGAAAGCCGCTCAGCAGCAAGGGCAGCACCACTGCCATGAGCACGACAAAGGCAATGATGCCGATGATTTCGAGCTTACGCTGCTGCGACTGCTGGGCTTTAATTTCCTGCCGGGGACGCATCGCTGTTTCGGTTGCCATAGTTGTTTGTTAAACCTCCACCGAACGGCCCTTCTGCGGAAACATGCCAGCGGGTTTCCACTGCAGAAAGGCGATAATCAACGCAAATACCATCACCTTGGCCATGCTCGTAGTGGCAAAAAAGGTAAAGAAATCCACCAGGGGCTGCAACGCTTCTGCCGGTGGCAAGATCAGCGCTAATGTGCCCGAGCCCAGCAGATAGGTAATGCTGCCAATCACCAGGGCAGCGACGATGCTGCCGACCAGCTTGCCAACCCCGCCGACCACCACCACCATGAAGGCATCGACAATGTAGTTGCCGCCCAGGTTTGGCCCCACCGAGCCCAGCAGCGTTACCGCACAACCGGCGATGCCTGCCAAGCCTGACCCCAGCGCAAAGGTGAGGGCGTCCACCCGATCGGTAGGGATGCCTAAACAGGCGCTCATCTTGCGGTTTTGGGTGACGGAGCGCATGCGTAACCCCCAGGCGGTGCCGTTGAGAAACCAATAGACGCCGATCAGGCACAGAATGGTCAACACAATAATGAATAGCCGCGCGTAGGGAAACTGCAGCGTCGTGCCCAGAGAAAGCCCGCCACGCAGCCAGCCAGGGGCAGTAACATCCACATTGCGGGCACCAAACCAGGGCTGGCTCAGTGCGGTACCGCCGTTTTGGTTAATTAAAATGCCTGCGGCCAGGGCAATCGCGCTCGACAGAGCCAAGATGACGGGGGCCGCCACCCGCCGCGTCTGCTCCCACTGGGTTTGTCGTTGCAAAATCCAGCGGCCGCCAAAGAACAAGAGACAGAAAAGCCCTAAACCGACAATCATGGCCCAGTTCACACTGCGCACAAACTGCCGCAAAATCAAGCTGACGCCCCAGGTTGCCAGTAACGTTTCTAGTGGGCGGCCATACAAATGGCGAATCACCCCGCGCTCTAGCGCTAGCCCCACCAGCGCCGCCACCAAAAACGAGAGCGGCAGCGCTGCCAAAATATAAAACTCTAGCGCGCCTTCTCCCAGGGCCTTGGCGCCGTTTTGCACCACGTAGGTGGTGTAGGCCCCGAGCATCATTAGTTCGCCGTGGGCCAAGTTAATCACGCCCATCAGGCCAAAGACGATCGCGAGTCCTAAGGCGACAATCAGCAGCACTGCGCCAATACTGATGCCGTTAAACAAACCGTTAATCAGTCCCTCAATCACACCATCACCTTTTTATGAGTTATCGCTCGTGGCGATCGCTAATCGTCTGCGCATCCTGACCACCGTGATCCCTGCTTTTAAGGATTGAGATGACGCCACACCACTGCTTGAGCCGATGAGCCAGACTGTCATCAGGCACTGTCGACTTACCCTACGGGTATGCCTGAAGCTTTGACCGACTGCTGTAGCATTTGTGACGGACGTTGGCTCAAATGCTCTGCAGCTATCCCAGAGAATTTCCGGTTCAACCTTGACCTCACCCAGAGACAACTGCCGCTCACATACATCTCTAGAACTTGCCTGCAGTATTGCCCGGCTTTCTTTTGTTCCCCAGTCCAGCGGGGAGACCGGAGTTCAAGTTCCCCCATTTGGGGGAACTTAGAGGGCTCGATCGCCAGAAACGACCCGCTAGAGCAGCCGTAGCCCATAGAAAAGGAGGGCACCCCTGCCGATGATTGGCGAAGTCATGCCCTCCTCTGAATCAGGTTGCATCTTAGTCAAACCGTTGGCTTAAGCGCCTTCCGTTTCGTACTTCTCACCCTTGGCCGGGTCAGACCAGTCACAGGCAAAGCCCTTAGTTTCAGCCACGTACTGGTTCCACGGCACCGGGTCGATCGGACCGTCAGTGGAAGAGACAATGTCAAACAGCCCATCCTCACGCACCTGACCGATCCGGACGGTCTTGGAGATGTGGTGGTTGGCATTCATCGTCACCGGCCCTTCCGGGGCGGCAAACTCCTGACCATAAGCGGCTTCGCGTACCGCCGCAATGTCCGTGGTGCCTGCTTGCTCAACCGCCTGCTTCCACAGGTAAACCATGATGTAAGCGGCTTCCATCGGGTCATTGGTCACGCGATCGTCCCCATACTCGGCTTTGAAGTCAGCGACCCACTTTTCATTCTCAGGGCTTTCCACCGTTTGGAAATAGTTCCAAGCGGCGTAGTGACCCACGAGGAACTCTGGCCCAATCTGGCGTACTTCTTCTTCGGCCACACTGACTGACATCACGGGATACAGATCTGGGGTCATGCCCGCGCCCTGCAGCTGCTTAAAGAAAGCGACGTTGCTGTCACCGTTTAAGCTGTTAAAAATGATGCCACCGTCGGGCAGCGCTTCTCTAATTTTGGCAATAATCGGGGTGACTTCGGTATTACCCAACGGCAAATAATCTTCGCCGACGGTGGTCCCGCCGTTAGCCGCCAGTTGCTCTTTGATAATGTTGTTCGCCGTCCGCGGGAACACATAGTCAGAACCGACGAGGAAGAACTCGGTACCTTTGTTTTCCAACAGCCAATCGACAGCGGGCTCAATCTGCTGGTTAGGCGCTGCCCCTGTGTAGAAAATGTTTTTGGAACATTCTTGGCCCTCGTACTGCACGGGGTACCAGAGCATGTGATCTTTCGACTCAAACACCGGCAGCACGGCTTTGCGGCTAGCTGAGGTCCAACAGCCAAAGACGGTGACGACTTCATCCTGATCGATCAGCTTTTCGGCTTTTTCCGCAAAAGTGGGCCAGTCAGAAGCGCCGTCTTCTTCGATCGCTTCAATTTGCCGACCGAGCACGCCACCGGCAGCGTTGATTTCTTTGATCGCCAGTTTTTCGGCATCGACCACGGTGGTTTCACTAATCGCCATGGTGCCGCTCAAAGAGTGCAAAATGCCGACTTTAATAGTTTCACCGTCGCCACCCGCAGCAGCGGTTTCTTCGCCTTCGGCTTCGGCAGGTTCGGTGGTGGCAGCATCATCAGGGGCAGCGCCACAAGCCTTGAGCAGCATTGCTGTCCCCATCGTGGAGGCTCCGTACAGCAAAAACTTCCGTCTTCCAAATCGATTTGTCATTCGTGCCGTTGCTCCTGCTTAGATATATGAACTGCCGTGACGCTACTGTGAAGCGGCCTGAGCAAAGCCTTGGGTAGAAACTTTAAGTGCTCGCGCATCCCTAGCTTTTCCTACTTTCGAAGGATGCGGCAAGGTCACAGTGGTCTAGACGCAATCGTAGGTGATACTAAAGTCACGGAAAATACTGAGATGTATCCTACGATACAAAATCTTGTCTTCCCCGTGATTGTCGTCACATATTTTGATGTGATCGATCGCCCTCCATGGCCTTAGGGGCTGTCGTTGGGTAGACCGTATAGGGCTGATTGCCTCGGGGGTTTAGCGTCTAATCAATGCACTTGATGCGGGGGTGGTAATGCCTGACTGCCAAGCTTTTGGCTGTGCCGTGATAAGGCATCCTAAGCTGGGGGATGGGCGTGGGTATGCGCGTGGGGAAATTCAGCCGCGGCGCTCGCTACCGCTGGGCTGGCTCCCACTTTGTATTGGCGACAAATAACATCGATGATGGCTGTGAGCCCTGACTGGGTTTTAAGGTTTGTAAAGACAAAGGGGCGATCGCCTCTCATTTTGTGGGCGTCGCGTTCCATCACCGCTAGATCAGCGCCGACGTAGGGGGCGAGATCAATTTTGTTGATAATCAGCAGGTCTGACTTCATGATGCCGGGGCCACCCTTGCGGGGAATTTTGTCGCCCGCCGCCACATCAATGACATACAGCGTCATCTCCACCAGTTCGGGGCTAAAGGTGGCTGCCAGGTTGTCGCCGCCGCTTTCGACAAACACGATGTCGGGGGCAAACTGCTGCACCAGGCGATCGATCGCTTCCAGATTGATCGAAGCGTCATCGCGAATGGCTGAGTGGGGACAACCGCCCGTTTCGACCCCAATGATGCGATCTTGCGCTAAGGCGGCGCGGCGCACCAAAAACTGCGCATCCTCTTGGGTGTAAATATCATTGGTCACCACGGCTAAGCCATAGTCGTGATGCATAGCCTTGCAAAGGGCTTCAATCAGCGCTGTTTTTCCAGATCCTACGGGGCCTGCAACCCCGACACGAAAAGGCTTTGCCACGGGATGTCCTCAACTTTAAAACCGCCAACCAGCTTAAGCAGGTATTATAGCGACCTGGCTTAGGAGACTTCGGGTATCACTGAATTTTGCAAGATCTGGAAGCATCCAGAGGTCGGCGATCTGCTCGGCGAGGGCGGCTTCAGCTCCGAAACAGGCGGCTGTACTCGGTTTCGTGCTGCATACTGGCGAGCGTAACGCCCCAGCTGCAGGCCATCAGGTCGGTTTCTGTCAGGGTGGCAATCTCGGCCTGAGCCTGTTGGATTGGCGAGATCAGCTGCCGCAGCAGGCGCTGCCCTGCGGTTTGGCCCAGAGGCACGCTGCGCACGGCGGCACTGACGAGATTAGCAGCCCAACTGTGCAAAAACGCCAAACTCGCATCCGCCAACGGAATTTCCCACGCCTGGGTGACCAGACCGTAGGCGATCGCGAAGTTGCAGTGTTCACGAGTTGCGGTGGGGGGCAACTGGCGGGCCAACGCGGGTTCAATATCGTTAAAGAGGCGTAGCAGCGATCGCCCCATTTGCCAGCTCTGCGATCGCATCTCCTCGGTTTCGCGAAAGGCTGAGAGCCACTGATTCCACCGGTCAATCACGGCGTCTGCTTGAGTCTGGGGCTGTTGGGCGGCGGTGTAACACCAGCCCATCAGGGCCGTTTCTAATCGAATGCCCCCGCCCTGGAGTTCCTGAGCCAGCCAATGGAAGAGGGTTGTCCCGTCGGTCACAAGTCCTTGGGCGGCCAAGGTTTCAATCCCCTCAGAATAGCTGTAGGCTCCCACCGGCAAGGCCGGACTGGCCAATTGCAACAGCGTTAATAGGTGAGACGAATCGCGGGCAGTTGACCTCATGGCCCTACTCCTAAACCTCAAAGGCGCTTTTAGAATACCGCTTTGCCTAGACGAAAAGATTCAGAATTGAGCCTTTAGGCTCAATGAGTTCAGACGTTTCTCTCAATCGGCATTGCCTGCGATCGCGGGCAATGCCGATTGAGTCAAGGCTCTGGGCTGCCAGACCGCCAAACATCCCCAGGTCAGACCCCACTTTTGTCAAAATTCGGCAGTGCCAAACCTCGAAGATCGGGAATGCTTTGGTTGAGCCGCGCCCCCACCTGCCGAACGCTGGTTCGTCCTCTATCTCAGGAATGTGATGACCGCTGCTCTCAGCCAACGGCGAGTTGCTCTCGTGACTGGATCGACCTCGGGAATTGGCCGGGCCATTGCCATGCGGCTGGCCCAAGATGGCTTTGCAATCGCCTTTCATTCTCGCGCTTCGGTGATGGCGGGTAAAGCCTTGACCGAAGCGCATCCTGGGGCTTCCTACACGCAGGCGGATCTGGCCGATGCGGCTCAGGTGCAGTACTTGGTCGCGCGGGTCTTATCAAATCACGGCCGACTGGATGTTTTGGTCAACAACGCGGGCCTGAGCGCAACAATTCCCCATGCTGACTTACAGGCCGCGACGCCGGATATCTGGCGTACCCTCTATGAGGTCAACGTCATTGCACCGTGGTCGCTGATTACTGCTCTGGAACCGGCTCTGCGGCAGGCGGCCCGCCCCGCCTGCCCTAGCTGCATTCTCAATATCAGCTCCCACGCCGGGATTCGACCCAAGGGCGCGTCCATTCCCTATGCCACTAGCAAAGCCGCACTTAACCACATGACCAAGCTGTTGGCGCTGAATCTGGCTCCCTCGATTCGGGTCAATGCGATCGCGCCCGGTTTGGTCAACACGCCAATGAGCCAGAAGTGGGCAGCAGCCCGCGAGTTATGGCAAACGCGATCGCCTATGGGACGCGGTGCCGAACCCGAAGAGATTGCCGATGTGGCCTCCATGCTGGTGGCCAATCGCTACATTACCGGCGAAATCGTCATGACCGACGGCGGATTGAACCTCACTTAAGAAGGTGCTTTAAAGATCGGAAAGTGAGTAACAAGCTCTCTCAATGTAGGCTGCGAGTATCAAACTCTGGAGTCCTGATCAGACTCATGTTTAGGCGCTTAGCAGTCCGTACTTATAGAACTCAAATCAGTTCTATAAAGCCGACAATGCCGACTTCCTCTACGGCATGGTTAGTCTTTTTATCAGGGCTCGAGCGACGAAATGATCACAATCGGAAATCGGTGGTACTTGTAGCTGAACCGCATTAGCTCACCTCTGACACCCTCGACAGAGGGTGTCAGAGGATCTATGTTGACAATGCCGTTGCGGCTGGCTCAGAGCTGAACACCCCACCGTTTCGCCTAGGAGCGGTGCCGACCGTGGCTCGAACCAGACAGTTTGAAGAATATCTAAAAAGGCGAAAGCGGCACTGGGCAGTTGGGCTTCTGTTTGGGTAACGACGCCGATGCTGTGAGTCCGGGGAACCGGCAGCGATCGTGCCTGTAGATCAAGCGTGATCGCGCCCAAGAGTTCAAATTCGTCATCGGCGGGCATGAGGGTAAATCCGATGTCTGCTTGCCCGTCGCGGAGGGTCTGTTCAATTTTGTGGTGGCAGTCGTAATCGACGACATCTACTTGAATGTGGGGAAACTGTTGGCATAGGGTAGCGATCGCACTTGTGAGCACGTGAGTAGTGACGCTGTGAAAGGACGACACCCGAATTCTGCCGCTATACAGGTTGCTGATGCGCTCAATCTTGACTTCGAGATCGTTTAACTGGCTGAGGATGGCCTGAGCGTCTTCAGCGATCAGTTCTCCTAATGGCGTGATCGCGGTTCCGCTTCGCCCTCGGAGCAACAAAACGATGCTCAGTTGGTTTTCTAACGCGACGATTTCGTGGCTAATGCCAGCGACTGATTGCCCTAGTGCGTCCGCTGCTTTGCCAAGATCCTGATACGTTGCGACGGCCACGAGTGCTTGCAGTTGGGAAAGCTTGAACTTTGGGTGAGTGTATCGTTGCATAGCTAGTTGGGATCACTGGGCTGAATCGATAGTTAAGAACTTAAACCGATTCTTAGCAACTGCCACTCGGCTATGGGCCTGACCTAGCCCGATCAATAGCCCAGCACTGACCTGTACTGGAGGCTAGGTCAGTGCTCGACGAGAGGACAGCCTGCCAGAGGCCCAGGCTCTGGTACAAAGGGGCTATCAACTGCCCTGTCTTAAACTGGATCTGACTCCGACACTATTGTGAGCTACGTCATGACTGCTCAACCCTGCCCTGCCCAGTTCCCTTCACTCCAGACTCGCGTTGCTGAGCTGGAGGCGGAGAATCAACGGCTGCGGCAGTCGGAGTACCGCTACCGGCAGATGTTTGAGAATGCGCCGATTAGTATGGTGCTGTGCGATCGCAATGGCTACTTCACGCAGATGAACGCGGCGGCTGAGGCGTTTTATGGTCTATCCATCCATGAATTTAATCAGCGGGTAGCGCCGGTTTTTGATAATCCACAACTCATTGAAAATAATACCGTGTCCTACATGCAGCGGGCACTGGCGGGAGAAGCGGTGATTGAACCGCCCAGCTACTACGATTCATCAAAAGATTTTGCAAGCGGCAAATTCGTGAATGGACGCGGGCACTACGCTCCTATCCGCGATGCGAGTGGCGCTGTCGAGGAATTAATTGAGATTTGCCCTAACTACCATGAGTTCTTTGCCCTGCAAACGCAGTTGATGGAGGAACAAGAACGAGCGGCGCAGGATCGGGCGCGCCTACTCGCGACGGTGGCGCGGGTAGCAAATTTGCTGCTGCGATCACCCGACTACACAACCGTTTTGCCAGAGGTGATGCGGATACTAGGTGAAACGGCAGCTAGCGATCGCACCTCCCTGGTGCAAAATGTCCCCGACCCACACACCGGTAAGGCAGCGGTGCAGCTCCATACCCAATGGTGTCAGGCCGATGTATCCCCCTCTACCGAAGGTATTCCAGAGCTGAAGTCGGCGCTGCTGTGGGAATATTTTCCTGATTTTGAGGTGCGGCTGAACCAAGGGGAAACCCTGTTTATGCAAACGACTGATGTCGCTGAGCCTGCCCGCAGCTTTATTCAGGCATTGGGCAATCGCTCTATCATGATGGTGCCGATCATCGTCAATGATCAGTTCTGGGGTGTGTTTAGCTTTGACTACTGCCGCGAAGTCAAACAGCTAGATGCAGCCGACCAGGCCATTTTTGCCATTGCTGCTGATAGCATTGCCGCCGCCATTGAGCGACAGGTTCAAGAGGATGCGCTGCAAGTTTCAGAAAAGCGCTTTCGAGAACTGTTTGAGGCGAGCAACGACTGTATCTATTTTGTCGATTTTGACCCGCCTATCCCAACTGACCTGCCTACGGAGGCGCAAGTTGATCTTGCCTACAGCGGTTCTCGATTCACAGATGTCAATCCCGCTACTGCAAGATTACTTCAATTAAATCGCTTAGACATTATTGGACAACCCCTGACAATTTGGCATTCGCCTGATTCGCTAGGGCATCGATTGCTGCTGTGTCAGCTGATTGAAAATGGTTGGCAGCTCACCAATACCGAATCTGAGGATACCAGCGCGAACGGTCAAAAACGCTACTGGCTAAGCAGTTTGTTTACCACGATAGAAAACGGCCATGTCACCAGGGGTCGGGGCGTTGTCAACAATATTACGCCGCTGAAAGAGGCCCAGCAGGCACTGTTAGCCGCAGAGCAGGCGCGCACCCAGGAGCTGGCGCAGCTCAACGCTGAACTGCAGCAGACTCTCGATCGCCTCTCCGAATCAGAAAAACGCTACCGCACCCTGTTTGAATTGAACAATGAAGGCATTTACCGATTCGAGTTTGACCAACCAATCTCTACCCTTCTCCCGCCGGAAGAGCAGGTTCGCCTGGCATATCAGCACTGGCGATTGGCCGAGGCCAACTCGACCTACGCCGACCATTATGGTGTCGGTAGCCCCGATGACTTGATTGGCATGGGTATGCCCGCGTATGACGTAGATTCGGAAAAAAGCAAAGCGACCAATCGAGCCATTGTCGAAAATGGCTATCAGCTCCAAAACGGTGAAGCCGAAGAGACTATCAACGGGCAGCAGCGGCGCTTCCTCCACAATGTAGTCTGCGATGTCCGTGATGGCTATGTTTGGGGCGGTTGGGGCAGCCAAATCGATATCACCGAACTGCGTCAAACCCAAGACGCCCTGGCCGAAGAACGCCAGCAGGCCGAAACCGCGCTAATTCGTGAGCGCACCCGCATCGCCCAAGAGATTCACGATACCCTGGCCCAAACCTTCACTGGTATTACCGTACAGCTCAAACTAGCCCAGTATCTGGTGAAGCAGACGCAAACCAATGCGGCCTATAAGGATTGCGACTTAACCCAAGTTGAAGACACCCTTAACCGTATTGGCAATCTGGCTCGAACCGGTCTGTCTGAGGCGCGCCGTTCGGTCTGGGCAGTCTACCCCGCTACAGCAACCGAAGATTCCCTCCCCCAGGAACTCGCCAACCACATCAGACAGGCTACTAATGGCACTGCCCTCCAAACTCAGGTCGTTGTTGCGGGCACTCCCCAACCTTTGTCCTACCTGGTCAGCCGTAATTTGCTGCGCGTCTGTCAGGAAGCCATTACCAATGCCCTCAAACACGCCTCCGCCACTACGCTTGAAATTCATCTTACCTACCAGGCTCACCGGGTTAGCCTGCACATTGCCGATGACGGCTGCGGCTTTGAACCTCAGGTCAAAACCGACGGCTTTGGCTTGGTAAGCATGTCCGAGCGCATGGATCAAATCAATGGTCAGCTTCGCATCATTACCCAGCCGGGTGAAGGCACCGAGATTTTCGTGGAGGTCTCCCTATAATGGCTGAACTGACTCGCGTGCTGGTGGTTGATGACCACCCCATCGTTCGTAACGGCATAGCGCAGATGGTGAACCTGGCCGAGGGCATGACCGTGGTGGCCGAAGCCGCGACCGGTTTGAACGCGGTTCAACAGTTTCGTGATGTCCAGCCGGACGTCACTCTAATGGATCTGCGGATGCCAGATATCACTGGGGTTGAGGCGATCGCTGCAATTCGCCAAGACTTTCCTGACGCCCGCATCGCCATCCTGACCACTTACGATACTGATGAGGATATCTTTCTCGGCTTACAAGCAGGTGCGAAGGGCTATCTTCTAAAAGACACCGAAATCGACGACCTGATCGACGCCATTCGCACCATCCATGCGGGCAAAAAATACATTCCCCCTGCCGTCGGAGCCAAGCTCGCCGAGCGGATGAGCCTGTCGTCCCTGAGTGATCGCGAACACGAGGTCATCCAGCTCATGGCTGAGGGCAAAACCAATCAGGCGATTAGCAAACAGCTTCACATCAGTGAGAGCACTATCAAATTCCACATCAGCAACATCTTCGTCAAGCTGGGAGTGAGCGATCGTACCCAGGCTGTTCTAGTTGCTATTAAACGCGGTATTGCCAAGGTGTAATAGGGTGCTTTAAAGGTCAGTCAGCCAGTAAAAAAGCTTTCTCAGTGTGGGCTTCGAGTGCTGATCTACGGAGCCCTGAGAAAACTTATGAGTAATACCAGTTCTGCAAAGTAGCGCTACGGATCGGAGATCCCCCGCTGTCGCTGCCCCCTTATCGAAGGGGGCTACACACCTTTTTGGGTGTGTAGTCCAAATTCAGCGAATTGGTATAAAGCGTATCCCAGTCACCTGACTCGAATTTGGCACGAAACTTCGGGTTGGCCTGAGTCTGATTCGCCAATCACTTATGAATATCGTCTACTCGATATGGCAGCAACACTTCCATAGGCTTGCGGCCACGAGCGCTGTAGTTGTCTTGGTAGGGCTCGCCACTGGCTAGGGCATCCAGGCCCCGTTGCCCGGTGACACGCCCCTACCCCATCGCGCGTTCGGTTTTCCGGGCAGAGCCCTTGAAGTAGTCCAGGGCCACTTGCGCGGTAAAGGTCCGTTTCTGGGACCTGGTAAGCTTCTGGACGACATCTTTGAAGAGTGACCTGATCAAACTACGGTTTGCTATAGATCCCCAGTTGCTGGCGGAGAATGGGCCACTGACGGGTCATCGCGAAGAAACCGGGGTTCTGACGACCCATTTTTATCCTTATGAGGTTGTCGCCGCTGCGTTATGGACGATTGGGATGTTGTCGATATACCCATTCCTAGCTCTACCCTGCCAGTTCTGGTACATCTGGTACATTCTTTTGCGGAAATCGCCTTGATCAACGCTGTCAGGCAGACGGTTTCACCGCTTGGTGCAGTTCGGTGCAAAACGTTTCGAGGGCGGCGACTCCCGCTGTCGGATCGTCGCTGTTGGCCAGTCGTTTCACAAAGGCACTGCCGACCACCACACCGTCGGCTCCCCACGATCGCAGCTGGGCGGCCTGATCCGGCTGCGAAACCCCAAAACCGACCGCAACGGGCTTATCGGTGAGGGTACGCAGTTCGTCGAGCAGGTCTTTGACCCGGTCTTGAATCTCGGCGCGAATGCCCGTCACCCCGGTAACGCTGACCAGATAAATAAAGCCCTGAGCCTGCTCAGCGATCGCCTGAATCCGCGCTTTGGGACTCGTGGGGGCCACCAGCAAAATCACCTCGATGCCTGACTGAGTGGCAGCGTCGGTGACGGCGGCCACTTCTTCGAGCGGCAGATCTGGCACTACCAATCCCTTCGCCCCTGCCGCGGCAATGTCTTGAAAGAATTGGTTAATACCCCGATTCAGAATCGGGTTGTAATAGGTAAACAGAATGATCGGGGCACTGATTTCAGGGGCCACTGTTTTGACCAGGGCCAGCACATCATCGAGTGACGTGCCTTTTTGCAGGGCGCGAGTCGCCGCCGCTTGAATAACCGGCCCATCTGCCAGAGGATCAGAGTAGGGCACCCCCAGCTCAATCAGATCAGCGCCGCAGCGATCGAGCGTTTTAAGGGCGGTGGCGGTGGTTGCCAGGTCAGGATCGCCCGCCGTCACAAAGGGAATGAGCGCGCACTGCTGGCGATCGCGGAGCGCCTGAAACTGCTCAGAAACGGATTTCATAACCTACCCTTACCCCTGCAAAGCGTTCTATCAATAGCGACTCAAGCAGTTTTCCACGTTTGAAACACCCGTAGATTCAAGAGCCACTCAAGCAATCTAGGGCAAGATGGAGCACTCGTCTACCGCTGCTATGTTCTCGCTGTCGCTAGCCCTATCAGGCCTTTCATCGCGATCGCTAGCTTGAAGAAGAGGAAGAAGATTCAGCTTCCGGTTCGGCAGTTTGGTCGGCTTCAAGTTTGGCCTGCAGCTCAGCCCATTGTTCGGGTGACATTTCGTCTAGCCGTTTTTGCAAAACTGCCTCTTCATAGTCTTTGAGCTGTTCGCCATAGGTCATGTTGCCAGTGACGACCCGGAATAAGTAGGTGCCCACCCAACCTAAAATGCCGCCGACGAAAATCACCTGACTCCACACCCCAGCAGAGAGGCCGTCCAATCCGGCCAGGCGAAACCCCACATAAAGCCCACCGCCGAGCAAAAAAATGCCAAAGCCAATTCCGATGACGTCAATCCTACGCATGGCTTTAATACCTCATTCAAGCCTCCTCAGCATTTTAGGAGTTTAAACCGCTAAAAATCGGGCGATCGCCGAGATCACCGCAAAAGCCGCTGTAAGGATGCCAGTGAGATGCGCCCCGCTGACTAATGAAGCACACTGCTCAAGGACAAGATTGGAAACACCGGTCGGTGAAGCTTGTCAGGGAGCGGGTGCCCAGTCAGGGGCCATCAGCAAGCGTGACAGGTGAGGAGTCTGATGGGTGGCGCTGTTTGAGAGCAGAGAGACGAATACAGTTGGTTGCGAGTAAAACAAAGCTTGAGCCCGCCTTGATTCAGAGTCTCCAACCTCGACAGCCGACAATGCTGGTCAGATTTAAACCCTGTTGGGCTCACAGCAATTTCATCGCTCAACTCATATCAGGCAGAATCTCACCTTGATGGAGATTTCGCCTAACTACGTCATCTTGCACTTTCCCCTTGCCAACGAAAATTTAGCACTGGATCAGACGTGATATCTTGCTTGGGCAGGTCTTTAAGTTGCCACTAAATAAACTAAGATTCACCCTCGATTATTGTGCCGTCGGACATATTCAAGACATCGGGTCAAATCCACGAGTGAGATTTGCTTGCCCTAGCAAATCGTGACACTGATCAACTCCCCAGTACCTATCAGCGTTAACCAGCCAGTCAAGCAAAAGGTACCAGCCGATCTAAAAACATATTGAAAATGATGATGAGCCTCTTTCAGGCTGATCATCAATCAGGGAAGCATAAGACTGAGAGAATAATTTTTAACGGGCAAAAAAATACCCTCTTTAATGTTGAGCTGCATTCTTCGATGTGTTGCTGCTGCTGGATATCAGCTATTTACTCGATTTTTCCGGTCGCAATCGATAGGTTTCCAAGATACAAATAATACCTTCTGCAGATGTCCACACCTTGTTGTTATCAGAAGATGAGGCCAATACGGGGTTGCTGAGTGCTTGCCTCATCAAGCTGGATCCTGATTCATCCATAGCTTAATAGTTGGCTTGACGTTGTAGGCAAACTATATTGGTCATCTCAAAAAAAGAGGCGACTTATTTCTGGAAAATTCCGATTCCAATTGTCACGGAATCTGGTTTTTCAGACCTTCACAATTAATTTTCTGAACTGAGATCAAACTCATTAAAAAATGGGAATGCTAAGCTTTCTCGGTTTTTTCTAGGCATGGCGAAATGTTTGCGGATGCTAGTCACGCACTCTAGTTTTTAGCTCGGCGTTCCCAGTATTGAATTTCAAATGAGCGTTTCTTCACTATGCGAGTCATTCTCAGATTCCTGAAAATCCATCTTATCTCGATCAATGGCATTACCTGATATCATGCCGGAATCACAAGTTGATATCTTCAAATTCTATGAAAATCATGCAATTCATGAAGCAGTTCTTCACAAGAATCGCTTTATGAAACTAGCGGGTGTTTTTCTGGCAGTTGATAAGCAGGCCGCGATCGATTTCGCTTACCAACTATGTGAGAACTATCCAACGCTGCTGACACCAGGAGGTTCTCAATATCGAGTGTGGGTTGACATGCGCTGCCCTCAAGAATTTGGTCTTAAAACAGTTTTGCCTTTATCTGATTAAGCTGCCAGTCCAACCCAGAGGGAGTGCCCTTATCCAGTCGTACCCCTGCCCGAAAGTTCGCTCGACCAGTTAGCTCACCTTCTGACATCGGCTCAAGATGGCTCTGTCTGGTGCTCGGCTCCTCACCCTGCGGGATCTGAATTTATAGGGTGATGCCTATGATGCTGACTTACTACTCCCAACAATTTTCATTGTTGGGGGCACAGCGCAGTGATGGCCCGCAGTTCAGTTATTTGACGCACAACCCCCGCACCGCGAATTGCGACGCCTAGTTTTAAGGCTTATTCGATCCAGCGTTTAGAGCGCTCCACCGCCTTTTGCCAGAGGGCATAGTTATCTTGTGCTGAGGATGCGCCTTGGCCCGGCTCAAACACTTGATCAATGCTGCGGCTGTCGATGAGGCTGCGGTAGTCTTGCCAAAATCCACTCGCGAGGCCAGCGGCAAAGGCGGCTCCTTGCGCGGTGGTGTCTAAAATCTGCGGACGTTCAATGGCAATCCCCAGGACGTCAGCTTGAAACTGCATCAGAAAATCGTTTTGGCACGCGCCGCCATCGACCTTGAGCCGCTGAATGGGAATGGTGCTGCCAGCATTCACGGCATCGACGACTTCTTTGACTTCATAGGCGATCGCCTCTAATACAGCTCGCACCATGTGTTCCCGCTTTACGGCAGCAGTGATGCCCATAAATGAGCCCCGCGCATTCATATCCCAATGGGGGGCTCCCAAGCCGCTCAGCGCTGGGACAAAATAAACGCCGCCATTCGTGCCAATACGCTTAGCCAGGGCTTCGGTATCAGCCGCATGGCTAATCACCCGAATGCCGTCTCGCAGCCACTGAATGCAGGCTCCAGCGGTAAACATCGCGCCTTCAACGGCGTAGCCAAACTGGGGCTGGTCGCCGTTCGCGGTAGACCAGGCGATCGTTGACAGCAGTTCATGATTGGTGCGCACAATCTGCTCACCGGTATGGGCGACTAAAAACGCGCCCGTGCCGTAGGTACATTTAAGCGCTCCTGGACTGTCACAGCCGTGGCCAAAGAGGGCCGCCTGTTGATCCCCCAGCACCGCCGTGATGGGAATCTCTGCCCCTAAAAAGCTGGGATCGGTATGACCAAACAGGCCCAAGCTGGGCTTCACTGTGGGCATAATGTGCGGCGGAATATCGAACATTTTTAGCAATGTCGGATCCCAATCGTGCTCCTGCAGGTTGAGTAGCATGGTGCGGCTGGCGTTGCTGTGATCGGTGGCATGCACCTGGCCACCGGTCATGTTCCACAACACCCAAGTATCGATCGTGCCCGCCAACGTGCTGTCGAGCGATAGGGGCGGATCGGTATATTTGTGGGTGCGCTCTAGCAGCCAGGCCAGTTTAGTTGCCGAAAAGTAGGCATCTAAAACCAGACCGGTGCGATCGTAAATCTCATCGGCTTTGCCCTGGGCGCGCAGGTCGTTACATAGCGGGGCTGTGCGCCGGTCTTGCCAGACGATCGCGTTGTGATGGGGGCGTCCGGTTTCTTTGTCCCACAGCAGGCAGGTTTCTCGCTGCACTGTGAGGCCGATCGCGGCAATGTCTTGGGCGGCCACCTGACTTTTTTCTAAAACCCCTTTGGCCGCCCATTGAATATCATCCCAGATTTCTCTCGGGTCATGCTCTAACCAGCCCGGCTCGGGATAATACTGCGTCAGTTCTTTGTAGCACTGAGCCACAATTTGCCCGTCTTGGTCAAACAGAATGGCGCGATTACCCGTGGTGCCCAAATCGAGGGCCATGATGTAAGCGGCTGTCATGTTGATTACTCACCTCTATACCGGAGTGCTGCCCGCCCCCTCCAGCTTTGAACGGACGCTACCGATTCAACTGGAATTTAATATTGCCCTTAGATTTTTGTGAGGACATGTTGCGATCGTCCGATTGATTTCATTCGCCACTGTCTTACAGCGGGATGCGGAATACGGCATCCTGCCAAGATTTGACTTCCCATTCCGAAGTGTCTTGACCTGACTGCGATTTGCCACATCAGACTGAGTATGGTGGCGATCGGGAAAGCGATCGCGCCAAAATCAAGCCTTTGAACTTGAGCGCTGACGATAACCGCGATCGCCAGCGCCATACACTAGCCCAACCTCCTCCCTCAAGCCAATTCAGACCGAGGGAAGAAGGCCGGGAGTGTTTGTCTTGAGGCCTACTGCTGGTGCAGGGTCGCCATTTGCTCTTCGAGCTGGCAGCGACTGAGAATCGTGGTGGCCATCTGTGCTGGCGTGAGCCCGATTGCCGCCTTCGCTTGATCAGCGGTGGCGTGGTCAACTAGCACGTCGGGCACGCCCAGACGCACGACGTGCGCCGCGACCTGAGCCTCCATTAGGGCTTCGGCCACGCCGCTGCCAAAGCCGCCCATGATGCAGCCCTCTTCCATCGTCACCACCCGGCCAATTTGCTTCGCCAGCGGCAAGATGATTTCTTCGTCAATCGGTTTGGCGAAGCGCGCATTCACCACAGTGGCTTGAATGCCGTGCTCACTCAAGATTTCCGCCGTTTGCAGGGCGGGATACACCATCGAGCCGTAGCCCAAGATCAGCAGGTCGTCGCCCTGACGCAGCACCTCAGCCTTACCAATGGGCAAAGTTTCCCACCCCTCTTCCATGAGCGGCACGCCGACACCGTTGCCACGGGGATAGCGCATGGCAATGGGGCCGTCTGTGTAGTTAATGCCAGTGACGATCATGCGCTGCAGTTCGGCTTCATCCTTCGGGGCCATCAGCACCATATGGGGAATCGATCGCAGGTAGGCAATGTCGTACATGCCTTGGTGGGTCGGGCCATCAGCCCCAACGATGCCCGCCCGGTCGAGACAGAAAAAGACCGGTAGCTTTTGAATGCAGACGTCGTGCACGATTTGGTCGAACGCACGCTGCAAAAAGGTGGAATAGATGGCCGCCACGGGCCGCATCCCCTGGGTTGCTAACCCCGCCGCCAGAGTAACGGCATGCTGCTCGGCAATGCCGACATCAATGTATTGCTGCGGCACCTTTTTACACAAAATGTCGAGGCCCGTACCCGTCGACATGGCCGCAGTAATGCCCACGACCTTGGGGTTTTGCTCAGCGATTTTACTCAGCGTATGGCCAAAGACTTTGGCGTATTTGGGCGGTTTGGGTGTGGTTGACGGCTTCGCCTTGCCTGTCGCCAGATCGAAGGGATTTTGGGCATGGTAACCGACCTGATCCTTCTCCGCGATCGCGTAGCCCTTGCCTTTCGTCGTGGCCACATGCACGAGCACTGGCCCCTCAATTTTGTGCGCTTCGGTAAAGGTATTCATCAGTTCGGCCAGGTTGTGGCCGTCTACTGGCCCCATGTAGGTGAAGCCCAGCTCTTCAAATACGGCACCGACTTTGGGCACGGCTAACCGCTTCATGCCCTCTTTGACCCGACTCAGCTCGGGCGTCAGCGAGTCGCCGACAAACGGCAGATGCTTGAACTGCTCTTCTAAGTTGTCGGTGAGGAACTGCATGGGGGGGCTCAGCCGCATCTTGTTGAGATAGCGCGGAATCGCTCCCACATTAGGTGAAATCGACATTTCGTTGTCGTTGAGCACCACGAGTAAGCGCGTGCTGGGCAGGTGCCCCGCATGGTTAATCGCTTCCAGGGCCATGCCACCAGTTAAGGCCCCATCGCCAATAATCGCGGCGACTTTGTAATCATCCCCCTGCAGATCGCGGGCTAAGGCCATGCCCAGCGCGGCTGAGATGCTTGTGGAGGCATGCCCGGCGCCAAAGTGATCAAATTTATTTTCCGATCGCTTGAGATATCCGGCGACGCCATCTTTTTGACGTAGAGTGTGAAAGTCGTGGTAGCGACCGGTGATGAGCTTGTGGGGATAAGCTTGGTGACCGACATCCCAAACGACTTTGTCGCGATCAAGGTCGAGGGTTTGATACAGGGCCAAGGTCAGTTCTACAACACCCAAACCAGGCCCTAAATGGCCTCCGCTGGCGGCGACGGTTTCCAGATGCTTCTCTCGGATTTGGCGAGCAATCTGCTCAAGTTGATGAATCGACAAACCGTGAAGCTGGTTCGGGTGAGTTACGTCACTCAAATGCATAGTTGAGATACCCTCAGGTTTAATTAGGTAACGTTGAAGCTGTCTTCTTACTGTAAAAGATTAGTCCCACTGCTCCCATTTCAAAAAAGTCGGATTATGGTGGAATATCGTAAGGGAGGTTGCCCAGAGAAGACCTCAGAACAATCGTAAATTAGCCTTAATTTTTCTTGTCAAGGCATGGTTCAGCGTTAATCAACCGACATAACCGTTAATCTTCTGTCATGAACTATTTTTCTCGCTCGCTCGCACTTTTCCAGTATCCAGTGATGCCGTTGGCGACGATTGGTCTAATCGCCGCGAGTGCTTTCTCCCTGATGCCGAGTCCCGCTCAGGCACAAGCCACCGATTTTGATTACGACAACTGCGCCAGCGAGCTGTTAGCCGCTGGCATTGCGCCCGATGCGGCGGCGGCGGCCTGCGCCATGTCCTATCGACCGACCGAGATCTCTAGCTGTGTCTCGGGTGTGCTGAATGCCTCAGCCGTGCTGCCGGAATCAGCGCTCGTCGCCTGCAGCCGCGATCGCCGCCCCGATGAAGTCGCCACCTGTGTCTCGAACATTCACGCTGACCTCGTCGTGAACGACTCCGAAATGGTGCTAGAGCATTGCCATCGCACTATTTTGCCCGAGCGCTATGCGGCCTGCGTTGTGGGCATTGCAAATGAAGTTGATTACACCACTGAAGACTCTTTGACGACTTGCATTGCGGCTGGCTATAAGCCCCTTGACATTGAGCCCAGCTACATTCCGCTGGACTAACTATCTGGTCGGCGATCTCATAGGGTGATGAGATCGCTGACCGAGTTGAGGCATTAATCTTCGAGCACCCCGAGAACGACTCAGCATGGGGTCGTCCTCGGGGTGCTTTGGTCACAGTGGTAAGAGAAATCCCAGAGCTTTCTGAGCGGATGCACCCGCATCCGCTCTTGCCCCCTCGATCCTCAAGTTTGGGAGCAAGACGGGATGCCAACTCCCAAATTTGGGGCTTCAAGGGACTCTTGCCTCAGTTCGGCGGCTAAAGCCCCGCGCTCATCAAATTGGCCCGCTCCTCAGCTTGCTACAGCAAGCCGCAGTTTGATCAGGTCATCCCAAATGGCTGCAAGCATTATCTGGCAGACCTTCTAACTCCGAATTCCGAACTCTACATTCCGAATTCTGCTATAGCCCATGGCAGCCGCATCAAGACATGGCAAACGAGCCACCGTACGCCTTTGGCGCACCGTCAATTAGACGCCCGCAGCAGCAGAAAACCGCCAATGCCCAGCCCGAGAAATGTCGGTAGCCAGGCCGACATCAGCGGTGACAGTACACCCACTTCGCCCATGGCATTTGAAATAAAGGCAAATAGATAGTAGCCAAAAATGATGATGACGCTAATGCCGAAGCTCGTGGCCCGACCGGTGCGCTGTGGCCGTACGCCCAACGCAGCTCCCACTAGGCCGAACACCACACAGACAAAGGGCAACGCATACTTTTGCTGAATCCGAATCTGCCACGTGCGAATCGATTTTTCATCCCCCGTTTGTCGAATCACGTCGTTGAGGTAGCGCGACGCTTCCGCAATGTTCATTTCCGAGTCGCTTTTGGTCCGGCTGGCAATGTCAAAGGGAGCTCGGGGCAGCTGAATTTCCTGGGTTTCAAACTTGACGATGTGACGAAACGACCCGTCAGGTGAAACGGCGTACAATGTGCCGTCGTAAAAATTCCAGATGTTGGTCTGCAGATTGAAGGTAGCCGCATCCGCACTCACCACCTGACTCAACCCCTCTTGAGTGAAATCTAGCACCGTCAAGCCATACATCGTATTACCGTCAAACCGCCGGGCGTAAAACAGCCGCGACATCTCGGTAGCATCGTCATCATCGGCGGCTTCTTGAAACTCACGGTAGAGGATATTGCGCTCGCGAAAGGGCGGACTTTCGGAATTGAGGGCTCGCTCCAACGCCACTGAAGCCTGATAGTTCGCTGTCGGGGTAATGAACTCGTTAAAGGCAAAGGTCAGGCCCGTGACGAAAAAACTTAGGATGATGGCGGGGGCAACGATGCGGCGAACGCTAACGCCACAGCCCCGCAGAGCTACCAGCTCACTATCGGCAGATAACCGGCTATAGGTCATCATGGTGGCCAACAGCGTTGACATGGGAAATGACAGCACCACGAATTCCGGGAGTCGCAAGCCAAAAATTCGCATGGCCAGCCAAATCGATAGGCCGGACTCAGTAATTTGCCGAATCAGCTCAAATAGCGCCCCAATCGAAACGCCGATCGATGAAAAGGCCCCCACGCCAAACAAAAACGGTAGGGCCAACTCACGCACCACGTACCAATCCATCAAAGAGATGCGAAAGCGGTTCATCGGGACTTGCGCGGGTGCCGGTGCCGTCGATTGAGGGTAGGGACTATCCATAAACGTGTGTCGCGCAACTTATGCAAAAACGGGGCAGCAGAACTCAGGAACCGAGGCAGACTAAATTTTAAAGTCTTCACCTAGGTAATGTTGACGCACCAAGGGATTGCTGTAGAGGTCGTCAGCGGTGCCAGAAGCCAAGATGCGCCCTTCGCTCATGATATAGGCGCGATCGATGATTTGGAGTGTTTCACGGACGTTGTGGTCAGTAATGAGAATTCCGATGTCGCGCTCTCGCAGCTGTGACACCATCGTTTGAATCTCATTCACCGCGATCGGGTCAACCCCGGCAAAGGGCTCATCCAAGAACAAAAAGCGTGGCCCATCTTCTCCGGCGGCCAGGGCGCGGGCGAGTTCGGTACGTCGCCGTTCCCCCCCCGAAACTAGATTGCCAGCGGTATTGGCCACAGTTTCTAGCCGAAATTCCTTGAGCAAGTCATGCAGGCGATCGTCGTAGGCCGCGGGGGAGACGTGGGTTTGCTCCATCACCAACAGCAAATTGTCGCGCACGGATAAATGGCGGAAGATGCTGGGTTCTTGCGCGAGGTAGCCAATGCCCAAACGAGCCCGCTGATGCATCGGCAAGTCCGTAATATCGATGCGATCTAAGTACACGCGACCATCATCCGGCTTCTCAAGCCCGGTGGCCATATAAAAGGTGGTGGTTTTGCCTGCCCCATTTGGGCCTAAGAGGCCAACGACCTCACCCTGAGCCACCGATAGGCTCACCTGGTGAACAACTTGGCGTTTGCCATAGGTTTTTTGAACGTTCTCTAAAATAATTTTCAAGAGATTTCGTACCGAAGCAGGGTGATCAAAGGGTCGGCTCAAATTTTATCAAAGCGCATCCCCAAAATTTGCCCTTCACAAAATAGACCGCTGTTGGCCCGGCCCTCGGCCGGGCTCAAAACAGCGTTTTCCATATTCAGAAGTGGCAGCTAATTGATGGGTGAGATGGTCAGTGCCGGATCGGGGGCCGGGTTGTTGAACGCGCCATTGTCAGTCTCGTCGCCTTCCTCTTCAGTGTCCTCTGTGGTGGCGGTCTCGTCGGTCAAGAGGTAGGTGGTTTCGACTTGGTCGTTCGGCTGCGGTAGAGCAATGAAACGGCCCTCATCAATCAGGTACGTGACGGTTTCTGCCTCTAAACGATTGCCTTCTTGTAGCACCACAACGTTGCCGCTCAAAATCATCCGGCTTTCTTCGCTAAAGTATTGCGCTTGGGCCGAGGTCGCAAAAATATCGCGCACCGGATATTCAATCTGCACATTGCCGCGAGCGGTCACCACTCCAGTAATCGCGTTGGCCTCTTGCACATCGGCTTTGAGGGTAATAGTGCCTTGGGTTTCCGTTTGCGCATGGGCGATGTGACTGGGTCGCAGGGTGATCGCCAACAGCAGGCCTAAGGTGCCGGTGAACATCAGCCCTAGTAGCGATCGCCCGCGCCGTGAAAGCTTCCGCGTATCCCGTCTCACCGTTGCTGCCCCGTTGGCCATTATTCGTTCCCTATCACGTTCTTCTAAGACGTTACCCAATTAACCGGAGTTCCACGCCATCAAGGCGCGCGGCGCGCTGTTAAGTTTTGTGGTAACGACAGCCCATTCTGTCGTTTATATACACACTTAGGTCATTCAAATTCGGAAATAACCCTATTTTCCAGGTTGAATTTCCCACTTCGGCAAGGTGGCCGTTGCTCCGACTCCCGACTTACCTTGATGAGTCAAAATCAGGGCCTCTGCCACCAGCGCAATCTGCTCAGCCCCCAGCTGTTGCGTTAATTCTAACCAGACGCTGGCACAATCCAGCAGATCGGTGACGTCAATCTCGCGATAACTCGGCTCAAAGGGCTCTAGCCGTCGAATGCCTTCCCCGAGCAAAATAGCGGTGCCATGCCAATTGTGATTACCCAGATGATAAAGCGCTACCGCGAGCTGTAAAACCCCTTGAAAAAAGGGCTTTTCGGGGATTTCAGCAGTCATCCAGATGGCTTCTAGGGTGTCATGGCAGGCATAGTAATCACCCTGATTGAATTGTTCGATGCCGGCTTGCCAAGCATCGGCATCAGACGAGAGAGCGTTAGAAGTCATGGGCTACGGGTGGACATTGAGGTAATCGGTCTAATGAGCTGTGGATTGTTAAGAAGAGGTGGTATTCTCCACTGGAGAGTGTGTGAGGAGTCATTTATATGGTAAGTTCCCCCCCGCGGTCAGTGAGCCGCAACCCGGTATCGGCGCCGGTTGGGCTGGGTTGGCAGCCGCTTGAGCTGCCCGCTACTAAACTGTTTGGTACAGATGGCATTCGCGGCCAAGCTGGTGAGCTGTTGACGGCACCGTTAGCCCTCCAGATTGGCTATTGGGCTGGGCACGTTTATCGGCACCATTATCCCTTGGGGGGGCCGATCTTGCTAGGTCAAGATTCGCGTAACTCAGGACACATGATTGCGTCGGCTCTGGCCGCTGGGCTCACCGCCGCTGGTTTAGAGGTGTGGAACCTAGGCCTTTGCCCCACCGCCGCTGTGGCCAACCTGACACCAGCTGTTGGGGCGAGCGGCGGGGTGATGATTTCGGCTAGCCACAATCCGCCGGCTGATAACGGCATTAAATTTTTTGGGGCTGAGGGGACAAAACTATCCACTGACCTGCAGCAGCAAATAGAGCAAGCCCTGCGTGGTCACAGTGGGGCACTGGTTAATCTGGCCGGTGAGCAATGGGGCCAATGGCACCATCGCCCGGAGCTGGTCAACCAGTATTTAGAGTTTCTCCATGAACCCTTGCCGACGCTTGATCTGAGCGGTTTCAAGGTGGTGCTCGATATGGCTTGGGGGGCAGCGGCTGGGATTGCTCACCGTGCCTTTGCTCGCACGGGGGCTGACGTGGTGGGGCTGCATGGTCTGCCGGATGGCGATCGCATCAACGTCAACTGCGGTTCGACGCATCTGGGTGCTCTGCAAACGGCGATTCGAGAACATCAGGCTGATCTGGGCTTTGCCTTCGATGGCGATGCCGATCGCGTGATTGCGGTCGATGCCAAAGGCCAGGTTGTCGACGGTGACTACATTCTGTATTTGTGGGGCCAGCAGCTCAAGGCCGCTAACCGCCTGCCAGAAAACCTAATCGTGTCGACGGTGATGGCTAACTTGGGCTTTGAACGCGCCTGGAACGCCCTCGGCGGCTCCCTCATGCGGACTCAAGTTGGCGATCAGCATGTGCATGCCGAGATGGTTGACCGGGGGGCGAAGCTCGGTGGCGAGCAGTCAGGGCATATTCTCTGTCACCACTACAGCCTGACCGGTGACGGCATTCTGACGGCGTTGCACTTGGCTCATCTGGTGCAGCAACTGGGCGGCTCGCTCGCAGATCTGGTGGATCAAAGCTTTCAAACCTATCCGCAACGACTCAAAAACGTTCGGGTTGAAGATCGAGATCGCCGCAAAAACTGGGCCAGCTGCAGTGCGGTTAAACAGGCGATCGCTCAAGCTGAAGCGGATATGGGCGATTTAGGTCGGGTGTTAGTGCGCCCCTCTGGTACCGAGCCGCTGATTCGCGTCATGGTCGAAGCTGAGCACTCGGCTTTAGTCGATCATTGGACTGACCATATTGCTAACGTCGTGGCCGTTAACCTCGCGGTCTAGGTTTTAGCCATGTTGGGGGACTTTGCTGCCGGCGTCCCCCAACATAGTTGGACGGTTTCAGTAGGGCGGTACAACAAGGGAGTCGCGCAAAAGTCGCACATAAACAATGCCTCGATCACAGCAGTTGGGTACTGCCAAACCCCGACAGAAAATTGTCTGCCCTCGGGATAATTTCTAATCGCAGATCTTCAAGCTGATCTATCCCCGAACTGGCGTTATGAAGCATTGCCGAAACCAGCCATGGCATGCATCGGTAAGCTGACTTTGACTCGGGTCCCTAAATCTAACTGGCTCTCAATGTTAATCTGCCCATTCAGCAGATGAGTACATTTCAGTGCAATGGTTAACCCTAAGCCAATGCCTTGAATATTTTCAGCGTTTTGGGCGCGATAGAACGATTCAAACACCCGTGCTAACTCCTGTTCGGGAATGCCCATGCCCGTGTCTTCGACAATGATGCATAACTGCTCAGGTGTGCAGCATACCTGCACCGTGATCGGCGACGGGTCAGGAGAGAACTTAGCGGCATTATGGAGCACATTCAACAAGATTTTGGTCATCAGTCGGCGATCGATCAACTGGCGATCGCAGGCAGGATCAATCTCTACTTGAAAGGTTGGGCATAACTCACTAGACGATTTGATTTGAGTCGATACACTGTCAATGAGTTCTTGAAAACTCACGGTTTCTCGCTGAATCTCGAGCGTTTCGAATTCGAGTTGATTGAGAAAAATCACCTCATCAGTTAAATCAGTCATCCGCTGCATGGCTTTTTGGACTCGACCAAAGTGCTTGTTTCGCAAGTGGTCGGTCAGCCGATCGCCGTAATCTTCTAACATCCCAATCGAACTGCTGATGATCGACATGGGCGTCCGATATTCGTGGGCGATCGTGGTGATGATCTGTGATTTTAGCTGACTCAGTTTTTGCTCTTGCGCTAGCGATTGCTGTAGCTGCTGCCCAAGCTGCTGTTGGTACTGGTTGGCTTGGGTCAACTCTAGGGTACGCTGACTGACTCGCGCTTCTAACTCATCATTAGCCTGCTGAAGCGCTGCCTCAGCTTTCAGCTGCTCCGCGACTTCTGCCTGCAGCTGCTGGTTTTGCGCTCGCAGCTGTCTCTTTAAACGCACCAGCTTGAGTTGGTGTCCAATACGGGCTAAGACCTCAGTGATTTCAAATGGTTTGGTAATGAAGTCTTCGCCACCAACCCGAAAGGCCTTGACCTTGTCGAGGGGCTCGTCAGAAGCGCTGAGAAAAATAATCGGAATCGACTCCGTGTGGTGATCGGCCTTGAGCTGTTGACACACCTCAAAACCATTAATCTTGGGCATCCTGACATCAAGCAAAATCAAATCAGGCGGGTTGATTTGCGCCACCTCAAGGGTCAGTTCGCCTTTCAGAATTTTGCGAACTTTGTAGCCTTGCTCTGATAGCATCGTCGCCAGCAGGCGGAGATTATCGGCACGATCGTCGACAACTAAAATGTCACCTTTACAAGAGTGGTCAATATCGCGAGTCATGGCCGAACAGAATAGAGGATATGTAACAAGATGAGAGAGAACAAAGGGTTAAGGTTGCTAGCCTGAAAGGCTGGGCTGTGGCCAGCCACTGTGTGAGTCAGTCCCACTGCTGCTGAACCCCGGCGACCGAGCCAGCCATTGTGTGAGTGGTCTGATCGCTGAGGACTGCCAGGTATTGAGCCAGTTTGTGATGTCACTGAATGTCTGAAAACGGTTGGCCAATAAATCATCAACAGTAGTTGGATAGAACCGATCTTGATCCGGCCTAAGCAAATTAGCAAACATTGCCCTCACAGTGTTCTCGTCATATGGGGCAGGGCTTTGATCGGACAAGCTGCGGCCATGATTGAGCCTAAGCATGCGCCCATTCATCAATATTAATGGAGGAATAGACCTCAATGACCGGCTGACCATTCTTAGCTGCCAGGGTGGCAAAGCCCAGTCAGCGCAGCTAGGGGCAACGTGGTGGGTGCTCATGAAGTTGACCTCTCATCATTAAGCGGCCATGTGGCGATCGCCCCCGATGATCGCCCAGCCCCTAATGGACTGCTGTCCCTCGTCGACACCGCTTGCGTCAGGTGAACAATCTGATCGAGACGGAAGTCATTAACCAGATCGGCGAGGGCTTGCGCCAACGCAGCTTGAGTCGGCGAGAGTTGGTCTAGCAGTGGCCAAATCAACTCGTCATCAGCCCCCCGAGCCGCCAACTGTAGCTGCGTGATCCACGCCTGCGGCTGGTCAGCTAACTGGTCGGTTAATTCGCGCGTCGTGAGGGGCGACTGGCGTTCTTGAGCGGTGGCTGACAGGGGTTCGTCTTGATAACGGTAACGAACGCCCAAATGCTGCGCCAGTTTGTCGAACAGTTCTGTAGCGCTAATGGGCTTACGGACAAAATCATCACACCCCGCCCGCAGGATGTGCGATCGCTCATTCTCAAAGACGCTCGCCGTCAGGGCGATGATCACGGGAGCCTGGCCCGCCGATTGCCGCTTGATCGCTTGGGTCGCTTCATAACCATTCATCACCGGCATGCGAATATCCATCCAAATGAGCTGAGGGCGATGCCGCTGCCATTGCTCGACTGCTTCGCGGCCATTTTCGGCGGCATCAACTTTGAAGCCCAGGGGCTGTAAAAAGCGACGTAGCAGCTGACGATTTTCTAACTGATCGTCGACGACTAAAATGTGATACTCAGGTTGCTCAGGGGCCAAGCCGATCACGCGACGCGAGACCCGAGGGGGGGCGAGGGTTGGCGGGGCGGCAGCAGTGACCGGCAGCGAAAACCGAAAGCTCGTACCGATCCCCAGAGTGCTCTGAACCTGTAGCTCACCGCCCATCAGCTCCACAAACTGACGACTAATCGGTAGGCCGAGGCCAGTGCCCTCCTGCGATCGCTGACCGGCTGGGGCCTGCACAAAGGGATCAAACAAGTGTTTGATGTCTGCGGCAGCAATTCCGACGCCCGTATCTTTAACCTCAAACGTCACCGTGTGAGTCACAGCGGCCTGGGCCTTGTCGGCAGCGATGGTGGTCGCAATCGCCCCAACCCGCAAAATCACCGCGCCCTCCTTGGTGAACTTGATGGCATTGTTGATGAGGTTGATCAATACCTGCCGGAGTTTGCGTTCATCGCCACAGACCCAGGCCGGCACTTGGGGGGCACACTCGTACTCCAGCAAAATGCCTTGCGTCGTCGCCCGCAGATACAGCATTTCGATCAGGGCCGCTAACATGGCCTTGAGATCAAACGGGTTAAGTCGCAAGGTCGTATGACCCGCTTCGATCTTCGACATGTCAAGCACGTTGTTGATCAAAGACAACAAATGGTCACCACTTCGGTGAATAATGCTCAACGTCTCTTGCTGTGATTGACGAGGTTGATCGGGGCTATCGGCGCTCAGATTGAGGTCACGTAGCATCACTTCAGTGAACCCCAGAATGGCATTCAGGGGCGTGCGCAGCTCGTGGCTCATATTCGAGAGAAATTTACTCTTTGACCGATTTGCGGTTTCGGCTTTTTCTTTGGCCGCTCGGAGTTCTTGGGTGCGGGCTTCCACGCGCTCCTCAAGCGTGGCGTTCACTCGGCGCAGATTGTTTTCAATTTGTCGTCGATTTATCAGTTGCATGCCGACGTATCCCAAGGCGGCAAATGCTGTCACTGTAAACGCCAGCCAATAACGATACTGATAGAGCACTTGCGATAAAGAGACTTGGCCCCAATCCTCATAGGGACTCACCTGCAGCTCACGCAGGGTCTTATGCACGGAAGAATAATTAGCAGGAATTGTCCAGCCGCCATATTGCCCGGCTTGAGCAGCGGGATGGTCAGCGGAAATCATCATGAGCGCGGTCGCGACCTGCTCTGACAATTCTGTTGGGGTTTGAGCCAAGGCGGCCATGGGCCATTCGGGGTACAACTCAGATGACAGCACAAAAGGAAAGCTATCGCCAGGCTGAGTTTGGTGATTCAACACCACAATATCTCGACGATTAATTTTGCCTGCTTGCGTCAGGCGTTCTAGGGTGTCAGTGCGCACGGTGCCCGCGTCGACCTCGCCGTCGAGCACTGCGTAGACGACATCATCGTGAGTTTTCTCAAACGCTAAGCTTTGAAACTGCTGGTACGGATCAATGCCAACTTTTTGCAGCGTCGCCCAAGCAATCTGCCAGCCGTCAAAAGCCTTTTCGCTCGCGGCCATAAACCGCTGGCCCTTGAGATCACTTAATGTTTGAATATCGGTGCGGTCGGCCCGACGAAAAATAACGGCACCAAAGGCCGCGTAGGTACGACCAGCACGGAAGTTTTCTAACGTGGCGATGCGGCGGGCACCATATCGCATCTCTGATTTGACATAGGTGCCTGGGTTAGCCAGCAAAAAATCGATCTGCCGAGTCTGAACGATCGCCTCAACCTTCTCCAAATCAATCACAATCAACTCAAAGTGAACGCTAGGGATCGCTTGATTCAAATACTCGATGGTCGGTTGCCACTTCTGTTTGGTGTGCTCGATGCCCCGCACCGCGATGACCCCAATGCGAACCCTTCTCTTGATGGGCGGTGTCTCTAACGTCATATGAATAGAGGGCACCGGGTCCGGTGCCGCCATGACAGTCGCGGCACTGAGGCATAGCGTGGTTGAAACCACTAGACCCATTGCGGACATCAATGAAGTAAGACGCGTCATCAAGATCGAGAACCTTGCAAGGATGCAATAGAGGGGGCATGGCTGAGACGTTCTCAGCGATCGGAGCAGCAGGGACTCAAAGGCCAGGTCAATATGCCGAGGGCATTAGGGAGGACGAGGTTTTTGTTGTCACCATGACTTCAGAGAGCAGTACAGTGAGTCTGCCGGACTCACTGTATGGGGCAATTCACTGCTCGAAATGGGGGACATTACCGGCGTCGCGGTTTCGTCGCCGACACAATTGCCGACACCGACACCCGCCGCTGAGTCTTGGTTGACAACTCCCAATCAACCATGACAGTGCGGTTGCTCTTAAGCTGCCCGATGGCCATATTCGATGCCGTGATCACGGCACGGACATGCGGGTTAATCCGATGGCCAACAACCTAAAGGGCATCAAGCCCTTACCTCCACCTTGACCTGAGTGAGGATTCCAGACATCCGCGACTTCATTGGATTTTCAGAAAGACCGTGTACGAGAAAATACTGAGCCTGGCAGGAGGGTTTCTCATCCAATATCGCAGCCCCTGCACCTGGTTACCCAGATGCCCGGTGTCCTCAAAGTCAAGGATTGCTATCCCCATCCTCAACTTCAGCGGCCAATTAAATCCGCATGTCCGATGTGAATAGCCCCTAAAACTCGTCAATCCTGAGTTCTGGTCGGCTATCCGCTCATTAGGTAAGCTTTTGTGCACGGCCACAAGTCGGTCGCCAGATTGGAAAACCCATGGCGAGGGTGTCTATCGATGGCAAAAGCTGAGAAGTCATATCAGACTTGACTCACCCCTCAATAGTGCCTGACGACCGCTTGAAAATCTCTGTAAATACACCGAAATCCTGAAAAGATATACCCGTGTACGCACGAACTTAGGTGACCTTCGAGAAAGATATAGATGAGCACCGTCAGGACAAGTGTGGCGAGAAACTTTGACTTCACTATCCGCCCCTGAGGGTTGGGTTGATGCTGGAAATCTCTTTAATCTGGCAAATCTGGCTGGGATGACGATGCCGACTCGGTGAACGGGATATAAATGCAGGCTGTTGTGCCCCGACTCTTCCCCTGACTAATGCTCAGCTGCCACCCCATCATTTCAGCTAAACGCTGGCTATGACTCAGATTCAAGCCAATCTCAACCTCAAATTCTTTCTCGCCGCCCTCCGGTCCCTCTAGCGGGAAAAGCGCTTGCATGCCGCCAGAAGGTAAGCCGAGACCTTGATCTTCAATGCGTAATAGGAGGGCACTATTCCCCACAATTAGGTCTAAATGAATGGAGCTATCTTGAGGCGAATGCTGCACCGCATTGACTAAAAGATTGGCAACGACGCTTTCGAATACGTGGATATCGGTGGTTAACAGGACTGACTCGGCGGCGGGAGCGGTTAGGCAGACAACCTGGCGATCGTAGGAAGCTTCAATTTCTTGCGCCAGCAGGTGACAAAGCTGTTGCACATCGACCTTTTCTAATACTGGCTCGAACGTTTCATTTTCCAACTCATCTAAGGCGATCGCGCCATTCATCAAGCGCATCAAGTAGGTCACTGAGGTGCGAATTCGACGGTGATGCCGAGCTTGATTCGGCTTATCTAACCGCTGACCATAGTCTTCTAAAATGCCGGCTGACGTCGCAATTACGCTCAAGGGGGCTCTAAATTCATGAGTCATGAGCGCAATCAGCCGGGTCTTAAATTGTCGTAACTGATATTCGGCCCGCAAGGCCAGCCGGAGCTCCAGCAAATTAACGACCTGAGCGCCCAACTTGGCAAACGCTTTGAGTTGATCGGGCGTCAAGTGGCGAGGCTTATAGTCAACGGTGCACAACGTGCCTAAGGCCATGCCCCTTTGCGAAACTAATGAACAGCCCGCGTAAAAGCGCAAATGAGGCTCACCCACGACCCAAGGATGATCGCAAAAGCGTTCGTCTTGAGTGGCATCAGGAACCACTAACATCTCTTCGGGCTTCAGAATGGTGTACGCACAAAAGGCAAGGTCACGGGACACTTCGCAGAGCTCCATCCCGATCTTAGATTTAAACCACTGGCGATCGCGGTCAATTAAAGTCACCAACGCGACCGGCGTCTGGCAAATATAGGTCAACAGCTCTGTGATGTCGTCATACCCCTGCTCGGGGGGGGTATCCAAAATCTGATAGCGGCGCAAGTCTTGCAGTCGCCGATTTTCATCAATCGCAGAAAGGGCCATAACAGGTATTTAAACCGGCTCCCAAAGTAATAAGCGGAACATGATTGACTCCAAAGTTGAGAGTAGTGACTGCGAATAACGCCTGCGCCGGTAGACCCGTGAGCAAAACATAAGGATTGCATCAAGATCACCCCAGTCTCAAGGGAGGCCTATGAACAGGTACACCCTATGAGGCCAGAAACCAACCGCGCCCACCTATCAACCCAGTTCGGGGCTGACTTCAGTATTTTGCCAGCGATTGAGCCGGTAATTCGTAACAGTCTCCTGGTAAATATGCCCAACAGGCAAATTTGAGGCGACAAGACGCCACCACTCAGCCCCTCATGGCCCCAATTGCCAGACTGAGGCGCTGGCCTGCGGCAATCACTGGACATAGCAGTTGGAACGGCTGACTCAAGCCGATTGATGATGCTTGCTGACTTCCCAACGTTCCCGAATCACCTGTATGGCCTCCAAATGACACCCAGTGTGAGCTGCCTGGATGGCAATGTTCTACGCTGGGCATAATATGACGGCCGCGATCGCTCTTTGGCAAACTGCTCAAGCAACAAAAGATACCGCCCCTAGCACTGCTAAGAAAGACGATCTTCATCGCCTCGCCCGCCCGCGCTGGAATTGTGGGTGGGAGTGCTCAAAAGAGGGTGACCCTCAAGCGCTGGGGAGAGCACGAGTGGTGGTAGTGATTGGTGCCGGATTGCTATCAAGCGGTTCTGATGTGGTGGCTTGGATGAACTTAGTGACATCGCTGCTCGGCATCGGTCGGGAATGGACAAAGCCTTGAACAATGTCACATCCCTGCAGCTTGAGGTAGTCTAATTCGTCTTGAGTTTCTGCCCCTTCGGCAATTACTTTTAGCTCAAGCTCATGACTCATATTGATAATCGCTGAGACGATTCTCTGGTTAGAGTATCGCTGATGAATATCTTGAATAAACATGCGATCAAGCTTGATGGTGTTGCAGGGAAAAGAGCTGAGATATCCCAAGCCCGAGTAGCCAGTGCCGAAATCATCGATCGCGATGCGAATCCCCATCTTTTTGAGCTCTTGCAAGATATTGATGGCGTAGCCTTTGTTTTTGATCAAGGCGTTTTCAGTGATTTCTAGGCATAGCAGATGAGGTGCGATTGCTGTTTTTTGCAAAATTTTGCTGACCGTTTCACAGAGCCCTGGTTGACTCAGCTGCACTGCCGATAAATTCACTGAGACGCCAATGGGTTTAACCATTAGCTTTTGCCATTTTTTGACCTGTTCACAGGCTTGCCACAAGACCCAGTTACTAATGTCATTGATCAGACCGATTTCTTCAGCGATCGGAATGAACTTAGTGGGTGAGACCCAGCCGAGTTGGGCGCTCTTCCAACGCAGCAGCGCCTCGACTCCCACGACGGACCCTGCCGATATATCTACTTGGGGCTGATAAAAAACTTCCAGTTCGTCCTGCTGAAGCGCATAGTACAAGGCATTTTCAACGTCTAGCCGCTCAAAAGCACTGAATATCATCTCAGGACGATAGAAACAGTAATCATTACCGCCCTTTTGCTGGACTTTATAAAGAGCAGTTTTTGCCCCTTGCAGTAGACTCTCAACTCTAGAAACCTGTCGCGAAGCATCCGTGATGTTGGTCGTCGAAGCGATACCAATACTGGTGGTCACGTTGACGGCTTTACCGTTGAGAATATAGGGCGCTCTCAAAAGATTGAGGAACCGATAGGCCGTACGAGGTAGCTGCCCGCCGTCTGGATCAACCTGATCAGTCAAGACCGAGAATTGATTTTGCCCCATGCGAAAAGTGTCTTTTAGACTTTCTGATGCCATCGAGTGAGGAAACACTTTTTGAATTCTTTGGGCAATCAATTTAATCAGCTCTTCGGTGTCGGCAGTACTTAAGGTGCTGCTCAAAAAGCTGAACTGATCGACCGAAATAATAAATAGAGAAAAGTCTTTGTCTTCAGTTAGATATTGCTCTAACGTTTGGCTGAGGGCAGCTTGGTTAGGCAGCTGAGTTAGCTCATCGGTATGCGAATTCTGATCAATGCTGCGCTGCAGATGGTTAATCTGTTGAGCATAGCTCTGCGTGATCGTTTCCTTGCGCTTGAGCTGAGTTTTGATCGCCGCCACCAACTCAGAAGGTGAAAATGGCTTGGTGAGATAGTCGCTGGAGCCGAGGGTCATCCCTTGCCGCACATCATATCGGGCTGCTTTAGCCGTTAAAAAGATGAAGGGAATCGTGGAGAGTCGCTCGTCTTTACCGAGGGCCTCTAAAACTTCATAACCGTTGAGCTTTGGCATCATCACATCGCAAATGATCAAGTCTGGAGTGTGCTGAAAAGCGAGCTCCAATCCCTGCTGACCATTGGTTGCGACGAGGGGTTCAAAGCCTTCTAGTCGGAGAATGTCACTGATGTTTTCTCTCGCGGCTTCGTTATCTTCGATGACCAGAATCTTGCTCATGGTTATTTACTCCTGTGGGGGACAATCATTGCTTCGTCAATGGGCCGCTAGCTTGGGCCATGTAAATGTCACCCATGGGTCGCCAGCTAAAATCGCGTTTTGTTCGACATTCTGAATCAATTGTGACCGATGTCTCTCGACAAGGAATCGGAAAATACGGCTAAAACTTGCCCCCGTAGCTCTCCTGAGGGCATTCAATCTGCCGAGGTATTTTTTGCGTAAATCTACGGACTGAAGGAGGGCAGAGGCCGCTAACAATGCTGCCTAGACGGTCTAAGAAAGTGGAGACTTAGCCCTGTAAATATTTTTCCACAAGGATCTCAAGCCTTTTGCCCAGGGTTGCTGATGATTTAGGTACTAGCTTAAGCACACGTAAGTATCAGCGCTGAGATCTGTCCGCATACGGAGCGGGCACGGATAGATCAAGAGCTCTACTGATGCGATCCGGAGGGCTCTGACGATGGCTTGCTATCGCCTCTGATGTCACTGATGTTGTGTCGCTTTGCTGCTATCAGAAAGGCATCGATTGCAGGGAAGCAGATTGACAACAGATCGCTTCAAGGATTTCAAATTGGCAATCAGCGCAGCCTGTTGTGGGGAAGATGACTGACAAGAAGCTTTGCCTCGATGCCACTATGCTCGTGATCAGACTCGGTGATCGCCAAAGGTGACTTTCGCTGGGCTCCCAGCGTCGTCAGTCTTGCTAGCCCTCTGTCGCGGCTGAGGGCGATCTCTGACGCGCCAACAGCGATGACGGCAATCAGTCCCCATTCCTGGAGTTCGCAATCGCCTCACTCAACCAGCAATAGACTCATCAGACTGCCGAGGCCAATGCCAAATACACAGGTCGCTGCCAGCACCGCTGAGGTTTGCCACCGGTTGAGCCATCCCAACAGGCGATCGCCCGTCTCAGCGCCGATGATGGCCCCCAAAGCCGGCATCATCAGGGCAACCAAACTCACGCGGATGACTTCAAAGGCGGTGGCTTTGACTTCAATTGCATCCAAATTGTCAGTGCCGACAAATCCCATCGCCAACCCTAGCGCCACGGCGATCGCTGCCGTGCCCAAAATAGTCAGTAAAACTAAAGTGTTGGCCCACCACCAGCGATAACGCCCCAGAGCCCGCGGCCCCGCGAGTGCTAGAGCTTGAGCCAGCACCCCACCCATAACGAGATACCAAACCCAATAGGGCACCGGAAAAGACGACACCAATGTGCCCATGGTGGTGTATAGAATGCCGGTTAAGCAGAGCCAACCCCAGGGGATGCGACCGGTGGGCACTGGGCGTCGACGAGCATGCCGCCAAATCTTGAGTTTGCGTTGTGGACGAGGAGAGGAAGCCATACTAAATTCCAAGGGCTCATGCCCCCAACGTGAAGACGGCAGCCCAATTAACAAATGGGCTCAGCATACACTCATAAAGAAGCCTTAAGCTGAACATCAGTATACAAGCCTGCCACCGCTGGCTCGGGATTGACTTAAGGGCAATTAACCATGCACCGCACCGCCTTCACCCTATCGCGAAAGTTCAAACTCCTCATTGTGTTAGCCACCCTAGGGGTGGCGCTGACGCTTACCCCGGTCGGCTGGTCTGCCCCCGAAGCCATCTCTGTTCAGACGTTGATGACGCGTTTAGCCAGCGACCAAGCACCCTTGGTGCTGGATGTCCGCTCAGCGGAGGAGTTTGCGGCAGGGCATATTCCCGGTGCGATCAATATGCCCTTTCGACAGGTGCCAGAGCGCCTAGATGAGCTTCAGGCCATCACGACCGATATTGTGGTGTACTGCGAAGTGGGGGTGAGAGCCGCGATCGCAGAATTGGCGTTAGAGCAGGCCGGCTTTGAACAGATTTTGACCCTAGACGGTGATATCCAGGCTTGGCGACAGGCGGGTCTGCCCCTTGAGACTGATTAATCGATGTTTACACGATAAATTCAATAAAAAGATTGCTGTGATAGGGAGCTACGGGTTTATCGTAGGCTTGTGAACATACCGAATTTATGCCCTTGGACGCATTATTTCAGGGATTTTTAGGTGCCTCTAGCTTGTTGATCGGGGCCGGATTGGGGATTTGCTGGAAACCTGGCCGGGTGATCACAGCAGCCATCATGGCGTTTGGCAGTGGCACCCTGCTGGCGGCGATCGCCTTCGACATTACGCAACCGGTTTACGAGAAAGCCGGGTTCTGGCCGATTTTGATCGGCTTTATTCTGGGCGGCGCTCTGTTCACCATCATTATTAATTACATCGATGATCAGGGGGGATTTATTCGCCATCCCTCCTCATCGCGGCGATTCTTCTACCACCACCGGCAAGAAGAAACGTCCGAAGTGCTAGACGAAATTGCCCATGTAGAGATGCTGCACAATCTTTCTCCTTCGGAGGTGCAGGCGATTATTCCGCTACTCAAGGCGCTCTCGGTTGAACCGGGAACGATGCTGTGTCAAGAAGGCGCTCCTGGGGATGCCATGTTTATCATCGTGGATGGGGAAGCCGATATCTATAAAGGCCCGCAGCTGATGGCTCAGTTGGGAGCCGGCGAAATGTTTGGCGAAATGGCCCTCCTCACAGGCGAAGAGCGCTCAGCGAGCGTGGTGGCGCGCACGCCCATGCGGCTGTATGAGTTGGACAAGTCGGATTTTGACGGCATGCTGACGCGATCGCCACACTTAGCTAGCGGCCTCAGCCGCATTCTCGCGCGGCGGCTACGCGAGACCACTCAATCTACGGCCAAGGCTCAAGAAACCTCTGATGGTCAGTGGCGACAGCAGGTACTAGATAGCGTTGAAGTGGATTTCCCGCTATCGGAGCAGCAGATTCAGCAACTAGCCAAAAGCTCGGCCCCCCTCGCGATTCTCGTCGGTACGCTGATGGACAACATTCCTGAGGCGCTCGTCATTGGCTTCAACGCGGGGGCAGGCAATCTCAGCAGCTCCTTCTTAATGGCGGTTTTCATCTCTAACATTCCGGAAGCGCTCTCCAGTTCTGTGGGTATGCAGCAGGCGGGTACGCCAGCCAAGCGCATTTTGGCCCTGTGGGGCGGGGCGGTGCTGCTCAGTGGCCTAACGGCCATGCTCGGCAATTTTCTCAGCACCTTTGCCAATAACTGGGTCTTGGGCACAGCTCAATCCCTGGCGGGCGGCGCAATTTTAGCGATGTTGTCTAGCACGATGATGCCCGAAGCCTACGAACTTGGTGGCGGCACCGTGACTTATTCCACGATTGCGGGCTTTTTGGTGGGCTTTTGGGTGGTGACCCTTTCGTTGGGATAACGACTTTTGGCAAACGGATAGTTGATCGTTGGCTAATCAAATTCTGGGTATGGCGACTTTGCCCCGTCTGCCCTGGTGGCGCGCCTTGCTAATGCTCTTCAGTACCAGCGTTGACTCATAGAACGCCTTAAAGAGCGGCTAATACCAGTTCTCTGAAACTGGACTACAGATCTTCCTTTCGACTTCGCTCAAGGAACGTCGGCTGAGCGGAGTCGTAGACTACTGAAGCTATAGTGCTCGTTGATCAGGTCGCGGGTCATCTTGCATGCTCATCGGTGTGCTTGCTGGGAAGAGATTTGCCGAGAAATTCCTCATGAGGCGATCGCCACACTCCCAACGATCGTTAGGCGAATGTTCGTTGCTGATGGTGTAGTGGGTCAAATGGTCTGCTGGTCAGGAACTGGGCAGGAGCTGGGCAGGAGCTGGGCAGGAGAGCTGTGGGGGAAGCGACTCATCTCATGTGGGTCTATTTTCCAGGCAATGGCTCATGAGGCGATCGCGCTACTCTCAAGCCATTGACGCGTTTAACTCATCATCCAACGTCTAATACCAATTCTCTAGATTCCGGCTACAGATAGGGCATCTAAAATGGAGTCTC
>ERZ1740060.165-NODE-165-length-51685-cov-13.042030_pt1 | contig 51685 bp, 48 predicted proteins | sample MGYA00581743_ERZ1740060 | MGnify/ENA primary metagenome ERZ1740060 (study PRJEB43018, sample SAMN04849235) | marine metagenome | isolation source: floating plastic debris | place: Pacific Ocean | collected 2008-08-27 | study: EMG produced TPA metagenomics... | reverse complement strand
CAACTACAACTGGAAATCTCTAATTACTAATGTTCCTAACTAAGGGAAGCTTACAATACAACTTATATTAGTTTGTTTTATGCTATATTATTACGTAGGTTTGTTTATACACATGTTGCTACGACATACTCGCTTCGCTCGTACGGTCGCACAACAGGCGGCTAGAACTCATATCTTGTCCAGATACTTCGTCTCTTCCCAAAATCCGAGCTCTAGCCACGCTCCCGTTATGGCAAATTTGCCAAAAAACCCAAAATCGAACTATGAAAGAAAAATTTATCCTATTAATTATCTTCTTAATATTCGGGGTAAATACTTCATTTGCGCAGAAATCTAAAACAATTGAAAAACTTGAGTTTGAGAATTATGAACTTAAAGTTATATTTTTTGACCCTTACGAAAATTTAGTTTCAGAAAATCCTGAATTCAAAAACCTTGACTCTCTAAAACAAGGAGAAATTTGGAATAAATATTTACTTAACAATGTCATTTATGATTTTCAATTAATTCAAAAAAAGAAAATTGTTAAACATTATATTTTAAGAGGAAATTCATCGAAACACATTTACCCAATAGATTTAACTAGAAATAATGTTTATTTATTAGATATAGTAAATCACAAAAAGAACACTAATTTTTTTAGATTTTCTGACTATTCAAATATGATTGATAAAACAATCGATAAGTTCAGTTTTTATGGAACACTATTCGAGAATATGGAACTACTGAAAGATAATGATGGAAAATTAGGCAAAAACCTCTTTGGTAGATTTAGATTAAAAATTCCTTATTCCACAATCCAGAATAATGTAATGACTTTAATAGGTTTTGACCTATTTGGAGAAATAGAAACTGAGTGGATAGTATATAACACAGAAGAATTTAAAAACTCATTTTTCGATTATCAAGAAAAAATCAACCAATATTTCAAAATCGAAAGAATTAAAAAAACATACGTAAGAACTTATGACCAGAATGGAGAGATTCAAAATGAATATCCAAGGTTAAATACTGATGAGGATATCAAATCCTATATTGGAAAAATGAACAGAATTGGAGATGTTGTTTCTTTACCATAAAGTGATTTAAACTTTTTAGAGAATATTTATGCTAAAGCTTTGATTTTCAATTCATTAAAACGAATAATTTGCTCAGCTTTTGATACAATTTATGCTATACTTTGTATCACTTAAACTTACTGAGTATGAAGCTATTCCTATGAATCTAATACCAAAAGTTTAAATCACTTCCATTTTTCAAATCTACAGATAAAGCAATTTTAATCGAAAAAGATAGTTTAGGCTCAAAATATAAAGTTGAAATTACAAATAATGAACCAATTGAAAAGTATTTAGAAAATATTGTCGTTGTAAAAAATTCAACTGGAGAAATTGATAATATTACAGCTACTCTTTTAATTCACGGTTCATCAATAGACAGAGGAGACTATGTTGAAAGAGAAAATTATATTGCGTATTTCAAGACTTTTAAAGATTTGAGATTACCTTATAAAATTATGTTTTCACCATTAACTGACGAAAAATTTGAAAAACCACGAATTGAAATTGAATTAGATTATTTGTTCCATAAAAAATAAAAAACTTGCCCTAACAATGTATAAAAATAATAGCGGTTTAATTGCTAAAGCAAAAGTAAATGAATATAAAAAAGGTCTGTGTTTAACCGAAAATTTAATGCGTGAAAATCCGCTACTATTCTTATACTAGACCGTTAGCATTCTGAACCATTTAGGCTGATTTTCGGTATATAGTAAGCAACTATGACCGTTAGTCATTATGAAAGTCGGCTCTAAACACCAATCAGCAGAGATGCGTCGCCAGCAAATATTGTCAGCGGCTGATTTGGTACTTATCGATGTAGGCGTTGAGGATTTTACCATTGATCAGGTAGCCGAACGGGCTAATATTGCCAAAGGAACAGTCTATAAATATTTCAAAAGTAAGGACGAGATCTTAGCCGAGATTAGTACCAAAGCTATCGGTCTTCTACTACAAATTTTTCAGCAAGCAACCGCTAGTCATACCCACAGCGTAGAAAAGCTCAAAGCAATATGCTGGGCAGCCTACCGCTATTATCAAACTCATTTAGCCTACCATGAGTTACTGGCCTATATTGAACGTCCTGATTTTAATATTGATTTTCAGGGATACACTAAGATCAGCCAATCAATTCAAGAGTTCTGCGAAAATATTATTACCGAAGGACAACAAAAAGGCGAGATTAAACCTTCTCTCAATCCCGAATTATTAGTCAGAGTCATTTGGGCTACCAATATTGGCGTTATTCAGTTTGTGCAAACCAAGCAGAAATTGATTCAAAATATTCATGATACTCCTATAGACGAAATGGTCAATATCTCCGTACAGATAATGGCTGATGGCATTTCTGCCACCAAAAAAGACTGACAGTCATTTTTTATAAAAATTATTTTTTCGCCTAATTGACTGATTCTCTTCACTTAATGGGCGACAATTGTTTATTTTCTTTAATTTTGTTTAAAAAAATTTCCTATTTAACTAAACAAAATGATCCAAACTGCGATTAAGCAATAGTGACCGTTAGTCATTTTATAAAAATCTTAAAACGCAGTAATGAAAAACCTGAAGTTCACCGCACTAGGGCTACTTGGAATAGTTCTGAGTATCACCCTTATTTCGTATGTCACTAAATCCGAAAGCGAAGCTGCTAACGCCTCTTCCGAAGAATTTAGTAGAAAGGAGGCCGCTAGTGCTTCTAATGCCGTGCGCCATAGCACACTAGAGTTACTTCCCTTAAAAAACAGAGAGAAAGCTATTCAAGTACCTATCAGTGGACGGGTAGTTCCCAAAAATCAAACTCAATTGTTCGCTGAAGTACAAGGGCGAATTTTATCCAACTCCAGTAATTTTAAGGCTGGTCAGTCATTTAAGCAAGGGGAAGTGCTACTTTACATCGATTCCCGGGAATTTGCCCTGAATTTAGAGGCTCAGCGTAGCGCGTTCCTTAACATCCTCACGGGTATTATGCCTGATCTAAAAGCTGACTACCCCGATAACTATCAACAATGGCTTACTTACGTGCAAGCCTACGATAGTGGTCAGCCTCTACAATCACTGCCCGGAACTTCTTCAGAAGGCGAAAAGTACTTTATCACTTCAAACCAAGTGTACAATACCTTCTACTCAATTAAGGCGCAAGAAGAGCGATTAAGGAAATACACCATTCGGGCTCCTTACGCCGGATTAGTGACGAACGCTCAGGTAGATATTGGTGGTATGGTGTCGCCGGGGCAACTGTTAGGCACCCTCATCAGCAATAATGATTACGAACTAGAAGCTGGAGTGAATTTGGAGGCTACCACTCACCTAGCTGTTGGCGATCAACTTACCTTTCATAGCAATGAAGTAGTTGGTACTTGGATCGGCAAAGTAATCCGTATCAACGACATCGTAGATCCCCAAACACAGAACATTCCGGTGTTCTTCCAGATGGAAGGGCCTTCTCTTAAGAGTGGCATGTATCTGGAAGGAGAGTTTACTACCCGAAATTATGAAGATGTGTTTGTTATTCCACAAATCGCTCTGTCGCGCGACGAAAGTGTTCTGGTTTTGGAAGAAAATGTGATCGTACGCAAACCCATTACTCCCTTAGAGTATCTACGCGACTCTATTATTGTAGATGGCCTTACTGAGAACGATCAACTGATCATCAACCAATTCAGCACGCCGGTAGAAGGTAAAAAAGTACGTATGTAGTATGAAAAAGGCTATTGAATTTCTCGCCCAACGGCCTGCACTGGTCAATATCTTTATCGGATTAATTGTGGTGGTCGGAGTATTTACCATGCTCTCCATGCGGTCTAACTTTCTACCGCCAGAACCCGTCAGCTTCATCACCGTCAACACCGTCTACCGAGGAGCCTCCCCTGAGGAAGTTGAGGAAGAGGTGGTTAATAAAATAGAAGATAACCTTCAGGATATTAACGGTATTCTGCGGGTTACTTCTACCGCAACTGAAAGCAATGGCAATGTACGAATTGAAATAGAGGAGGATGCCAATGTTAACGAAGTGTTACAAGATGTGAATAATGCAGTGGATCGGATAACCACCTTTCCGGATGGGGTAGAAACTCCGGTGATTCTTAAAGAAGAGGTACTTAACTACACCATGACCTTTAGTTTGATCGGCGAGGTGGGTTTGACCACGCTGAAGGATTACGCCAAGCATATTAAAGACGAACTGATCCTTTCCCCCGACTTATCGCAAATTACCATTAGTGGTTATCCAGAAGAGGAGATTGAAGTGCGGGTACGGGAACATGACTTACGGGCCTATCAATTAACATTTGAGGAAGTAAGTCGAGCTATTCAGCAAACCAATATCAAGGCTTCAGGTGGAGAAATAGAAACCAATGATCGTGATATTCTTATCCGACTTAATAGTCGCAATTACTACGCCCAGGGTCTCCTAAACGCGGTAGTGAAAGCTACGCCTGATGGTAAAGTAATCCTTTTGAAGGATGTAGCCGAGGTGAAAAACCAGTTTGCCGACAAACCCGACCGCACGTTTATCAACAATGAGCAGGCAGTTACCCTCAAGGTATTCAGTCGCAACGAGGAAGACATTCTGGAAAATGCTGAGTACGTGGCCAACTACCTATCGCAGTTCAACGAGGCTCATGAGGGAGTAGATGCCGTAATCATTGAGGACAAAAGTATCTCACTGAGCAGTGCGATCGGAACTTTAGTGAATAACGCCTGGCAAGGTATTCTGCTGGTATTGATCGTACTGGGGTTATTTTTGCACCCTCGTATTGCGTTTTGGGTAGCCTTTAAGATTCCGGTAGCGCTGCTGGGGATGTTTATCTTATCCAATTTCTACGATCTCACCATCAACCAAGTATCCCTGTTTGGTACCATTGTCGTGCTCGGTATCCTCGTCGATGATGGGGTAGTAGTAGCGGAAAATATTTATCAACACTATACCGATGGAAAAAACCCACTACGGGCAGCCCTTGATGGCACGTTGGAAGTGCTACCGGCCATCATCTCTTCGCTAACAACCACCGCGCTGGCTTTTTCGCTCTTCTTCTTCTTAGATGGACAATTAGGCGACTACTTTTCGGATATTTCGTTTGTCGTGTGCGCTACGCTGCTAGTTGCCTTGCTCGAGAGCTTGTTTTTCTTACCTGTGCACGTAGCTCGCTCTAGGGCATTGAACAAAGATGACAAGCCTTGGAAACTGACCCAAAAAACGAACGAATCACTCATTCGCTTCCGCGATAAAGTCTATGTACCGATTATTGGGTTCGGCATTCGCCAACCTTGGGTACCCATTGTAAGTGTGATCGTGGTGATGGGACTTTCCATATTTGCTATGGGATCAGGTACCATCAAGAGCACGTTCTTTCCGACCATTGACCAGGATGTAATCACCGCGAATTTGGAGCTACCGCTGGGCACCGACGAAACCGTGGTGAATGAGCGGCTAAAGCAAATGGAAGAGGCCGTCTGGAAAGTGAATGAACGCTACAGCACCAAGCGCGATGATAGCGCTCAGGTGGTTAATTATGTAGAACGAATCATCGGTCCCCGTAGCAACGAGGGCAAACTGAATATCTACATGATGGAAGGTGACAAGCGAGGTATCCAATCGTTTGAAATCGCCAGTGCCATTCGTGATAAGGTGGGGTTCATTCCGCAAGCCCGTAATTTGTCATACGGCAGTGTGGCAGTATTCGGCAAACCCGTTTCCATCGCTTTAGTCGGCAATAATCTAGAGGAGCTACGCGCCGCCAAAACCCAGCTACGCGACTATCTGGAGCAGCGTAGTGACTTGAAAGATGTGACCGATACCGACAAACAAGGGGTACCCGAACTAGCGATGAGGCTAAGTCCGAAAGCTCGCCTATTAGGTTTGTCAGAGGCTCAAGTATTCAATCAGGTGCGTCAAGGCTTCTTCGGGCTAGAGGCCCAAAGCTTACAACGAGGCGACGAGGAAGTAAAAGTATGGTTACGCTACGATAAGCAAGACCGGCGTTCGGTCGATCAGCTCGAGAGTGTACGACTCCGGACTCCCAACGGGGCTTCCTACCCTATTCGTGAACTGGCCACCTTTGATAACCAAACCAGCGTAGCGGCTATCAATCACCAGGAAGGTGCCCGCGAGGTTCGTGTAGAAGCGGACGTAGAAAACCTGCTGGTATCGGTACCCGCCGTGCTGGCTGAAGCTGAGGCTACGGTACTAAAGGACATTCAACAGCAGTTCCCCAGCTTACGCTATACCCTGGAGGGTGAGGCGCGCTTGTCAAGCAAGACCCAAAACTCCAGCCAGGCTCCGAGTATTATTATCTTAGTGCTGATGATCACCGTGCTGATGCTGAACTATCGCTCAGCAAGTAAGACGTTAGCAATCCTGATGATTCTCCCTTTTGCCTTTGTCGGTGTGGCCTGGGGTACGTTCTTGCACGGCATTCCATTCAGTATTTTCTCAGTTTTGGGCATGATCGCCCTCTGGGGGATTTTGATTAATAATGGGCTGGTACTCATTTCTACTTACAACGAAGAATTGAAGAAGGGAGGCTCGGTAGCCGAAAGTCTAAAAGCTGCGGCTATTTCCCGCTTCCGTCCAATTGTGCTTACTACCATCACTACGGTGTTTGGCTTAGCGCCACTGCTTTTGAATAACTCCATCAGTGCCCAGTTTATTAAACCTACTGCCATTGCGGTGGCCTATGGCCTGATCTTTGGAATCGTGCTCACACTATTCTTCTTACCCGCACTGATACTGTTTTTTCATAAACTGAAAGAGTTTTATCATCTCAAGATACGGAAAAGGAACATGAAATCAGAAGAGCTGGATGTAGTCTTCCGCGAAATGAAGCATCAAATTAGCTAAATTTTAATGATTGATGATTAATGACGAATGACTGATATCACATGATTCATTCATCATTATTCATCAGTCATCAATCAATACTCATTAATCATCACTATAATGAAAGCTTTATATATTCTTATTTTTTTCTGTTTCTTCAGTGCAACTCCGATTGTGTACGCCCAGGAGACATTGACTTTGGAAGAGGCGATTGATATGGCGCTGACCAACAATCAGGAGATTGCTATTCAGCGCAAACAAACCGATATTGTCCGTAACAATGTGTACAAAGGCAACGCCGGATTACTCCCGACGATCAGCCTAATTGGTAACGGAAGTTACAGCAGCGGTAATACAGAAGTAACCCTTCGGACGTTTACAGAGAACCCTGCTCAGATTACTATTGACGAAGAGAATGTCGTCACTGAACAGGCTTCGGCAGTCGTGCAGGCTGACTATGTACTGTTTAGTGGATTTAGTGGACAGTACCGCTACCGTCTGTTAGAACATTCGGCTACCATCAGTCGCTATCAGCAGGAGATACTGGTAAACAACACGGTGTTATCGGTAGCTGAACTATTTTTGGAAATCGCTAAGCTTCAACGTCGGGAGGAACTGCTACGCGAAACCATTGAGATTAGCCAGGAGCGATTGGCAAAAGTCAACGACCAGTTTTCCTTTGGTAAGGCCACCGGATTGGATATTCTGAGGGCAGAGACGGATCTAAACCAAGATCAAAATGCGCTGGACGATGTGCGCTTGGCTAAAAACAACCTGCTGAAAGACCTCAACTTTTTGGTTGGTCAACCAGCCGAATCTAACTACGCAGTGTCGGCAGTCTATCAACTACCCAAGGTAGTAACTTTGGATAGCTTGAAGCAACAGGTGCTTCAGAGTAACCCCGAGCGTAAGCTACAGGCCGAAAGCCTACTGACCGCTCAGGATCAGCGCAAACTTACCCAAGCGAACCAGTACCCTCAGCTAAGTGCGTTTGCCAACTACGGCTACCAGTGGCAACGAAACGATGTGCAACAGTTAGCTGAGTTGCAAAACATTGGGTATACCGCCGGAGTCTCGCTCCGCTATAACTTGTACCGAGGTGGACAAACCCGCCGGAACTTACAAAACGACCGACTGGCAATTGAGGCCGAAGAGGTTCGCTTACAGCAGGTGCGTGAGCGTCTGGTTAACCAAGCCATCAAAGAATATAGTACGCTGGAGTATCTGCAAGCGCAGTTGGCTCGAGAGGAAAAAAACCTAGACACGTTTACTGAGAGTTTTCGCCGAATGCAAGAAAGGTATTACAATGGTAAAGCAACCTCACTTGATATCCGAGATACCCAAACCGCTTTGCTAAATGCAAATATCACCGTGAGCGATATCCAAGCTGAGATTATTCAGTCGTTTATGCGGCTTGAAAACCTACGCGGGGGACTGATAGGAACCACTCCCTGAGCGAGAAAGGTAGCGTATAATTTACTTAACCCGTATAATTAGCGATTATGAAATCCACCGAATCAATTACTACTTTATCGATGCCCCAAAGTTATCAACAAGGATGGAAAACGGCTCAACAGCAACTTGATCGTCAGCTTTATTTACGCCCGACTAAAGCGAAGGGTCGAGGCAAGAAAGATCATTAGCCTTAGCTTATATTCTCCAGGAACCTTCTCGGTAAAGCAACTATCACCACTTCTTTCATCGGATATTTATGCTCTATTTGCTAAAAAAATACCCTAAGCAAACCGATACTGCCCTATTAATTCTAGGGTTTGTCATTGGTATGAATTTTTTGGCTTACGTTAAGTACGCCGGCGTAGATTGGCAATATTTCTACCAGCTTCATCCTTCATTTCTGCTAATCACCCCTACGCTGGAAGGATTGGTGTTAGGCACCACGCTAGCAGTGATGGAGTACGCTCTCTTCAAGCGGTTTTACGTTAGGTACAGCTACAGTCAGGCTTTGTTGATGCATATTATCATCACTGCAATAGTTATTGTCATTACGTTACTGGTGGGAGAAATTTTCAATCAGGTGGTATTTAATAAACAAGATTGGGGCGTAGCTCTACCCACTGCCTGGCAGTTTATACAGTCTCCGTTGAATGCTTCTCTATTTGCTTACTCACTGGCACTAGCAACGCTACTCAACTTTTTTCGACAGTTGGGTAACCACTTTGGCCATAGTATCATCATGGATTTTATTACTGGAAAGTACGTTCGCCCTCAGGAGGAGCACCGGACTTTTATGTTTTTAGACCTCAATCAGTCTACTACTATTGCCGAGCAACTGGGGCACGTGAAGTACAGTCGCCTATTGAATCAATGCTTCAACGATCTTTCGAAATTTATTTTACGCTACGAAGCAGATGTATACCAGTATGTAGGTGATGAGGTTGTACTCACTTGGCGTACTGATCCAACGAAAGAACCCATTGATATAGCTGGATTGTACTTTGATTTTCGGTCGAAACTCCGCCAGAATGCCGCTAGCTATCATGAGAAGTTTGGGGTAGCTCCTCAGTTCAAGGCTTCAGTACATACTGGTTTAGTCTCTATCACCCAAGTTGGGCACCGTCGAAAATCAATTGCTTACCACGGCGATGTACTCAATACCGCGGCTCGCTTAATCAATATTTGCAGTAGGCTTAAGAAAGATTTACTAGTAACGGCTACCTCTGCTTCGTTTATCCAGTGTAGTCCCCAGTATCGGGTAGATAATGTAGACACGCTACTGTTGCGTGGTAAGCATAAAACAACTCAAGTATTTGAGGTGATACAGTTACTCGAGCCTTGGTCGGCTCAATTACAGGATAACGCTCCTATTTCTCGAGCTACCCTATAAAAAGCCTTTACTATTCAATGACTGAAGCACATTCGCTTTCGTAATTCCGCTTTCTATGAAACAAGAACCCATTGATATATTACTCTCTCCCTTACGGCGCATATTAGCGCACCCTTCTACTAGTGGTTTACTTCTGTTGTTTATGGTAATAGTCGCAATGGTCTGGGCGAATTCGCCTTGGGAAGCGTCCTATCACCATCTGTGGGAGACTTACTTTACCATCGGATTTTCAGGTTTTGCTCTGGATAAGAGTTTGCATCACTGGATCAACGACGGGTTAATGTCCATTTTCTTCTTTGTGGTCGGCCTGGAAATCAAACGAGAAATCATTAATGGCGAACTATCTAGCTGGAAGCAAGCCTCGCTGCCAATTGCTGCAGCCGTAGGTGGAATGGTTATCCCGGCGCTGCTCTATTTGATTTTCAACTACGGTGGGGAAGGGTCTAGCGGATGGGGTATCCCGATGGCTACTGACATTGCATTTACCTTAGGCTTGCTCTCGCTAGTGGGTTCACGGGTGCCGCTTTCGCTTAAAATATTCATCACTGCTCTGGCTACGGTCGACGATATTGGTGCGGTGTTAGTTATTGCCATTTTCTATACCCCGGATGTCAATTTTGTACACCTTACCATAGCTGGTGTATGCCTGCTCGTGATGCTCAGCGGCAGCCTACTGGGCATTCGAAGTGTCTGGTTCTACTTGTTCTTTGGCATAGTAGGCTTGTGGACAGGTATGTTATTGTCAGGAGTACACGCCACACTAGCCGGAGTATTGGCCGCACTCACTATCCCAGCTCGGGTAAAAGTGGAGGATCAGGAGTATCATCACCTGTTAAAAAGCTGGTCGAGACACTTTGCTCAAGCACCTTCCATTGGTGGCCCACTCATCTCCAGCGACCAGCTGCATATTACCTTAGAGGTGGTCAAAGGAAGTGTGCGAGCCACCCCACCCTTGCAACGGCTGGAGCACGTTATGGCCCCACTGGTTACTTTCGGAGTAATGCCTCTGTTTGCTCTAGCTAACGCTGGCGTGAGCGTGAAGGGTGATATACTAACCATGCTGGCTCACCCAGTCAGCCTGGGTATCATCGTAGGCTTGGTGGTTGGAAAAATTGGAGGAATCTGGCTGTTTTCCCGCATTATGGCTACTGCTGGTTGGGGACGTCTGCCCAAGCGTAGCAATTGGTCACAGATGGGCGGAGTAGGTATGATGGCTGGTATCGGCTTCACTATGTCGCTCTTCATTGCCGAGTTGGCCTTTACCGACCCAGTACTGGTGCAACACGCCAAGATTGGCATACTAACTGCTTCGTTTCTGGCCGCCGTGACGGGTATGTTGTGGCTATACTTTCTACCGACTCGGGCTACTAGTATTCGACATTCCTCACGCCCAATAGCTAAAAAGTATGTCCAATAACTTCTGTGTTTCAATGATCTTTAATTTACGCACTATGAAAACCTTCCTATTGCTGATCCGCACGTCAAAGCACAGTGGGCTGCTATTTAATAGCATTTTAGTAGGTTTAGCTAATTTAACTCTACACATCAATAATTCTTTAACCTATTACTGGTTTTACATTAAGGCTTTTCCATCCAGCTCCTTGGTGTAAGTGTCGTACAATTAGCCTTAATTTTTTACTATGTCTAAGCAGTTTCTTAGGAAGGTTCTCTACTTCGGATATATATTATGCTTCGGATTACTAATTCCCTGTTTAGGAACAGCCCAACCCATTGATCGGTTAGTTGATTTTTTTACCCTTCAGCCTAACCAGCGAGCCGCTCGGCAGGATACTAGCCTATACCCTGCTAAACTTATTTTAACTCCGTTAGTCGCTTTTTCACCTGAAACCAGCTTAGAGTTCGGGGTTGGGGCTAAGTACCTATTTAAGTTCCGAGGATCAGGTTCAGAAACTCGCACCTCTAATATGCCACTTTCAGCTACCTACACGCTTAACAATCAGGTGTTGCTATTTTCCGGATTTTCGATTTTCTCCAAAAAAGAACGCTATATACTAACGGGTAACCTGTGGTTCCGTGTATTCCCTCAGTTTTTTTACGGCATTGGTCGTGATAGTCCTTCATCGGCGGAAGAGGAATATTCATTTACCCAAGTGACCATTGAGCCGATTTTACTCAAACAGACTTGGCTACGCTACCTGTTTGTAGGGGGCGGGGTGCGCTATAACTATATCGGTAACATGGAGTTTGAAACTGAGAGCACTCTAGCCGATAGCAACATTTTGGGGGTAGATGGCTCTACTTCCGTAGGCATTGAAGCCGCAGTAGTTTACGATAGTCGGGATAATATTTTAACCGCGCACCGAGGGTGGTACGTTTATTTGACACACGGTTTCTACGAATCGTGGCTAGGGAGCAGCTCAACTTTTCAGTTAACCCGTTTCGATGCCCGCCGATTTATTCCACTCCTCGACCGCAGAAGCGTGCTGGCGTTACAACTACTAGCAACTTTTTCGTTTGGCGATGTGCCCTTGAATGAGCTAGGCGCACTGGGTGGAGACCAGATTATGCGAGGATACTACGACGGACGGTTTGTTGACCGTCATCTGCTGGCACTTCAAGCCGAGTATCGATTTAAAATACTGGGGCGATTGGGTGCCGTAGTATTCGCCGGAGCGGGCGATGTGGTTTCGCAGACCCGGGATTTTAAGCTAGGAAACTTTCGCCCCACCGTGGGCGCTGGTTTGCGCTTCCTGATTGACCGACGAGAAGATTTAAACATTCGCTTTGACTACGGCATTGGGCGTAGTACACAGAACTACTACTTTCAGGTTGGAGAAGCCTTCTAAATTGATAGTGATAATGACACTCTTTACTTAGAAAATGCATAACTAATCGTAAATCAAACCCCAGAGAATAATGAGTTTTTACCAAGTATTGGATTTTTTACGTGACCTGAACAAAAACAATAACAAAGCCTGGATGGACGAACATCGCGGCCGCTACCAAGAAGTTCGCCAGTTCATGCTTGGCTGGATCGAGAACCTGGACAAGCGGCTTCAGAAAATTGATCCAAGCTATACGCCTAATCCCGCCAAAAAGGCGATTAGTCGCATCAACAACAATTTGGTCTACAAGCCCAATGCCCCCACTTACCGCGACCATTTCGGTGCTGAGATGAATAAGGCGAAAGACAAGAGTAGTTTTTACGTCCACATGAGCCTGAAGGCAGTTTTATCGGCGGTGGGTTCTATGGTCCTTCCAAAGATCAACTAGATAGCATCCGCGATGCGATTGATTACAACGGGGAAGAGCTCAAGAAGATCATCTCCAAAAAATCGTTCATTAATGCATTTGGGGAAATGAGCGATAAGAATGCACTTAAAACAGCACCTAAAGGCTTTGCACAAGACCATAAGCATATTGGTTTAATCCGGATGAAGCACTTTGCCGTAATGCATACCATCACCCAAAAAGAAATTACAGCCGATGATTTCACCGACAGAGTTGTGAAAGTATACCAAGAAGTATTACCGTTCAATCAATATTTAGAAAAGGCGGTGAGTGTCTAACCAGTAAATAAACTATTCTCTCTCAGTAGCTATGTCTTACGTAACTCAGTTTTCTTCCATGCGCGACTACGCTGAGCGTATGAATTTGCCTCTTCGAACGGAAGTGGTTGATTTTGCCATTTTTGACTTTACCGATCTCCCACCAATGGCTAACGTTTCGCTTACAGCCTACCAGCAGTCTTTCTTTGAAATCACTCTAGAAATTACGCCTATGTGCTCGCTTCAGGTAGATGAATTTCATTTTCCTGCCAGCGGACATCGTATCTCTTTCATTCGGCCTTCCTGTCTACTTTCACTTCAACAACCGGCAGACATCACCGGAAGAGGCTTTACCGTATTTATTGGTCAAAAGATAATAGAAGAACTCTTTCTCACTACGCGCTCTTTGGGTATATCTCCCCTTTTTGATCCTACCCGTTCGCCAGTTATCTCTTTGACTTCTAAGCTATTACACGAAATAACGGATATCTTTGCACAGCTATACTACGAGTACACCGAATACGGTGCAGCCAGCAAAACTATTCTTAGAGCATATCTGGGCATTTTGTTAGAAAAAGTGGCTCGCCACTGTGCTTCCACAACGAAACTTCCGTCGGTTTCACGGGCTGCCGAACTCACGGCTAACTTTCATCGATTCTGTCAGCGTCATTTTCGGACCCACCGAACAGTGAAAGATATTGCTTCGGAAATGAATGTATCGCCCAAGTACCTTTCGGAAGTAGTGAGTCGTACCACTGGCCAGAAGGCACTGAGTATTCTCAACCGCTACCGGATTGATCACGCAAAAGCGCTTCTACTCCAGACAACACTTAGTCCAACCGAAGTGGCTTACCACCTTAATTTCGAGCATCCCAACTACTTTTTCACACTGTTTAAACAAACTATCGGTCTAACCCCTCGGCAATTCCGGTATATGTAGAGTATTATCCGACTTTTCCGAATAAAGCCTCTGCTTGTGCCTGTGTATCTTTATGAAACGCCTTGGTAGTTTCCTGGGCTATTAATCTATCTTAAGTATTCATACTAATTAGTTTAATCATGAATGATACCCATCAAGCATCGAATCAAGAACAAGTATTGCGCCAGATGATCGAGCAAGACTACGCGTTGCTCTGGACCAAAACAGCTAAAAATTCTTTAAATATGGCTCAGGCCACTCAGGTATACCTCACTACCAACGAACTTATTGTAATTGACCCAGATTTGGGAATGGCTGACCCCAGTACCCCTTCGCGGGCAGTAGGTTATGAGACTATTTTCCCGCTATGGTCGCGCATGTGGGAGTACGTAGAGGAAGGAGGAATCACTAGCGTATTTAATACGAACATTCACCTCCAATCCGAGGAAGCTTTTGTGGCCTTTGATGCAACTGGAGAGATGAAATTCAAGAACGGCGAACAAGCATCGCTCTTCCGTAACGTTACCCAGTGGTGGGTACGCACTTCAGCCGGATGGCGTATTTGCTACGAACATGTATCAGAAGGTAAGCCATCGGAGTAGCTACATTATATAGCGTATTTGCTGAAAAAGTGCCTGGGAGGCCCCGCCTTGTTTCGCTCCAAAATTCGCTGTTTCCGTCGGGCGCCGAGCGCCCTCGAACTAATAACTGAAACGGCTTCTTAATAATTATTTGTCTTTAGAGAGTATCATGGTTGTGCCAATAGGCTTAGCTAATACCTAAGACATTGATTAAACGGCAGAAGATGAGCCAGAGCAAGATGGCCTTAGTTTTTGGCATCGTCTCTCTTTAAAGTGCGAGATAAAACGGGAGCTAAGCCAAACTTAATGTGCTTGGTTAAAAAGCTTGCGGGGGGCTACTAGTACCAAGCTAAACATGGTGTAGAAGCTGGTGTCAAAAGTATAAGAGTTTGCTTCGTTCAGACCCTCGCTGGTTGCTTGCCAGTTGGTGCCCAGAGGGGTATTCACTCCTGCTTCTAGCCGCAGCCAGACCCAATCGTGAATCTCTCGCTGCTCGCTAACACTCCAGCGAACCTCGCTACGCTCAAAGACATACTGATTTGCGGCTGCAGCTGCGTAATTGAGGGCAATGTTGTATTCAGGGCCATTAAGTTGTACTCCAGCCTTCAACACATTTTTCTGGTTAGCACTGTAGTATTGCACCGCCGTCTGCACCGGCAGCAGGGCGTCAATGCTCCAGCGATCGTTAAAGGAATGCTGGTAGGCCAACAAAGGAACTAATGAGCCGCCGTCGAAATCTCTTCCGTAAAACAAGCCTGCACCCAGTACGGTATTCTCACTCTTTCGCCAGCCGAGCACCGATGCTAAGGAGTAGTTGAGGTACCCTTGCTCACTAGGCTGGTTAAAGTCTCCACTCAGTGAGGTCTGTAACCGATTGATGAGAAACCAGTCGCTACGAAACGGCTTTACCACATAAAATGAGGCGTTAAGACTACGAAGAGCCTTGTTGTGTAGTGCTCCAGTAAACGAAGGCGACGCTTCTTCCGATACAAATTCAAAGTCTTCGTCGTAGTAGGTAAAGGAACCCACCACTTTTAATCCAGGACGCAATACTAGAGGTGCTCGCAAGCGGACAGCAATGCTGCTATTTTCTTGGATAGCAATATTATCTCCAGCCGAATTGCGTAGTTGATACCCACCCGATTGGTAGCGGTCAACGCTAAAAAAAGTAGGACGGGGTTGGTTAGGTAAGCTAGTTTGGCAAAATTCTGCTTGCTGAAGAACTGTTTGAGCACGGCAACTCAGCGAATAGTATACGAGCATTGTAGCCAAGAGGCTGCTTACGCAAACCTGTAATACCATAGAGATAGCTTTAGTCTTGTTAGCTTTTCCGTCAACGGATGGATGTCAAAAATAGTTTGCACCAATCCTAATGAAACTTTTCAATGTACGTTATTTCACTTCTTTTGTCAAATAAATGACGCAAAATGGCTAACTATGCTCCGTAGCTACAAGTTCTGCAAGCCCGTCGGTTCGCCCATTTTACTGAAGTTTATGGAGCGAGTTCCCGCTCAAGCCACTGATAAGTGGCCTCTTGAGCCCGAATACCGGTCTCTTCTCCACCTCGAGGCACATTATGCAATGTTTCGTTTAGCATCACTGCCTGCTGGGTATCCTGCTCCTGAAAATATAGTATTTGTTTAATCTGCTCTCGAACGGTGGTATCGTACACCGGAAACGCCACCTCAATGCGTCGGTGCAGGTTACGGTGCATCCAGTCGGCCGAGGCCAAATACATCTCTTCCTCACCCCCATTGTGAAACCATATTACCCGGGCGTGCTCCAAAAAGCGGTCGACAATGCGAATGGCCGTAATGCGTTCGCTCAATCCAGCCAACTGGGGACGTAAGCAACAAATGCCCCGTACCAATAAGGTAATGTTCACCCCAGCCTGGCTGGCTTCATAAAGCTTCTCAATCATCTGCTTTTCTTCCAGACCGTTCACTTTGAGCGTGATACGCGCCGGTTGACCCTGCTGGGCGCAGGCGATTTCCCGATCGATACACCCCACAAAATATGACTGCATATTGAAGGGAGCTACCAACAAGTGCTTTATCTTCTTTATTTCTTTGCGCTGGTATAAGAAACGAAACACGCTGGCCAAGTCTTTAGCCAGTCCCCAGTGGGTAGTGAGCAGAGCTAGGTCGGAGTAGATACGAGCCGTTTTCTCGTTGAAGTTACCGGTACCAAGGTACGCGTAGTAGCGAGTATCGCCTTTGGCGGTCTTCCGCTTCACTAAGGCAATCTTAGCGTGCACCTTCAAATTGGGCATACTGTACACAATTTTCACTCCGGCTTCTTCCATGCGGCGAGCCCACCGCAAATTGTTTTCTTCGTCGAAGCGCGCCTTCACTTCCACAAATACCCGCACCTTTTTGCCGTTGTGAGCTGCGCTCATCAGGGCTTGAGCCACCTGCGAATGATGCGCAATGCGGTAGAGGGTGATGTTGATCTCGGTAACTTCGGGATGCACGGCCGCCTCATTAAAAAAGCGAAGTACGTAGTTGTACGTCTGATAAGGAAACATCAATAGCTCGTCGTGGGCTTCCAAATGATTAAGCAGTCGGTCGACTCCCCGAAGCGAGGTTTTATCTAAGGGTGGAAAGAGGTCATACTCCAACGCAGGGGACAGCGGATTGGGCAATGCCATAAAATCGTCGAGGTTGTGGTATCTCCCTCCCACAACCAAATCTTCTTCCGCTAACTGAAAAGCCTTCTGCAACTGGTCGAGAAGTTCAGTCGGCAGTTCCGGATCGTACAAAAACCGCGTAGCCTGGCCCAGATTGCGTTTGGCTACCTGTTTTTTTATTTTCTCTACTAGGTTGCCCTCATACTCATCCTCGATGCGTAGGTCGGCATCCCGACTAAGTACCACACTGTAGCTACCCACCACGGTGTCACCCGGAAAGAGGTAGTCAGCGTGCAGTCGGATAATATCATCCAAGAAAACCAAATGATGCTTATCAGGCGAGGGGCTGACCCGATAAAAACGGGGTAAGGCGGTTGGAATATTGACGTATGTCCACTGGGTCGATGCGAATTGAAAAATCAGGTACGGCTGATGATCTTCTAGAAACAGCTTCGTATTATCGGTCACTTTCCCCCGCACAATTCGTAAATACGCGAGCACGTGGTGGCAAAAGTACGCACGAAGGGTATCATGAAGTTGCTCCGGTAGGGGTCGGTCGAGATGCAGATAAATCCCTTCAACTTCCAGCGCCGGAATGATACTCATTCGCAGAATTTGTCCGTACTGCTCTAATTGTTGGTTTACCACATCCGCTATTTGCCGGAGCAGCACCTTAGGGTCGACATCCAGTCGTCGGCTGATCTTTTGGGACGAAAGCTGGGCCAGCCGCCGGTGGGTGGCTACCCGCACTCGGTAAAATTCGTGCAGGTTCGAGGAGTAAATGGCCAGAAAGCGAATGCGCTCGTAGAGCGGTACATTGGCTCGACCCGCTTCCTGAAGAATACGCTCGTTGAAAGAAAGCCAACTGAGGTCGCGAGGGAAAATTTTTTTAGAGTCCATGCTAAAAATGGCTAGAACACAATAGATGCGGTAAGAAAAGTCAGATACAATGGACGAGGCAACAATATAAAGCAAAAGTAACGAATACTACTAATAGGTGCATTTCAAATGGTCGTGGAAGACCTAGGGAGTTTACCGATAGTTTCTCTATTGAGCCAGGGTACTTCCAGGTCTTAAATACGAAAAAATGGTAAGCACCCTAATAACCCTATCGGAGCAGATACTTTGCCGTGATCTGCTGACCATAGCACCGCTCCCACTCCTATCTATTGAAGATAGGCGAAAACAACGCTAGCTGGGTGTACGTATAGCCTTGAACGGTTCACTTTTAACTCCGTTATAGTATTCACCATGATCATTCGCCCTTACTTTTTTACATTCACCATGCTACTGAGCGGACTTTTGCTGTCGTGCACCTCGCTCTCGTCGCTTGACGCCGAATATCCTATCAACCCGGTAGCTCAGGATACTCCGGTATTCCGGGATGCTGCTGATCGTATTGTCATTGATCTGGCACTTCTGAGCAACCGACTTTCGCTGCCGATCACCGTGTACCATGGCACATCGTACGAGAATATCAACCAAACTACCCCTCTAGGTGCTAGCCACGACTACAGTTTTGTGTGGGAGGGCGAAAAAAACCAGCAGCATTTCTTCGAGCTGGTAGATACCACGGGTGCCTCAGTAATAGTGGCTGAGCGACATATCCGCTTCAAGGGAACCGAAAATACCCGCGATCTGGGGGGCTACACCGCGCAAGACGGACGTACTGTACGGTGGGGGATGCTCTATCGCTCCGGCGACCTGAACGACCTCACCCGCTCCGACTGGGAATACTGGCAGCACATAGGTATCCAGGAAGTAATTGATTTTCGGGAGCCAGAGGCTCTGGAGCGAAAACCCGACCGCCTCCCTCCCAGCAGCTCGTTAGTTATACAGCAGTTCTCGGTATACGATACCAGCGTTACGCGCCAGGAAAACCGCAAATTGCTCCAGCAAGCAGACTCGTACACATTCAATGCTGAAACAATTTTGCTAGAAAACAACCGGATGTACGTAGCGCAGTACACCAACGCCTTTGCCCAGGCATTCGACGAATTACTCCAACAAGAAGAGCCCCTGCTGTACCACTGTTCAGCAGGCAAAGATCGAACGGGATTTATGAGCGCGATGCTACTGTATGCCCTCGGAGTGCCTCACGAAACCATTATGCGTGATTATATGGCCTCGAACTACTACCGGCAGGCGCGTATCTGCCGTCGGGCAAAATTATCACCGTTAATTGGCATCAACCCACGCGTCTCATTACCTTTACTGGAGGTACGCCCCATCTACCTACAAGCAGCTTTCCAAGTAATAGAAGAACAATACGGTTCGCTAGACGAATATTTGGAAAATGGATTAGGCGTATCGCCTCAGGAGCGAAAGATGCTACAAACCAAGTATTTAGAATAATAGCCGATTCTTTTGAAGCAACCACTGCTACTTACCCTGGTCTTTGTCTTTACTTACGTCATTCCGGCGGTAAGCCAATCTTCTTCGAATGTCTCAGGTGTAGCAACATCGGATGCCGCCGCACCAAGTAATGATAGCATAGTATATGTTAGTGTTACCGATCAGTACCAAATGGGCCGGTTTGGCCGATTCATGTATGGCAACAACTACCGGAAGGCGTGGAATACACCAGTTCCACTGCGAGTCTTCGACATTGACCGGGAGAAAGGAGGGCTCAAAATCATTCAACGAGGGGGAGGTGGGCAGACCCGCTCACTGCGACTAGAGGCTCAAGACGGCCATCAGTATGTACTGCGTTCAGTTAATAAATACCCAGAACGTAATCTCCCTCCTCCGCTGGCGAGTTCGTTGGTAGTAGAAGTTGTTTCGGATCAGACCTCAGCAGCGCATCCGTACGGAGCTTTAGTACTGGCTCCACTCGCTGAAGCTGTAGGGGTACACCATACCAATCCTGAGATCGTGTATGTACCGGATGACCCGCGGCTGGGTGAACACCAGGACTTTATGGGCGGTGCCGTTGCTCTGTTCGAGGAACGACCCGACGATGACTGGTCACACGCGGCGTACTTTGGCCATTCCGAAGATATCGAGAGTACTGCTAAGTTGCTGGAAGAACTACAGGAAGACAACGACAACGAAGTAGATGCCCAAGCGTATCTGCGGGCTCGGCTGCTCGATGTAGTAGTCGGCGACTGGGATCGACACGAAGACAATTGGCGATGGGCTAGCTTCGATAAAGAGAAAGGACGTCGCTTCGAGCCCATTCCTCGCGACCGCGATCAGGTATTCTACGTCAATGAGGGCGTACTCCACTGGGTGGCCTCTCAAGATTTTATCCTACCCACCTTCCAGGGCTTTGATGAGACTATCCGCAACGTAAATACTTGGTCGGGACAAAGCCAGGACCTAGATCGACTGCTGCTCAACAGGCTCTCCCGCTCCGACTGGCAGGCAACAGCCCAACAGATGCAACAACAGCTAACCGACGAAGTTATCCGCGAGGCGATCTATCAGCTGCCGGACACACTTGTCACACTAACTGGAGCCGATATTGTGCGCAAGCTCCGACGAAGGCGCGACGACCTGCCCCGCTACGCTGAGGAGTACTACGTTTTTCTGGCCCGTCAGGTGAATGTAGTAGGCTCCGACAAACATGAGCTTTTTCAGATTGAGCGTTTACCCGACCACCGTACGCAGATAACAGTAGAAAAGATTAAAAAAGATGGCGAACGAACAGGGGACGTTACTTTTCAACGTACCTTCTTGGGATCGGAAACCCAGGAGCTCCGCTTGTTTGGCCTCGGCGGACAAGACCGTTTTGAGGTGACCGGTCAGGCTAATCGAGCGATTAAGCTTCGTATCATTGGGGGCGATGACACTGATCATATAGCCGACCACTCCCAAGTGCGTGGATGGGCTCGAAAAACAAAAATCTACGATACGGCTACCGATACCTGGCTCATGCTGGGAAAAGAAGGCCGTAACCATACGTCTGTTGATGATACCACCATCAATCAGTACCACTATAAAATGTTCAATTATAACAAGCTGGCTCCACTGATTGCCGGGGGGTATAACAATGACGATGGTATTAGTCTGGGAGGTGGTGTTTCGTACACCACGCAAGGATTCCGAAAATATCCGTATGCTACCGAGCACAAAGTGAAAGGGGCTGTTGCCTTTGCTACCGCAGCCTACAATTTTTCTTACAACGGTGTTTTCAACCAGTTAATGGGATCGTACGATTTGCTAGTTGACGCCGAATTGCGAGCTCCCAATTTTGTCAATAACTTCTTCGGCCTGGGCAACGAGTCGAGCTACACCCCCGGCGAGCAGAATATCGATTTTTACCGCTACCGGTTCAATGAGTTTCGGGGGCAGGTTCAAGTACGCCGCTACGTTACTCCTTACGCGTACTTAGCGGCCGGTCCGCTCTACCAAACCATAGAGGTACAAAATACTCCCAATCGGTTTGTTACCGACTTTAGTGCCAGTGAACTAGACCCCACGAGCGCGTTTCTTCCCTACCAGTACGCCGGAACGAGCTTTCGCTGGGAGATCAATCGGCTGAACAACGCTGTTCCACATGCCCCAGTACCTCCTAGCGACAAAGCTATGCTAGGCAACGTATTAGGCGACCTCTCAGGTAACCCGTTTCCGGAGTACGGATTCTACTGGCAGGTAGATGGTGAATGGTTGCAGGGTATTGATGGAGCTAACACTATCCGGCGACTTTCGTCGGAGGTACAGTGGTACCATAGCATCCGTACTCCGTCGCTGCTAACGCTGGCCGTGCGCGTAGGCGGCGGACACATCTTCGACGATGATTTTCGGTTTTTTCAAGCTTACCGATTGGGTAATCTGACTAACCTGCGGGGTTATCGTCGCACCCGGTTCTACGGTCAAAGCAGCCTCTACAACAATATAGAGCTGCGCATGAATGTACTACGGTTCAGCACATATTTGGCGCCTATTCATCTCGGAGTCATCGCCTTCAACGACGTAGGGCGAGTATGGCTGTCTGGCGAGTCGTCCGATACCTGGCACCACGGCTATGGAGCGGGCATCTACCTGTCGCCCTTCAATTTGATCAGTGTGTCGGCCATGTGGGGGTTTTCCCGCGAAGATAGTTTACCTTTGATACGTTTCGGATTTTTATTTTAACCCAGTAGTATGCGCTACGCCCTTATCGCCGGATTAGCTGTTCTTTTTTTTATAGCCTTACTTTGGCAGCGACCCTCTCCACGAACGGACTCCGAAACCGATGCAAACCAGGAAGCTATCTTGATCGACGATAACCTAGTCTACCATCTGCATGACCCTAGCCAAGTGGCTCTTCTGGAGAATGACTTAGACGAGATTTCGGGTCTAGCGTACGTAGACGAAACTACCCTGGCCACTGTGAATGATGAGGAGGGGATTATTTTTCTGTGGAATACCCAGGAAGAACAGATCATCGGTGAAATAGACTTCGGCAAAGATGGCGATTACGAAGGGGTTGAAATCGTGCAGGCACCGGACGGCAGCACGATAGCCTACGTGCTCCGCAGTGACGGCGACCTGTACGAGGTTACCTCTTTGCACGACGATCCGCAAACCCGCAAGTATGAGAATGCCCTCAGCGACAGAAACGACACCGAAGGCTTGGCCTACGACACCAAGCAACAAACATTACTAGTAGCCTGTAAAGCCACTGGCGAGGTAAACGACCTGCCCAGTGACCGAGAAACGTTAGTATATGCCTACCAACCCGAAGCACCTGATCCTCTGCAGGCGGTGCTACGCCAACCCGACGAAGAGAAGAAGCGGCTTCACCCTTCGGGCATCGCCCGACACCCGCTCACCCAGCGACTCTACGTATTATTTTCGGCTAACCATAAAATCGCTATTTTTGACAGTGCTTCCCAACTTTACCAAATGATCGATCTTCCTGTTGCTTGGTTTCCGCAGGCCGAAGGCATTTGTTTTGCCTCTGATGGTACCTTGTTCATCGCCAATGAAAAAAAGAAAAAAGGGAAAGCAACTATTCTGCGGTTCACCGCTCAACTAAAAAATACCCAACCATGAGCGATTATCCATCCCTAGTAGCACAAGCTACTTCGTGGGTTCGGGAACAGTTTGCGCGCCACCCTGACGCTTCGCTACACTACCACGACTTAGCGCATACTGAGTATGTGGTACGAGCGGTACAAGAAATGGCTAAAGCCTACAATCTGCCAGAAGAAGAGCGGAGCATCTTAATCCTTGCTGCTTGGTTTCATGACGTAGGTTACTTAAAAGAGTACAACGATCACGTAGCTACTAGCATTACTATGGCTCGTGCATTTTTGCAGCAGCATTCCACCACTGACCAATTTACTGAGCAGGTTATCCGCTGCATTCAAGCGACTGAGTGGCCCCAACAACCGGACGGTCAACTGCAAGAGATTCTCTGCGATGCTGACATGTCGCACCTAGCGGTTGATGATTATCTTACTCGGGCGCAAGATTTGCGAAAAGAAATCGAGGAGCATTCTGATCAAAAGCTAGGGCGTAAAAAATGGACTCAGGCTAATCAACAATTTTACAAAGAACACCATTATTTTACTGACTACGCCCAAAAGCACTATCAACCTAAGAAGGAGAAAAACTATCAACAGTTGGTAGAACAGGTTAAAAAAGATCAAAAGGAAAAAAAGGTAAAAAAAGCCAAGGAGATATCTTCACGCGAAGCAGGGGTATTGTATCGTATTATATTCCGTAACCATATTGACCTGAGTTCCATTGCTGACACTAAAGCCAATATCATGATCTCGGTCAATTCCATCTTGTTATCAGTGCTGGTGACAGTGCTCTTCCGTAACTTGGACGATTATCCTAACTTATGGCTTCCCTCAACGATTCTGGCTACGGTCTGCCTGTTGGCTATAGTATTTGCCGTGTTGGCTACCTTGCCTCGCGTCACGCAAGGTACATTTCGCAAAGAGGATGTCAAGCAAAACAAGGTCAACCTTTTGTTTTTCGGTAATTTCCACCGGATGTCGCACGAAGATTTCCAATGGGGTATGCGCCAAGTCATCAAAAACGACACCTTGGTGTACGACAGTCTGACCCTAGATTTGTACTTGTTGGGCAAGGTACTACATCAGAAATACACTATGCTTCGTAAGGCCTACCTGACATTCGTTATTGGCTGGGTAGTTTCCATTATCGCTTTCGTACTCACTGCGTTTTACGATGCACGAGTGTTATAATTCTTCCATCGAAGAAAACTTGCCCCAAGTATTGGATATTGGTTGCCAATGAAACGAGTACCTTCTTTGTCCCAATACTGATTTTACTGACTGTATTCGCCGGGTTCGTCCTGACTATCTAAGAGCGCTAAAGAATAACTTACAAGCTGTTCATCTACCACAAATATTGAGTTAAGTAGAATTTCATAAAGAAACATCTGGAAACTTCGTTGACAGGTAAGAAAAGAGTATATATTCAAACCGACCGGGGCTAGCTTTTAAAACGCTGTTGCATAGTGACTTGATACTGTTTCCCAATAGGAATCTCTCGCCTACCAATTTCTACGTCCTGTTGGGTATAGGCAGTTACCTTATCGGCATTAACGATATACGAACGGTGAATTCTGAGAAAGCGGTCATCAAGTATCTTATGGAACGCCGAAATACTGTACTTGACGGTATGCTTCTCATCGAGACAATGAATGGTAATATAATCTTTCAGACTCTCAACGTACTCAATGGTATCAAGCAGCACTTTTACCTGCTTCCGGTCTTTCCGAATGAAAATATGTTCTTTACGGTCAATGCTGGCGATCTGAGTAGTGACCGGTGCCACTTCCTGTTGCTGACTCAAAAATTTTTCGGTAGCCTTGAAGAGGCGCTCAAAGGTGATTGGTTTTAGTAGGTAGTCTACAGCATTCAACTCAAACCCATCGAGAGCATAGTCTCGGTAGGCGGTCGTAAAAATGACCTTCGGCTTGTGCAGTAGATTTTTGAAAAACTCAGTGCCCTTCATGAGCGGCATCTCGATATCTAAAAACAGAAGGTCAATCGTATGTTGTTGTAATACCCTTCGGGCTTCCAGGGCACTGGCGCAGGCGGCGACTACCTCAAACTCGGGTAGCTGCGCTAAATGGGTAGCCACCAATTCACGCGCCAACTCTTCATCATCAATAATCAAGCAGGTGTACCTCATAGCGTTTTAATGTCTAGTGTAACAGTGTAGTACTCTCGCGACTGGTCAATACGGAGGCGATGGGCATTGGGGTAGAGTAAATCAAGCTGTTTTTTCACATTCTGCAAACCAATGGTAGGCTTCGCTTTCCCGTTGCGGCACGCGGCTATGGGTATAGAGTTTGTAATACCGAAGGCTATCGCCTTATCATCAGTTTTCAAGGTAATATCAATAGTAGCCTGGTTAATCTCCTGACTCACTCCGTGTTTAAAAGCATTTTCAATGAACGTTAGTAACAAGAGCGGGGCAATCTTTACCTCACAAGCCAGCGAAGTGTCAAACGCCATGGCTACCCGTTGGCCGTAGCGGATTTTTTCTAATGTGAGATAGTTTTCAATCAGTGCTACCTCTTTAGTAAGCGGTACGTAGTCTTCGTTGCAGCGGTACAGCATATAGTCCAGCATATCCGATAGCTTGCTAATGACTTCGGGGGTCTTGTCTGATTTTTTGACCGCCAGCGCATACACATTATTTAAGGTATTAAACAGGAAATGAGGGTTTAATTGGTGCTTCAGAGCAGTTAGCTCAGCCGTTCTTTTTTGCTCGTTGATCTTCGCCAAACGCTGCTGATTTCGATAGAACTGAAAGAGCAGCAACAGTACTGTAGGCGAGAAGAAAAACACCGATTTGCTAGCCGTTGTAGAAAGATCAGCTAACCGCTCGGGAACCGACAAATATCCGAATTTTTCAAACTGCCAAGCGTAAGACTGAGGGTAGGTAGGCTCGAAGTAATAATACTTTGCGGTATGATATCCAGTAGTGGCCAACACCAACAAAGCTGTAAGCAGTAACCCAAACACAATTGTCCGCTTCTTGTCCAGAAACTTTGGAATCAAGAAGTTGAGTGTCACGTAGGCTACCACCACCTGTAGGACTGTCATGACAGCCATTACCCCTACCAAATGCCAAACACTACTATAAAGTGCCCGACTGGAGGTGATGATATGAAACACAAAAATTACTACCCAAAAAAGTAGGTGTCGCAGAAAAGGAGTATCTACTCGGCGGTATGTCTCTTTCAGAAAATGCATAGCAATGGGTAAAGATACGTATAGCCCAGCGAACTACCCGCAAAAGTAGCCAAAGTGGCGGACTAGGTAGTCACACCACTCATTACCGTAGACGAACCCTGATTTTTACCCTCAACAACAGTCTGATAGCGAGAACCAGCGGTTGGTCTACTTTTCAAATAAGGAAGTACATCCATAGCTAGTATTGCCAGCATAGAGGGCTCACCCTCATTCACCCAAACCTCTTGCATATGCCTTACTTTCTAAAAAAAGTACTCCTTATAGAATGCCTGATCACGCTCTCTTTCACAGCGCGTGCCCAGTCTATTCAGACCATTACTGGCCAAGTGGTAAACGTTCAAGGGGAACCGCTCTTTGGAAACGCTATGATCATCTCACCTACCGACTCGAGCATTATTCAAGGCATACCTTTTTTGGATGGAAAATTTACGCTCACCGAGCTAAACGATCAACAAGTGCTGCTTAAATTCAGCTCCCTCACTTTCCGGGATACCATATTGGTTGTGCGCTATGCCACCAATGCTCACGTGGATTTGGGAAGGATCACTGTTCGGGAAGCAGCTAACGAATTGGAAGAGGTAACGGTAACCGCGAAACAATCGCTCGTTAACGAACGACCCGATGGCTCTCTGGCCATCAATATTGCCAATACTCCGCTGGCAACGGCCACATCGGTAGACGAAATTTTGAGCCGATCACCGACGATTGTGTACGACGAAGATGGAAACTTACAAGTGTTTGGAAAAGGAGCTGCTATTCTGTTTATCAATGGGGTGCGGGTAGCCAACGAACGCTTGTCTACCCTGTCACCTTCCAACATCCAAACCATTGAAATCATCAGCAATCCCGGCCCCCGCTACGATGCTGAAGGCAACGCCGTGATTAATATCATTACCCGCACCGACCGTGAGCAGGGTGGACAAGGAGCAATCAAAAATTACTACAGCTACAGCGATTTTACAGGCTACGATAACCGAACCGACATCACTTACAGCTACGCCCAAAGCAACTGGTCGACCCACGCCAACTACGGCTTACAGTTGGGGCACAATCGGCATATTCAGCGCACCAGTCGTACCCGCAATATTCCTGATAACTTCTTTCGTTCTATGATCAAAAACGATTGGCAGTACGAATACGATAATTTGTCTAACTACGGATTAGGGCTTCAGTATAACTTTACGACGGATCACTACTTTTCGGTACAGTACACTGGGGCACACGAAGACTTGGGGGGACAACAACTTAGCGATAATACCATTGAGGATAGTCAAATTATTGTCTACAATACCAATATTGCTCGAGATGACCTGACACAGAAAAATACACTAAACGCCAATTACTACCGCAAGGTAGATAGCCTGGGTTCCAGCTTATTCATCGGTAGTCAGTTTGCTGGCTACGCCAACGACTTCGACAATGATATTGCTGAATCCAGCACAATTGATGCTATAGAGCAAGTTGCCCTTATCAATAATGTGGGTGGTAATGACATCAACATTTTTAGTACCCAGCTTGATTATACGAAGGTCTTCAGTGAGCGATACCGCTTAGAATGGGGCGGGAAGTACGGGTACGTACAGATCAACTCCCACACCACATTTTTTGATCTTAGTGAAGGTAACACCCGCATCCGAAATGAAGAGCTGTCTAGTAGTTTTGCCTACCGCGAGCGGGTTCCCGCTGCTTACCTCAATATAAAGGGAAGTATTAATCAAAATGTTGATTATAGCTTAGGATTGAGAATGGAGCTCACGGATTACGCCCTTTTCACTGAGGTAGACGGAGGCCGCACGATCGGTGATACTTATCTTAACGTGTTTCCCAGTGCTTCACTCACCTCCCGACTGTCGGAGCAGGTTAATGTTTATGTTACTTACACCTCCCGTATTATTCGCCCGCCTTACCAAACCCTCAACCCGTTTGTAATCTACCAAGATGCTTTCACGTCTATTCGGGGCAACCCCGACCTTCAGCCCTCACGGGTGCACGCTCTCGAGGCCGGTGGAGCGTGGGCGGGACTCAGCCTCAAGCTGGGCTATAACTATACTATTGACCCCATTGATGGTGGTGCATTTCAGTCGGAAGATAATCCTCGTGAATACATTTTGCAGCGGGTTAACCTAAGTGAGCGACACGCATTCTTTGGTACACTGTCTAAGAATATTAACCTGGCCTGGTGGCGATCTAATAATACTGCTACCCTTAGCTTTGACCGATTGTTTGACGATACCGGAGTTTTTGCGGTAAATAATAGCGAGCCGTACTACTACCTCTACTCTCAGAATAGCTTTGACATTAAAGATTGGTTCACGCTTTACCTTACGGCTTGGTACCTGAGCGATAAACGGGACGGCATCAACTTCGAGAAAGACTATTCTTCGATCAACCTAGGAATCGAGAAAAAGCTATTAGAGGGTGCCCTCACCGCCAATATCGACTTCAACGATGTATTCTACCGGGTACGGGCTAGCGGGGAATACCGGGTAGGCCAAACCGATGTGATCTATGACAACGTGTGGAATACCCACTACGTCCGGTTTTCGGTAGCCTACAGTTTTGGAAAGCTCAAAAAACTTAACTACCGCAATAAGAACGTGGGTGAGTCAGAAAGCCAGCGAGCGCACTAAGGCATTGTTGAGCCAATGATCTACCCAATGAAATTTTGTCATTATGAGTAGCCTGAGAACGGAGCGGACGTCGCGTGGGATAGAGTGGTTGTAACCAATTGGGGTATCCCTGAAGCATTGAATTTTATTGAAAACGTTAAATATTGAAATCAACAATTTAATTTTACGTTGTTTAAAATTGTAGATAATGTCTGAAATAGAGCAAAAAAATATTGGTTTTGAAAATGCACCTGCAAAAGTTAGAGAGATTGTTTTTGCTCTTAGAGATGGTTTACAAAACACACTTAGCGACAAACTTTTTGGTTTGTACCTGTATGGCTCTCTTGCTTATGGCTGTTTTAATTCCGAAACGAGCGACATAGACTTTGTTGTCGTTTTGTCTGAACCGCTAACTTCCAAAGAAGAGCAAAAAATAGCTCAATTGCATGGGCGTTTGGGTAACGATCCCGAATATGGAAAACGTATTGAAGGAACGTACATGACCGAAGAACAGGTAAAAACCGATGATTACCCACCTGATTTTTTGTTTTACGTGGAAGGTAAAGAATTTGTAAAAGCAAAAGAAGGACAGGGCGAACATGATTTTCCTATGCATCGCCAACACTTATATGAATCAGGCTTAAAGATATTTGGATATGAACCGCAGAAATTATTTTTGCCCGTACCGTGGGAAATTTTGAAGCGTTCTCTCCAACAGGAAATGCCATTTATTAAAGAACAATTTGAAGAAAGACCCATATATGCTGTGCTCAATTTGTGCCGAGTTGTTCGAGCATATGAAACTCACAAACTTTCTTCAAAGAAACAGGGTGGCGAATGGGGACTCCAAAATTTCCCTGCTGAATTTCATGAGATGATTCAAACTGCGTTGGAAGGATATGCGCACAAAAAAACGGACAGACAAAAACAATTCTTAACAGAAAACCTCTCTCGCTTTTTTGAGTATTGTATTGAAAGAATTGCTAATAGTTGAAAACAAACAACAAAACAACTGGCTACAACGCTGTATATAAGCAATAGCAGGTAATTACCATGTTGATAGGGTTGATTTTTGGGAGATCAACTTGCGCCTGCGCAAAGCTTATCCGGTGAAATTTCGCAACTACTCATAGCCAAGACCGTTGTAAAACATTTATTGAGTAAGCGTCATTCAATAATTTAACCCGATAAATAGAGAGCTCTAATTATACCATAGCTTCACAAGGTCCGTAATTTTCTCTTTCGTTACTTCTAAGATTTCATTAATTCTATTTGGATATACATTCAAACCATAAGCCGAGATGTGTTGTGATGGAATACCAATAATACCGAAAACAGTAGTGATTAACCCTGTCGCATGGTTCATTGGTTTTGCGATTTCAAGATCATAGTCTCCACCTGTAGTCATCAAAACGGCTGCCTTCTTACCGTGGCAAAGCCCTTCATAACCTTTCTCCGTTAATTTAAAGGTTTGATTGGGTTGTAGAACTGCATCAATCCATGCCTTCACTGGGGCAGGGACAGTAAAATTGTTCATGGGATACGCTAAGACTATAAAATCAGATGCTTTAAGCTGTGATAACATTTCGTCATTTTTCGCCAGTAGCCTCTTTTCTTCTTCTGATAATGCTATATCAGTGAAATTTCTCTTGAGCATTATATTTAAATTGTCTTTTAGCAGTAAATCTGGTGTATGAGTTACAAGATTTAAATAGGAAACCTCTGTTTTTCCTTGGCTTTTTGTCATGAAATCTTGAACAAGTTTTTGGGTATTCGAATTAATCCTAGGCGTGTAGCTCACTATTAGTGTTTTTGTCATTTTTTTAAGTGTTTTACATTTGAATAAGAAATTGATCTTGCTTTAGATTAATCAAAGTTATAGCTTAAAAACCCCACTCATATGGGTCAAAAATAACAAAGTGTATGGGTCAGTATCCTTGGCATGGTTTGCTAACTATAGAGAATGAATCATCAATACCTGTGAGTCTTCAAATCGCTAATGCAATCATCAAAGAAATACACACTGGGCATATGCAGCCTGGGACAAAACTTCCAGGGGTTCTGGATGCTGCACAGATATTTAAGGTCAATAAAAAGACTATAGAAAAAGCATATTCTGAGTTATCATCTCAGCAATGGGTTAATATCTTACCCAAGATAGGGACATTCATATCCGATAGTCTTCCAGCGATGAAGTATCAATCCCTGAAGAACTCTAGTCAAGTAGTTATATCAACTGATCCAAATTATTCATTAGAAGAGCATCATATAGATAGGTTCTCAGAAATTACTAATGGAAATGAAATTATATTTAATGACGGCTTACCTGATAATAGGTTGATTGACCATGCTCTTATAAATAGAACATATCGAAGCATTCTAAAGCTAAAGAGTTATAGAAAGTTACTGAGCTACACGACTTCTCTGGGAGATGAGGTCTTACGGGAAGTGCTGGCAAAGTACTTAAATGGAACTAGAGGAATTCCATGTCGTACGGAAAATATCATGATAACAAGAGGAAGTCAAATGGCTCTTTATCTTAGTATGAGTCTTTTACTGCGGAAAGAGGATGTCGCTATAGTAAGTGATCCGAATTATTTCTTTGCAGACGAAACATTGAAGTACTTAAATGCGGATATTAAAAAAGTGAAAGTGGATAAAAATGGGATTGTAGTTGATGAGATTGAAGCGTTGTGTAACAAGGGGAAAGTACGACTCGTGTATGTAACACCACATCATCATCACCCGACTACAGTGACTCTGAGTGCAGACCGCAGAATGCACTTACTTGAGTTAGCAGAAAGATATCGTTTTGCAATTATAGAAGACGACTATGATTTCGATTTTCACTACAAACACAATCCTATTCTTCCTTTAGTCAGTGTAAACTCTAACGGATCTGTTATTTACATTGGTTCGTTCTCTAAGACTATTTCACCTTCATTCCGAATTGGTTATATGGTAGCCCCAAAGAAAATCATACGACAAGCTGCGGATTTGAGGAAGATCATTGATTTCCAAGGAGACACTATTTTAGAACGAACCATTGCTCAGCTTATTGATCAGGGAGACCTTCAAAGAATGGTACGGAAATCATTGAAGGAGTACAGAAAAAGGAGAGATTTCTTATGTGACAATTTGAAGCTAGAGCTAGGGCAATTTTTTTCATTTGATAAACCGAGTGGAGGGATGGCCATTTGGGGTAAGTTTTCCAATGACGTATGTCTTAAGAACCTTTCAAGTACGGCAAGAGAGAATAACATAGTGATTTCAGATGGTACACCATATCGGAGTGACAACTGTCTTCGTCTAGGGTTTGCATCTTTAGAACCTGCTGAAATGACAAATGCAGTTTTAATACTAAAAGATATTTTGTTAAAACAAGTAAGAGAATAGTTCTAAACTATAAAATGAAATAGAACTTTCTTGAGAGTACCTTGAATATCAGATTTGCACTGAAAGTTTCCGAAAACTGAAAAGATGAAAGGCATTTCTAATAGACTTGGAGAAAAGATAGTTAGATAAAAAACGTTTTACAACACTGTGCATGAAGTCATAGCCGCTTATCGGCAGGCAACGATTCACATACTAACCGTTAACATAAGTAAAAGAAGTGACATCCCTCCGTAATTCTGTAGCACACCACCTATCAGCTAAAGACAACATTCTAAAGCAAGTCATCGCCGAAGTAGAGTGGCTCTTGGTAGCCAGTACTCGCAATGTGTTTCACGATCTGCTAAGTTGCATCATCGAGCAGCAAATACACTACCGTAGTACCAAAAAGACTTTTGCAAAACTATTAGCCAAAGCTTCATTGGAAGAACTTACCCTGGATAATTTTGAGCAGTTGGAAGAGGTGCTGGGTGACGTAAAACTCTCAATGAAAAAGTACGAAACGCTGGAAAGGATTTTGGAATTCTTCGATTTGCATTCACCTGATTGGACTCGATTAAGCGATACCGAAGTGAGGGAAATTCTCGGTTCTATTACGGGAGTAGGCACTTGGACCGTAGACATGATCCTGCTCTACACCCTGGAACGCCCCAACGTATTTCCGGCTCAGGACTATCATCTCCGCTTGGTGATGGAGCAGTTGTACAATATCGGCCCTAAACGAATTACCGCCGAAATGAAAAAAGTGGCTAAAAACTGGGCTCCTTACCAATCTTTCGGGGTCAAATATTTGTTAGCCTGGAAGGAAGCGAATAAAAGCAGAAAGCTATGAAACAATCAGGATCAGCCGATTTAGCCCTGATGGGCGGGGGCATTCCGCCCTGGCTATTTGAGCGAATGAAGAAGTTAAGTTTAGCCATTGTAGAAAGTATTCTTACCGAATATGGTCATCAAGCCTTTTTGGCTAAGTTATCCGATCCCTTTTGGTTTCAAAGCTTTGGGGCGGTCATCGGCATGGACTGGAACTCGTCAGGAGTGACTACCGCGGTTACTCGCGCCCTGAAAGATTCTATTAATCCTCACGCCCAAGAATTGGGCTTGTACGTTTGTGGCGGAAAGGGAAAACAGTCTATGCGAACCCCGGTAGAGCTAGTTTCGGTGGGTGAGAAGACCGGGCTGGATGGTACGCAACTATCTCGTTTTAGTAAACTAGTGGCAAAGGTAGACAACACCGCTGTGCAAGATGGCTTTCAGCTTTATCTGCATAGTTTTCTAGTCAGTCGTGAAGGCGACTGGACGGCTATTCAGCAGGGGATGAACGGCGGCACTCAGCAGGCACGACGCTATCACTGGCACTCTAAAAATATTAGTTCGTTTGTCAATGAACCTCACGCGGCTGTCTGCGGAGCCAACCAAGGAGACATTTTGAACTTGGTAGCTCAGAATGCTGAACCAACCCGTGGGGGAATTTTGGAGATCGCCCAAGAAGCTCCCGATAAAATGATACGAGAAGTGCAAAAGATGATCTTACCCGGCTACTGCGGAGTGAAGGCCAAAGACGTTAATCTCAAGCGATTGGGGAGCATTCTGTGGCTAGCCCAAGAAAACGAGACCAAGCAATTTGAAGATTTACTGCTACTCAAAGGCTTAGGTCCTCGCACCTTACAATCCCTCACCTTGGTGAGTGAAGTCATCCATGGAACTCCTTCCCGTTTCTCCGACCCCGCCCGATACTCTTTCGCCCACGGCAGCAAGGGTAGCCGCCCGTTTCCCGTGCCTACCAAAGTATACGACGAAACCATTGGCACTCTGAGAACTGCAGTAGACCGAGCCAAAATCGGGCATACCGACAAACAGAAAGCTATTAGCAAACTCACTGATTTAGCTCAAAAAGCCGAAGAGAATTTTACTCCAAACGATAATGAGTCGGCCGTCCGATTTGAACAATTACTGGAAAAAGAACGTCAGGATTCGTGGAAGCACGGCGGTCGAACAATTAAGGGCTTTGTGAAGCGACCCCAAAACGGGCAGATGGATTTGTTTAATTCTTGAGGGATCAAACAAGCCAAACCTACAAATCAAAGTGTTGTTCCCCCATCAACAATCACTTTTTCGCTTCTTAGGACTTGTGATTTATCCGAAAGTAAGAACTCAACAATTAGAGCAATATCCGTAGGCTGAACAATACGACCGATAGGAGAAGTTGATGAGAAATGTTCTAACAGATTACTAATCGCCTCTTCTGTCATACCAGACTTTTTTTGAATAGGGGTTTCGGTAACTCCAGGGCTTACCACATTGACCCTAATTCCCCTGACAGCAAGTTCTATGTTCAAAACTTTTGCAATACTTTCCAGTGCTGCTTTACTCGCCGTGTAAATACTGGTATTAGCAAATGACCTAAAAACAACAATAGAAGTATTAAGCACCACACTAGCTGGATTATTCAGAATTGGAATAAATTTCTGAATAGTAAAAAAGGCTCCTTTGAAATTCACATTCATAGTTTCATCAAATAAGCTTTCTGTGGTTTCTTGAAAGCTGGCGGCTTTAAAAATACCAGCATTCACAAATAAGCCATCGATCTTACCGAATTGATTTTTGACCTTTGCTACCAAATCATCTATGTCTTCTAAAGAGGAGGTATCAGATAAAATTCCAATACAATTGATGCCTAGTTTGGCAACTGCACGGTCTAAGTTTTCTCTGGTTCTTCCTGTAATTATTACCCGATAATCAAGACCCAGTAGATAATCGGCACAGGCGAACCCAATTCCGGTGGTTCCTCCTGTTATCAACACTATTTTGCTATTCATTTTGCAAAGCTGCAAAACCGCTTTACATTTAGCAAGTACTTACTTTTTAGTAAGTAACTAACCGTTAGCTCGGAAAAATGTAATCTGTATGGAAACAGCCGAAAAAAACCTGAAAAAAATATATCAACAAGCCAAAGAATGCCCCATCACGATTTTTATGGATCAGATAGGAGGAAAATGGAAACCCGTTATTATTTGGCTTTTACTCTTAAATGAAGTGATGCGCTTCAGCGAGTTGGATAAAGCTATTGCTGGAATTAGTCAGAAAATGCTATCCCAACAATTAAAAGATTTGGAAAAGATTAAAATAGTGAAAAGAAAATCATACCCTGTAATTCCACCTAAAGTTGAGTACCGGTTGACTGAAAAAGGGAAATCGCTAAAAGAGAACTTGACTTTGATAATGGAATGGAGTCGCAAAAACCTGTCATGAATTACGCAAGTTAGTGCTGTGTATTACGGTCACGCTCAGCAAAAGCTGGTTGAGTCGCATGTCGGTAATAAGTTAAAAGACAAAATATGACGAATAAAAATCTATCAGTAATCATCATTTTCCTGATCGCTATAAGTTGTCAAGAAGTTAAAACGACTGATAAGGATAATACGGCAGATCAGAAGGTAGATATTGAACAAGAAAAAAAAGCAATTTTAGAAACGCTTAATGACGAGACCAAAGCTGCCTTTCAAAGAGACTACGAAGCTTGGAAAGAAAATTGGGTTCATGACCCAGACATAACGAAAACATACATAGATTTTGTCGACAGTACCTTCTCAGAATCAGTTGGTTGGAACGAAATAAGCCAATTTGTCAAAACATTTATTGAAGAACATCCTGAACCTGAGCCTGTCCCTAAATTGCTGGATAAAATTGATATTAGGCTTTACGAGAATGGGGCTTGGGTTATTTATGAACAACAGGATTCGTTGCGTGGCCTAAAACGTGAAACTAGACTCATGGAAAAAGTGAATGGCGAATGGAAAATTGCGGGAATGCAAACAACCATTTACGGATTTAAAACAGCTGAGAATTAGCCAAGGTTATTATAGCTGATGATTATGCGCCTCTCTGAGTCTCACAGCGAGGCCCCTGAAAAGAATAGATCAGATCGACTTAAAACGCAGTAGTGTAAGCTCTTTCATAGCTCGGGAAAAATACTGTTTGCACAAGGACGATTTTGATAGTTTAATATTTAATCGTAACATTGCGATTAAACGATGATAATAGAAAATGGGATTAGCAAAAACAGAAATATTCACTGAGTCACAAAATGAGATTGCACTATTTGCTAAAGCATTCGGGCATCCTGCGCGAGTGGCGATTTTGCAGCACTTGTTTAAGGTTGATGGCTGTGTTTGCGGCGATATCGTTGATGAAATTGGACTGGCTCAGCCAACGATTTCTCAACACTTGAAAGAATTGAAACACCTTGGCTTGATTAAAGGAAATGTGGAAGGAACCCGGGTTTGCTACTGTATAGACACTGATAATTGGTCTAAGATGAAAGAAATAATGACCCAGTTTTTAAACCAAGACATTTCAGAGACTGCGTGCTGCTAAAAAAATTTGAACCTATTTATCGTATTATTACAATAAAACTATCGACATGGAAAACGAGCAAGAATTAAAAAGCCTAGTGAGAGAGCGTTACGCCAAAATCGCAGAACAGGGTAAAGCCGAAAACGCCTCTTCTTGTTGCGGGGCAACCAACCCATCGGATAAAGTATACAACATTATGGTGGATGACTATTCCGAAACCAATGGCTACGTAGAAGATGCCGATTTAGGATTAGGATGTGGCCTTCCAACTCAGTTCGCCAAAATCCAAAAGGGAGATACAGTCATCGACTTGGGTTCAGGTGCTGGTAATGACTGCTTTGTTGCCCGGCACGAAACTGGCAGTGAGGGTAAAGTTATCGGGATTGATTTTACCCCAACGATGATCAAAAAGGCTCGTATCAATGCAGAAAAACTGGGTTATAACAATGTAGAATTTAGAGAGGGAGATATTGATGATATGCCCGTAAATGAAAATGTGGCCGATGTGATTGTCAGCAATTGCGTGCTAAACCTGGTACCCAACAAGAAAAGAGTAATTGGGGAGATCTACCAAGTATTGAAGCCAGGTGGTCACTTCAGCATTTCAGATATTGTTTTGATAGGTAACCTTCCGGATGCTTTACGGCAAGATGCTGAGATGTACGCAGGTTGTGTTGCCGGAGCCATTCAAAAAGAAGAATACCTACAGTTTATTGTCGACCAAGGTTTTCAAAACGTAAAGATCCAAAAAGAAAAACCGATTGAAATACCTACCGATATTCTCAGCCGATATCTTTCCGAAGAAGAGGTAAAATTGTTTAACCATAACGGAACCGGAATCTTTAGCATCACCGTATACGCAGAAAAGCCCGGAACTAAACAGGAAAAACCGCACCTAAAACTTTCCGAGATTCAGTCAGCCGATGCCTGCGAGCCTGGAAGCGGGTGCTGCTGATCCAGGAATTTTGATGGGGAATAAACCATCGTAGGTACATCACGGTCCGCCGGGGCGACCCCGTCGCGCGACTAATGATGTGCCCACGAGATTATTCGGTTTAGAATCTTGGGATTGGAACTACACGGTTCAGGTGCGGCCTCCGGCTTCAGAAGTGCAAAACTCGAGTAGCGTTAGCTCCTTCATAGTTCGGCAGAAATCTAGAAACTTAAAGTACTAATTATTCACTCGTTCCAACACATCATCAGCACCCGAACTACGAGCCTGCCTTACTTTATCACCAAAATTATATGAGTAAGAAAGTCTAATGATGCTGCCCTCGATATCGTAATTCCAATCGTACACCACGCCCTCCTGTGGCAATTCATTGATAAAACCTAAGAAAGAGCCTGTGTCAAAAATATCTGTCCATGAAAGCCCTAAAGTGCCGCTTTTGAGTTTTTTCTGTATGCCGACGTTTACGAACGTTTGTTGTGGTTGGTAAATGGTACCTCGCCAGGTGCGAGAATTCCAACGTCCGCTGAGTTCCAGTGACCAGTCTTTTGGCATTTGAAAGCTTTGTGCGATATCAATGGATAGAAAGGGGTTACTTTCCGTAATGGTCTCATTACTAAAACGTACTTCATCGCTTCGCCAGTAACTACCTACGTTATAGCGAGAACTCCAAAAACTGGTAAACTCAATCGGAAAACCAATATTCAAACCGATTTGATGGCGATTTTCGAGGTTATCCGAAATCAGAAGTAGTAAGTTATCCGTCTGGAGAAGCTGTGGAACAGCACCTCTTAGCAATGGAGCATCATCATGCGAGTAACTCAAAGCTACAAATAGCGCCTCGTGGTTGAGTGTTAGCTCTACAGTTCGATTGATGTTGGCAAAGGCTTGAATATTGCCCGTGAGCACTGTGTAGGGGTTAAGAAAGAAAAAAGCAGGAGCTAAATTTCTAAACCCTAGTCTTGCAATCCGCTCGCGATACGCTAGTGTTAAGCGACTCACTTCCGAAAAGTTGCGAGTCAAACTCAATGTTGGAAATAGCCTCGAAATCTGGCGGTCAACATCGCCCTGATTGGCAGTCAATTCCAAATCAGAATATTCATAACGAACACCACTGGTGAAGGTATAATTTTCGCCCGCTTGCCCATCTAGTGAAAAATAAGCAGCATAAATCTGTTCGGTCATATTTATTTGGTCAGTGAAGAGTGGACTAGGCGAGAGCTGACCATTTTCATCCAACAGAGCCGTATTGTTTTCGACATTTGAAATCGTGGCTTTTACGCCTGTTTCAAAATTGATTTTTTCGTTAAGCTTACCTTTGTAGTCTAGCCTCGCCACATGAAAATCAAAGGGGGTTTCCTTGTCTGTTTCAAAAGTTTCACGACTGAGTGCATCATCATTTCCGTTAAGATTTTGCAATTGATAACTTGTTGGATTGATGGTTTTAAAATTCAAATAATCATAATCTGCTGAAATTGTATGTCCATTGTTGAGTTGGTGTTGAACCCGACTGCTCAGGTTATATTGGTTGGTAGTATTCGTTTCATCACTGGTCAAAAAATCCTTTTGAATAGGTGAAATCTCACCGCTGTAGTCGGTAGTAGTTTCAGCGAGCATTTCCCAGCGTCTTCGGCTGTAAGACCCAAAAATGTCAATGGAGGTTTTGGCTGTAAAATCATACGTTAAACCCAGTTTACCAGCATAATTTCCCAAATAAGCAGGTCGGATACTCTCTTGGTCGGTCGCCAAAAGTCCATCATCAAACTGAATGGACGTACTAATATCCGAGTTTTGAAAAGTATAATCTTGCGAGGTAGAAGCATCACCGTACAAATTGAAATTACCTGACTTATATTTAAATACCACGCCACCGCCGTATTTTGAACGTTGACCGTAGCCACCAAAAATATTCGCACTACCGTTGAACCCATCGGCTTCGTAATTTTTCAAAACGATATTGATCACCCCACCGGTACCGTCAGCATCGTAGCTGGCCGGCGGATTGTTAATGAGCTCCAACGAAACAATACTCGAGGCTGGAATAGAGGTTAAATATTGTATCAAATCATTGCCGTCCAGTCTAACACGTTTGCCATTGATAAAAGTCAAAGCACCATTTCTACCCAACAACGACACTTCACTACTTACCCTATCCACCCGCACCGAAGGCGACTTCTCGAGCAGTTCAAGGGCGTTGCCACCTGCTGCGGTTGGCAAACTTTCCACATTGACTATCGTTCGGTCAGCTTTACGAACGAAAGCCGCTTTTTGAGCCGTTACGGTGACTTCTTCTAATGTAACATTGCTTGTTTCTACGGTAACTGTTCCGATATTTAGATTACCCATTAGCTCTATTTTTCGGCGAAAATTAACGTAACCAATTGCCGAAACACTCAAAACATAGTTACCCGAAGTCAGATTTTCAATTTTGAAATTTCCATCTACGTCTGCTACTTCGCCTTTTACTAGTTCATCTGTCTCGCTTAGCAATAGCACATTTGCGAACATCAATGGTCCATTATTTTCGTCTTGAATTGATCCTTGTAAAATGTATTGTGCCGAAACTGAAAAGCTACTTAACAATAGTAAAAGTATAAAGAGATAAAGTCGCATCACTTGAGGCATTATTTTGTAATTCCCTGATTTTTTGATGACACAACATAAGTCGCTTAAAAACAAAAAATTGCGGAAGAGGACAAATGGTGAGGCGAGCTTGACAGAGGGTAGAAAACAAGTTTTTAGCGTGCTAAATGAAGCTTTTGGTTGTTCGTCCTTTTATTTAGTCGTTTATCCTTTTTGGGTGAACCTTCGTCAACTTGAGTCTCAATACCCACCTTAACTTAGTATTTTTATGCCTTGGAAATTTTAAAAAAATATGACCACTGGACTTGGGAACGCATTAGCCGACACATCATTTATTGGTTGGCGTGGAGTGTTTTTTGGATTACGGTTAATAATCTGATTAGCCACGCAATTGATTTGGCCGATGGTAATTCGGTGCTATGGCAGTGGATCGCTTTTGAGGCGGTGGTACTGCCCATCAAAATTGGTTCAGCCTACTCAATTGCCTACGTTTTGATGCCTCGCTTTTTGTACCGGAAGCAGTATATCACTTTTTTCGGATTGAGTGCTCTGGTTATATTATTTTTTACCATTTTACTATACTTTGCTTATGCCTATTTTGTCCACCCCATTATTTTTTCTGATACAGATTCCTACACCGTGGCGCAGTTTACGTACCGAGGAATTGAACTGATTTACATTGCTGCTTTGGTCGTAAGTATCAAGTTTTTTCAAAATTATCTGTTTGAGCATCAACACAACCAAGATTTAGTACAGCAAAAAGTTGAAGCTGAGTTGAAATATCTGAGAAATCAAATTCAGCCGCACTTTCTGTTTAATACACTAAATAATATCTACGGCATGGTGCTTTCCAATGATAAAAATGCGGGCGAAGCAATTGTAAAATTATCCAACCTATTGAGCTTTATGCTTTACGAAGGAAACACAAAAGCTGTTTCTTTATCTAAAGAGATAGAGATGTTGGATAGTTTTATTGAATTAGAACTACTGAGGTATCGCCGAAAACTGGATTTCACGTTTTCAAAAAATAACCTATCGCCTACGCTAAAAATCGCTCCGCTTCTGCTCATTCCTTTTGTGGAAAACGCTTTTAAACACGGGCCAGCCGAAGAAGAGGGACAATCTTTTATTAATATTCAAATGGAATCTCAACAAAAGATCTTACACTTTTCAGTTGAAAACTCTTTCTCGAGAAATGCTAAAAAAAGCAAAAATATTCAATCAGGTATTGGTTTAGACAATATCAAAAAGCGATTGAAGCTGTTATATCCAGATCGGCATACTTTGGAAATTTCTAAAAATGAAACTTTCAAAGTGTCTTTGATGATTGAACAATCGGCATCATGAAACAGGGCGATACAAAAACCATAAAATGCATGATCGTTGATGACGAAGAAATGGCGACCAAAGTGATTGAAGCACATCTGGCGCACATTCCTGGTTTTGAAGTCATTGAAATTTATCATAGTGCGGTTGAAGCGTTTTTATCTTTGGACAGGATCGAGGTTGATGTCTTGTTTTTGGATATTCAAATGCCGAAAATCACTGGTGTTGAAATGCTTAAAATGCTCAAACGAAAACCTTTGACGGTACTTACTACCGCACATCGAGAATATGCTTTAGACGGGTTTGAATTAGAAGTAGTCGATTATTTAATGAAACCCATTGGGTTAAATCGCTTTTTAAAAACAATCAGTCGCTTAAAAAAGCACTTATATTCTCCCGAAGGAAAAATACAAGAAATACATGATGAAGTTGATAATGTCGCCCTAGAGATAGCAGAAAACAAAAAAAATAATCCAACAAAATACATTTTCGTCAAGACTAATCGAGCCTATCATAAGATTAATTTTAATACTATTTTGCATATTGAGGCCATCAAAAATCATATTAAAATCGTTACCAAAGATGAAACGTATATTAGTTTGATAGCAATTTCGGAATTTGAAAAGCAGTTACCTGAAATATTCTTGCGAGTGCATCGGTCATTTATCGTTAACACGACCAACATTTTAAAATTTGACAATTATTCGATTCAAAACGAAAAAGCTGAAATACCAATCGGGCGGACTTATAAGGAAAACATAATTCAAGTATTAAGAGCATTAATTAATAGTTAGAACGGCTAGTCAGAAAGAGAAATGATAAAAAACAAACAGATGAGGAGGTAGTCTGCTTGGTCAGATCATTAGCAAAAGTACAACTAAGAAGAAGCTAATTCAAAATCCTCAGAGTAAGTCATTGCATCCATTTACATATGGTTACAAAGTTTCAATTCATATCACTTGATCAAAGAAAGCAGCCTCACGCAGACTTTTTTTGGGTGCAGGAAGGAAAAGCTTCTCATACTAGGCCATACATCCATTGTGTGCTACCAAAAGGTATCTGTTTGCTGATCTACGTTTATAAAGGTTCTTTTCAGTTGGATCACGATGATTATGTATTTCAAGAAGGAGACTTAGTAATTGGTGGCCAGCTTTCAAAGATTGGTAGGTTCATAGTCAAAGAAGATTTTGGGCTATTTGCACTTTGCTTACAGCCTTATGCCATTCCAGCACTGCTCTCCTTGCCAGGAAGGGATTTCATGGATCAAGTGATACGTAGTACGGCGTTTAAATTTGATTGGCTTGATGTATTACAGGATAAATTAAGGGCTACTAGCACTAACCAAGAGCGTATGCAATTGATGCTTCAGGAGCTATCTTATATGAATAAGAGGCTGATAAAAATAGATCCTAGGTTTAGTAAACTCCTCAATGAAATGAGAAACCCAGATCCTAGGCACATGCAAAAGATACTTGCAAAAAGTAATGTTTCTCAAAGGCAGTTCCAAAGAACATTCAAGCAGCTCACAGGATATACGCCCAAGCAATTTCAACGTATAGCTAGACTCCAACCTATACTAGATAAATCGTACCCTAGCAATCTTACCCAACTTGCATTGGAGTTCGGATATTATGATCAGTCGCATTTCATCAATGATTTCAAAAAAATCACGGGAGGTATCACCCCTAGCCAATATTATGAAGGTGTAGAGGCTCTCAAGTGGAAATCTCTTGGAGAGAGCATCGCTTTTTTCCAGTCCTGAGTAGAGATAAACACGTACATTGCGCTTAACTGTCTACCCAAGATAAGGCTCTGAAACTTGAATTTATCAATTCATCCGCCATAATGTTATAAGCCCTTCTTTATTCTAAATTTGGAATTGGCGATGAAACATCCACCAATGTTCCATTAGGGTCTTTAAGTAGCAATCGTCTCTGACCATAAAAGGTGTCCAATGGTTCACTTATAACTTCAAGACGTTCCTTTTTTGCTATTTCAAACACTTCATCAGCATTATTCACAACAAATGTCACATAAAATCCTTTTGGATCGTGCTTAAATGCATCTGGGACGATTTCGCTAGTTCGGCTAACGATTCCTAATTCAAGTTGTTTATCTCGTGAAATTAGGTGTATAAACCAATCACTGTCATAATCGACATTAAAATCGAAAAGTTTGGTATAGAAGTCTCTGCTCTTTGCTAAGTTGTCCGAGCAGATGTTTATCATTAATCTGTTAATTGTCTTCATATTCCTTTTTATGTTTACTTACTCTAAATGGCACACTATGGCTTGTAAATGAGTCATACCGTACAAAAAAGTTCTATGGTTTCATATGGACTATTTGCTCTTGGCTTTATTCTTCATTATTTCAAGTACTTCTTTAGCTTGTTCATAGTGTCTCTGTTCGTGTGTTACGATAATCTCAAACGCTGCCCCTAAAGAATAGACAATATTTTTATTCGCGGGCGAAGAAATAATTGTTCCTTTTTCCACCAAGTCTTTAGAATTTTCAATCATAGCTTTCAGTTCTGATTGATGCTCTTTAAATCTGTTAAGAACTCCTGTGGGGATTTCACTTTTCGCGGGTTCCCAAACTGGAAAGGTTTTCATTTTCTTTTTCCTATCTGGCTGAACTGCTTTCAATACCGTTCTCTCAAAGAACGAGACTAAAAACCCCAGTTTTGCCAAAATTGGTGTTTTGTATGTTCCCTTTCGGATCGAATTGATTACTGGAAAATAGGTTTTATTGATGACAGTTAGATGATCAATATTTTGTGCAATACTCCACGTTTCTGAGTTGGGTTTCCAATTCAATTGCTCTGAAGTCAATTCACCAAAAGATTCTTGAAAATCCTGAGTTGTTTTGTCAATTGTTTCAACCCACTTATTCATAGCTTTTACTTGTTAATTTACCGTCAAAGAAGCTAATAACTATATCTAATACTTTTGGTGAACATTTCTGCGAAATATCATGAGTGTATTTCATTTCAGTCCGGAATAACTTGATAAAACTCTAAAGTATTCTTTTCAGAATCTCTCAATTGAAATAGATGATAGTTACCGACATTATGTAAATGTAATACTACCTCTATATCCTTTTGCTTGATCTCTTCATAAAAGGCATTTACATCTTGGGCCTCTATGGTTGGGATACAGTTATTTCCGACTACGTGTTCTTCATTTGCTACCGCAGGGTTAAAAAGACAAAACTGAAAAGTGTCTATTTCGAACACAGAAAAGCGTTCAGACTGATCCTTTGGTGATTTTTTAAAAATATGCTTAGCATAAAAATTTACTGCACGATCCATATCGAAGACAGCCACGTAGAGCGAGTTGATTTTCATTTGATTACTATCTTTAGAACTACTTTAGTTCAAATGTAAGAGCTAATCAAACCCAAGACTTGGAAAAAAACGACATATTGATTTCTGTAAAGCTCAAGGGCTTACTGACCCTACAGCACAGCTGCCGCTTTTAAATAGCTCACCTTCAAGTGATCTCACACGGATGTGTTGAATCCGAAGGTCGGTTCATACCATTTATCTTCGCTTGTCCTATTATAAGATATTGCCTAGGTTTGTTTATACTAGCGTTCATTGCAAATAAAAACTACACCCACAAAACATGAAATTTTCTCTGATCTCTCTAGTCCTCATATTTTCCCTGAATAGCTACGCTCAAACGACAGTTACTCCTGAAGACCTTAAAGCTGTTATTGGTGAATGGACCGGGAGTATCACATATCTGGATTACCAAACGAACGAACCATTTACCATGCCTGCTGACTTGATTGTGGAGCCAGGTAAAAATGAAAACACACTGGTGTTGAACTATATCTACCCTGATGAACCTAAAGCCAACAGTACCGACCGAATCAGGATTACTCAGAATGGAACCTTACTAAACAAGGATATTATCACCTTGAGGAAGGAATTAGCCGATGGCCAGACTCAAATCCAAACTGAGCGAGAAGGTAAGGATGACAACAAAGATGCTCTGATTCGGCAAACGTACATTATGGGGCAAGACCAGTTCTTGATGAGAAAAGAAGTTCAGTTCGAGGCTTCAGAAGATTGGATTAAAAGAAGTGAGTTTAGCTATCAGAGGAAAAATTGATACTGCTACGAAATTTGCCATTAAGTTTTCAAGTATATGAGTCCACAAAGACTAGAATCATACAGGAATATAATAGGTAGAGAGCATACTCAGCAAAAACACCGTAGGCCCATCATGAATGATGAGCCTACGAGATTATTTGGTTCAGAGTTTTAAATTAGACTGCCCAAGCGCGGCCTCCAGCTTCTTCTACTGAGATACAGCCTTCGTAGCGTCCCGGAACGGGTACATGCTGAAGCACCTGGGTAGCTCCAGCTTCGGAAGTGCAAAACCCAAGCAGGGTTAGCTCCTTCATGGTACGGAAGAAGGGTTTTACGCCTTCTTGCTTATTTTCCTGAGCTTCGGCTTCTAGTTTGGTGAGCAGGGCATCCATCTGTTCCGGCTCTAAGTCAGCAAACCCATCACTGTACTCACTCTGGCTCATTTCTTCTAACTGGGTAATTCCAGCTACGAACTGCTGCTGGTCTTCTTCACCGAAGATATCCTTCATCATCAAATCAATAAACTCAGGTACGCCTACGTCTTTAGCCCCGGGTGTATCGGTAGCTGGAATAATTCGCTCGGCTACTTCCGATACCACAGTAGCTTGCTCTTCGGATAGAAATCCGGGCTGCCAGTTTAGCTCTTTTTTAGGAGTACAGCCTTTCATCACTCCCATAATAGCCGGAGCGGAAATTGCCCCACCCATCAGGTAGCTAGCTCGTTTTATGGCTTGTCTTCGATCCATGTTCAATTATTTTAAATATCAGAGATTCATTTTTTTAAGCTCATTTACCGCGTGGTCAGCCGCTCGGGCGGTTAGTGCCATATAAGTCAATGAGGGGTTCACGCAAGCGGCCGAAGTCATGCAGGCTCCGTCAGTCACGTAAATATTAGGCACATCGTGTACTTGGTTCCACTTGTTCAGTACCGAAGTTTTTGGATCACGACCCATGCGGGCGGTTCCCATTTCGTGGATTCCCAGTCCAGGCCAGCTACCAGCATCGTAAGTCTGAACATTTTTGAAACCCGCTGCTTCTAGCATTTCAGCGGCTGAGTTCGCCATATCGGGCCGCATCGCCATTTCATTCTCCTTAAATTCGGCATCGAAAATCACGGTAGGTTGTCCCCACTTATCAGTATTTTCATAGTCCAGTGTCATCTTATTTTCGTGGTAAGGCAGGGTTTCGGCAAAAGCCGTCATACCCATGCGCCACGGACCGGGTTCTACAATTTGCTCCTTCAGACTAGCCCCGAAGCCCATCTCTGCCACGGCACTCTGCCAGCTCTCCCGGCTTCCTCCGCCTTGGTAGCCAAAGCCCCGCACGTAATCTTTTCGTTCGCTAGCTTTATCCACATTGCGGAAGCGAGGAATGTAAAATCCGGTAGGTTTACGTCCATAGTAGTATTGATCGGCGAAACCATCGTACTCACCGTTGGCTCCGGTACGGAAGTGATGGTCCATCAGGTTATGGCCTAGCTCGCCACTACTGGCGCCAATCCCATCCGGGAACGCATCAGACTTAGAGTTCATCAGGATGGAAGTAGAAGCAACAGCCGACGCACAACAGAAAATCACTTTGGCGTTAAACTCCATAGCTTCATTAGTCTCCCGGTCAATCACATTTACTCCCACGGCTTTTCGCTGTTCCTTATCGTAGATGATTGAAGTTACGATGGAGTCCGGTCGTAATGTTAAGTTTCCGGTTGCCTGCGCTGCGGGTAGGGTAGCGGCGTTACTGCTGAAGTAGCCCCCGTAAGGACAGCCCCGAATACAACGGTTACGGTACTGACATTTTACCCGCCCGTTATGGTTCTGGGTCAGATTAGCCGTACGTCCCATCGTCACCACTCGTCCGCCAAAATTCTCTGCTACTTTCTCTCGAAAGTGTTTTTCCAAGCAGTTAAAATCCATTGGGGGAAGAAAGTTACCATCGGGTAGTTGGGATAGCCCTTCATTCATTCCGTGAATTCCGGCAAATCCTTCGGCGTAGGTGTACCAAGGCTCTATTTCAGCGTAGCGGATCGGCCAGTCTACCCCGTGCCCATCGCGAATATTGGCTTCAAAATCTAAGTCACTGAAGCGGTAGCTGTGTCGCCCCCACATAATAGAACGCCCACCGACGTGGTAGCCCCGCATCCAGTCGAAACGCTTGGTTTCTTGGTACGGATGTTCGCTATCTTTTACAAACCAGTGCTTAGAAGACTCCCGAACCGTGTAACCCGTACGGCTCTGTTTGGGGTAGTGTTCTTTGATTTCTTCAGGTGATACTCGCTCCCGTGTGGAAAACTCCCAAGGTTCTTTGGTAGCAGTAATATAATCTTTGACATGCTCTACCATGCGCCCCCTCTCCAATACTAGGGTCTTTAGCCCCTTTTCACAAAGTTCTTTCGCGGCCCAACCGCCACTAATACCCGAACCGATGACAATAGCATCGTAGGTATTCTCTTCCATGCCTTTGGAATTTACGTACATACAAGTGTGATATTTAGGTAATTATTTATAATTCTTGACCGCTTAATTTACAGTATTCACTGCAATTAGAAAAACAGGAATTATAAAATTAGCTGCTAAATAGAAGTAAACTTTCAAAGAATAGTAAGCAACTCAGGAAGTGATTGAATCTCGTGCGTTACTGCCGAGCTATGCGGATTTTGATCAGGATTAAAATACACACTGTCAATCTTGGCATTCTGCGCTCCGAGAATATCGGACTTCAGATTATCACCAATCATAATGCATTCGTCGGCAACAGCGGGAATACGATTGAGAGAGTAATGAAATATGCCTTGGTGGGGTTTACGATAGCCCGATTCATCGGAGGTAGTCACTGTTTGAAAATAGTCCGTTAGCCCAGCGTACTTGAGTTTGGTAGCCTGAACATCGGAAAAGCCATTGGTGATAATATGTAGCGGATATTGCTGACCTAGTTTTTCCAATAGCTCGATCGCCCCGGCTATCACATAGCCTTTGGTGGGACAGGTGGCCAAATACTCTTTGGCTAACAAGGGTGGTAAACTGTCGTCATACTCCATATCTAACTCATCCAGTACCATAAAAAATCGTTCTCGCCGCAAGCGTTCTGAGTCATACTCACCCCGATTGTATAAATCCCATAAGCGGTAATTCACCTGGTGAAAAGCTTCGCAAAACGCCTCAGCAGAGGGGCAACCCAACCGCTCAAGCTGATTAGCCTGATAAAGCTCTACCAAGGTTTCGGTGGCACAGCGGTCAAAATCCCACAAGGTGTGGTCAAGGTCAAAAAGTATGTGGGAGTATGTTTTCAAAAGTGTTCGGGTATTAATTTGTTATTGTACGAAGTGTTCAAGTGTTTTTTACTGCCCTCACACACATGAAGATTGGAAATTCATTGAGCTCTTTAAAGTGCTTGGGGTCGTGTTTTTCAAATTCTGGTACGGGCAACGGTTCTAATATTTTATCTACGGTGAATCCATTCTCAATGAGCGGATTTATGCAATCCATTAACGACCTTCTAAAGCTTTCTACTTCAATGGCTCCACCGAAGCCCGTCCAGGTAGCACTTACCTTTTCGGTCGTAAAGTAGTCCTTAGATTTATAATAGGTGTAGTCGGAAAAGGGATGGGTGATGGAAAAAACGAAAGTACCTTGGGGTTTTAAAACTCTATTGAATTCTTTGAATACGGGTTGCCAGTCATAGATATACTCTAGTACTAACGGGCAAATAACAATATCAAATAGTTGATCTTCAAAGCCCAAGGGATGAGTTAAATCATGAACCGTAAATTCACCATTAGAACCATTTCTCATTACCGCCTCTTCAATCATTCTCAGACTCAAATCTATTCCGATAACTGTCGCTCCTTTTTCCATCAGAATCTCCGCGTATTTTCCCGGCCCACAGCCCGCGTCTAGCACGTGTTTTCCAGCTACCTCTGGTAACAGACTCAGTGTGTTGGGGCGGTCATAAAAAGCATTATGGGGTTTATAGTCTATTTTATCAGAATAGCTTTTCGCTAGTTTATTATAAGTTTCTAGGGCATTTATCTCGTTCATCACTGCAGTATTTATTATACCCTGAACGTCCGGTTTACGCAAGTTGTTATGGATTTAGGCATTTTGTAATGCCCGTCAATTCACTATTTTTGCAAGCGATTTAATTTTTAGAACACAACACAACTATGGCAGAGAAATCATATGATCTTATTGTAATTGGAAGTGGGCCAGGAGGCTATGTAGCCGCTATTCGAGCAGCTCAGTTAGATATGAAGGTGGCAGTAGTAGAGAAGGCTGAACTAGGAGGTGTATGCCTCAACTGGGGTTGTATTCCTACCAAAGCACTACTAAAAAGCGCTCAGGTTTTTGAGTATATCAAACACGCGCAAGAATACGGCATCAGTGTAAAAGATGCTGAAGTAGACTTTGCCGGAATGGTAAAGCGTAGCCGGAATACTGCCGGAAAAATGAGTAAGGGGATTCAGTTTTTGTTCCGCAAAAACAAGATTGAAACCTTGGTAGGTCACGGTAAATTAGCTGGAAAAGGAAAGGTAGAAGTGAAAGGGGAAGACGGAAAGTCACAGACCTATTCGGCTAAACACATCATCTTGGCCACTGGCGGTCACGCCCGGGAATTGCCTAGTATTCCCATTGATGGAGAGAAAATTATTGAGTATCGCAAGGCGATGGTCATGGACGAGCAACCTAAGAAGATGGTAGTGGTTGGCTCAGGAGCCATTGGCTGTGAGTTTGCTTACTTCTACAATACTATTGGCACCGAAGTGACCATTGTTGAATACCTTCCGAATATCATTCCTCTGGAAGATGAAGAAGTATCTAAGCAGCTAGAGAAAATCTACAAGAAGAATGGTATTAAAATCATGACCAACTCTGAGGTAACTTCAGTAGATACCAAAGGGAAGGGCTGTAAAGTGAACGTAAAATCGAAGGATGGCAAGGAAACAATCATCGAGTGTGATGTAGTGCTCTCAGCAGTAGGAGTTGCCACCAACTTGAAAAACGTAGGTATTGAAGAGGCTGGGGTAAAACTCAACGAAAGAAAAACTCATGTAGAGGTTGATGATTTTTACCGTACCAATGTGGAAGGAGTTTATGCCATTGGCGATATTGTGAAGGGTCCTGCTCTCGCCCACGTAGCTTCCGCCGAAGGCATCACTTGCGTAGAGGCTATTGCTGGAATGAATCCCGAGCCGCTAGACTACAATAACCTACCGGGCTGCACCTACTGCTGGCCCGAAGTTGCTTCGGTAGGCTATACCGAAAAAGCAGCTAAGGAAGCTGGTTATGACATCCGCGTTGGTAAGTTCCCCTTCTCTGCTTCAGGAAAAGCTAGTGCGGCGGGAGCCAATGAAGGTTTCGTAAAAGTGATCTTCGATAAGAAGTATGGTGAATGGCTCGGTGCTCACATGATTGGCGCGAATGTAACTGAAATGATCGCCGAGGTGGTAGCCGCCCGTAAGCTAGAAACTACCGGGCACGAAATTATCAAGTCAGTACACCCCCACCCAACCATGTCGGAAGCAGTGATGGAAGCTGCCGCTGCTGCCTACGATGAGGTGATTCATCTGTAGAAATTCTTAATTGATATTTGATAGAAGGTAGGTTCGTGGTGAATCTGCCTTTTTTGTTTTTGGGTAGTTAGATGATTTGCGAATCGGATTGCAAAATATTATACTTTACTTTTTACTTTAATAGAGCACTGGTGCACAGTACTCGTGTAACTGATAATCTTTGATCAACCGCTTAGCCCCTTTTGTGCCCCGCGCTGCATAGTAGAATAGAAAGTTAGCAGTAGGCGATGTAAACGGCGATGGGCTGGAAGATTTTTTTGTAGGCAACGCTGCTG
>ERZ1740060.164-NODE-164-length-51811-cov-12.525195_pt1 | contig 51811 bp, 51 predicted proteins | sample MGYA00581743_ERZ1740060 | MGnify/ENA primary metagenome ERZ1740060 (study PRJEB43018, sample SAMN04849235) | marine metagenome | isolation source: floating plastic debris | place: Pacific Ocean | collected 2008-08-27 | study: EMG produced TPA metagenomics... | reverse complement strand
TGAACCCAAAGTTTACAAGCTGACCTGCTCTTTTCAAAATTTAAACATGCTCTTAGTATAATCAAATAAATAATGTTCGTGATAAGTTTTTTCCACTATATAATTCCTCATTCTGGTTACGATCGTGGGAAACTTAAAATCCCACATTTTTACAAATCCAGACAGCTCATGTTCTTCACTTTCGGCTATATAGGTAAATACCTCATCTTCCAATAGTATCCGGTCAATTTGCTCTGGTTCGGCAAATATGTAAATGAAGCCATCTTTCACTACCTCAAATTCACTTTTAAGAATATTGAATCGGAGCGGAAGGTGGGAGACTTCGTTAAAACCATTATAATACACCGTGCCCATGATAAATTCATCATAGAGGTAGGGCGATCCTCGCACTACATCGATCTGGGAGAATTTACTGTCATCGACAAATCCAGCGTAAGGCAGCAGATTCGGTGCTCCCCAAATATTGCCAGAATAAGGCTGAAGCGTCTGAGCGAAAGTAGATACCGATGCCAGACAAAAAAATAGTGTTAATGATAATATTCTAGCGTTATTCATAAAGCAATAATTTATGCGACCCCCTATGAATTTACTTTATTTAACTCGCTTTTCAAAGGAATGGTTACCACGTAATGATTATAACCAATACTCACTACTTGTTAAGCGCTCAGGCAGTTTTGTTGATCCATTTTTATTATTTTTTTCAGTAATCTAAAGCACAAGTAAAGTTTGCCCTGCTAATGCATTCTCTCTATCTTCGGGCAAATTCTTACTATTTATGCTGAAGATCAATCATCAACTTACTCCACAATCTTTGCAACTACTGTTAGACACGTTCTGGGAGCTATCGGGCCAGAAAATACTACATATTGAAAATCACTACGATGCTGCCAAAGGCTCACCTGTATTCACTGTGAAGGGAAAGTACACCACCCGCGGTTGGACAGAGTGGACACAGGGTTTTCAGTACGGTTCGGCGATACTACAATTTGACGCTACCGGCGACGAGCAATTTTTAGAAATCGGGCGCAACAAAACCGTAGAAGAAATGGCTACGCACGTAAGCCATATTGGCGTGCACGACCACGGCTTTAACAATGTGAGCACTTACGGCAACTTGTACCGCCTAATGCGGGAAGGCAAGACTCAGCAGAACGATTGGGAGCAACACTTTTACGAAATGGCGCTGAAAGCTTCGGGTGCCGCCCAGGCTACTCGCTGGACGAAGACGAAGGAAGGAGGGTTTATTCACTCCTTCAACGGACCGCATTCGCTGTTTGTAGATACTATTCGCTCCTGTCGGGCACTGATGGTGGCGCATCAGTTAGGCCACGTGCTGCAAACTGAAAACGATGTCAAGATCAATTTACTGCACCGGGCACTGCAACACCTAAAAGCTACCGCTGATTTTTCGGTTTTCTACGGTGAAGGACGAGATACTTACGATGTGCGCGGACGTACCGCTCACGAGTGCATTTTTAACACAAAAGACGGTAACTATCGCTGCCCTAACTCTCAGCAGGGCTATACCGGTTTTTCTACCTGGACGCGCGGACTAGCCTGGGCCATGTGTGGTTTTGCCGAAGAACTGGAGTTTCTGGATACACTCAGCGATGAAGAGCTAAATGGCTACGGCGAACGTACCGAGATTGAAGATTTTATGCTAAAGGCGGCTGAAGCCACCTGTGATTTTTATATAGAATATACGCCGACCGATGGTCTTCCTTACTGGGACACGGGAGCCCCTAATCTTCATCAACTGGGTGATTATCTGGATAACCCGTCTGATCCGTACAATGACTACGAACCGATTGATAGCTCCGCAGCAGCTATTGCCTCTCAGGGATTGCTACGCTTGGGTAAGTATCTGCAAAGCAAGGGTAAAGACGAAAGTGGTAAAAAATATTTTCAGGCTGGCCTCACTGTACTAGACACACTGTTCCGCGAGCCATATTTGAGTACCGATGCTGATCATCAGGGACTGATTCTGCATTCTATCTATCATCAACCCAATGGCTGGGATTATGTGCCCGAAGGTAGTAAAATTGCCAATGGTGAGTCTAGCATGTGGGGCGATTACCATGCTCGCGAAGTTGCACTACTTACCCAGCGTTTGGCTAAGAGTGAACCGTACTACAAGTTTTTTATTTAGATTGAAAAATGGCAAATTAGAAAATTACAAATTACAAAGTCTTCAATTGCAAGGCGACCGTTGGTGATTTTCAATTTCTCAATTTGTGATTCTTCATGAGGTATTTAGATGCTACCCCGGAAGCAGGGAAGATGTTTTATCAGGATTTTCATGATAAAGGAAAAATAGTGATGATGAATTTGTTGCGGTTCAAACCTAAGGCGGACTATACAAATTTGGAATCACTGAAACCCGACCAGGAAATCACGGGTGAAGAGGCGTATCAACTTTATATGGACTATACCTTGCCTGAGCTAGAAAAAGCAGGTGGTAAAATTATATTCTATGGGAAAAGTAACAGCTTTCTAATTGGACCCGAATCCGAAAATTGGGATGCAATACTGTTGGTGGGGCACCAATCTGTAGCGAAGTTTATAGAATTTTCGCAGAATAAAGATTATCTGAAAACTGCCGGACATAGATCAGCAGCACTGGAAGATTCCAGATTACTTCCGATAACTGAGGACAAAAAATACACGTAAGTGCCTATTTTGAAGCATGATAGATCAGAAGCAATGAAAATCTTTTCTAAAATAATCATCTATCTCTTACCACTCACTATTCTGCCTTCTGTAGAGGGTTGTGCCCAATCATCAGTGCCTCTGATTGAAGCCGACTCATTGGCACAACTCCTTCAGCAAGACGATAGCATTGTACTACTTGATACCCGTTCGCCAGAAGAATACCAATCTGGACATTTGGAAAATGCTCGCTTTGTCAATTACACTACTTTTCAGCTAATCGATATTCAGGATCTTGCGAAAGAAACCCCGATTGTGGTGTATTGTCTGTCGGGAGGGCGAAGCGGGCGAGTGGCGCAGCAGTTACTACAAGCGGGTTATCAAGATGTGAAGAATTTAAAAGGAGGAATACGTAGCTGGAAAGCCGCTGGACTTAACGTAAAAAAAGAATGAAAGAGTTTTTACGGATAATGATTGGGCTAACTCTTCTGGGAAGTGTTTCGCTTTCAGCCTGTGGACAGAAAAAATACGATGAAAAGTTAGCGTCGCTTTATGAAAACACTGTTCCACTGATGCAGCCAACTACATTAGATAGCCTTCGGCAACAACCCGTGAATGTAGTGCTTCTGGATACTCGCGCCCCGGAAGAATACAACGTAAGTCATCTGCCCGAGGCGCAGCTTGTTGACTATGATTTGTTCGATATTGATCAACTAGACAATCTTTCTAAGGAAGATACGGTTATTGTGTATTGCTCAGTAGGCTACCGTAGTGAGCGCGTGGGCGAAGCTATGAAGAAAGCGGGTTTTCAGCATGTTTACAATTTGTACGGCGGCATTTTTCAGTGGAAAAACGAAGGCAAGGAAGTCATCAACTCCCAAAATCAACCCACCGACAGCGTACATACCTACAATCGAAGCTGGTCTAAATGGCTGAAGAACGGCGTGAAAGTGTATTAACATGATGAATAATGACTAATAAATGATGATTAATACTTTTATTTATTCATCACTAGTCATCAATCATTATTCATTCATTATTGACTAATGGCAAAAGGCAAAGAACTACTCATCATATTTGCGAAAGTACCTGAACTGGGCAAAGCCAAAACGCGGCTAGCGGTTGACTTGGGCGATGAGCAAACACTGGAAGTCTATCGAGAATTACTAGAGCACACTCGGAGAATTACGTTACCACTATCGCAAGATAAAATCGTGTACTACACTCCCTATATTGATACCAATGATCAATGGTGCAACCAATATTACCAGAAGGCATTGCAGCCAGAAGGTGATTTAGGAGAACGGATGCGTTTCGCTTTCTCCCAGGGTTTTGCCCAAGGCTACTCCCGCATCTGCATTATCGGCACTGACTGTTTTGACCTAAGAACTGAGCATCTGGAGCAAGCGTTTGATGCACTACAAAAACATAATGTGGTGTTAGGACCTTCGCAGGATGGCGGGTATTATCTACTGGGAATGAACCAACTGTACTCCTCCTTGTTTTCTAATAAAGTGTGGGGTACTGAGTCAGTAGCTGATGATACACGTCGAGACATAAAGCAGCAGCAATTATCTTTAAGAGAATTGCCTACGCTCAATGATATTGACAATATCAATGATCTGAAACAGTCACCTTTAGGCAGTAAGTACGTAAATAAGATTGTAGAATAGGTTTTTACTCTAATTCCGCTAAAAGCGAGATAACTACTTCTCAATTATGAAAAATGTTATTGACACTAATATTCTGATGTCGTTTTTGTTTATTGGACTGGTGAGCGTACTTTACTCCTGTACTGGAGGTAACGCTCAAGACCGAATTCCTTCAGCGGAGCACTTTAACCAAGAATGGGCCAAGGAGTCTACTTGGGATCAGGGTAAAGCCGAAGTGGCTAAGTATCAGGCTACCCGTACCATCTATGGCAAGCCTCGGAATTTTGAGTACGTTTTCGTCCTGGTAAAAGAAACGTTTAACGAAAAGTACAAGGTGAAAACCGATGACTATTCTCGCAACGATTTGTTTGAAGTAATGAAGGTCAATAAGTTCGCTCGCATTCCGACAGATAATTATCCCTACCACTTTATGACTAGTATTTTTTACAAGCGCGACCAGCCTGCTACGACTTATAAGCTGACGAACTCTTCCCAAGAGTGGTGCGGTAACACTGCTAAATACTTTATTGCTGACGGTAAGCAGTATAAATTCGGTTACAATAGCTATTGGGATGGTCAAGGAGTTGGTGAGACGACAATTAAAGGTGGGTTTATGTTTGAGGATCAGCTATCTCACTCGCTACGAGCCTTAAATTTTACGGATGGACTTTCATTCCAGCAAGCCGTGGCGGAGTCGCAGATTAGTAGCAAAGCCAAAGAGCCTATGATCTACAACGCTACATTTTCCGTGACAAAAGACGGAGGTTTACAATTGTCTACCGAGTACGACATGAGCCAAGCCAATGACGTATGGAAAGTGACGGTACAATTAGGTAGTGATAAGACCAACGAATACTGGTTCGCCAGTGAGTATCCTAACATCCTGCTCAAGCAGCAAACCTGGGATAACCGTAACTACGAACTCAAAGAGCGGTATATGGATGATTACTGGGTGATTAAGGGAAACTCTTAGCCGATAAGTTACTCATCATTAACCAAGATTATACGGAGGTGAATAGCATCAAGCTATATATTGCCAGTACTATCGACGGGTTTATCGCTCGGGAAGATGGCTCATTAGATTGGTTGGAGGAACTGCCCAACCCTAATCAGATTGATTACGGCTACTCGGATTTCTACGCCACCATTGATAAGGTAGTAATTGGGCGGAAGACTTACGAGGAAGTACTGGGGTTCGGCGTTGACTGGCCGTACGAAGATTGTACAACCTACATGGTAACGTCAAAAGAGGATTACCAGCCTAAAACCAACAATACCGAAGTGATCCACAAAGTTGACCAAGACACGATTAACCGCATCAAATCAGCAGGTGAAAAGGATGTTTGGGTAATTGGTGGCGGGCTGATCATTACGGAGTTTCTCAATCTGGGTGCTATTGATAAAATGATTCTCTGTGTGATTCCTACTATACTGGGTAGCGGAATACCACTCTTCCCCAATCACCCCAAAGAGACTAAGTTCAATTTAGTGAAAGCCGAACCCTTTGAAACCGGAGCTGTAATTCTGACTTACAAGAAGAAATAGCTGCTCTTTCTTGTCAACAAAGCAAATTGGGCGAGTATACACTCCTGGTGTTTTTGCTTTCACTGCTCGGCATTTTTATAGCGATCTTTAATAAACTCACACCACCATCTGATACCAGGATCACAAGCTGAACCATCGCCGCCTAGATCAAAACGCGGGGGCACATTCTGAAGCCAGGTAGAGGCTAGTAAGTAGCCATGTCCTTCATCTAATAATTCCTGCGTTCGCGTTAGTTGCTGGTTTTTCTTCCCTTTAGTATAGATACCTACGTTGATGTAGTGATCCAATCCTGCTTCCTTACTGTAATCGCCCCAGTATTGGCTAGGAGTTCCTTCGGTTTCTATATAAGGTAGCTGCTCGGTTTGGTTAGCAAAATGAATATTTAGGTCGGCACAAGGAGGTGGGTAGCCTCTACTATTGTAAGCAATTGGTAAGTCCGCATTAACTTTCTTTCCCTCGCAGATCATCTCACCAATATCAAATGAAGCTGCCCGCTCTGCCATTCCTTCATTATCAGGATCAATGAAAATGTTACGATATTCTTTGTCAGTGAGCCATTGTACCGTATTTCGCATGGCAGTATTTACTTCTTCTTGCCCCCAGGTGGCGTAATGTTCGTTAGAACGACCGTGCTGACTACTTCCCCAGTAAAGTATCCCTACCAGTACCACCATTTTCCGCTGGTCACAGGCTTCAATAATCTGCTCTAACCTTTGTTGGTAGACTGGATCTAGAGTGCCATCCTGATTGTAGCCATAAATATTACTATAGCGAGAGCCTAACAAGTAAACACTGATCGTATTCAGCCCGTACGATCGATATTCGTCCAGGTAGTTGATAAGACTATCTACCGCCTGATCATTTATAAGTGCATTGGAACAGCGTAATCCTATAGCCTGAAACACAGTATCGTCCAGATACGTCTTATTTCCCTTCACGGAAAATATATGCTGAGCTACCAACGTATGCACGAAAAGCGAGAAAACAATAGCTAGGAATACTTTCATTGCAGTATAAGTTACTTACCGAAAAGTAGATATCACTAGTGTGGAATCAAAACTAGATCAATACTATTCAGGTATCGGCAAGTATATACTAATAATTTTTATTCATCCACCTGAGTAAACTCTATCACCGCCTCCCGGATGCGGGTAAAAGTTTCCCGCAGAATTTCTTCGTCGTTTTCCAGTAGTGTGACCCGGAAGCCCTGAAGGTCGGAGCAGAAAGAAGAAATGGGTACTACGCAAACACCTTTGGCGGCGAGTAGATAGTAGACGAAACGTTTGTCTAACGCCATATCCGGCTCCTGCTCCAGCCACTGGTCCAATAGCCGGGTCGCCTGTTCATCTTCAATCGCCAATTGCTGATCAGGTTGTAGCACCCCATCCTGAAAAATTATGGTATTGTAAAACGCCCCGTAGGTAGGGTTAAAAGTGATAGAAGGAATATCCGCCAGTAACTCGCTGATAATCTGGCTCCGCCGTCCAATCGCCTCGTTAAATCCTTGCCGGTATTCAGGGTAGCGGGCGTTACTCATAATCTTCGGAATAGCCAACTGAGGCAATTTGGTAGAGCAAACCTCAATCATTTTGGCGTTTTCCAGCGTGGAGCAGTATCGGTCAAAATCCTTTGACTGATGCCGGTTGTAGAATTCCATCCAGCCGCAGCGAGCACCCGGCCAGGGCAGTTCCTTAGAAATTCCTTTCATAGAAATACCCGGCACTTCCTCAATTACTTCCGCCAAAGAGAAGGCCTTCGCGCCGTTATAAGTGATATTTAGATAAATCTCATCAGCTACCAGAAATAGATCGTAGGCGCGGGCTATTTCTACAATCGCCTCAAGAATGTCTCTAGGATATACTACCCCGGTTGGATTATCCGGATTAATTAATAAAATGCCTACAATATTAGGGTTATACTTGACCTTCATATGCAAGTCGCCCAGTTCAGGATACCAGTTATTGTTAGGGTCAAGATTGTAGGTAATTGGGTGATGATTGGCGTGCGACGCTTCCGCTGAAGAATGGGTAGAGTAGGAGGGCGACGGGCCGATGACGCGGGAAGTGGGTACTAAGTACTGGTACAACTTAGAAATAGCATCACCTAGGCCATTAAAAAATAGCACGTCGTCGGCCGTGATCTGTGCTCCGTTTCGTTGGTTATTCAGTTCAGCTAGAAATTGCCGAGTTTCTAATACTCCCTTAGAATCGCAGTAGCCAAAAGTGCTGTTTTCTTGCACCAGCGATACTACAATTTCTTTAATCCAGTCAGGCATTTGATAATGCTTTTGCACTGGGTCGCCGATATTTTCCCAAAATATAGTATGCCCTAGCGCTCGTATCTGGTGAGCTTTTCGTACAATTCCTCTTATTTCGTAGCTCAGTTCGCTGGCTCCTTCGCTTAGTAACCGTTGTCGCATGCTTACTCGTTTTATAGTCGGGCGAAATTACGTAATTTTAGCCTCGCAATAATATCAAATAAGTGCAGATTGCGATTTCAAATTAAAATCACATGGTAAAATAATTATGAACATAGAGTTACTGAAGAAAATTTGCGAAGTAGCCGGTGCTCCTGGCTTTGAAGAGCGAGTACGCCAACTGGTCATTAAAGAAATAGAACCGCTGGTAGATCACTGGGAGGTTGACAATATGGGTAGCGTGGTTACAGTGAAGAAAAGTAAAGATAACCCGGATGGTAAGAAAGTAATGGTAGCCGCTCATATGGATGAGATTGGCTTTATTGTTACTCACGTAGATGATAACGGCTTCATTCGTTTTCATACGCTAGGTGGTTTTGATCCTAAAACTTTGACTGCTCAGCGAGTAATCGTCCACGGAAAAAAAGACTTGGTAGGAGTAATGGGTAGCAAACCCATTCACGTGATGACTCCTGAAGAGCGCAATAAGAACCCTAAGACTACCGACTACTTTATTGATCTCGGTATGAAAGCTGATGAGGTAAAAGAACTGGTCAGCGTCGGTAATCCCATTACCCGCGAACGAGAATTAATTGAAATGGGCGATTGCGTAAACTGTAAATCGATTGATAACCGGGTATCGGTATTCATTCTGATTGAGGCTTTGCGACAGCTCAGTGATGTGCCCTACGATGTGTACGGAGTATTTACTGTGCAAGAAGAGGTTGGTTTGCGGGGTGCGAATGTAGCTGCTCATGCTATTAACCCGGATTTTGGTATTGGACTAGATACTACAATAGCTTTTGATCTACCTGGAGCGCAAGCGCACCAGAAAATCACTTCGCTAGGCGAAGGTGCCGCCATTAAAGTGATGGACGGTTCTACCATTTGTGATTACCGCATGGTAGAATTTATGAAGCAAACTGCCGAAAAGAATAATATTAAGTGGCAACCCGAAGTGCTCACGGCTGGCGGAACCGATACCGCTGGAGTACAGCGTATGGGCAAGCAAGGTGCCATTGCCGGAGCGATTTCCATTCCCACCCGTCATTTACATCAAGTTATTGAAATGGCTAACAAAGAAGATATTGATGGCTGTATCCAACTGCTAAAAGTCTCCCTAGAAACACTTGATCAGTACGACTGGGCGCATCGGTAGAGGAGGAGTGTGATAACAAAGGACATTTCAGTTTTCCCATATGCCAATAATCTAGGAGAGTATTTAACTATTGCTCTCTTTTTATGCTAGAGTGCATAATTCTACTCCCATCTAATCTAAGTCTGCTGTAATTAGATGAGCTTTATCAGATATGTATTGTTTGTAAAAAAATATAACTATTTTAATAAATAATTAAATTTATATTTGTTGATAATATTGACAAATCTAAAGAATTATTTACAATGAAGAATTTACAGAAATTGTTTTCAACTGCCCTTGTCACTTGTTTGGCAGTTGCTCTTTTTTCTTGTAGCAACGATGACGAACAAATTTCTACTGAAGTAGGTATCATTGGTCAGTGGACAGTAGAGTCTGCGGATATGACGATTGATGGAAAGTCACTGGAAACGTTCATTGAAGAATCTATCAATGATCTAAAAACTCAATTAGGTGATAATTACGATGATCAGATGGCAGCCCTATTAGAAGAAAGCTTTGAAGATTTTGACCTTAGCGAGGAGTTTGAGAATACTACGATAGAATTCAAAGAGGACAAGACTGCTATCGTTACTGACGAAGATGGTACCCAAAACGGTACTTGGAGCGCGAATGATAAAGAGCTAACTATCACTTTTGACAACGATTCTCAGAAGTATACCGTACGCTCGTTAACCGGTAACAACGCCTCATTGTCTACAAGTTTAGAATTTGAGGATATGGAGTTAGAGGGAGTAGACGCCTCTACTTTGGTAGAGATCGTAATGAACTTGAAAAAGTAATCGTATCCTACTTAGCACTAAGCCTTATTTTCTTCGGGGGGTAAGGCTTTTTTTATAACCGATACCCCACGCCAACCCGTAGAGCAGCATTGCCTCGTTCAAAATAATAGTCACCAATTACTTCAATGCGCCAATCATTATTGATAGCTCGGCCATAGCCTAGCCCAGCGGCATAATCTACTTCGCCACTAATCAGAGGGCGCAAGCGGATAAATACCGGATCAACTGGGTAAAGGCGCATACCAGGAATAAAACTTAGGCGATTGGGTGCTGTCCAGTATTCTACGCCAGCCGTGAGGGCAAGCTGCCGAATTAAGAAATAGTTCGCTTCAGCACTGAATTGAGCTTTATTCACAAACTTAAACGGGTCGCGATTATCAGTTTTGTAGGCATCAATACCAAAATTGAATAGAAACTGAGCTTGGGATACTGAACTGTAAAAAAGAAATAAGAAGAGTGTCAGGTAAAAAATGTGTTTCATACGATAGTCAGGCTAGGCAATTTAGTAAGGGGCGAAATTAGGCATTATTCCTGATTTTCGTACAGCTTCTTTAGATCATTCAATTCGTCGCGCAGGCGAGCCGCTTCCATAAAATTCAGTTCTTTAGCCGCTTTTTCCATGCTTTTCCGGGTTTGGTTCATTAGTTTCTCTAAGTCGGGCTTGCTCATGTAGGCAACTACCGGGTCAGCCGCAATACTGGTCTCACTGGGTTCGGTATAGGCTTTAGCCGGAGCCTTTCGTGAATCGGCTACTTTGGTTTGCCCGATAATAGATTCTTTGGATTTGAACACAGTTTTGGGCGTGATGCCGTGCCGTTGGTTATACTCCATCTGCTTGTTTCGGCGGCGGTTAGTTTCATCGATCGAGACCTGCATCGATCCAGTAATTTTATCGGCGTACATAATACACATACCGTTTTCGTTTCGGGCGGCACGACCAATGGTTTGTACCAGTGAGCGTTCGTTGCGCAGAAAACCTTCTTTATCGGCATCCAGAATAGCCACCAGCGACACCTCCGGTAAATCTAACCCTTCTCGCAGTAGATTGACTCCTACCAACACATCGAACTCGCCCAGGCGTAAACCACGCAGAATCTCAACCCGGTCAAGTGGCTTTACATCCGAGTGAATATACTGACTTTGCACTCCGGCTCGCTCCAGAAATTTCTGTAATTCTTCAGCCATTCGTTTGGTCAACGTCGTAACCAGTACCCGCTCGTTTTTCTTCACCCGGTCATCAATCTCTCCTAAGAGATCATCAATCTGATTCACGCTCGGTCGTACTTCAATCACCGGATCGAGTAGTCCCGTGGGGCGAATTACTTGTTCTACTACCACACCCTCCGATTCGCGTAGTTCATAGTCACTGGGAGTAGCACTCACATAAACGATTTGATTGATCATGGATTCAAACTCATTAAATGTGAGCGGGCGGTTATCTAAAGCCGAAGGCAAGCGGAAACCATAATCTACCAGATTCACTTTACGGGAACGGTCACCACCCCACATGGCCCGAACCTGAGGTACGGTTACGTGGCTTTCATCAATGACCATCAAGTAATCTTCCGGAAAATAGTCTAGTAAGCAGAACGGGCGTTGTCCTGGCTCTCGGCGGTCGAAATAGCGAGAGTAATTTTCGATACCGGAGCAGTAACCCAGCTCCCGAATCATCTCTAGGTCAAACTCAGTACGCTCTTGAATACGTTTAGCTTCTAGATAACGTTGTTCTTTCTCAAAACTACCAATCTGAGCTACCAGGTCATCTTGTATTTCGTGGATCGCTTGCTGCTGAGTGTCTTTACCCGTTACAAACAGGTTAGCCGGATAAATTGTAATGAGTCGTTCATCGGCTTGCTTCTTTCCTGTGTGCGGATCAATTCGGTGGATAGCCTCAATTTCATCGCCCCAGAAGTAGATACGGTAGGCAAAATCAGCGTAAGCGATAAAAATATCAACGGTATCTCCCTTCACCCGGAAGTTGCCTCGCCGGAATTCACCTTCAGTACGACTGTACAAAATATCTACTAATGAATATAGTAATCTCTGTCGGGAAAGCACATCACCCTCTTGCAGTTTAATTACGTTTTTGCCAAACTCATCGGGGTTACCCAAACCGTAGATACAGGAAACTGAAGCAACAATCAGTACATCGCGCCGCCCCGAAAGCAGAGCCGAGGTGGCACTCAGCCGCAGCTTTTCAATTTCATCGTTAATTTGTAAGTCTTTTTCTATGTATAAATTATTAGTGGGGATGTACGCTTCGGGTTGGTAGTAGTCGTAGTAGGAAATGAAGTATTCCACCGCATTTTCCGGAAAAAACTGCTTGAATTCACCGTAGAGTTGAGCGGCTAAGGTCTTGTTATGGCTGATGACTAGGGTAGGCCGGTTGAGTTCTGCTACTAGGTTGGCTACGGTAAATGTCTTTCCCGAACCTGTTACGCCCAATAGGGTTTGGGCTCGATCGCCAGCTTCTATTCCCTTTACTAATTGCTCAATAGCATCGGGTTGGTCGCCGGTTGGTTGATAGTCTGAGGTGAGGATGAAATCCATAAATCTTCAATGTACAGTGTGGAGCTTATCCTAGACTTGTTCTAGGGTGTACAATGAACAATTACCACTGAATGTTAAGTTTCTTTATTACTTATTTTAAGAATATAAAGTAGCTTTTGATTTACCTCAGTGCTTTTATTCATCTCTGTTCCAAAACTCCCAGCTCTTTTCGGCTTGTAAGTGCAGCATTTCTAGTCCATTTTTTACCTGAGTACCTTGCTCTCTCGCCAGCTTCATAAAGGCTGTTTCTTCAGGGTTATACACCAGATCGTAGCAGAAGTGTTTTGAGGTTAATTGCTGATAGTCTAGGTCGGGATAAGTTTCAGTATTTGGACTCATGCCGAGTGGGGTAGTGTTGATAATGAGTAGGAAATCTTGTAGATTTTTCTGTTTTAAGTCAGCGTAAGAAATAGCTCTTTCGCTAGTTCGACGGGAAACGTAACTGTAATCAATGCTCAAATCTTGTAGCACACAAACTACTGCTTTAGAAGCCCCGCCCGTGCCTAGTACCAATGCCTGTGAGGCCGACGCTCCATCCAACCACGGTAGTAACGAGTCTCGAAAGCCATAGTAGTCTGAATTAAAACCTACCTTTTTGTTATTTTCCACTCTAACCGTGTTCACGGCGCCGATGCGTTCGGCTACTGGATCGAGCGTGTCTACGTACTGCATTACCTGCTGTTTGTAGGGAATAGTAACGTTCAGTCCGCGGAGATTCGGTTGCTTAAGCACCTCAGATAGTTCGTGAATGGTCTTTATTTCAAACAGCTCATAGGCTGAGTTAATAATACTCTCTCGCTGAAATTTTTCGGAAAAGTAACGCTTGGAGAATGAGTGGCTTAATGGGTAGCCGATCAGGCCAAAAAGATGTTTAATCACGACTATAGTGTGGTTTTAAGGAAGTAAACATACCAATTTATACTTTAAAAACGGTGGTTACTGAAACGAATAAAGTATGAAACTGATGTTTACCTGCTGATGCTAATGGGTATTAAAGAAAAAAAATACTCATGAAACTTATCCAATCCTTTTTCATTTTACTTTTAGCAGTTTCACTTTCTGCCTGTCCGTCCGATGATGATCCGGAGCCATCCAGAGCGGAAGTTGAAGGAACCTATCGCCTTACCTTCTATGAATTTGCGGCTACAAATCTTCACGAATTTGATGGTGAGTGGATCGACAGTGAGCTGGAAGAGCCATATAAGGCAGTTGACATTGATATGACTGTTACCTTTCATTCAGATGGAACCTTTCAACCCGAAGGTGGATATACCTTACAATCTGCAACCGGAGTAAGTACTATTAGGCGACATCTTTGGGGAGAGTATAAATGGAAAATAGAGGGCGATAAGCTCTATTTTAGCGATGATAGTTTTCTTGACTATCAAATTTCGTTCAGTCCCTGGACAGGTGTAATTAGAAGTAATGGCGAGGAGTTTCCTGTCGATGGTCTTAATATTTTAGGTATTACTGATACTAAGATCACCCTCGAGATACTCGTAAATAATACTTTTACCTGGGCAGAAATTCCCCGGCAATTTAAGAGAGTTGGTACTATTGTTCTCGAAAAGTAAGCTTCCAAATCAAAGTTGTGATGAAAAGGTAGAGTAAAAGTCGGGTTGCTAAACGAGTAGTCTTTTAATAAGTCGCAGAATTTGTGTTATTTGAATAAACAGTCAGGTAAAATACATCTACCTATGCGTTTTACAGCTTCTTTAACTTTACTGCTTATCTTCATAAGTCTACTGGGCTATTCTCAGGATAAATCTTATTACGATTTGGTGGTTGACCACTTTACTAAGCGGTTAACTAGCGGAAAAGATGTCTACGGCCCCACCGAGACACCATTTTGGATGGCTAGTCTAAATACTGCTACCGGAGAGTATCCCGAGGACGATACCCGTCCGGAGGATCGTCCCCAGCGATTGTACCAAGACCGCCCCGTGGAAGCTCCTAAAGGTTCTAGCATGTATTGGGATATGCCTCAGGTGGTTATGGCGTATTATCTCGCCGACAAAGCAGGAAACACTATGTTTTCTGAATCGGCTGATGCCTATATTCTAGCGTTTTTTAATAATTGCGTAGCGAAGAATGGGCGTTTTCTCTGGGGAAATCACTTTTACTACGATGCTTTTCGGGATTCTACCGTCCGGTTTGGTTCTAACGGCATTGCGAAGGGAGTAGATTTTGAAGCAGAAACCGGAACTTTGCACGAGATGCGTCCCATTGTTCCTTCTTGGCAAGCCCTATGGGATATTGATCCAGAGATTACCGAAGCCGCTATTCGATCGGCCATTGATGGACACCTTACCAATCCGGCAACGGGAGAATTTAATCGTCATGCTACGGGCAATCGGGGGCACGCTTTTTTGGAGGCTGGGGGAGTTTTGGTGTACAGTGCTGCTTGGCTATATGAAAAGACTCAGGATGCTTCCTTGCTTAATAAAGCCCAACGAATGGCTAACTACAGTTTCTTTAATCGGGGAGCAGAAACCGGATTGCTGGAAAATAGCCCTAACCAAAATCGGTGGGATAAAATATACTCTACTACTGAAGTCGGTCTTTGGGCTCGAGGTTTGATCGAGGCTGCTAACTACGTAGATGAGACTACCCGGCAAGAGTGGATTAGAATGGCGGATGAAGCAGTAAGTGCCTGGCTAAAGTACGGGTTTGATGATGAAAAGTGTGACTACTACGGCATTTTGCGCGTATCCAACGGTGAACCAGTTTTTGAGGAAGATTTTTTATCTGATTTTGAAAGCAAAACCGTGTATAGTCCAGATAACTATACCTCTTTTTGGGAGCCTCTGTTTCCGCGTCACGATTATCCTATGTCTTTTGCTGAAAGCTGCTTGAAATTGTACGAACTTACGGGTAAAGAACATTATAAATCAGCTTGCTACCGCTGGATGACTGCCGTAAAAAATGATTTACCCGCTTGGGATGGTAAAGGCGGTTATGCTGACCTCTACGGACGGGTGATCCACTTTTTATTGGGAGGTTATGAAACTTTCTCAGACGAACGCTTCCGTATTTTAGCCCAAGAGGTGGCGGATGAAGCAGTAAGCCAACTGTATGCTCAGGGAATGTTTAGATCTCACACTGGAGAAGATCGCTACGATGTAGCCGATATGTTTGGATTTTTAGCTGCCTCATTAATCTGGTTAGAAACCGGGGAAGAACCTGATTTGATGGGAATATTTTATTAGTGATGAATAATAGGGTAACTTTCTGTTTGTAGAGGTAGTTTACTCCCATACTAATAATAATAACCATTGCGATGGCAAATTACATTCTGGAAAACGATTATCTGGTTGCTACTTTCAAAGCGGGAGGAGCAGAGCTGACTAGTGTTCGGAGAAAAGTTGATAATCAAGAATGCATTTGGCAAGCCGACCCAGCGGTATGGGCTCGTCACGCTCCAATATTATTTCCCATCGTAGGGCGCCTGAAAGGTGATCAGTATCAAGTAAACGAAGCAGTATATTCAATGGGGCAACATGGTTTTGCCCGCGATCAGAGTTTTTCGCTAGTTGATCAGTCCAGTACCGAAATTACGTTTGGTTTGACAGCATCGCCAGAAACGCAAAAGGTATATCCATTTAATTTTGTACTGGACATTCGCTACACTCTGCGGGAAGACGAACTAAATGTGGCTTATCAGGTCATCAATCGAGATCAAGCTGTGATGCCTTTTTCTATTGGAGCACACCCTGCTTTTTACTGCCCGGCTCAGCAAGAGCAACAGTGGGAAGAGTATCATTTGCAGTTTGAGAAACCCGAGACCCTAGATCGACATTTACTGGAAAATGGACTTCGTAGCGGGGGAACCGAACGTCTACTAACTGATAAGAATGTTTTACCACTACACCAAAAATTATTTGAGTTAGACGCTATCGTTTTCAAGGATGTAAAGTCTAATTGGGTGCGTATTGTCCGGCAATCTGATGGGAAACCCATGGTTACAGTGACCTTTACTGGTTTTCCTTATTTGGGGATTTGGCAGAAGGTAGGCGCTGACTTTTACTGCATTGAACCTTGGTATGGTATTGCTGATGCAACCAATAGCTCCGGGGACTTTATGGAAAAAGAAGGTGTTCAGCAACTGTCACCTGAAGAACAATTTGCTACTGAATATCAAATAAAATTCCACTAAGAGGGTTTACCTTTCAGTAGAATAGCGAAAAAAGGTAAAGTTTTTGTACCTTTAAGGGTTAAGTGCTTAAGGATTATCGTAGATATGAAACTAGAAGGTGGTACGTATTGGGTAAGAGGTTGGGTTATTTTGATGGTGGTGGCAATTTGTTGGAGCTGCCAGAAGGAAGGAGTACAACCCGAAGCAAACGGCCCGTCCGTTCGGGATCTTTCCCGCGAAGAGCAGGAGTTGGTACGCTCAGTAAATGATTTTGCTTTTGACTTAGTTCGTCAGGTTACTCGACAATCACCCTCTCAAAACACGTTTTTATCACCCTTGAGTGTAAATCTGGCGATGAGCCTGATGCTCAATGGCTCAGTTGGCTCTACTCAATCACAACTTTATCAGTCTCTTGATTTTGATGTGCTTTCGCCACTGGAGGTCAACAAAGCTTACAGTGAGCTAATCCCGCTACTGCAGGAGCTTGATCCTCAAGTTAACTTCTCTCTGGCAAATGCGGTATGGTACGATCAGAAGATGACGATAAGTACGTTTTATCAGGATATTCTCTTAGCGTATTACAATGCCCACGCTATTGACCTGAACTTTCGTAGTAAACGGTCGGCTACCGTTATCCAGAAATGGATAGAAACGCAAATGCCGTACAAATTAGCCGAGCCAATTACTGCTCCGTCTCCTCGTACTACTTTGTATATGACCAATGCGGTTCAGTTCAATGGGAAATGGGCGGTTCCTTTCCGAGAGGAGTATACTCGTCCGGCTGAATTCTTTTTACCCAATGGCAATAGCATCACTACTGATATGATGTATACTGATCAAGCAGCCTACCGCTACTACCAAACTGATCAGGCTTCTTACATCGATGTACCTTATGGTAATGGGCAGTACAGCATGACGTTGGTAATGCCTAAAACAGAGGACAGTTTACATCATTTGGCCAGTAATCTAAATGCAGAAAAACTGGATCTTGTTTTAGATGCTGCTGACACGTTAGAGCAAGGATTGTATCTACCCAAGTTTGCTATCAACTATCAGTCGTCCCTCAAAAATACACTCTCTCAGTTAGGTATGGGAGTTGCCTTTCAAGATAGCGCGAATTTCTCATTATTCTTCTCAGAAGCTAAACCTCGGCCGCATTTGGATAACCTGCTGCACCAGGCTTCTATTGAGATTAGCGAAACTGGAGTGAAAGCAGCTTCACTAACTTCTTCTTTCCCAGTAAAAAGTACTTCTCCCTCAGTGCGGGTAAACCGATCTTTTCTGTTTTTCATTCGGGAACAGCATTCGGGAGTAATTTTATTTGCAGGAGTGCTTACCAATCCTGTCATTTGATTATTACTTTAGCGGCCTAATTTCCTACTCACCTTTCTCTATTCATGCGACAAAGAGTTTTGCGTATTCATCCCGATGATAATGTCATTGTAGCTCTAGACCAATTGACTGCGGGTGAACAAGTACAGTTACAATCAGAAACTTACGAAATTCGTCAGGATGTGCCTGCCAAGCATAAATTTGCTCAAGTCGATTTTAAGCCGGGTGATAGTATTATCATGTACGGGGTGCAGGTTGGAAAAGCAGTTCATTCAATACAAAAGGGTGAAGCCATTACAACACAGAATATTCATCACGCCGCTGAAAGTTATAATCTGCGGGAGAAACAGTACAGGTGGACACCCCCCACAGTAGATCAGTGGCAAAGCATGACGTTTAATGGTTATCATCGGGCGGATGGTAAAGTGGGGGTGGCTAATTATTGGTTAGTAATTCCTCTGGTGTTTTGTGAGAACCGTAACCTTCAGGTGATGCGTGAAGCTCTGGTAAAAGAATTAGGCTACAACCGCTCTCGCAGTCACCGATTCGATGTACGGACGTTGGTTGAACAATATCAATCGGGAGCTAGTGCAGATAGTCTACTTGCAACACCCATTGCCCTCAGCAGTGAAACAGCAAGTAAACGGCGTACTTTCCCTAATGTAGACGGAGTACAGTTTTTGACTCATGAGGGTGGCTGTGGAGGAACTCGGCAGGATGCCCAAACTTTGTGTGCGCTGTTTGCCGGTTACATTACCCACGCTAATGTAGCGGGGGCTACGGTTTTGAGTCTGGGATGTCAGAATGCGGAGGGTAAAATACTACTGGAAGAAATCAACAAACGGGATGCTAACTTTAGTAAGCCGCTGTATATTTTAGAGCAGCAGCAAAGTAGTTCAGAAGAAGACTTCCTAGAAGAAGCGATTAAAAAGACCTTCGTAGGACTAACACAAGCCAATCAGATTGAGAGAGAGCCAGCTCCACTTAGTAAACTGGTGGTTGGGTTAGAATGCGGAGGCTCTGATGGCTTTTCGGGTATTTCAGCCAATCCATCCGTTGGTCATGCTGCTGACCTGTTAGTATCTTTGGGTGGCTCTGTTATCTTATCTGAATTCCCTGAGCTTTGTGGGGTAGAACAAGAGTTGACGGATCGTTGTACTAACCCAGCTACCGCTGAGCGATTTATTAGTATCATGCAGGCGTACAGCCGTCAAGCGGAAGAAGCCGGAAGTGGTTTTGATATGAATCCCTCGCCCGGAAATATTAAAGACGGACTAATTACCGACGCCATCAAGTCAGCCGGAGCGGCTAAAAAAGGGGGGACGTCTCCGGTAGTAGATGTGCTGGACTATCCTGAACCAGTTACCAAGCCTGGGCTTAATCTACTTTGTACTCCTGGTAATGATGTAGAGTCTACTACTGGGTTAGCTGGAGCGGGAGCGACTATTATTCTGTTTACTACAGGCTTGGGTACGCCTACCGGAAACGCCGTAGCACCTACCCTGAAAGTCGCTAGTAACACTAAGTTAGCCAAGCGGATGAGCGATATTATTGATATTGATACTGGTACTGTAATTTCGGGGGAAGATACCATTGAGGACAAAGGTGAAGAAATTCTAGATTTTATTATTCGTACTGCCGGAGGCGATTACACGCCTAAAGCAGTTCACTTGGGGCAAGATGACTTTATTCCCTGGAAGCGAGGAGTTTCGCTATAGTGGTAGCGACATTTGCTTCTGTTGGGGTACGGGTGCTACTGCTGGAAGGCAAACGATAAAAGTAGTTCCTTCACCTAAAGTAGAATCTACGTGAATTCGCCCCTTCATCTTGTTAACAGCTTCTTTCACTAAGTATAAGCCCAACCCCGAACCTTCTTGCTTAACACTCGCCCGATAAAACATATCAAATATGTTATCAAGGTGTTCCTTAGCGATACCTAATCCGTTATCGGATACCTGCAAAGTAGCTTCCTTCTCAGAAGCGAACACAGATACCCGGATTTCGCCCGGGCGACGGTGAGTGCTACTGTATTTATAAGCGTTACTGATGAGGTTATTTAAAATCACCTTGATGCTATGAGGGTCAGAGTAAAAGGGAGCTTTCTGGTGGATATCAACAATTTTCTCTATTTCAACTCCATTCGAACTGTATTCCAAATGCTCAAAAGCATCATTCACCAATACCTGAAAGTCAACCGTTTCCCGAAGCAATCCTCGGTGTTTGCGCTTGGAATAGTCCACGATCTCATGCACGAACTCATTAAGACGGTGAATACTTTTTTCCATCAATTGTAAATATACTTCCTTCTCTGCCTCATCATCTTCATCCTGAAAAATATCTATTAATCCTAGTAAGGAAGCTAGAGGTGCCTTCAGGTCGTGAGTAGCTCCCTGGAGAAAGTGCTGAAGATGGTCATTAGAAGCCCTTAGGGATTGTAGGGTCTTGGTAAGCGCATCTTCTAACCGTTTTTGGTCGGTTAGTGATACCAAGCAAACTACCTTGGTTTTTCTTTCGGTTAACTGAGTGTTGGCAAGCATCCAAAGAGGATACTCACTCTCGGGGTTCAATTGCCATTCGGCGTTCTCCCATTCAGGTCTTTCACTAAGCAGTTCGGCAATAGTAACTGTGCGCTGAATAAGTCCACTGTAAATGGCTACTGACTGAAGTAGCATTTGCTGAGGATAGACACCTAACTTCTGTTGTGCTAGGCTGTTACTTTGTAGGCACATGCCTTGAGTGTCACATTCAAACCAGAAAACACCTGGTAGAGAGGGAGCGGCGGTTGGTGGCTCAGTTTTAGGGGAAGGAGATGGCAAGGCAATTAAGGTAATGAGTTGTCCTGGTTCTCCAGAATCCAAGGTGATATCTTCGGTGGATATTTGAACATACTGCTGTTCGCCATCCTTTCTTTGAATAAACTGTAACCCTTTGCTGGTATCGCCATGAACGTAATTCTGGTAGTGTAATCGTGCTTTATCACGAAAGTGCTGGGGAATTAGTTGGTCTATGGAGCGACCTATTAGTTCAATGTGTTCATATCCGTAAATAGCACAAAATGTCGGGTTTGCTTCGGTCAGTCTACGCTGGGCATTTATAATTCCTAATCCGATGGTGGGGGATGTCCACAATGGCTGAGTAAGCGTAGCTGATTTAATGGTCATTGGTATTAATATCCGGTTGTTAATAAGCGAGTAATAAGGGTAGTTAAGCCCGAATATAAGCCAAGAAAAAACAAAAAGTGAGTGTTTTTGCTCAGTAAGTTGAAAAAAAATATTGCGTAGCGAGTAGCATTTTTTAGAAGACAAAGAGTATCAATGATTTATAAGAAATGTTCGATATTCTACTTCAAGGCAGATTTTTTTGGTCGCTTGTAAATAGGGACAGTGCTACATGGCTCGCCGTACATCATGCTGCTAACATACGGTTGAAGGAGGCGGGTAATCTCCACATAGGCAAAGTCTGGTACAGGAAGGTTGCCACAGCCTTTTATGACTACCTTCGCATCTTGAAATTCAGTTGGATCAATGTGCGATAAAACTTCTTGGAATAAAACTGCCTCTAGTGTCTCTAACGAGCCGAAAATTACTCGTTGGGTATAAGGTTCTAGTTTGGTTGCTAATAACATATACGCCCAAGTAGGGACTATGGCATCTACCGAACAGGTTAAGGCTACATATTTATCTTGATACTGCGACCAGTCATGCTCTTTGACAAATGTCCGGAAGTCTTTCTCCCGCAGGATCATTTCCTGGAATAAGTTATCCTTGATATTATACACCACTCGCTCACCTTGCGGGTAGTAATCTTCCAAGTCAAAAGTGACTAATGGACTATTTGCTACTCTATTGATAATTTCGTTCTCGTAAGCCATAGTTTACTTGATTATTGTTTAAGTATCTGGAGAAGACGGAGACTGTTTATAACTTTTAAACCTGCTAAACTTGATACCTCCTCACTAAAACATAAAACCCGGTCTTCTGTCTCTGTCCTTCGGTTTCCAATTTTAACGTAATAGCTTATTATTCGGTTGGGTAGCTCGGTACTCTTTCAAGTAGAAGGGCGTAAAATAGGCTAAGTCTTCAAATTCCTTCTGTTTAAACTTCTCTTGAGCTAACTCGCCTATCCAACGAGCCGATGGCGTTATATCGGGTACGAAATAGGCTTGAGAATGGTTTATCACAGTGTGGCATTTATCGCTGCCATTGCCAAAAAAAGTAATCGGGTGCTGCTCTAGTTCTGAAGCGAATGAATCTTGGTCAATCACCACTGGTTGAGTAGGATGAATAATTTCTCCCATTTCGTTTTGCAGTAGGCAGTATACCTCCATTCGGCGGGCATCTAGCATAGGACAAAGCCAGTTTTCAGCTAAATTGGAATCTTGCATTCCTCTCGCCATTGCTTTCAGCGTATTGATGGTAATCACCGGAATACCTAGTGCGTAGCTAATGCCCTTTACTGTGGACACGCCAATCCGCAACCCGGTGTAAGAGCCCGGACCAACCGATACTGCTACGGCATCTAGTTGATCACGCTCTATCTCGCAGTACGTTAGCAGATTATCAATCATTAGGTGCAGCAGTGACGAATGTGACTTATCCAGATGCACTTCCTGCAACCCTAGCAAAGTTTTATCTTGGTGCAGAGCCACCGAGCAGGTTTTAGTAGTCGTTTCTATACTTAGAATTAATGACACAACAGACAATTAGCATTTTGCAGTTAACAATGAACAAAGCTGGGAGGTGGGCGCAAAGGACTGGGAGTAATACGTAGCATTCTTAACCCCAATAGCCCCTAACCACATTCCTAAGCTATTTAACAATTGAGCCATTTAACAATCGGGTAATTTGATAATCAACAAAATCCTCAGCAACTTTGACTCATTACATCCACAAAAATATGAAAACCACCGAAGAGCTTTATGAAATATTCCTGCGTTGTGGAAAAGTATCTACCGATACCCGGCGGATTGAATCCAGCAGTATGTTTTTTGCCCTGAAGGGAGCTAATTTTAATGGGAATCAGTTCGCCACTGAAGCTCTGAAAAAAGGGGCGGCTTATGCTGTGATTGACGAAGCTAATTATCAGCAAGGTGAACGGTTTTTACTGGTAGAAGATGTACTTACTGTTTTACAAAAATTAGCCCACCACCATCGGATGCAGTTGGGTATTCCCGTAATTGGCATCAATGGAACCAATGGCAAAACAACCACGAAGGAGCTACTTCATGCAGTACTTAGCCAGAAATACAATACATTGGCCACCAAAGGAAATCTCAATAACCACATTGGCGTACCACTGACGTTGCTAGAGATTACAAAAGATACTGAGATTGCGATTATTGAACTGGGCGCTAACGCAATTGGCGAAATTGCTACCCTCTGCCGGATTGCCCACCCCACTTACGGACTGACCACTAACATTGGCAAAGCCCATATGGAAGGTTTCGGCGGACTGGAAGGGGCGATTCGGGGCGAGAGCGAGCAGTACGATTATATGCGAAAAACGAATGGCACTGTATTCATTAGTTCTCAGAACCCGATTTTGAATAATATGGCGAAACGGTTTGCCAATCCCTATCTTTATCCAGCACAAGGGGACTATTTTCATTGCGAATTTATTTCAGCCGATCCTTTCGTTCGCTATCGGTACGAGAACGGGCAAGAAGTAGAAACCCAACTAATAGGAGCTTATAATTTTGAGAATATTGCGGCAGCCCTATGCTTAGGGAAATTTTTCAACGTTCCAGTCGAGCAGGCTAACCAAGCCGTAGCTGGCTACCAGCCTTCTAACAAACGCTCGCAGATTGTGAAGAAGGGTAGCAATACCATTATTCTGGATGCCTACAATGCCAACCCCGACTCCATGCAAGCGGCAATTGAGAACCTGAAAGCTATGCAAGCTCTGCAAAAAGTAGCCATTTTAGGCGATATGTACGAGTTGGGCGAAGACAGTCCGCAGGAGCACCGAGCTATTGGCGAACAATTAGCCTCGGCTGGATTTACCCAAGTATTTCTCTGCGGTGAATTGATGAAAGATGCGGCCGAAGCATATCCTAATGCCCAGTACTTTCCGCAGAAAAACGAGTTAGAAACCTACTTAAAGGGAAACCCTATCCATGAAAGTACCATATTGCTAAAGGCCTCCCGAGGTATTGCGCTGGAGACATTGGTTGAGTTATTTTGATTTTGTAAGTTGACGCACCTATGAATACCACTCATATTCTTTCCTTTCTCAGCGACCTTCAGGCGAATAATGAAAAAGCCTGGATGGATCAGCACCGCGACCGTTACCAAACCGCTCGCCAGCACTTTATTGACTTGGTAGGGCACGTCTTGGGCGAACTCAGTATTGACGACGAAAGCCTGCGCGGATTGAACCCCAAAGACTGCATCTTCCGCATTAATCGTGATATTCGTTTTTCTAAGGACAAGTCGCCGTATAAGAATAACTTTGGAGCAGCGATGGCTGAGGGTGGCAAAAAAACTGACCAGGCACTCTATTATTTACACCTTCAGCCCAATGGCGAATCTTTTCTGGCGGGAGGAATCTACCAACCACCCCCTCCCACGTTGGCTAAGGTACGCCAAGAGATCGACTACAACGCTAGCGAGTTAAAAACTATTACCGACGCTCCTGCATTTAAGAAGTACTTTGGCGAAATCCAGGGGGATGCCCTTAAACGAGCTCCTAAAGGCTACGAACCCGATCACCCCAATATTGAGCTACTCAAACTTAAAAGCTATTTGGTGATGCATAAACTTACCGATAAGCAAGTAGCCGATAAGCAATTTCCCGCCACAGCAGTCAACGTTTTCCAAAGTATGCAGCCCTTCCTAAATTACCTAAATGTAGCGGTGAGTTAGTGTACTATGCCTATATACCCTCACAGGTTGTGTAATCTCGAGTACTCAGAATAGTTATGCTATTTGTACATCACAAGCAGTTAATAAGGGTTCAAGTAGTTTATGCAACCTTAACTTTCTTTTTTGCATCAAATAATTAAACACACTATCTGTATGTACAAACAATATGATTTATCGCTATTTCTACTGATTACCCTTCTTCCAATCTTGAGCTTCGCTCAAGGAGTGAGGGGCGATGGTAATGTAGTAACTGAGACTCGCCCTATTTCATTTTTTAATGCTATTGCAGTTACGGGTAGTGTAGACGTATACTTGAGCCAGGATGAAGAGGAGGCGGTAACGGTAGAAGCTGACCAGAATTTGCAGGAGATTATCCAAACTGAAGTGAAGGGAAATACTTTATACATTTCTGAAAAGAAAAATATTCGCAAGGCTGAATCGCGCAAGGTATATGTGAGTATCCTGGAACTTAGCAGTTTGATTGCCGAAGGTGCTACCGATATATACAGTCGCACCCCTATCCGAGGCGAAGCCCTGGAAGTAGGCATTAGCGGAGCTAGTGATGTCACGCTAGAAATATACGTAGACGAACTTATCTGTCGGATTAAAGGGGCAGCTGATGGATACTTGTCTGGTGAAGCTACTACCATGATTGCTCGTGTATCCGGATCATCTGATCTGGAAGCGGGTGATTTAGTAAGTCGGAGCTGTCAAGTAGAGGCTTCGGGTGCTTCTGATGCTTTTGTCCACGCTACTGAGTCGCTAGACGCCAAAGCTAGTGGTAGTAGTGATATTGAATACCGGGGTAATCCCCCCACTCTCCGTAAAGAAGAAGGTAATTCATCTGATATCAGCTCTCGAAATTAGCATGAGAGCGTAGTGCTGAGAGCATGGCTCTAAAGTGAATGTGAAATCGACTTTGTAATTCTTTAATAGAGGATATTATTCTCTGCCCTTGTAGTAGACATTATCACGGGTGAATTCCTATGGAACCTCTGATTGGCAACAATCCCCTGGTACGGGTAACTTTCGAGGCTGTTAAAGACATATCAATGGCTACTGAGCCTCTTTCTTCTAAATTCACCCGACTCATTCCTAATGATGATCGTACTCCTTATACCCAAGTGAATCTATCTTGAGCAACCCCTCTCAAGTACAGTGAGATGTTGAAGAGGAGCATAGCTGAATCGAGTCTGCTCGTTAGTTCAATGTATATTAGTGTCAAGTGACTGATACCTATGTTGATTTACTGCGTATAAAACGTCTTCTTCCAATCAAATTTTCAGTATGAAAAACGAACCGTAATAAAGTTTACCCAACAAAGATAGCTGAAAGCGTCCCACCTTCACGTTAAAAAGCCGAGGCCTTACTCATGTAATGTAATAGGTAAGTGAGTACACTTTTGTTAAGAAAACCTCAGTAAGTTTGCAGTGATTTGACTTCTTAACTATAAGATCATGTTAAGCTTGAATGATTTTGATGATCTGTCATTTTACGATAAGGCGCAGTATCTATGGGACTACGGAACATATGTAGCTGATCGTACCTACAGTCAATTTCGGATTACCCTATACCATATCGACGATTTTTTCGTGGAGGTTATGTATAATCGCATTGGGAATAAGATCATCAGTATTGCTAGCTATCAACACCGGAGTATTCTCAACAAATACGTGGAGGAAGTATCTCTGCCCAACTTGTTCTAGCGCACTTTTCGTGTATAATTAGCTCCCCCCAGGCTTTAGGACGAATAAATTCCTTTGCACAGACTAGGTGTTATCTCAATTCAGATAGTAAATAATGCAGAAACTTACACTGATGGTTGTACAACTTTTTTCTTTTTGAGTATAGCATGGATTAATTCTTTTCAAGAAAAAAGGTCGTATAGTCATGTTTTATATGAGTATAATTTATTTTTCTGAAAATGCGATTACTACCTCTTTACTTGTAGCATAGAAAAGTTAGCCTAAATAAGAAAAAGTATTACGTGTAGTTTCAAATCTAGAAGTAATACGATACTTTTAAAAAGCGATCATATCAATTAATATTGATCTCTGATAATGGGTGAAACGAACTTTAACTATCTATATATGGTGAAAATCTTACTGATTGATGATGATGAGATCAACAACTTTACGGTAGAGGCTGTACTTGATAAAGTAGACTTTATTGGGAGTTATGAAATTAAGGAAAGTGGATGGGACGCTCTTGATTATCTGAAGAACTGTGAAGAAAACGATAATTTTCCCGATCTAATTTTTGTGGATATTAATATGCCTGAAATGGATGGTCACGAATTTATAGAGCGCTATGAGGCAATTTTCTGGAGTAATCATCCCACAACAAAAATAAGTATGCTCAGTAGCTCAGTAAGTGAATCTGACCGAAAAAAATCTATGGCTTATTCTTCAGTTTCTGACTATGCTTTTAAGCCGCTTACTAAAGAAAAGCTCACTGTAATTGCAAAATAAAAAAGCCTTGGTAGCAATGCTCCAAGGCAGTTTATCTATGATGTTGCTGTTCTGGCAACACGCCTACTTACCGCAGGCTGGGCTGTGTGTTATCTGTATAGTTATTATCTAAAACGATGCCAACTCTGCAAGTAGTGACAGAATGTTTTCAGTAATGTGTCATTTTGTCTGGTTACTCTTCAAATGTGGTTCTGGTGTGCAACCAAGCTTGCTTCTCTAAAATGTGCTGGCACTCTTGCTTCACTCGTCTAATTTTATCTACTGTCCAGCTACGATGTAGCTTCTCTATCGCTAGCCAATGCTTAATAAAATGATGGCAGTAGCGTTCAGTGAAACTTCCAATTTGTGTGGGGGTAATTTCAATATCAGATTGAATAGAATCTACATTAAGAGTAGGTTTAATATCATCTAAAGGAGAGTAAAACTCCTGCCGGTATTTGATAAAACAGCTCGCTATGGGTAGTGCTGGAAGTTCATATTTTTGGAGTACTTCCTGAACTAATGGGCTAGATTCATACTTTTCAGTGAAAGTACATAACACTAGTCTTATCTCATGGCGAAAATTTTCATGTGCTAAATCTGCTAAAACGGCTGTTTTAGCACAGCGGCTTCCCCCTTCTTTTACAATCTGAGGTAGAGTACGTATTGAACAGTCAGATATAGTAGGGCGCTGTCTCACAAAATTAATAGCCGCATAGAAATCTTTAACTCCTTGGCTAGTTAAGAAGTGAGAAGTGTCAGATTGGGTGGTGAAAGTAAAATTAGGAAGTTGCTTCATCACGCAAAAAAACTGGGGTTGATTACTCATTAGATGCATACTTGAGCACGATGGTTGCATTACTATACGCAAAGTACTAATTAATGTTAGGTACAATGTAATGCAAAGTAGTTGGTTATAAGAAAAAAATCAAATTTTTTTATGATTATGAAGGTTACTGGCAATTTTTAGCGTGAACTAACGACTATCAGCATGATAGCGATGTATAGGTATCATGTAACTAGACAAATTTTGATAAATGTTTTAATGATGCTGAATAGATGTAAGGTCTGGTATGGTTTTTTCTTGTTATTTACTTTAAAAGCGATTTCATAAGTAAAACATCAGCCTAAGCATAAACCCCGTTTACAAGCTACTTACCACTTAATCTGCTATCCATGGTAGCGAAGTACCACCTTTAACTCTACGAATGTTGAACACTATGAAAGCTATTAAACTATCGGATTACGGTTCTCAGATTAGATTAGCAGCCAATGTTAGCTATCACGAAGGATGGGTGAAGTCGCTAGAGAACTTTGAAAAGCACTTACAGGATTCTGCTTTCAAGGGAAGGCGACCTCGGTTATCTAGTCACTAAAGAACTTGCCTATTTGCTTTAGTTCGTGGTAAAGTCGGTTGACGGGCAACCCCACTACATTAAAATAAGAACCCTCAATACGGCTAATACCAATCATGCCAATCCATTCCTGAATGGCATAGCCTCCTGCTTTGTCGTAAGGTTGATATGTTTCTATATAGAACGACACCTCTTCTTGGGTAAGTGGGATAAAATGTACGGTGGTTTGCTCAGAAAAACTTCGTTGCCACTGCTGAGTGGTCAAACATACCCCAGATATTACTTGGTGTGATCGCCCTGAAAGCTGTTTGAGCATGGCAGCTGCTTCAGTAGTATTCGATGGCTTATTTAACACCTGTTCATCTACAACTACGGTAGTATCAGCCGTAATAACCAGTTCATCGTATGCAAGCGAAGAGAGATGCGCCTTCCCTTTCTCTTGAGCCAAGTATTCAGCGATATGGTTCACAGCTAAATCTTCTGGAAAATGCTCGTCAATACTAATTATTCGGGTAGTAAAAGAAATACCCAAATCCTGCATAATTTGATGCCTGCGAGGCGATTGCGAACCCAAAATAAGTTTATAATTCTTGGTCATAGATAGAGCCAAATACAAAGCCACCAATGGCTTTAGGGTAAAAATAGGTAGACTTTTGGGGCATAATGTTACCACTATAACAGACTTTTTTCACTTCTTCTACACTAACACCATTGGTAACCAATCCTATTTGTACTTCTTGCTGCTGCACCTTTGCAAAACAACTAGCAAAACTTCGATCGTACTGAATATATAGTGAACGTGATTGTTCGGTACGCGGTATTCCTAAGATTTTCTCAATGAAGAAATAATGAAGTACTACTGTTTCCAAAGATTTTACATCAGGGTGTAAATTCCAGTCTAGGGTTTCTGCTACTTCGGGCTTAAGACTGATTATGTAGCTCTTATCATGAATGAGTAGACCATATGTCCGGTGCTTTCCCGCAATGATCTCAGGAAGATCAGGCGCATTCTCAATAGCCTTAATCGTAAAATATGCAGCGGTTTTCTTCAGAATAGCTTCCGTAGAAATACTGGGTTGTTGATGGATTAGACGATGAGTAGGTAGAATAATCAAATCTTCTGACTCGGTATTCGTCAGGTACATCATGTGGTAATTGTAACCTTCTTCGCCCGTATGGTTTGGGTTATTTTGGATACAATTCCGACGGTAGATCAGTGATCCTTCATAACGGTGATGACCATCAGCAAGAATAATGGGTTTATCTTGTAGTACGCTAACAAATTGTTGAGTTACGTCCGGATCAGTAATCATACTAAACATATCGCGTACTCCCTGGTAATCTTCAGCTTCATAAAGCACCTCAGCCATACTCTGATCCATTAAATCTTCTAATTGATGCTCTGAGTCAGTATATAGACCGTGGGTAGGACTCGCGTGAAGCTGGGTTGCCTCCAGTAAATCTACTCGGTCATTTACTGAGTCTGGTATTGTGTCTTCGTGCCGAAGAATGATATTTTCTTCCCAGAACGTAGCTTCTATCATGGCAATAAACCCCTTACGGCAGAAAGATTTGGGCAAGCCCGGTAACTGAAAGCACTGATAATAGATGTAAATGGCGGGAGTAGTGTCTTGTTGTATGATTCCCTCGGTTTTCCATCGGTTGAGTAGGCCAGCGGTGTTTCGGGGTGAATGTTCTGGTTTGGGAACGGACAGATGAATACTATTGTAAGGTTCCTGATACAAAGCCATGCGTTGCCTGAAAGAGACTACATCAAATGGCGGAGAAATAAGTTTACTAATCTGATCAGCCAGATGAGGTGAGTATCGCCATCCTCGAAAAGGTTTAATTACTGCCATCTTTATTCATTCAAGGCATCACACTAGCTAAACCTGCGTTTTTTCCATTGACCTTCAGTAGTATGATGAGAAGCTAAGAGTGGCTGGTAATTTTTAGCCTGTTGTTCAAAAATATGGGCAGCCAAAGCAGTAGCAACTGTTTTGGCCGCCTGGCTCGCTTCTTCGGCTAAGTCTTCAGCATGAAAGTGATCCTCTACAAACTTAGTCGTAAACTTACCTGAAATAAATTCTTCGTGTTGAAGCACAAAACGACAGAAGGGTAGAGTGGTAGCCACCCCACTAATTTGGTATTCAGCCATTGCCCGTAACATTCGGGCGATGGCTTCGCTGCGGTCTTTTCCGTAAGTAACCAACTTAGCAATCATGGGGTCGTAGTATACCGAAATGTCCATACCTTGCTCAATGCCATCGTCTACCCGTACTCCGGGACCCTGAGGGCGTTGGTAAGTTCTTAGAGTGCCTGTGTCGGGTAAAAAATTATTAGTTGGATCTTCGGCGTAGACTCGAACCTCTAATGCATGCCCCTGGATAGCAAGATCCTGCTGGGTAAATGAGAAAGGGTGTCCTTCGGCTACCCGGATTTGTTCTTTCACTAGATCCAACCCGGTAATCAGCTCAGTTACGGGGTGTTCTACCTGCAAGCGGGTGTTCATTTCCAGAAAGTAAAACTGCAGATCACTACCCACTACAAATTCTACTGTACCTGCTCCTTCGTATTGGCAAGAGCGGGCTACCTCAATAGCAGCATTTCCCATGGCTTCTCGCATTTCGGGAGTTACTATCAGAGATGGTGCTTCTTCTATTACTTTTTGGTAACGGCGCTGGATTGAGCACTCTCGTTCAAAGAGATAGACATAATTACCGTGTTGGTCCCCCAATATTTGAATTTCAATATGTTTAGGAGCAGTAATAAATTTCTCAATAAAAACGGATCCATCCCCAAAAGCGGAAATGGCCTCGCTAACGGCCCGCTCCATTTGTTCTTCTAATTCATCGGCATTATGGACAATTCGCATTCCTTTTCCCCCGCCGCCAGCACTGGCTTTAATCAAAACTGGATAGCCAATCTCCTGGGCTACTGCTTCAGCTTTAGATAAATCTTCAATTGGCTCAGAAGTGCCCGGCACTAAAGGAACATCAAAGGCTGAAACAGCTTCTTTAGCGGCTAGTTTGCTTCCCATCGTACTGATGGCAGAAGGGCTGGGGCCAATGAAGATGATACCTGCTTCTTTTACTTTTTGGGCAAACTCCGCATTTTCGGATAAGAAACCGTAGCCCGGATGAATAGCGTCTGCTTTCGTCTGATGGCAAGCTGTCAGGATATTGGTGATATTAAGGTACGATTGCGATGATGAAGCTGGACCAATATTGACGGCATAGTCGGCTAGTTGCACATGAGGAGCCGCCCGGTCAGCATCGCTGTATACCGCTACGGTTTCAATGTCCAATTCTTTAGCTGAACGAATAATGCGGACAGCAATTTCACCTCGGTTGGCTATTAAGATACGGCGAATAGATTTTATAGCCATAGACAGTTTTATCTAAAAGAAATAAAATAATATGGAATTATTTTTAAAATATTATAAGTTATAGAGCGAAATATGTAATCGTCTGCATTGGACTAGAGGCAATTAATAGTAAATTTGCTTGATCATACATTTTTGTAAAAATACGATTAGTAGGCTAAAACCAAATACGAGTGGATTTATTTGAAAAATTTACAGTAGATATGGGACCCCTTGGCAAGCATGCCGGGATTGAAGAAGGATACTTCATGTTTCCTAAGTTGGAAGGTGAGATTGCACCCCGTATGAAGTTTAGGGGAAAAGAGGTACTTACCTGGAGTTTAAATAATTACTTAGGGTTGGCTAATCATCCCGAAGTGCGCGAAACTGACCGTAAGGCGGCTGAGAAATGGGGTCTGGCTTACCCAATGGGAGCTCGTATGATGTCGGGTAATTCCGATTTGCACGATGAGTTGGAACGGCAGCTGGCTGAATTTGTGCATAAGGAAGACGCCATGTTGCTGAATTATGGTTATCAGGGAATTCTCTCGGTCATTGATGCAATGGTAGATCGTAAAGATATCATTGTGTATGATGCTGAGTCGCACGCCTGTATTGTAGACGGAGTGCGTTTACATTTAGGCAAACGCTTTGTCTACCCACACAATGATGTAGAGAACCTAGAAAAACAGCTAGTTCGGGCTACTCGGCTGGCGAATGAAACCGGAGGCGGCATCTTGGTAATCACCGAAGGTGTTTTTGGTATGTCCGGAAATATGGGAGCTTTGCAGGAAATTGTTGCCCTTAAAGAGAAATATGAATTCCGGTTGTTGGTTGATGATGCCCACGGTTTTGGCACTATGGGAGCTACCGGAGCCGGAGCTGGTGAAGAGCAGGGAGTACAAGATGGTATTGATCTGTATTTCTCTACCTTTGCTAAGTCTATGGCAAGTATTGGGGCTTTTGTAGCGGGAGATAAGCAGGTTACCCGATTTTTGCGTTATAACACTCGATCTCAGATTTTCGCTAAATCGTTACCAATGCCTTTTGTTGAAGGTGGGTTAAAACGGTTAGAATTATTAAAAAGTACGCCAGAATTAAGGGATAGACTCTGGACGGTAGTGCGAGCGTTACAATCAGGCTTTAAAGACCGAGGCTTTGATATTGGTACTACTCAGTCCCCGGTAACTCCGGTAATTTTGCAGGGTAGTGTTATAGATGCTGCCGGGCTAGCCTACGATCTTCGAGAGAACTATAATATCTTCTGCTCAGTGGTAATTTACCCCGTGGTACCTAAAGATGTGATCATGCTTAGAATTATTCCTACCGCTATGCATACTTTAGCTGATGTAGAGGAAACAATTAATGCTTTTGAAAGTGTGAAACACAAATTGGAGACAGGCGTTTACCATACAAGTGAGCTTGCTGCAGCATTTGAATAGCAACAAATTCTGTTGTTTTTATTGTTTTTAAGCCATATTGGCTATATTGGCGTATAATTGTAAAATTTTTTGTCCACAACTGAACTAACTATGAAACGATTCGATGAATTAAGAGATTTAGTAATGTCTTTAGAAGGTGACTTTGAGAAGTTTTATGACAAAGATAATCAAGCTGCTGGTACCCGCGTTCGAAAAGGAATGCAAGATCTAAAGAACTTAGCCCAAGAAATTCGGGTAGAGGTACAGGAGATTAAGAATAAAGCATAAAGCTTGAGGACAAGATTAATCTTAGCTAAAAAGCAATTCTTCTCAGAATTGCTTTTTTTGCTTTATGATGCCTCGGCTCCTTCAGGGGTAGAAACGATCCGAACGTAGCGCATAACTAGTTCACACAAATCATAGAGTGTTTCGGCTCGGAACATCAGTTCATAGTAGGGGTGGTGCTCAGCAATATCGCAGCCTATACGGCATTTAGCTTGGCTCAAGGTTAAGACTTTATTTAACACTTGGTTCGACTCTGTATCAAGGTGAATAAGATAATCGAAGCGACTGTTAACAAAATCGATAAGGTGCTCTGCCTTGAACCGACCAAAAGCTGAAATGTCCCGGTCGCTGAATTGTAGGTAGCCAAATATTTTATTTCTCGCCCGACGTCGGTCGTAACACAGCACCTGTACTTCTTTGTGGTCAGCCGAAAAGTGAGCGATAAAATCGTCAATGGTATGTTGTTTTTCGTGGTCAGTAAGTGTGACAAGTATGCCAATACGCTCGGCATTTTCGTAATTTACCGTTTGGCGTTTTACAGTGCTTTGCTTGAGTAATTTGGGCAACTGAAGACCAATAAGTTTTTTAGTGAAGAACCACATTATTGAATCGTTTAAATTAATCTAGCATTGCTAGAAACTCTTCTTCAGAGATAATCTGTACTTCTAGAGATTCTGCTTTTTTACGTTTGGCTGGCCCCATATTGTTTCCAGCCAGTAAAAAATCTAGCTTACCAGAAACGGATGAGAGCACCTTACCACCGTGCATTTTGACCTTTTCCTTAATTTCTTCTCTACTAAATTGCTCAAATACTCCTGAAACGACAAATGTCTTGCCAGATAATAACTGATTTTCAGGGCTTTGAGTATCTACTTGTAAGCTGAACTGCAAGTTTGCCTCTTTTAGTTCATTCACTAGTTGCTGATTTTCTGGGTCACTAAAATATTCTACCACACTTTGGGCGATGCGATCGCCAATTTCTGGTACTTCAATCAGTTGCTCATAAGAGGCCTGTGCTATAGCCTCAATAGAGAGAAAATGTCCAGCTAGTTTTTCCGCTACAGTACGACCCACGTAGCGAATGCCTAGTGCAAATAATACCCGAGGAAAAGCGATTTGTCGGGAAGCATCTATACCATCCAAAATATTCTGGGTAGCCTGTTCCTTAAAACCTTCCAGGGCAAAAATATCATCAAACGACAGTTGATACAGATCAGCTACGGTTTTCACCAGCCCTTGCTCGTAAAATAAAGCCACAGTCTCTTTGCCCATACTGTCAATATTCATGGCATTTCGCTGGATAAAATGTTCAATACGGCCTTTAATTTGCGGTGGGCAGCCCGATTGGTTGGGGCAAAAGTGTACGGCTTCTCCTTCTTGACGTACCAACGGAGTATTACACTCAGGACAGTACGTTATATACTGAATGGGTTGGCTGTTGGCAGGGCGTTTACTTTCATCTACTCCGGTAATTTTTGGAATAATTTCTCCACCTTTTTCTACAAATACTGTGTCGCCGTAGCGAATTCCAAGACGCTCAATTTCATTAGCATTGTGTAGCGATGCTCGCTTCACTACTGTTCCCGCCAGGGCTACGGGTTCTAAGTTAGCAACTGGTGTGATTGCCCCCGTACGACCTACTTGATAGGTAATGTCACGTAAGATAGTAGCTGCACTTTGGGTTTTATACTTATACGCAATGGCCCAACGAGGGCTTTTAGCAGTACTCCCTAGCAACTTTTGTTGTTGGGTACTATTCACTTTAATAACAATGCCATCGGTATCCAGTGGTAACGATAACCGTTTTTCTTCCCATTTATTAATGTAATCTAACACTTCCTGAAGCGACCGGCATTTTTGGTACGTTGGTGAGACCTGAATCCCCCACTTTTCTAGTAAATTGATTGCTTCCTCATGTGTATCAATCTGGATTCCGTCCGTAGCTAAGGAGTACAGATAACAATCTAACTTACGCTTGGCAACCATTGAAGAATCTTGCATTTTTAGCGTACCCGAGGTTGTATTACGAGGGTTAGCCAGTAGAGCCTCACCCGTGGCTTCCCGCTCTTGGTTGAGCTGATCAAAAACTGACCGAGGCATGAACACTTCCCCTCGCACCTCAAAAGAAGTTGGTAGATTATCAGCATGTACTCGTAAGGGTAGCGACCGGATGGTTTTGGCATTTGCGGTAATGTCATCGCCCCGTACCCCATCACCCCGGGTGGTAGCAAGAGTCAGCAGACCGTCTTCGTAGCGAAGGCTAATGGCAACCCCATCGAACTTGAGTTCGCAAAAGTATTCATAATCCTGATCAGGAAGGGCTTTGGCTACACGTTGGTCAAACTCAGTTAAGTCCTCTTCAGAATAGGTATTGCTCAGCGAGAGCATAGGATAGTTATGAAAAACCGTAGTAAAGTCTTTAGTAATTGTGCCACCTACCCGCTGACTAGGCGAATCTGGATAACGAAACTCAGGAAATTTCTCTTCAAGTTGAATGAGCTGCTCTAATAATTGATCAAACTCATAATCAGAAATTTCTGAGGTATTTTGCTGATAATACAAATCGTTATGATAGTTGATCTTAGTGCTGAGCTGTTCAATTTCCTGTTTTGCTTCCTCGTTGGTCATAAATCCCAGTTTTATCTGGTTACTCAATTTCTCGATTGTTATGTGATTAAATTGTCGTTGGGGATTAGGGGTTAGAAATTAGAGTGAAAATCAATCATTATTCATTAAAAATTACTCTCAATACTAATCTTTTCTAGTATTCCTTTTCCGCTATCAATTATTCACTATTTACGTGTAATAATCTCGAAATGCTTGGATATTTTGCTCAGCTCCTACAATAATCATCGTATCGCCCATCTCAAACTTCAAATCACCCGGGGGGTTAAACGTGAATCGTTCGGTCTGGTGCCGGAAACCAATTACAGTCGCTCCAGTACGCTGCCGGATATTAAGCTCCCGTAGGGTTTTATCCCGGTAGGGCTCCTGAAGTTCGTCGTACATAATATCTTCCAACTTTAGGCTATTCGTTCCAGTTCCAGATAAAATATTCAGAAACTCAATTACTGAAGGTTGAGTGATAAGCCGTGCCATATGGATCCCACCAATAGCGTCGGGCATTACTACCTGGTCTGCGCCCGCGCGATACAGCTTTTTTGCAGCAGTTTCTTCCGAAGCCCGGGCAATAATTTTTACTTGAGGGTTAAGTTCTCGGGCAGTAAGAGTAATGAACACATTATCAGCGTCGCGAGGTAAAGTGGTAATCAGGGCTTCAGCCCGCTTAATCCCAGCAGATAGTAATACCTCATCGGCAGTAGCGTCGCCAATAATATACTGCAAATCGTGTGCTAGAGCGTACTGTTCTATCGAATCAGGTTTCAACTCAACAACAACATATGATCGTTGACTTTTTTGTAGTTCCTCGCAGGTACGGGAGCCATTTCGCCCCATTCCGCATACGATAATGTGATTTTGTAATTTATCCACTTTGCGCCCGATAGTATAGCGTTTGTACAGCTCAGCAAATTCGCCTTCTACAAAGTAGGAAGTAATTGTACCGATGGCGTAGGCAAATATTCCCAAATTAATGATAATATAAAAACTAGTAAAGATCCTTCCGGCATTGGATAACTCCTGCACTTCGGTAAAACCTACGGTAGAAAGAGTGATAACCGTCATATAGAAGGCATCTACCATCGAGTAGTTTTCTATGAGAGTGTAGCCAACTTGACCTATTACTAGGCTAAAAATCAATAGAAATAAACCGAAACTCAGACGGTTAATAATTAATTCTTTAGTCCAGCCCAACCGTGGTTTCCAGAATTTTTTTAGCATAGATAATTGAAGGCAACCTAAATCTTGGGGCTAAAGTAATCACATCCGCAGATTTCTGGATACTTCCAACCTAAAAAATTGAGGCTAATAAGCTATCTGGCCTGAAATAGAGGGGAATCCTCCAAAGTTAGTAGATACAAACGTGGGTAAGTCTTACCAAAGACAATTTTGATGGGTTGCCAAACTATTCTTGATTCTGCTACAAATCTTAAAAAAATAAGTGTATTATAGCCCTTGTTTTGTATAAAAAAATAAATGCTACTTACAAGCAACCTTTAGCCTGTTAAGAATTATTGTAACGTCTCGGGGTTGGCACAGTTTTGGCAAATAGTTGGGAAAGTCGCATGATTCTATGATTTATTTGTGCAGAAAAGCATTTTTATGGATGATAATCAGCATGTTGGCTGGCGGGATACAACCGCTTCAGGCTCAGGCTGATGTGATCAATAGTGTGCGAGATGCTTTGAAGTCGGGTAACTCTCGAGAGTTGAGTAAATACCTGAATAATACAGTAGAAATTAGCATAAATGGCGAGAAATCTAGCTACAGTCGCAACCAAGCCGAGTTTGTTCTAAAAGATTTCTTCACAAAGTATCCCCCGCAAGACTTCCGGTACGTCCACCAAGGTTCTTCCAAGGAAGGTCTAAAGTATACTGTTGGAACGTTTGTTCACGAACGGGGCGAGTTCCGAGTGTTTATGCTCATTAAGCAGTTTGGCGGAAGCTACCTGGTTGATAAGATTGACTTCAATCGGGAGTAGTAAAAAGATCGCGTAAGGTGGTGGTGACTACATCTACATGTATGGTGTTGTTAAATAATTAATTCATTGGGTTGAATATGTTTTTTTAACTCACTTTTCACCTGATCAAGTGCACTAACTTTTCTAAAGCAAACAAATAAGTGGCTGTCTACCAGAAGCTTAATATTTATCCCTAGCCTAAATATTTCTCCGTATACTTTTTCCTTAATTTCCCGATTAATCCCATTCTTTTTTCTGAGATTCTTGCGATAGTTAATTAAGTTAGATAGGTAAATCAACGGGTAAAAAAAAGGTAGTAATAAGGTAGAAGTGGGGCGGGCACGGGTAAACTGTATATCGATGATCTCAAAACCTGACAATCGGGCAATGACTCGTAACTTTTGTATTCCTATTAGGAATATATGTCCTAAGTAAAAATCCGAACTATCATCGTCTCCTGAAAACCATATAGAGTCTAATTCATTGGGAGGCATTAATGTATTATATCTCTCTGACTCTCCTAAAAAGTAACTCAGGCGACTGCGTAAGTTGCCATAATTAGGAGTCGTTATAATTAGCTCCCCACCAGGTTTTAGCACCCGGTTAAACTCACGAAAGGCTTGAATTTGATCAGAGAAATGTTCAATGCCTTCCTGGCATATAAGATAATCTGCTGTATGATTATCAGTAGGGATACCCTCATGAATATCAGCTTTCTGACATACAACACCTTCTACTTCAAAAAACTCGGGAAAAAGATCAAAAGGCATTGGGTGAGCCCCCACAGATTTGAGTATTTGTGAAGTGATTCCACTACCTGTTGGAAAATCTATCACTATCTTCTTAGAAAACTTGGCGCTATTCTTTAAAAGATAGCGTTTCACATAATATTTTATACTCTTCGGGTTATCTTCATATCCCATATGAACGATCGTATTTGTACAGACAAAGATATAAGATAGACTTACATAAATATAAAATAGGTGTGACTTTATCTAATGAGTCACACCTATTTTGCTATTCTAATATTGATCTACCTAAAGCCATTTCCATATTACGGCACTTATTTCATTATCCCAGTTTCGGTCTTCGCCGTATCTCAGATCAGGCCAGAAGAAGGTAGAGTAGGAGTTTAACTCCTTAGCATACAGCCATCCACTATAATTACCATGTTTGTTGAAGTGAACTATCATAGGGTAATTAGTATCATTTCGTACTACAATTGATGATGCTTTATCGGTAAAGCTCGGAGTATAATAAAATAGATTATTTATCCCTCTCCAGAGGTGGTGCTCATTTGGACTACTACTACTACCACCATAAGGGTATTCAGTTAAGGACGCGGCGATAGGGTCATTGATTACATCTATTTCAGGATAGTTATTATAATTCGGGTCATATGCATTTGCATCTCCCATCCGAATATAACTGTTCCTATACCCACTAAAAGTACTTCTGGCATTTGATCTAGTAGATGTATACCTTCTCTCTAGGAAAACGTCGTACTTACCTCTATCATCAAATAAATACTGGTAGTTCTCCTTGTCAGCAGGATCAAATATTATTAAATCTGGATTATCTAATACTTTACTTATAAAGCTATTTTTGTCTACTAATTGAAAGCCTCCATCTTTCTGGATTATTTCGGTGAGATACTCCTTACCAGAGTACACAAAGGTAAAGCTTTCCACACTTTCTGTATCACCAGCTTCTTGTATTATACTTGGTTCTTCCTCTTGACAGCCGTAAAAGAGTAACATTATAAAAGTCGCTGTAAACAGACTGATCGTTCTCATGAACGAGAATTCCATTAAATCTTTCATGATGATGTAAGTTTGAATTAAAAGGTTGCTAAAATAGAATACTTACTGGCTTTTAAAAGATGAAATTACAAGTCGACTTTCAGTAAGATACTGATGTAATGCTACAATTTTTGTGTCCAAAAATACAGTACTGGTATTAATTTTTTGTTAATCTTTTAAAATTGAAATTAACTACTTCACCTGGCTCAGTATAGAAGTAAGATTCTATAGTATGGCTGTAGGCAATAGGAAAATTGTAATCTTCTTTTAACTCACTTAACAGGTTATAAAATGCACTTCTAGATAAATTTAGCCTTTTTGCGGCTTATGTTGGTGTTCCGGTACATTTACTACGAATCATTTGATTGAACTGATCAACTCGATCAAGATATTTTTTGATAGGCATGGTTGTTTTTTTTGTTATGAAGTTAAGTCTTGCGAAAATTCTTGGGCTTCTTTAGATGTGATTTTGTCGTTCAAATGAGATATATTGGTAAAGGTAATAGCACTTATAAAACGTTCGAATATTATCATTAATTATTAGCTAATGTTACTATGTAATATTTTTACGTTTTTTTAATTGGAACTACTAAAATGGGTGTGAAAAATCTAATTCTTAATACTATACTCTTCGCCGTAAATGGCTCAAATGGTAGTTTTGAGAATAGTGGGAAAAGCGAAACGGGTCAGAATACAGAGAAATCTCTTTCTTTATAATACAGGAATATTACTAGATATTTAGAGTGTCTTTGATAAGAATGCTTGCTTCTTCTAGCGCCTTATCTAACCCTGAAATATCTTTTCCACCTGCCGTAGCAAAGAAGGATTGGCCACCGCCACCACCTTTAATGTGCTTCGCCAATTGTTTTACCAGTTGCCCGGCGTGTAAATCGTGGGTTTTGGTGAGGCTTTCATCAATTACCACCGAAATCTGGGGCTTTCCTTGAATGTCAGCCGCTAGCACCATCACCAAGTTCTCAACCTGGTTTTTCAGGTTAAACGAAAGTTGCTTGAGCATATCAGCCTGAGGCAAAGAGACTTTTTCAATAATCATTTGTATGCCATCCATCCTTTGAGCTTTACGGGCAAGCTCTTCCTGTACTCCACTGGCTTTTTCTTGCTGAAGGATATCAATTTGCTTCTGCAATTGATTCTTTTCTTCTACTAAGGCACTAACTGCTTTTTGCAGGTCACGAGGGTTTCTTAAGGTTTCTTTAATCTCATTGAGTATTTCTTCCTGTTCGCGCACGTAGATTTCTGCCGCTCGTCCAGTAATTGCCTCAACTCGGCGAATTCCGGACGCTATCGAGCCCTCAGAAGTGATTTTTAGAAAGCCCAAGTGACCCGTAGCTGGAACGTGCGTACCTCCGCATAGTTCTACTGAATAATCGCGATCAAAAACGATTACACGTACCTCATCGCCGTATTTTTCGCCAAATAGTGCCATTGCTCCCATCGATTTAGCCTCATCGATCGGTACTTGTCGTAGCTCTTCCAGTGGGATATTTTCTCTAATACGCTGATTTACAATATGTTCCACCTGCTGAATTTCTTCATCAGTCATCTTAGCAAAGTGTGAAAAATCAAAACGAAGCAATTGATCGTTTACCAATGAACCACGCTGTTGTACATGATCGCCGAGTACCTGACGCAAAGCAGCGTGAAGTAGATGCGTAGCACTGTGGTTATTTTCGGTATATTTTCGCTTGTCAGCATTTACTCGGCAAGTAAAGATAGTTTCTACATCCGTTGGTAGCTTTTTGGTAAAATGAACAATCAGGTCATTTTCTTTTTTTGTATCAAAAATGAAAACCTGTTCGCCGTCCGATTCTAGAACTCCGGTATCACCCACCTGACCACCACCCTCGGCGTAAAAAGGGGTTTTGTTTAGCACCAGTTGGTAGTACGAAGATTTTTTCTCCTGAACCTGCCGATATTTCACAATTCTTGACTCAGCCGAGAGCGTATCATAGCCAACAAAAGTAGTTTCAGCACCTTCCAGTAAAACTGTCCAATCCCCTGTATCAGTAGAAGTAGCTGCTTTAGAGCGATTCTTCTGTTTTTCCATTTCTTGCTCAAATCCGGCTTCATCCACTGAATAGCTGCTTTCCCGGGCAATTAGAGCTGTCAAGTCAAATGGAAAACCGTAGGTGTCGTACAGCTCAAAAGCAACTGCTCCCGGAATTTTCTTTTCGCTCTGATACTCTTCCTTAATCTGGTCGAGTTTTCGCAACCCAATGTCCAGCGTTCGTAAAAATGAGCTTTCTTCTTCCTGAATCACCTTGATAACAAAATCTTGCTGCTGAGTCAGTTCAGGAAAAACACCTTCAAATTGCTCACTCAGAACTGGGACTAATTGGTACAAAAACGGTTCTTTAAGCCCTAAAAACGTATAGCCGTAGCGCACTGCTCTACGCAAAATGCGGCGGATAACATAACCTGCTTTGTTGTTGGAAGGCAATTGTCCGTCAGCGATAGTGAAGGAAATCGCGCGGATATGATCCACAATAACCCGGATGGCAATATCAGTTTCCTGATTATTGCCGTAACGTACTTTTGCTCGTTGGCACACTTGTTCAATCAGGGACGAAAAAGCATCGGTATCGTAGTTGGATTCTTTGTTCTGAATCGCCATTGCTAACCGTTCAAAACCCATTCCGGTATCAATATGCTTGGCGGATAAGGAGTGTAATTCACCCGAAGCCATGCGGTTAAACTGCATAAAAACCAGGTTCCATATCTCCACTACCAGCGGATGATCCTGGTTGACCAGTTCTTTTCCGGGTTTTTTATCAATTTCTTCTTGGGGTCGTAAATCAATATGAATTTCAGAACAAGGGCCACAGGGACCAGTATCACCCATTTCCCAGAAATTGTCCTTCTTTGAACCGAGAATAATTCGGTCTTCGTCAATGATTTCTTTCCAATAGTCGTAAGCTTCCTGATCAACTTCTAGTTTATCTTGCTTATCACCCCCAAAAACTGAGGCGTATAGTCGGTCTTTGGGCAGTTTGTACACTTCTGTAAGCAGCTCCCAGCCCCAGGTAATGGCTTCTTTCTTAAAATAGTCGCCAAACGACCAGTTGCCGAGCATCTCAAACATAGTATGGTGGTAGGTATCCAACCCTACCTCTTCTAAATCGTTATGTTTACCGGAGACCCGCAAACATTTTTGACTATTAGCAGCTCGGGAGTAAGGTGCGGGCTTATTTCCGAGAAAATAGTCCTTAAACTGGTTCATTCCGGCATTGGTGAACATCAAAGAAGGGTCATCTTTGTTCACAATTGGGGCAGATGGGACGAACTGGTGCTGTTTTTGTTTGAAAAAGTCGATAAAAGCAGAACGTATTTCCTGAGAAGTCATAAAAACCGGATTAATCGTTCACGGAGAGGGTTTTATTAGAATAATACAATATTTTATAACCTCTCTGTAAATTTTTTAGCACAAAATGATGTTTAGTATAAAGTAAGCTGCAAAAGTATAACGAAAAGCGATTCATAAGAACTTCTTATGTCAAAAATTAAATATTACTACGATACAGAAACCTGCAAGTACGAACGAGTGCAAGTCAGTCGTTGGGACGTGTTGCTGAATATTTCCGGCTTCGTGGTGTTGGTATTAGTAGCAGGTATTAGCTTAGTTATCATATTTGATACCTATTTTGAGTCTCCCAAGGCGGCTCGATTGAAGAAGGAAAACGAAGAGCTGACTTTCTACTATGATATGCTTAGTAAGGATATGGAACGGGCTAACAAAATGCTGGAATCCTTACAAGAGCGGGACAATAACGTATATCGGACTATTTTTGAAGCTGAGCCAATTCCACTATCGGTAAGAAATGCTGGGGTAGGTGGGGTAGACCGTTATCAGAAGTTATTGGAAAACGGGCTTGAGCGAGAAGATATTATCGTCAATACCTTTCAACGAATTGACCAACTTAAGCGGCAACTATATATCCAAACCAAATCGTACGACGATCTGTTGGGGATGGCAGAGAATAAATCAGAAATTTTGGCTACTATTCCGGCTATTCAACCAGTGTCTAATAAAGAATTACGCCGTTTGGCTTCGGGCTTTGGAATGCGAGTTCACCCGATTTATAAGGTAAAAATGATGCATCCAGGGGTTGATTTCTCAGCTCCGCAGGGAACTCCGGTTTACGCTACGGGTGGAGGAAAGGTAAAGGAAGTACGAAGCTCATTTACGGGTTACGGTAAGCAAGTAATTATCGATCATGGCTATGGCTATCTGACCCGCTACGCTCACTTACAGGACTTTAATGTTAAAGTTGGACAGACAGTAGAGCGAGGGCAAAGTATAGGTTACGTGGGTAACACTGGAACGTCTACTGCCCCCCACCTGCATTACGAAGTGTTCAAAGATGGTGAGCGAGTGAATCCGATCTACTACTTCTACCAAGATATTACCGCTGAAGAATACGAAATTCTAGTACAATTAGCGTCCATTGAGAACCAGTCGTTGTAAGTAGTACAAATTGGTTGAATATTGAAGCCGCTACCAAGCGGCTTTTTTTATGCTTAAAACCCTGAATTTGAGGTTGACAAAGCAGTAAAAACACTTTCAAAGAAAAAATTTTTGGCTTAAAGTGTGATTTTTTGATTGCTCGGACGAATCATAAAGTGAATACTAATTAATTCGGTAATTAAGAATCAATATGTCGCCATTCGATCGTAAACAGGTTTTTGTCCAAATGATAGAGGAGCATAAAAAGCTCATCTATAAGGTGGGTGCTATGTACTGTCCTCAGGCAGAGGATCGGCAGGGTTTAATTTAACTGTAGCAAGCCATACTTAACAATCACGCGCTCTATGATTTCTTTCGCGGTAGTAATCCGGCTTAGGTCCTCATAAAGCTCTCCAGTTTGCCCAGAGTGATGCCCGTGACCTACAGTTTCCATTAAGGTATATTTTTTACTGCTTTCTACGGTTGTCTCATAAATTAATGATGGCTGACCTAAGAGTCCGGCTCCACTATGAAACAATGAATCATACGGAAAATCAAACTCCGAAAAATATTCATTGTCATCAAAAGCGACGTTTACTTCCATCAACACTTTAAAGGTGTTGAGGGAGTCGTACGAAGCTTTTAGTTTGAAATTACCTTGGGGAGTGGCCCCCGAAATACCGTCTGGTAATGGTGCCTCGGGGTGAGGGGCATACAGTCCATCTTGATATTTGACTCCTCGCTTATGAGACCAATATGGTAAGGCATCTACCCGAATAATGCGCTTTCCTGCTTCTGGTATTCCTTTGTCTAGCTCCTTAAAATTTTCTTTTGTTCGGTCACCGTAGAATACCCCCTGGGAGGTAGAGTACGTTACTAGCACGGTTTCCAAATAATTTCCGGCAGTGTCTTCAATCCATACTGCAATTTGCGGAAACCAGAAGTGATCGCCGGCCAGAATCTCTAGTTCTAGATTAGCATCTTCACTGGCTAAATCATAAATGGCATACTCTTCCGGTACCTCGCTCGGGGATTTCGATTTAAAAGACTCGTACCACGATTTGGCTCTCATAACCGGAGAAAATGAAGTTATAGCCAGTGCTACAACTAACAGCACTAGTATTGGTATTGCCCAGGTATGCTTTCTTTTCAGATACTTGAAAATAGACTTCAGATTATGCCTGAGGTGAAAGAATACTCCCCCCAGAAACAACCAACCAAAGAGTACGTGAAGAAAGATATTAATCGAATGATACCCGAAAAAGAAAGCATACAACCCGGAAGTAGCCAGCGCAAAGAAAGAAGCTCCTACCAAGACGCTTACTATGGGTCGACTCATCTTATTACCCTCTCTTCCTGAGTTCTGCTATTTTATTCCGTATCTCCGAAACGGTCTGAGCCTTCGACTGAGACGATGATACTTCCGTCAGCCCCTCTTCCTTGAGGAGTGCATTAACCACCGTTAGCATAATTTGCAGGCTTTCATCATCTGTACTCCCCGCTTCTATTTCCTGTGAGAATCCCAAAGAAGATTTTACGGTAACTAACTCTTTTCTAAGCTCAGTCAATACGCTTGCCTCAGAAGTTTTAGTGTTTCCGGGACTACAAGCTTGTTTGTTTTTAATGCTACACGTCTCTTTTGGCTTATCACAATCAGGTTTTACCCCTACTTGAGCAAAAGAGATTGTGTAAAACACAATCAAAAGAACAATTAAGAATAATTTTTTCATGGCTTTTTTATCAGGTAGACGAGCCCAATAAAAAATGATGCAATCAGCAAGATCTTTTTTTACAGGAAATCACCTGTCCTATTTTATCATATTCCAGAATACACTCCGTCTCAAATTGATCTTTGATTTTCTTTCTGGCTCGCTGAACTTTCGAACGAAGGCTAGGGTAGGGAACACCCAGATTTCCAGCTATTTCCTTTTGACTGATTTTGTTTAAATCCACCTTAGTTATCAACTCTCGTGACTCCTGATCCAGTGCATCAATATATCGCGATTGGCATTGTAGCATCTCGTCTACCAGCTCGTTATAGTCTTCTTCCACTTTTAATACTTGCATCTCTTTCCTATTCTTGCGGAAGTGATCGGTTAATAAGTTCTTGGCTATCTGAATGCCGAAAGCTTCAGCACTGAGTATCCTTTTTCGACTTTGATAGGTGATAAGTTTTAGCAGCGTTTCCTGAGTGAAATCAGCAACCAGACTTTTATCATCTAGCCTGGAGCTTATAAACTTTGAAATCTTTTGATGTAGTTCTTCCATATTAAAGTCAAACACGAATTCGCCTAAAAATGGTTATGATCAGATCTGATTCCAGGGAAAATTGATATAATGATTCTTAAAGTTACCTCTTTGCCATTGCGCTCTCTTCGCCCACATGCTTTTGGTACTTCTCCCAAACTGCGTGAGCTACGTCCCTTCCGAGCTTTAAGCCAGCTACATTATCAGCCTGAATATGGTAGCCGCCCAATACTCGCGAGATACCCGCCATATCGGCGGTTTTGGTAAATGTGGAAAAATGGATAGTAACGGTATCGCCTAAGTTATCTGGTTCGGTGAGAGCACCGGGCACGAGTTGAACTTTATCCCCAAACTCATCACTACCAGTAAATAATCGTAAAGCTTCAGCACAAGCGCCGCTTACGCAACTATGTCCGGAAACATAGCTAGGAAACGGGGGGCAAAGAAAGGTTTCGGGTGAATAAGGGCGCCATTCCTGCCCTTTCATTTTTACCATGCCTTTCTCTGGGCCACCCCAGGCTTTGATTACCTGATCCTGATAGTAATCATGCACCAAAGCGTAGGGGCGGGCGTAGTCGTAGTACATTTTAGAATCCCAGGCGGCAATGAACGCATCCATAGCGGTGGCCTGATTCAGAAAGTACATTTTTACGTCCTCATCTAACGTGTGCTGATCGCGTACTGAAACTTTTTGAGCAAACACTAACCAATGACCCGCTTGCTGTACCGATTGTGGGCCATCGCGCATAAACTCTACTAAAGCCTTTTGCTCATCGGTAAGGGAAGCTTGCAGATCGATAACCTCCTTTACTTCTTCCTTTAATTGATCTGATCCGATCATGGGAGGAGGGCCAGGGCGAAACTGACTGGCTGAGTCTAGTGCAATAGGTTCAACTAGCTGCCAGTAGGGAGTCAGGCAAGCGGGAGCGTATTTACCTCCTTTTCCATCAGAGAAGTATTTAGGCTGCCAGCGGTTGCCGTCAATATTTTCGTCGGGAGAGTTTACAGGTTGATATGCTGTGTAATCAAAATAGGGTTCACCATTGGAAACGCCTACGTTTCCATACTGATTAGAACCGTCGTTTTTCCGTTGCTCAATTACTGTTTTAGCGGCTAGGTTACCGATTCCCTCAGGGGTAGTTGGGTCTAACGACTGATTTGCAGGGTCTAGTCCTAACTTCTTCATAAACTGTTGGTAGAGCGTACTGTCGCTGTAGTAGTATTCGCTCATGGTACGGTAAGCGGCATAACTAATCGCAATTTCTTTATTTTTGAGCGTCCGCTCTTCTGCCGGACGACGTTCAGTACCAGTAAGATACACTGGTGTGGCTTGTTCATCGTAGTGCGACCAGGCATCAAAAATTGCTGTGAAGATTAACCCTAGATAGCGAGAAGTAATTGTTGGGCGGGGATTGAAACGTTCGGTATCCCGAGCGGTAGCTTCCAGAGCAAGTTCGCCCCATCGGTAAGCGATATTATCTTTTCCGGTGGGCTCTGGCTCAGTCTCAGTAACTGATGAACCGGACTGACAACCCCACAAAATAATCAAGCCAAGTAGTAGACTGGTAAAACGCATTGCAGTAGTAGATATCTTTTTAAGAACAGATAACCGAATACTGAAGATACGTATTTTTGCACGATCTTTTGGAAAGCTATTTCAAAAATTATGAAGCAGGAAAGTACTTAGCCAGATGCTCAGAGAGTATTAGCTCTTTTTCTTTCGTCCCCCTCGCCCTTTCTTCTCAGGAGCTTTTTCAGCTAGTTCCAAACATTCTTCCAAGGTAAGTTCTTCTGGTTCTTTATCCTTGGGAATCTTCACATTCTTCTTGCCCACTTTAATGTAGGGACCATAACGTCCGTTCAGTACCTGCACTTCGGGGTCAGAGTCAAATACTTTAATATACTTGTTCTTGTCGGCTTCCCGCTTAGCCTCAATAATTTCTATCGCACGATCTTCTTCTACCGTATGCGGATCATCTTCTTTGCCAAGCGAGTAGAACTTACCATCATGGCGAATATAGGGACCAAATCGTCCGATAGCTGCTGTCATCACCTCACCTTCGTATTCACCTATTTCTCGGGGTAGTTTGAATAGTTCTAAGGCTTCTTCCAGTGTAATTGTCTCGATAAACTGACCATTGCGTAAGCTAGCGTACTGGGGCTTTTCTTCGCCTTCACTCTCACCAATCTGAGCAATAGGTCCAAACTTACCCAGGCGAACAATGACAGGCTGCCCCGTTTTAGGATCTTCGCCTAGCAGCCGATCTGTTTTTATAGTCGAGCGATCAATTTCTTCTGATGTTTTGATCTTGGGATGAAACTGCTGATAGAATTCATCGATCATTTTATCCCAGGCTTTTTTTCCTTGGGCAATCTCGTCAAACTCTTTTTCTACCTCCGCAGTGAAAGAATAGTCAATAACCGTATCAAAGTGTTCGGCCAAGAAGTCATTCACGACCATAGCTACATCAGTAGGAAAGAGTTTACGCTTCTCAGTACCAGTACGCTCAGTCAGGGTTTTTTCGTGTACCTGGCTTTCCTTTTTCACCAAAGTCATTTCCTTATACTCACGGTCGTAGCCATCACGGTCTTCTTTTACGATGTAGCCCCGCTTCTGAATAGTTGAAATGGTAGGAGCATAAGTAGATGGGCGTCCGATGCTCATTTCTTCCAGCTTCTTTACCAGACTAGCTTCAGTGTAACGGGGTGGATGACGAGTAAACGTTTGGCGGGCTTTCATCTCATCCAGGTTGAGTTTTTGTCCTTCGGTAAGAGGCGGAAGCATTCCTTTCTTTTCTTCCTCATCCTCGTCGTCCGAAGACTCAATATATACTTTCAAGAATCCCTCAAATTTGATAACCTCACCAGTAGCAACTAGGTTAAGATCACTGTTAGAGATATTGATAGTAGCGGTAGTTCGTTCTATTTGGGCATCAGCCATTTGAGAAGCAATTGCCCGCTTCCAGATAAGCTCGTAGAGGCGTTGCTGGTTACGGTCGCTACTCACTTCTTTCTCTGAAAAATTGGTAGGGCGAATGGCTTCGTGGGCTTCTTGCGCCGATTCGGATTTAGTTTTATACTTACGCTTTTGCAAATACTGGTCACCATACGCACTTAGAATTTCGCCTGAAGCACTTTCTACTGCTTCTTCCGATAGATTGGTAGAATCCGTTCGCATATAGCTGATCTTTCCCGCTTCGTATAATCGTTGCGCTAAAGTCATGGTCTGCGATACTGAGAAGCTAAGTTTACGGGAAGCTTCCTGCTGTAAGGTAGAAGTAGTAAACGGGGGTGCAGGAGACCGTTTTACTGGTTTTTTCTCTAGTTTGGCAATTGTAAATTCCGCACTGAGGCAGGTATTGAGAAATTCGCGGGCTTCTTCTTCAGTGGCAAACTTTTTGGGTAAATCTGCCTTGAGTACACTGCCATTATCTAGTAGAAAACTAGCAGTAACTTTGTAAGACGACTTAGATGTAAAATCAGTAATCTCTCGCTCTCGCTCTACCACTAATCGCACTGCTACGGACTGTACCCGCCCGGCAGAAAGTCCTCGCTTGATCTTTTTCCAAAGCACTGGTGAGAGTTCGTAGCCTACCAGACGGTCGAGAATACGCCGAGCTTGTTGAGCATTTACTAAGTCGGTGTCAATACCCCTTGGCGATTGAATGGCTTTCTGAATTGCCTTTTTGGTGATCTCCCGAAAAACAATGCGGCGTATTTTTTCATCCTGAAGTTTCAACACTTCTTTCAAGTGCCAGGAAATAGCCTCCCCTTCACGATCATCGTCACTAGCGAGAAATATGGTATCGGCGTCCTTAACTAACTTCTTTAATTGAGATATTACTTCTTTTTTGTCAGGCGAAACTTGGTATGTAGGTTGATATCCGTTATCTACATCTACTCCAGTGTCGTCTTTGGGTAAGTCGCGAACGTGACCATAACTAGAGGTAACAATATAATCACCTCCCAAATATCCTTCTATCGTTTTGGCCTTGGCAGGCGACTCAACAATCACTATATTCTTTGCCATAAATAGTACTACTTTTGTGGTTTGCGAGGATTTAAGGTTTCAAAGGAACACTTTTTTATCACAAATCGTACAACAAAATTGTTTAGTTCCTTACAAATGGAATTACGAGTAAATAAAAAGAATAGTGTCCACTTTAACTACTTCTGGAAAAAATGGTTAAACAACTACTGCTAATTCGTCATGGTGAGGCACAGGATTCTCAAGGTCGTCCCGATGCTGAACGAGAGCTATCGGCCTGGGGATATCAGGATATGGTGCGAGTAGGGCACTATTTAAAAGAGCAATCCTGGCATCCGGATGTAGTTTTTAGTAGTACTGCAGTACGAGCTATGAGTACGGCTCAGATTGTAGCTGAGCAAATTCAGTATGCTACTCAACGCATTCAGTCAGCATCAGATTTATACGAAGCGTCAGTGCGGACATTTCTTTCAATCATTAATGAGCAAAGCAATCAAATCAGTCACATTGCTACGGTAGGGCATAATCCAACGTTAACGTATTTATTAGAATACCTAACTGGCGAAGAGGTGGGTAGTATGGTGCCGGGCGGATTCGCCCTGATAGAATTTACGGTAGAAAACTGGGCTGAGGTATCTCAGCGCACTGGTTCGTTAGTAATGCATAAATCGCCTACTGAGTTAAAGTAATATTATATCGCCTCTTATTATAGTAATCGTAGTATTAGAGCATGTTTAAATTTTGAAAAGAGCAGGTCAGCTTGTAAACTTTGGGT
>ERZ1740060.163-NODE-163-length-51915-cov-23.732742_pt1 | contig 51915 bp, 57 predicted proteins | sample MGYA00581743_ERZ1740060 | MGnify/ENA primary metagenome ERZ1740060 (study PRJEB43018, sample SAMN04849235) | marine metagenome | isolation source: floating plastic debris | place: Pacific Ocean | collected 2008-08-27 | study: EMG produced TPA metagenomics... | reverse complement strand
CCATCTGGTATTTCATCCATCACTACAATGCATCATTACTTGTGTAGCACTACCACGCTGCCTAATTAGCTGGCATTTTCCTGCCACGGCTGCATAGTTGACCCGGTAGAGCCATTCCTCTACTAATTCCTTCTGTTTTCCTGGAACGACAAGCTGTGCTTCAATGGTGGTTCCTAAAAACCGCCTCGGCTGATATTTTGCCTCTTGAGACAGGCTGTCAATATAGAGGACGAAGTCGCTTGGTCTAAGAATGGCTAGGCCAAATGCTTGATAAATGGGCTCATCAAGCTCCAGTAATCCAGTATCTCTGGTAATAAAGCATTGTGCATTACCAACAATCGCCCTGACCAAGTGCCCCATGTCAGATTTGTCTTGCTCAGTCAAAGACTTCGAGAAGTATTTGGATGTTACCTTTTTGATTTCTGAATACTTTTCTTGCGAATCAGGAATAACTCTGAAGTGGTGAACTCTAGCTTTCCTTTCTTCTCTAGCCTGTCGACTACTTATTCTGTCTAAGTCATTAAAAATTTCAGAGGTTACACATATCTCTACATCGTCTGAAAGCCACTCTGATTGTAAGACAAGAGAATCTTCCTTGTTTCTGGTCAAGGAATCTTCTGTTAAATCGATAAATATATTGGTATCAATGACGGCACAAATTTTAGTTATGATTGTTGTCTCATGCAACAACGTCAGTAAATTTGGCCTTCCATATTGTAAAACCCATTCTGTTATAGGTTGATTCTGTTGATTTCTTCCATCTCTATCTTTGATGGCTACAAAACCGCAAGATTTCCAGAGACTGTCGAGATTGTAGTCCCTTCGACATAAAACCTTTGCTTCATACAAATGACTGGCATCGTCAATGATTTTTTCTACAATTTGCTTCCCTAGTCTCTGTCTCCTCCAGTCCCTATGAACGCAGATATGTTTAATCTGGGCTACTTGATTAATCTCTCTATACATTCCATAGGCAACACACTGATCGCTAGCACTGATTACACCAATCAACTTATGCTTCGAAATGTATTCGAGAATTTTTTCCTCACTAGGAAGTTCACCAAGTTTGCTTGAATGACTTCTCCACAAAGTGATTATTGACGCAACATAATTGTCATATTTTCCAGAAGCTGGTTTAAATGGGATTCTGATGATCTTGATCTCTGAAGCCATGATGAGTAGTTTTTGCCAATACTGCTGGAGAAATATTTATAATGTTCCCTCATAACGACAAGGTATGAGCTTTTGAAAAGCTTTTCCAGGTGATTTGGTAGAAGATTTTGAATTTTCTCCTATGAAGTGCAATCGTTTCTAATGACTTATTCACACCACATTTTTTACGTTGCCGCTGAATGTGATTTTGTAAGTCTTTGGTGAGGCCCATGTCAGCCTCTACTGCAAGGCGATCGCCTAAAGTCTTTTCCCTTGCCGTACAGAACCTCTCTGCTGGTAGCTGACTTTATGCAGAAGTTAGGTCAACGCTAGGTGCAGTTTCAGGGCCGCATTCACCCGCTCCATCAGTGGATTTGTTTAAACGACCGACCACGGCTTTTTCTAGCCGCTGCATTGCAATAGTGCGGATTTGCTGAGCCTGTACCTTGGAAAGCTTGGGTAGCCCACTGTCCTCCGGCTGCATCAGCACCTCAAAGGGATACACCCGACTCACGTTAGAGGTAATGGGCAAAATAGTCACCGTGCTGGCAGCACGATTGTTAGCGTTATTGCTGACCAACAACACCGGGCGACGCTTGGCAATTTCTGACCCCACTGTTGGATTCAGGTCAGCGTAATAGATTTCACCACGTTTCATCGCTCAACCCATCGGCGATCTCGACATCCCACACGGGATCTACTTCCTGAGCAGCTTCTCGGTAGGCGACTTCTAGCTCTTGCAGGCGCAACAATTCCAGGGCGCGTTCAATAACTTGAGAGCGCGATCGGCACTGATGAGACGCCTTGTAGCTTTCAACAAACTCAAGCAAGGTGGTTGGCAAGGAGACAGACACTTTTTCAGCCTGCATGGTCATACCTTGGGTAAAGTAGCTGGGCTAATTCAAATGTAGGATGGGTTAGCGATAGCGTAACCCATGCAGGCGTTGGGTTTCGTTTCTCAACCTCAACCTACAGTGTCTTACGTTTAATTGGAACTTCCTACTAATCAAATACTTCCTACTTAGAGTAGCAAACTGAGTAAGCGAGAAGGCACCGCGCGCGCTGAGGCTGTTTAACCGCCACATTGTTTGCGCTGTCGCTGAATACGATTTTGTAAGTCTTTGGTGAGGCCCATGTCGGCGTCGGCTGCGAGGCGATCGAACTCACGACGGAAGTGGGCAGCGACGGTGGGATTGCGGATGACAAGCAGGTCTTCATCATTCGTATGGTTGGCGGCAGCGCTCCAATTGTGGGAGCCGATGATTACCGTGTGATTGTCGATCAGCGCAAACTTGTGGTGTAGCTTGTCGCCCTCCGGCAGGCTGGGGATGCCCACCTGTGAAATCGGTGCGGCCCAGGGTTTGTTGTGGGCTTCGTACTTGCAGCGATGATCGGGAATCGCCGTGCCGAGCATATCCAGCGCTTCGCTGTAGCTGCGGTAGATAAAGTTACTATCCACTAGCGCCCGCACCTTCACGCCCGCCTGAGATTTGGGGGCCAAGCGATCGCTAATGCCCTGATCCGAGAAGACAAACAGCGCCAGGTCAACACTGCCGGTTGCCTGAGCCAACGTGGTACTGATGAGGCCGTTAACGCTTTGGCTCCAGGGTTTGCTTTCAGAAACGGGTGAGAACTGCACGGTGACTTGCGAGCCGGGCAGGCTGACTGTGCGGGGCGATCGCATTGGTTTTTGCAGGCCAAACAGGCTGTCCTCTTTGCCTTTGGGGCCATCGCCCCACATCAAATCAAACTCCTCTGTCAGCACTGCGGCCAGTTCTGCGCTCTCGATTTTGAGCAGAGCGTTGGCATTGCCCCGGCTGTCCTTGTGGGCAAAATCGCCGTGGGTGCCTGACAAAGTCCAGTTGTTAGAGCCCAGTAGCACTGTTTTGCCATCCACCACCATAAATTTGTGGTGCATCAAGCCGCTCCCCTTCGAGCCATCGGCAGTGTCATCGATTAGCGGCACCTGAGCTTTGGTCAAAATGCGAATGGCGTCTCGTTTTTCCAGTTCCTGAGCGATAATTTTTCCATTACGATCAGCGTCGATCAGCTGCTGGCGTTCGGCCTGTTTCGATTGCTGATATTCATCCAGCTGGGCCGACTGAAACTCGGCTAGAGGCTGCCAGGGGCGGTTGTATTGATCTTCCACAATGACGCGCACGGCAACGCCCGCTTGGGCCTGATCCCGCAGGGCGATCGCCACCTGAGGCAAATTGATCTCCTGCACTGCCACGTCGATAGAGGTGTTAGCAGCTGCGATCGCCTCAACAATCGTGGCTTCTAAATCATCGCCATGACGTTGAATGCGGCGGTAGGGATCGGTGTAAGCAGCCGCTGGTGATTGGTTGAAATAGACCTGAATATAAGGATCTTGCGGCAGCGCCGGTGCGAGCGAGGGGCCGGCCAGCCCCGGCCAGCCGTGATGTAGGGCCAGCACCAAGAGCAGCGCCCCCAGCAGTAACGCACCGAGCCGACCTGGATGAAAGGAAAGACGCACAACCTGCCCCCAAAATTGCAGCTGCTTTTAGTGCGCCCAAGCTGACTTTCCGGGTAACCCCGCAAGATTGCGGAAATTCATAGTGTCTGCCCGTGACATTCAGCTCTCCTGCGCTAGACTTTGAAACCGCGAGGTGCGAAACTTGCCGAGTTGTCAGCAAACGTAGGCACAGATCCGTAGGCACAGCGTCATTGATCACCATGAAGTTTCCTGAAAGGAGACATCCCGATTGCGATTTGATTGGCTAATTTCAACAGGGTTGGGGGTGACTAGCGCGCTAGTTCTAACCTTGCCCGCAGCGGCGGCTCAGCTGCAGTCTTGGCAGTTTAATGAACGCGAAAATCAGCTGGTGTTTACCACTGATACGGCGGTGCAGCCGCGCGCCCAGCTGGTGTTTAACCCCACCCGAGTGGTCATCGATTTGCCGGGCACTACGTTAGGGCGATCCTCTCGGCGTCAGGCCGTCGGCGGGACGATTCGCGAAGTGCGATCGGGTCAATTTGATGCCCAAACGGCTCGCCTGGTGATTGAGCTGGCTGCCGGATACACCTTGGACCCACGGGCAGTCGAGATCCGCGGCATCAGCAGCAATCAGTGGGTCGTGCAGCTACCAGAGCCAGAACAATCAGCCACGCCCACGCCCACTGCGCCTGCCGGTAACAGTGGCAACTCCATCACGGGGGATTTTTCTAACGAGGCGACGAGCTTTCTCTCGAATATTGTGACGACGCCCGATGGCTTTTTTATTCGCACCGATGGCCCGATCCCGACGATCAATCTAGAACGGGTCGGCAGTTTCGGGCGCGAGCGCCAGATTGTGATTGACATTTTCAACAGCTCGATTTCGCCCTTTCTCGAAGCGGAGGGTCTCCCCGGCAATCGCTACAGTGTTAGCCGCTGGGATATTGCTCAAGATAATCAAAGCTTGACGACTCGGGTGGTGATGACGCTATCCCCCGACAGCCCGGATTGGGAAGTCACCCCCACCAGTGTGGGCAGTCAAAGTGGCATTGTCATCGTTCCGCCCAGTGGGGTTTCCATCAGCTCCATTCCGGATGAGCCGTCAAGCACCAACCCCACGATCGCGGTACCGCCCGGTGCGCAACAGCCGCCGCAAGCGCAGATTCCCCAGCCGCAGATTCCCCCGCAGCCCCAAACGCCGCGAGTGCCGCCACGGGTCAACAATAGTCGAGTTTTGGTGGCGATCGATCCGGGACATGGCGGACGCGACCCCGGTGCCGTGGGCATTGGGGGTTTGCAAGAAAAGAACGTGGTGTTCCCGGTCTCCACTCGCGTAGCGCAGCTCTTGCGAGAGGCTGGCGTTGACGTGGTGATGACGCGGGTCGACGATCGCACTCTCGATCTAGAGCCACGGGTCAACATTGCTAACAACGCCAACGCCACCATCTTTCTCAGCATTCATGCCAACGCCATTAGCCTGAGTCGGCCCGACGTCAACGGAGTCGAAACCTATTACTACTCAGAGAACGGTCGACAATTGGCCAGCATCATTCACGCCAATGTGCAGCCCGCTTCGGGTCTGGGCAATCGCGGGGTCAAGCAGGCCCGATTCTACGTGTTGCGCAATACGGCCATGCCTGCAGCTCTGCTAGAGCTGGGTTTTCTCACCGGTTCTGAAGATATTGTCAGACTGCGTGATCCCGCCTGGCAAGAACGCATGGCCCAGGCGATCGCCCAAGGCCTCTTGCAATACCTCGAACCCTATCGCCGCTAGCGTTAGGGCTCGATACTGACATCACACTCCAGCCCAGAAGCCCTGTCTGGCAGGATTTGGCATTGCTCAGCCTTTGTGATCTGGACGCGATTTTGAGAGCACGGGCACGCTAATCCAAAGCATGACAAAGATGCGGTCATATATTCAGTTAGGGTCGGTCGGAAGCTCGCTGGTCGGTAATTTTGAGCAATCATCGGGGATTGGCCCCACCTGCCAAGAGGGTTTTTAGAGAATTCGATATTTGGCGATCGCTAACGACCATGCAGGAATTCGGTATTGGTCATTTTCTTTTTAGTTCCTTATCGTCCTTGCTCCCTCTCCCCCTTGCCCCTCCTCTCCCTTTCTCCTCCGCTCCCTTACCCCTCCGCTCCCTTGCCCCTCCACCCTCTTGCCCCTCCGCTCCCTCGTCCTCAAACGCCACGGTTTACTCACTACCTAAAACTGCCTACGTGATCGATTACTAACAAGAGTCCAAAGGTTTCAGGCAGTCCCTCTAACTTGTGCGATGCTAAATTACGCCCGTACTTAGTGAACATGATTCGATAGGCATGCCCATGGACGACAAATTTATGCTGATGATTCCGGGGCCGACTCCGGTGCCAGAGAGCGTTTTACTCGCCCAAGCCCAGCACCTGATTGGTCACCGCAGTGGTGAATTCAGCCAGATTATGGCTGAGGTGTCTGATGGGCTCAAGTGGCTTCATCAAACCAAAAATGACGTGTTGATGTTGACCGCCAGCGGCACCGGCGCGATGGAAGCGGGCATTATCAACGTTTTGAGCGTGGGCGATCGCGTGCTCGTTGGCAGCAATGGCAAATTTGGCCAGCGCTGGGTAGATGTCTGCGAAGCCTTTGGCCTCAAGACTGAGGTCATTTCATCAGAGTGGGGCAAGGCGCTCAACCCCGATGACTTTAAAGTGGCACTAGAAGCTGACACCGAGAAAAGTATTAAGGCTGTGATTATCACCCACAGCGAGACTTCGACCGGGGTGTTAAACGACCTGCAAACGATTGCGGGCTACGTCCACGCCCACGGCGAAGCGCTGATCTTGGTGGATGCCGTCACGAGCTTAGGAGCCTGCAGCGTGCCTATTGATGAGTGGGGGTTGGATGTCGTCGCCTCGGGCTCGCAAAAAGGCTACATGGTGCCCCCCGGCTTAGGATTCGTCACGATGGGCGATCGCGCCTGGCAAGCCTACGAAACCTCAAATATTCCCAAGTTTTATCTAGATCTCGGCCCCTATCGCAAGAGTGGGGCGAAAAACACGACGCCATTTACGCCGCCGGTGAGTCTGTTCTTTGCGATTCAGGTCGCGTTGAAGATGATGCAAGAAGAGGGGTTAGATAATATCTTTGCCCGTCATGCCAGACTCCAACAGGCGACTCGGGCAGCGATGAAGGCGCTTAACCTGCCCCTGTTTGCTGCCGATGAGGTGGCGAGCCCGGCGGTGACGGCGGTCATGCCCCAAACGGTGGAAGCCGAAAAAATTCGTTCCACTATGCGTAAGGATTTTGATATTGCGCTAGCGGGCGGCCAAGACCACTTGAAGGGCCAAATTTTCCGGATGGGGCACCTGGGTTTTGTCGGCGATCGCGACATTTTGACGGCGATCGCGTCTCTAGAAGCTACCCTCGCCAAGTTGGGAGCCAATGGTTTCTCGCCGGGCGCTGGCCTCGCAGCGGCTCAGCAGGTGTTGTCTGCCTGATGCCCGGTGAGTGACTGAGTGAACTGACCACAGCACTATCGCTGTATTCCTCTGGGGAAGCGACTCAGATCGATCTCGTCTACCCCCTCTTTAACTGCTCCACAGCCTGCTTGAATGGCAAAACTCAAGCAGGCTGTGGCTTTTGCGGTCAGTTTTAAGACAAGACAGGCCATACCACTCTCCTCAGCGCGTCTGCTTCATTGGGTGGTTTGTCCTGTTATCTTGCTAACAGACACTGGCTCATTCAAGGACAGCAGCAAAGTCATGAACGTGTGGGGACGCTTGGCGCGGGTAATTCGCTCTCAGGTCGGTGATTGGGTGCAAGCCGCCGAAGATCCCGAAAAGCTTTTGGAGCAAGCGGTGGCAGACATGCAAGGCGATTTGATTCAGCTGCGGCAGTCGGTGGCGCAGGCGATCGCCACCCAAAAACGCACCGAACGCCAGTGCCATCAAACGACGACTCTGACGCAAGAATGGTACAACCGAGCGCAGTTGGCGCTGAGAAAGGGCAACGAAGCGCAGGCCCGCGAAGCGCTCGCTCAGCGCCATAGCTATTTGCGGATGCGGGCACAGCTAGAAAGTCATATTGGCGAACAGAAGGGCATTATCACCAAGCTCAAAGCCAACATGCGAGACCTGGAAGTTAAAATCGCTGACGTCCGCACTCGCCGCGATATGTACATTGCACGCGCGCGTTCTGCGGCGGCGTCCCAACGAATTCAAGACACGATCGCCCAAGTCGGCAACGAGCGATCGCTCGGCACGCTCGGTCGGATGGAAGATCGTGTGCTGGATCTGGAAGCTCAAGCCGACGCCATGGCCGAATTGAATCAGTCCATGGCCGCCGGCTCGTTAGAAGGTCGCTTTGCCGCGCTGGAGCAGGACGAAGAAGCCGCGATCGAAGATGAATTATCCGCGATGAGAGCCAACTTGCCCGGTGCCTGAAGGCAGCTGAGTTCAGAGCTGTTCACCAGTGCTGCTCCCTAGCTCCTCTGCCCCCTAGCCCTGAAAAATTGCCTCAAGCTTGCACTTTCTCAGACTGGGCATAGGTCGGCGGCGCTAAGTCTTCCAGATGCTTCCAACAGACGGTGCAAGCGGGCAAATCGTTTGCGATCGCATAGGGTTCGTGCACCGTATCAATCCAGTTGAGAAACGTCTGAAAGTTCTGCGTGACGATTTTGGGAGAATCTTGCACCGTGCCCAGTTGAAAGTGAGGATCGGCATTTTCCACTGCAAAGGGGCAGGCATGGAAGGTGCCATCCGTTTTGAGCACGGGATAACAGTGGGGGCAGCGATGGGTGTCTTTGGGTCGGGTTTCCTCGCCGGTGAACGGATCAACGCCCCGCCCCGAGTCCACAATGTCAGGATGTCCGATCGCGATTGTCCCTGGCTGCGCTTGCTCATGGGCCTCTAACTTTCGCAAAGACGACAGCGGCATTTGTGGTGCGCCGTCCCCCGTCGCGATGGAATAGTTCAGCGATGCCGTGGTTTTGTCCAGCGGGTCAGAGGCCAAAATCGCCAACAGGCGATCGGCCTGAATGCCATTGGAATAGATCACGATCGCCCCTTGAAAGCCGTGCTCGCGCAGATAGGTGATCGCCCACATGACGTTGTCATGATTTAACGTCGGCTCCCCGCCGTAGAACTTGATCGCACCCGCTGCGTGTAGCATGACGCTGTTTAGGGTGGCATCCAAATGCTCGGCGGTGTAATCCGTATACCAGCCCTTCGGTGTGCCAAAGACCGTGCAAAAATCACAGTCTCGATTGCACTGATTGCCCGGATATAGGTGCAGTTCCATCAGGCGATTGTCTGCAACCACGCCTCTGGCCCGCGATGCCCGTTCTTTAAAAACCATGATTAAGCTGCCTCTCTAATCGAGTTGACCGGAAATTGTGGACGAGGGAATGGAAAACTGGGGCATGGGTTAGGACACCCTACGCTAAAAATCTAAGTCGCAATTTGCGCCTCCCACTCTGACTCTAGGCGCGTCGTGTATTCGGCATTCACCACCGGCACAGTGTCTTGCGAGAGCGTTTGCAGGGGCATGCCATAGGCCGCTTCGACCTGATCAAAGTCTGCCTGCAGCTCGGGGGGGAGTAGCGATCGGGTCAACAAAGGCGGATCGCCCCAAACTGTGGGATTGAACTTTTGCAATTGCCCCGCCGGACTCGACAGCATGTTGGCGAGCACCATCGCTCCCGCTGGATTATTGGCATTGACAGGAATAGCTGTAAAGGAGGGATCGTTTAGCGCGGCACCGGGCAGGGCAAACGCTTGGGTTGTGTCAGGAAACTGGCCAGTCGCAATGCCTTCGGCGATGCGGGCGGTAAAGGCAGGCATCATCCAAATCTCGCCATTGGAAAACAATTCTTGCAGGCGGCTCTGCGTGGGTGGATAGGTGGAGCCTTCGCGCCAGAGATAGGGCTCTAGTGCCTGCAAATAGGCCCACACCTCAGGTGAGTTCTGGTTCCACAATGCCTCGTCAAACTCGGCTCCGGCATATTGTTCGTAGCCACCAGTCACCCCGTATAAGACCGTCAGCAAAAAGCGGCTGCCGTCAAACTGCGGTGGAGCGACATAGGTAAACCGACCGGGATTGGCCTGTGCCCAAGCCAGCAGTTCTTCAAAGTCAGTGGGGGGCGTCGGCACCCGAGCGCTATCGCCCGCCATTAGGTAAAACGCCCCGGTATAGGGCGCGGAATAGCCCTCAATCGGCAAGCCGAAATCATTGCTGACAGCCGGATCGTTGGCATCGTAGTACTGCATCGCGGGCAGCTTATCGGCAAAGGGGCCAAACAGTAGATTGCCCTGTTTTAAGGTGCGAAAGTTTTCGCCGTTGATCCAAATCAGGTCGATGCTGCCCCCGGTGGTCACACCCGCTTGCACTTCGCCCACAACTTTATTCACCGCTTCGACCGTGTCATTCAGCGGCACGCGGTTGAGGGTGACCTCGTACTGAGTCTGTAGCTGCTCGGCCACCCAGCCGTCGGCGTAGCTATTGACCTGATCGCTGCCACCCCACATGGCCCAGTTGACGGTGGTGCCACGGGCGAGTTCTATCACCTCATTCCAAGTGGTCACGGTCGGGTCAAAGGCTGGCAGAGTGGCCTGTTGACCGCGATCGCAATTGCTGACCAGTGTGGCCAGGGTAGCGCTGGCAGAGAGATAGAGGAAACGGCGGCGCGGCAGGTAGTGCATGGATGAAGAGTGATTAGGGAGAGTTGTGGGTAGAGGGTGGAGAGTTGTGGATAGAGAGTGGAGGTCAACAGTTTGCCAGTCTTAATTGGATCAAAGCCCTGATCTGCTTAAGATTTCAGGGTTAAGGAGACAGCGCTTTGGGCACGGATTGAGGCGGGGCTGGAACTGTCGGTGTCGGGAAACTCCAGAGGGCGTCAGCGGGCAGATGGGCAAAGGCGGTTTGACCGATCGCCCAGTTTTGACTGGGGGGCACCCAAGCTTGCAGCTCTAAGCCTGCTGGCGTTTGTAGGGTGAGGTGGCGCTGGGTGCCGGTAAACCGGTTTTGGCTGACGGTGACGGGGAGTAGGTTGGTGCCACAAATTTGGTCGGCCAGCAGGTGAATGCATTCGGGGCGAATGGTCACCTGCACAGTGCCCTGCTGGGGAAAGTCGGTGGTGAGCACGTCGCCACCGGCCAGGGTGAGCCGATGATGGTCTGCCGCTGCGGTGAAAAAATTGACGCCGCCGAAGAAGCGGGCGACGCTGGCATCGCCCGGGCGCTGATAGAGCCCTTCGGGCGTCTCGACCTGGCGCAGGCAGCCGTCAAACATCAGGGCAATGCGGTGAGACATGACCACTGCTTCGCTTTGGTCGTGGGTGACGATCACCATGGTGACGCCGGTTTCTTCCTGCAATCGCAGAATGAGCGTTTGCATGTCGCCCCGCAGATTGGCATCCAAGGCGGAGAGGGGCTCGTCTAACAGCAACACTTTGGGGCGAATCACCAGCGATCGCGCCAGCGCGACCCGCTGCGCCTGCCCCCCAGACAATTCCGTTGGTTGGCGATCCTCAAAGCCGGTGAGCTGTACCTGATCCAGCAGAGCCAGCGTCCGGGCTTCGCGTTCCACCCGATTCACGCCCCGCATCTTGAGGCCAAAAGCGACATTTTCGCCGACGCTCAAATGGGGAAACAGCAGCCCTTTTTGCAGTACTAGGGCCATCTCCCGCCGCTCCGGGGGGAGGCGATTTAGCAACCGCCCCTGTAAGGTGATCTGTCCCTGATCGGGGCGTAAAATTCCGGCAATTAGCTGCAGGGTAGTCGATTTGCCGCAGCCTGAGGGGCCGAGTAACGACAACCGTTCACCGGCAGCAATCTCTAGCCACACATCGTTGACTGCAGGGACGCCGCGAAACCGCTTCGTCAGCTGTTGTAGGGAGAGATAGCCCAACTCAGACATCGCCCAACCCTCCGATCGCCGCGTCATCACTCAGGGCGCGGCTCGAAAACAGCAGGAACACTAGCGCCGGCAGAATCGACGTGATGGCGATCGCGGCGGTCAGCCCGGTATTGCCGCCCTGCAGTGACGTGAACAACACCATTGGTAGCGTCAACACGCGACCGCTGCCAACAAAGAAGGTGAGCAAAAACTCATTCCACGAAATCAGGAAGGCAAAGAGCGCCCCGACGACGACACCGGGCGCAATCAGCGGTAGGGTAACTTGGCTCAGCACCTGCAGGGGGGAAGCTCCCAGTGTGCGAGCTTGGGCCTCGTAGCTGATGTCAAAATTGGCGTAAACGCTGCTCAACACCAACGTCATGTAGGGGATGGTGGGTAACAGATGCACCAGCACCACGCCCAGTAGGGTGCCACTCAGCCCCAGGCGAATCAGCACAAACTGAATCCCCATCAGGGTGGCCAGGGGTGACACAATAATCGGCAACAGCAGAAATAGTTTGATTGCCCCTTTGCCGGGAAACTCCATCAACCCTAAGGCGCGACCGGCCGGGAGCCCCACGACCAAAGCTAGTGCTGTGGCCAGACTGGCGATCGCTAAACTTTGGACAAAGCCCTGCCCCACTTTCGTGCTGGCGGTGAAAATGGCTTGCCAGTTAGTCACTGTCCACTGTGCGGGCAGCAGCTGCGGAAAGTACCAGCCCTGGGCAAACGACCAGATCAGCAGCGGCAAAAATGGCAGAAACAGCACGCCAATAATCAGCGATAACACCACTTTGCGCGTCATGGCTGCCTCCTAAAAGTGGTCTGCCGGAAGGGACTGCCTGAGCCGAGCCAGAGGTATAGGGCAATCACGCCGAGGGAAATCAGGGAGAGGATCAGCCCCAGAGCCACGGCGATCGGGCGCTGGGTTAAATCGCTATCGGTAAAGGCCTGATACACCAAAATGGGCAACGTTTTGGGAAAGGTGGAACCCAGCAGAAACGGCACTTCAAAGGAGCCAAAGATAAAGCCGAAGACAATCAAACTGGCGGAAATAATGCCCGATCGCAGCAGGGGTAGCGTCACGTGCCAAAAGCACTGCCAGGGACTGGCCCCCAGCGCTCGGGCCTGCATGCCATACTCCGGGCGAATGCCCCGCAGCACCGCCAGCAAAATTAAGGTCATAAACGGAATTTCTTTCCACAAGAAGTGGATCATGACACCCAGGTTGGCTGCGTCATTGACTAGCAGGGGAAAATCTTGGTCGGAGCTGAGCCAGCCGAGGTTAAACAATAGCCGCGAGAGTAGACCACTGGGAGAGAGCAACAGCAAAATTCCCGCAATGCCCACCAGGTGCGGAATCGGCAGCGTCAGCTGACAGGCAAAGCTGGCCCAGCGTCCAGCCCCCTGCAGCAGCAGCGCTAACCCCAAACTGAGCAGCGTCGAAAGCGCCGTGGTCGTGAAGGCGATATAGAGGCTTAAGCCCAAAGAGTGCCAAAAGGCGCTGTGACTCAAGGCTGCTTGATAAGCATTGAGCGAAAAGGTGCCGTCGGTGGTCAGCCCCAACAGCCCGACGCTCTGCAAAAATGCCAGCATCAGCCCGCCCCCAAACAGCCCCGCAATCAGGCTCACCGCCGGGAGCACCAGTAAATATGCCTGCCACGAGGTCTCAGCGTGCGCCGACCAGACTCGCGCCCACCATTGCTGCCGGGAATTCTGTGAAACGGGGGCGGTCGTCATGGCAGGGGAGCCTCCAGCAGAGCCATGACCTCGGCTCCCATCTGCGTCAGCCGCTGTTGACCGGCCTGTGCACGTTCCAGGCGAGCGACTGTACTGCTATTAGCTGAGGTACTGGCCTGGGCTCTGTCAGCGGCGTCGGCATACCAGCGGTGAGTGGTGAGGCCATAGTTCGCCAGCCAACAGAGCGATCGCAAGGCCGGAAATGCGCCAAAGACGGCGAAATGCACCTGAATAATTTGCGCCAGCTCGGCATCTTCGAGCGCGGCGTAGTAAGCATTGAGAAAAAATTGTCGATCGGCATGGGGCAGCTGGTAGCCCTGCCGCCGCTGCACCGTGATCGGGGAGAGAAAATGTCCCAAATCACCGGCTGGCGAGCCAATTTCGGCCCATTCCCAATCAATCAAGTAAGCCTGCTGATCAGTCACTACCCAATTGTCATAGGTATGGTCACTGTGCACCAGACAGGCATAGCGATACTCGGTCAGCAGCGCTTCGCTAGCGAGTCGAGTCTCCGCCTGGGCTAGCACCGCCTGGAGCAGGTCGCTGATTGTGGCATCGGCGGCGGGCGAGTCTAAATAGGGCTGAGCATAGTCTCGCGCTTCTTGCCAAAACAGCCTGAGGGGATGACTGACCAGCGGCACCAGCGGCGCCAGCTGATGCACCGACTCATATCCCGATCGCCGCGGGAGTCGATGCAGGCGAGCCAGCGTGGTAGCGCACTGCTGCAGGTGCCGACGGCTATAGTCCATCGGCCCACCGGCAATATAGTTGGTGATGAGATATGTGTAGGGAAAGTCCGCCGTCGCGGTGCGTTGCTCACCCAAGAGGTCATGCCCCAACTCTGACCCGGTGAGATAGCGCAGGATACTGCCTTCAAACTCGGTCAATCGGCTAAAGTTGCCCTGAAAGCGCTGATTGGGGGTGTTGACTGCCACCCGTACCAGCCGATCGCTGCCCCACCGAAAAATGACGTTGGCCTCGCCATGGGCCATGAGTTCTAATGCGTCACGATCATTCAGCAAACGGCGGGTTTGGAGGTGCGATCGCAACGCCTCGCACAGCTGACCTAAATTTAGCAAGGTTGAAGCAGACAATAGACTGGAGCAAAACGCATTAAAGGCTGTGAGTATCATAGTTAACATGACTCCAAACTCACATGAACGACACCTTAAAAGTTCCTGAGTTTAGTGACTGTGGTGAGCGCCACTCTCGATCGGCCATTTATGTGGGATTTAGCGCCTCAACCTCTAGACATAGACGGTATCGGCTGGCCGCATCAAAGCGGCTAAACCCGCCTCAAACTTTCACTGCTCCTGCGATCTGGCTCCTGACCTGACAAGAACACTTCATTTCGCCGCCTGGTCAAAGAGCGTAATCAGATTTTTAGCCTTTTCTTAATAAAGTAGAAGGGCCGCAGGCGGTGATTGTGCCCTTCTCTCTCCCCAAATTCGAGAAAGGGGAGAGCAATGCGGTCTTGTCAGCCAGTTGATGAAATGTGTGTAAGCGGCAGAGCCCGTTTTAGGAGAGCCCTCATGTCTCGATTGCGCCTAGCCTGTCTAGGCTTGCAGGATGCCGGGCTTGCCGGTCAACAAGGCTACTTTAATGGCCAGCATCGGCAGTTGCTTGATGACTCGCGATATCGCTATTTCTTAATACTTTACGCATCTTAATTATTAGAAAAACGGTGGAGAGAAAAATATCCTATAATTTCCCCAAAAGCGCGAAATCAGGCTTAATTCACGGTTTTTTGTCGTCTTGCTGGCTCTCGTAAAAGAATTGGATTAGATCGCCGTATGCTGTCGTTTTAGGCGAGTTTGAATCCAAATCGGTGTCTTTTAGCCAAGACGTCAAGCGAGAAAAGCGGCGGCGGCGGCGATTGCAGCATAGCCCTTGAAATAACGGCATTATCCCCGCTGCGATAAGGGCCAATCGGATAAAGCTGGAAGAGAATTTAGGCGCGCTTTCTGAAATCTCAGTCTGGCGGATAGAAGCATTCTAGAGACTGTTGTTATACTGGGTTATCTAAAGATTTGATGAATGTTCGTGATCCCAGAGTCATGGTGAGCCAGTTTGGGATGAGACCCGATCAGTCTTTAGCTAGTGGCAGAGGTGCATGCGAGTGGTCACGTTTGAACAAGTCAGCGATCGGCGAGTCAACTATCGGTGACCCGATGCTCGCCAGAGCTTAAATCTATCTATCGTTACAGGGTTGAATTATGGGTAGCGTATCGAAGACTGCTCATCCTAAGCTCTATGTCAATGTCATGGAACTGCTGGTTGCCGAAGAAGTCGGGCGGCAGCTGGCCGGCCTGCCAGAGCGAGTTTCTAAATATGTGAAGCGGACAGAGGTGGAAACCTTTGCCCTCAATCGCCTGCCTGCTCTCTATGCGTCCAGTGAAAAAGGGCTTGAGCACCAATACGAGCATGCTCAGCATGATCTGCGGGCCGAGATTCTCAGTGCGGTGCGTCAAGCTTTTGCGGCTGTGCAGGTCGATCCGATTCGGCTGTCGCAACCGCTGCAGCTCAATCAAGAAGAAGAAGCGGTTTTGCAAGCCCTGCGAGAGCTGCTCAAAGAACCTAATCTGGACTGGAAGTCAGCCCTGCGTGAAATTCAGCGAATTCAAGATCGGCGGCAATCAGAGGCGGTGAGACCGCGACCTGCCGCTGCCAGGCCCGTTGCCCCCAAGCCCCAACCCGTTAGCGGTGAGGATGCCCATCACAACACAGCTTGGCGACCGGGTACCTACGGCAGCCGAGTCAGTTGGCGGCCGCGCGAGTCGCCGTCGTCTTCTGACGAAGGGTTCCGCGATAACGCGCTCTAGCAGCTGTTGACAGTCACCTTGGCTTGCCTGGCAGTTCTTTAACGCCAGTCTTCGATGGGGCTAGCGGCCTTTCTCGTATATGCGTGAAGACGGTGCCAGGGGCAGGAGGCGCTCCATGAACTTTAGATCTAGCCAGCGATCGAATTTGTAGCCGACCTGATGAAAGTGGGCGACTTCTTGAAAGCCAAATTTTGCATGCAAATCTAGGCTGACGGTGTTGTCGGCATCAATGCCCGCTACCAGTGCATGAAATTCTTGCGCTTCAGCTGCTTCGATTAGGTGAGCCAACAGCTGCTGACCTAGCCCTTGGCGACGGCTCTGAGGCGCGACATAAATTGAGGTTTCTGCCGTGTAGCGATAGGCTTCCCAAGCGCGAAAGGCTCCCAAGGCGGCAAATCCCGTCACGTGCCCCGCGCGATCAGCGACCAAAACCGGAAACCCGGCCGCTTGCTTGGCGGCAAACCAGGTCTGACGCATGGCTAAACTATGGGGCTCGTAGTCGTAGACGGCTGTGGTGTGCAAAATGGCATCATTGTAGATGCTCAGAATCTCTGGCAGGTCAGCGCTTGAGGCTGGGCGAATGATTGCGTCGGTCATCAGACTGCCACCGTCTACTGCAGCTGAGCAGGCAGGGCGGTCGGCCGCAGCGTAATTGTTTGGGTCGCTTCCCCACGGGTCACTTCAACGTCTAGGGGTTCCCCAATTTCGCTGGCATCGACTTGGGCTTGCACGTCTGCTGGGGTTTCGACCAAGTTGTTGTTCACCTGCGTAATAATATCGCCAGCTTTGAGCCCGCCTTTTGCTGCGGGGGTATCTTCCATCACGCGCACAATGAGGACGCCGACATCAGCGGTGACTTGCACGCCCAGTTCTTCTTCGGCGTTGATGCGATCGCGCATTTCAGGGGTCAACAGCACCATTTGCACCCCGAGATAGGGATGCTCTACTTCGCCGGTTTCAAACAGTTGGTTCGCAATGCGGGTAAAGGTTTCGACGGGAATTGCAAATCCCAAACCTTGGGCGTCTTTGCGAATGGCGGTGTTCATGCCAATCACTTCGCCGCGATCATTCAGCAGCGGCCCACCCGAGTTGCCGGGATTAATGGCCGCATCGGTTTGAATAAACTGCACCCGCTTGTCGGGAATACCCACCTCTGAGCTACTACGGCCCAGTGCGCTAATAATCCCAGCGGTCACCGTATTATCAAGCCCGAGAGGATTCCCGATCGCGATCGCCCACTGACCCGGTGATAAATCTTCGGTGCGACCAAACGAGACTGCTGGCAGCGACTCGGCTTCAATTTTGACTGCCGCCACATCGGTGACCTTATCGGTGCCGATTACGGTGCCCTCAAACGACCGACCATCGGTCAGCGTTACCGTAACTTTCGTCGCCCCTTCGACCACATGGGCATTGGTGATGATGCGACCATCGGTTGAGATAATGAAGCCAGAGCCTGTACCCTGCGGAAAGGACTCGGGCGGTAGGGGAACTTCATCGCCAAAAAAGCGACGGAAGAAAGGATTTTCAAAGGCTTCAGGCATCTCGACGTTGCTGCTTTCCGCATCAATGCGCACGACGGCAGCGCCGACTTGATTAACGGCATCGGCAATAAAATTAGGATTGGCTTGGGTCGGGGGAACTAAAGCGATCGCCGGAGATTCATTAGCCTGAGGACGGTTGAGCGCCGGTTGCACCACGGGCGCGGTCGCAGCGGTGTCTGCCGGTTGGGATTTTTGTGCCGTCCACACCTGATGGCCAGCCCAGCCAGTGCCACAGCCTACAATGAGCGTGGCTACAGTCAGCCCAATTTGCTTAAAAGCAATGGCCATCGCAAATCTCCTAGACATCGGGTGTGTTCAGAATGCCTCTACTTTAGCGAAAATGAGGCCTATGAGTAATCTGGTTCACAAATGGGGGCGAGGGCTGTAGCGACTTAATTCGCCGGGGTCGGACGAATCTCTCAATCAGGATTAGTCAGTACAGGGATAGTAAGCATTGATGGTGGTTAAATCGACACGAAATGGGCCGCGAGGGTTCCCCTGGGGGGCATCAACTCGCCGCGCGATCGCTTCGGTGAGCGCAGGATTATTGAGCACGACGATGATGGCGCTGAGCGTGACGCTGCCCCGCGCGATCGCGCAAGCCTCTGAACTCTGCCCCGCGCCGGTGCTGTCGCGGCTGACCACCCATGCGGTGCAGTCGGGAGAAACCATCGATAGTATCGCGGCGGCCTACGACCTGTTGCCCATCACCCTATTGGCGATGAATCCGGCGGCGGTCAATGCCCTGACACCGGGCAGCTCGTTACGGATTCCCCCCTTCAATGGGGCCGAGATCACGGTCACCGCCGGTCAAACCTGGCAAGACTTAGCTGCCGCCTATCAGTCCCGCGCCGATGTGCTGTTTGAGGTCAACGGCTGCCCAGCGGCCGTGCCGGGGCGGATTTTTGTGCCGGGTGTCAGCTGGCTGCTCGACAATGCGGCCCCTGCCGCCACTGATCCGGCGGCGGCGGATACCGACCCGCTATCGGCCTATCCCTTGGGGGAGATGGGAGTCATCGTCGGCAACTATGGCTGGCAAACCGATGCCAACGGTAACGAGTTGGTCTTTAGCAGTGGCATTAGTCTGGCAGCCAGTCCAGATATTGCCGTGCAATCAGCGGGGAGTGGCACGGTCGCCTATGTTGGCGAGGCGGGCTCACCCGGCATTCTTATCGTGATCAACCACAGCCAGGGTTTGCAAACTCGCTATGTGGGCGTCACGGCGCCGGTAATCGAGGTGGGCGATCGCGTGTCAGCGGGGCAGGCGATCGCTACCGCTGCGCCCCATACGACAGATACCAGTCGCCTCTACTTTGAAGTGCGGACGAATACGTCTCTGGGTTGGGTGGCCCGTGACCCCGGCAACTACATCCCGGAGTTAGCGGTGCGTTAGTCAAGAATATAGTTGCCATGTCCCGACTGCCACTGGATAACCGGCCCAGACCTAGGGTGAAAACAGCGTGCCGTCCGGCATGACCGCATCGATCAAACAGGCCTCTTTAATATTGGCGTTCCAGACGCTGGCGTGAGACAAATCGGCCCCTGTCAAGTTAGCTCCCTTTAAGTTGGTTTCTGACAGGTTGGCCATCTTTAAGTCGGCAAATCGCAGGTTGGCATCTCGCAGGTCAGCGCCCCGCAAAATGGCTTCTCGCAAATCGGCGTTTTCAAAGTTGGCATGCCGCAAGCGGGCCTGGTGCAAGTTAGCGCCAATTAGATTGGCGCCGATCAGCGTCGTGCCCTCTAGACAAGCCCGGCTGAGGTTCGCCATGCAGAGATTGGTCAAGCTCAGGTTGGCGATCGTGAGATTGGCCCCGTGGAGCGCCGCCCCGATCATATTGGCCGCGCTACAAACCGCCGCTGTGAGGTCAACGCCATGCATGACGGCATCTTGCAAGGTGGTCATGGCAAAATTGGCTTCCCGCAAATCGGCCTGGTTGAGCGTGGCGCTGGCCAAGTTGCAGCGTCCCAAGTCAGCGGTATAGAGGATGGCCCCGCTGAGGTCAGCCCCCGCCAGATTCGCTTCAGTGAGTTGCACCATGCAGGCATCGGCTTGGCTCAGACTGGCTTGTCTCAAATCGGCTTGTTTGAGCTGAGCCTCGCGCAACACGCTGCGGGTAAGGTCAGCCGTTGTGAGCACGGCGGCATTGAGGAGTGCCCCCCGCAGGTGGCTGTCATGCAAAGACGCCTCGCGCAAGTCGGCCCCGGTGAGGTTGGCATAGTCGAGATGGGCGTAGCTTAGGTTAGCGGTATAAAAAAGCGCCTCGCGCAAGTCGGCATGGCCCAAATCGGCGTAGCGCAAATCAGCCATGCAGCAGTCAACGAGGGAAAGATTGACCGCTCGCAGCTGGGCCCGCTTGAGGGGGGCTTCCCGCAGGTTAATACGGCGGCTGGGTGAGGCGTTGATACCCGTTTCTGCCTGCGATCGCCAATCATTCCAAGTGGTGACGCCCTGGGCCAACAAGCCCATAGGCTGGGCGGTTTTCATGAAAAATTTCCTGAGTGCAGACGAGTCATAGCAATTGGCTGATGGTTAAGATCCAGTATTCCTCACTGGCCCGAGAAATTCTCACCGACGTCAGGGAGCCGCATCAGTGTTTTCCACCATCATGCCGGATGCAAGGCCTGGTCAAACCTAAAGAGACCTTGGCTGAAGTCGGCGATCGCCCCTCACTGTCCGTTACCATGAACGTTTTCATTGCAAGTCCCATGGTTGCTCCCCTATGACTGCTACGGCGATCACTCATCACTATCAAAAACTGATCAACGTCTCGACTCAGGGCAAATCACTGCGTCGCTTGACTGAGCCGGTGCAGCAGGCCGTCAGTGAGTCGGGCCTGACCACGGGACTCTGTACCGTGTTTATTCGCCATACATCGGCCAGTCTGACCATTCAGGAAAATGCTGACCCGGATGTATTAGTCGATTTGGAAGCGTTTTTAGCGAAGCTCGTGCCTGAGGGGCATCACTATATCCACCATGCCGAAGGCCCCGATGACATGCCGGCCCACATTCGCACCGTGTTGACCAGTACGTCAGAGACGATTCCCATCGTTAAGGGGCGCCTCGCCTTGGGCACCTGGCAGGGCATTTATTTGTGGGAGCATCGCACCCGTAGCCACACCCGCGAAGTCGTTGTTCATGTGGTCGGCAGTTAACACTATGGTTGATTCCCTGAGTCTGTCGATGATTCCCGCCTCACCCCCTGATTTCCGTTCAGGATTTGTGGGTATTGTCGGTCGCCCCAATGTGGGCAAATCGACCCTGATGAACTATTTGATCGGTCAAAAGGTCGCGATCACCTCTCCGGTGGCCCAAACCACGCGCAATCGCCTGCGCGGCATCCTTACCACGGAGGCAGCGCAAATCATCTTTGTCGATACACCGGGCATCCATAAGCCTCACCATGAGTTGGGGAAAGTGCTGGTGCACAATGCCCGCGTGGCGATCGCCTCGGTGGATCTGGTGCTCTTTGTGGTGGATGGCTCGGTGCCCGCCGGACGCGGCGATCAGTTTGTGGCGACCTTGCTGGCGCAGCAGTCCACCCCGGTTTACTTGGGGATGAATAAGACTGATTTGCGATCACCCGACGAGGCTGAGGCGATCACAGCTAGCTATCAAGCCCTCGCCGATGCCCATCAATGGCCGCTGCTGGAATTTTCGGCAGCGACGGGCGATCGCCTGCCGGAACTGCAGACCCGCCTCGTTCAAGGGCTGGAGCCGGGGCCTTATTACTATCCCCCCGATTTAATTACCGATCAGCCCGAGCGGTTCATTATGGGTGAGCTGATTCGCGAGCAGGTGCTCTATCACACCCGCGAAGAGGTACCGCATTCGGTCGCCATCGCGATCGAAGCAGTGGAAGAAGACGAAAACATCACCCGCATTCTGGCCACGGTGCATGTGGAACGCGATTCGCAAAAGGGCATTCTCATCGGCAAAAAAGGCAGCATGATGAAGACGATCGGCACTGGCGCGCGCGAACAAATGCAAAAGCTGATCACGGGCAAAGTCTATTTAGAGATGTTTGTGAAGGTGCAGCCCAAATGGCGACAGTCGCGCACGCGGTTGGCTGAGCTGGGCTATCAGCGCGAAGAGTAAGGCCGTTGCCTAATCGCGTCCTGATTACTGAGGCTTGGTATGCCCCACCCTGATCGAGAACAGTGCTGTCCTAGGAGCGAATCGACTGCAGTGCTCAAGCTGCCTAACTCGATGGGCAGAGACTCAAATGCCCATAGAATATTGTCTATCTAGTTGAGGCTTGTGATAGAATTGCACTCATTAAGAAGCTGATCCTAATGCTTGCCGCTGCGAGAAAGAGTTAAGCGATGATGCTGGCATATTTGGCTCTGTTTGGTGTGGGTCTGGGCAGTATTTGGCTGGCCTTTCGCATAGCGGAAGAAGTCATACGAATTGCGCTGGTTTCCACCGGCGCGATCGCGATGCTGTTCGGCTTTTTTCACTCTCCGGCAGAGCTGCAGTTTGCGGTCGAGGCGGTTTCTCTCGGGGGCGGTTGGTTAACGTTGCGATCGCGCTAAGTCCGGTTTCCTTCCACTGTCTCCACTGTCTATAGTGAAGGCGTCCTCCCAGCCAGAGCGCCCATGTCTTTTGTCCCCACTGCGATCGATCTGCAAAATATTTTTCAAGTTTCTAATTTAGTCGTGCTGCCCTTTTGGGTGCTGATGGTGCTGCTGCCCAATTGGGCAGTGACGCAGCGGGTGATGCGGTCTTACATTCCCTTTGCCGCGCTGGCTTGTCTGTATGTTTACCTCTTCGTGACGGTGGATAGCAGCATTGTGGAAGCCTTTTCGGACCCGCAGCTCAAGCTTGATACCTTGGCGGGCATGTTTGCCAACTCCCACGTGATGGCGACCGGGTGGACGCACTTTTTAGTGATGGATCTGTTTGTCGGCCGGTGGATCTATTGGCAAGGTCAAGACCATGGCATCTTTATCCGCCATTCTTTAGCGTTGTGCCTGTTTGCTGGGCCTTTAGGCTTGCTCACCCACTTTTTTACCGCCGCGATTGTGCAGCGCTTCTTTCAACCGGAGGAGAACAGCACATCGTCAGAGCCGTCTGCTGTATAAGGTCTGATTGACACTGGCCCCAAGACACGGGTTAATAGACCACATTTAGGTTTTCTAACGCTGGGTTTGACCTATGGTTTCGTCTGCTTTGTCTGGTTTGCTGCAGGTCCGTCGGGTCTTGGCGCTGCGGCGCTGGCGATCGCTCTGGCGGTTTAGTGCGCTGTTAAGTCTGAGCTTTGCCTTCATCGTGGCCTGCACGAGCAATCCCACACCGGAGGCCGACGCGCCAGCCGATGCCGCCGGTGAAACGGGCAGCGATCGCATCTCGATTGGCACCACTCTGACCGCTCGCACTTTGGACCCCGCCGACGCCTACGAGATTTTTCCGGGCATTTTGCTGCATAACCTGGGCGACCAGCTCTATGCCTACGAACCCGGCACCACTGATCTGATTCCGCAGTTAGCGACCGAGCTGCCTACCGTCAGCGACGATGGTTTGACCTATACGATCCCCCTGCGGGACGACGTGGTTTTTCATGATGGCACGCCCTTTGATGCGGCCGCGATGGTGTTCTCGCTCGACCGGTTTATGCAAAATGCTGGGCGACCCGCGTTCTTGCTGGCTGATCGCATCGCGGCGGTCGAAGCCACGGGCGACTACGAAATGACCGTCACGCTCAATTCGCCCTTTGCGGCGTTTACGGCCCTAATGACTTTTTGGGGCGTCACCCCTGTGCCCCCTGACGCCTACGAAATTGCCGAAGGCAGCTTCGTGCCCGACAGTTTTATCGGAACTGGCCCTTACAAATTAGCGGCATTCAACAGCGACTCCGTCAAGCTCGACGTCAACGAAGACTACTGGGGCGAAAAGCCTGCTAACGGTGGTATCGACATTCAAATCTTCAGCAGTGCGGTTAACCTTTACAACACCTTTACGACCGGCGGCGTGGATGTGGCCTACCAGACCCTTGACCCCGAGCAAATTTCGGCCCTAGAGCGCGATGCCGACACCGGCAACTGGCAGGTGGTCGAAGCGGGCACCACGGTGGTCAACTATATGAGCCTGAATCAGAAGATTGAGCCGCTGAATGACGTCCGGGTGCGTCAGGCGATCGCGGCCATGATTGACCGCAACCTGGTCAACGAGCGGGTGTTTCAAGGTCAGGCGGAGCCGCTCTACAGCTTGATTCCCACGAGTTTTGAGGTGTATGAGCCGGTGCTGCAGGAAGCCTATGGCGACGGCGACTTTGAGCAAGCGGAAGCCCTGCTGCGAGAAGCTGGTTTTTCGGAAGAGAATCCGTTCAACTTTGAAATTTGGTACCCTTCAGCTTCGACCACCCGCAGCGTGGTCGCCAATACTCTGAAGGAGTCCTTTGAAACGGGTCTGCCGGGACTGATCACCGTCACTGTGCAAACGGCCGAAAGCGCTACCCTCTGGGGCAATGTCGACAAAGGCGTCTATCCCTCGGTGCTGGCGAACTGGTATCCCGACTATTACGACGTTGATACCTTTGTGCAGCCGTTTCTCAGCTGCGAAACCGGCTCGGAAGAGACGCTGTGTGAAGTTGGCGCTAGCCAGGGCAACGGCTCTTTTTACTACAGCGATCGCGCGAATGAGCTAGTCGCGGCGCAGCAAGCTGAGCAAGATCCGGCGGTGCGTGATCAGATCATCAAAGATCTGCAAACCTTAGTCAAAGACGATGTGCCTTACATTCCCCTGTGGCAAAACAAAGACTATGTCTTTTCTCAAGCTGGGATTGACGGTGTGGCCATTCAACCCACCCAACAATTTTTAATGTGGCAAATTAGCAAAGGTGGCTAATCTGTAGCAGGGTGAAGTCTGGCGATCACCAAACTTATCAAAATAAGTCTCCCTTAAGGGGATAAATTGCTAGAGGTCAGCACTCGTCATAGCTGGCCCAACGACTGGTGACGATGGCGCTTTTTTTCGATGTCTCAATATCCTCAAGGTCAGCTCAGGTCTGACTCTCGATTCGCTATGGTGAACAGGGAAAACCTGTCTGGCCTTAATCGGTAGCGATTAAAATCAAGGCAAGCTGCAGAATTTATTTATGACCGTTTATCTATGACCGTTGCTTTGAACAAGTCCGATAAAGCCTCGCAAATTTTGAATGGCGCGTTGCAGGAATTTTTAGCCCACGGCTATGCGGGCACGAGTATGGATCGCGTTGCCGCCACCGCAGGAGTTTCAAAGCCGACGGTTTATAACCATTTTCAAGATAAGGAGGGGCTGTTTCGCGCCCTAGTGCAAAAGATCGCCTGTGAGCGGTTTCAAATTAAGTTCACCCCTGAAACCTTGCAAGAGCCGCCGGCTGAGTCGCTGCCACAGTTACTGACCAAAATGGTGGATGCGATCGCCGAAGATGAAGATTATCAAGACTTTGTCCGGTTGGTGATTGGCGAATCGGGGCGGTTTCCCGAGCTGGCTAGAACCTTCATTACCTATCTGTCAAAGCCTGGACTAGAGCTCATGCAGGCCTATCTCAATGAGCATCCTGAGTTTGACGCTGCCGACTCACAGGCGACGGCCCAAATTATTCTCGGTTCGGCCATTTATATGTGTTTAACTCAATACATTTTGCACGGTCGCGACATCATGCCGCTGAGCAAAGAGCGCTATATCACCACCATGGTGGACCTCATGCTGAAGCGCCCCTGCAAGGGTTGAGTCACCCCGTTCAACGAGTAGGGATCTCGCTGCGTATCCAGAAGTAGACCTGAAGCCATCGTAGAATTCGGCGGTCGGAATTCGGAATTGAGATGCTGGTCAAATCGCCGCTTCAATCGTCTGAAGTGGCTTGGCTTAACGGAGGTTTACCCGAGCATTCGGCAGATTGCTTTGGCCTTGGCTGTCGCCAGTTTTGGCTGTTGCTAGTCTTTGATATTGTCGGGCAATGTGGTCGGCAGCTCCCGTTCTTGGCAGCTAAAACGGCTACCATCAATCATCGAAGCGTTGAAGCAATTTTTTGGCATGGTGAGTTTGCCACCCTTTCAAAATCCTGACTTGTTTCGTCAGGCGATGACCCACAAGTCCTATGCCCGTGAGCATGCCGAGGTGCCCGGTGACAATGAGCGGCTGGAATTTTTGGGCGACGCCATTCTGACTTTTTTGTGCGGTGAGTTTTTGTTCGCGCGGTATCCCCACAGTGCTGAGGGCACGCTAACGCCGCTGCGGGCCTCGCTGGTAGATGCAACGCAACTGGGTCGCTTTGCCCAGCAGTTGGCGCTGTCGCAGCATCTGCGGTTGGGCAAAGGCGTCGAGGGCAGTGGCGGTAGAACCAACACCCGCCTGCTCAGCAGCGCCTTTGAAGCGTGGATCGGTGCCTACTTTTTAGATCAGCGATCGCGCATCGAACCCGTTCGTGACTTTGTGTTTCCCTTGTTTGAGTCAGTGGTAGAGTCGCTGGCTGATCCCACCCAAAATATCAACGAAAAAAGCGCCCTACAAGAATGGGCGTTGGCTCAGGCCGGTACGATACCCACCTACGATATCGTGGCGGAATCTGGCCCCGATCACGCTAAAGAGTTCACCGCCACTGTCCGCATTGGCCCTCAGGTATGGGGTACCGGGTGCGGCCGCCGCAAACAAGATGCCGAAAAGGCGGCGGCGCTGGCCGCGCTGCAACAATTAGGCCTGGTTGCAGACCCTTACAATTGACGCCAGATTTCTGGTAGCCAATCCACCGGCACTTGACTGAGAGACTGCTGCTGCGATTCCATGCCTAGATATCGCGACTGCAGATGCAAGTTCCTCACCAAGGCTTGAAAGGCCGTATCTGTGGTGGCGGCCTCCATCGCCTGCCAGCCCGTGAGCGCTTTGATGTAATGGGTCGTGGCTTTGGTCAGCAGGGGCTGCTGCGCCGTGGCATCGGGGGCTAAGGCGATCGCCAACTGGTCATACACCACGCCGACGCTATGGTGGGTGGCCCACTGGTCAAAGCTGAGGTGGGCGGCGGGAGCCTGTTCCCCTGCCAGTAGGGCGGCTTCGTAGGCGGCGATCGCCTGTTGCCAAGCTTGCTGTTGTTCGGTTGAGCGTTCTTCGTAGTGACCGCCGAGATCCCAATAGGCGGTGCCGAGGTTGTTGTGGGTCGCTGCACATCCGGCGGGATCATGCTCTAATGTGCGGTAGGCCAGCGCCGTTTGATAGGCCTGAATAGACTGTTCCAAGAGGAAAATGGGTCGCTCATGGCGAGAGAGACTCCACAGGGCAATGCCCAGATTGTTTTGCAGTTGAGCGTAGGGTTGGGGCTGCTGCTGGGGGTGAGATTGGCGCAGGGCCTCTTGATAGGCCGCGATCGCCCGATGTAAATGATGCGCCTCTTGCGTGTGTTGCGAGAGGCTCCAGTAGGCGGTGCCCAAGTGAGTTTGCAAGGTGGCGTACTCTTCGGGCATGACCTCAACGGGGGCATACTGCAGCGCCCGGTGAAAGGCCCGCACCGCTTTGGCCAAATACTGTAGGGGATCTTGATGCGCCGCCAGCAGACTATAAACACTGCCTAAGTTGCTGTGCAGGCGGTTGAGAATTTCAATCTCGGTGTGGGGGCTGGCGGGTGATAACGCCGCTTCATAGAGTTCGCTGCTGCGCAATAGTCGCTGCCAGTAATTTTCTACCGTGGTGGCCTGCTGCGCCCAGAGCCAGTAAAGACTCCCCAGGTCGTTCAGCACTTCGGTGCGATCAGTCGCGGTGAGTTGGGGGATTTGCTGCTCATAGGCTTGCACCGCTGCGGCCAAGGTCGCTGGACTGTGGTCACCCGCCTGGACGCGATCGCGCAGCTCGTAGGCGATCGCCCAATCATCCGGTGCAGGCATCTCCGTTATTGGCGGTGATACGGTTGTGGACTTACTGGTTTCGACCGTGTCGATACTTGAGGCCGGGGGAGTCGCAGGCGGTTCACTCAGTGCGAGTTCATCAATCTTGGCGGCTGGCTCATCCGGTGCTACTGGCTGAGTCGTCTCAGCCGATGGCGGTGGCGTAGATTGCTCAAACTCTGACAGATCGGCCTGCAGCTGCTGCCACAGATCATCCGAGAAGGGGGACAGCTCATCAGCGGTCGCCGAGGCGGGCGAAGTACCTAACTCAGCGTCACTGGACGCCGCTTCACTGGGTGCGGCTTCACTGGGCACAGCAGGCACGGCAGTCGACCCTGGCTGCACCGAAAAGGCCTCGCTGCGACTATCAGCGGGCGGTGGGGCAGGCACTTCTGGCGCCGGCTTGCCTAAAAACTGCCAGCGCCTGACGGGCGAAAATGCGGCCTGATAAGCGGGCTGTCCGACGATGGCAGAAATGGGCGTCGGCTCGCCCATAAACTCAAACACGGTGGTGCAAAGCTGAGGCACTTCTCGCCGAATTTGTTTCAACCAGGGCCGCGGTACCCAAATCAGTAAGCTGCAGTCCAACTGTGGCCAGAGCGGCAGCAGCTGATGCAGCGATCGCAGAAATTGATACTGGGCATCCGAGCCGCGATAGGTGAGTTGCTCAATGCCTAAAAGTTGCAGGAGAGATGGTCGGGCCGCAATCGTCTCATGCCCCCACTGCTGCACCTGCTGCGCCACATCCGGCCACTCAGTATTGAGGACGAGCTGCGTCGTCGCGATCGCGGCACCATCCTGCAGGCTTTCTTCCAGCGTGGCGGCTAACTGACGCTGCAAGGGCAGATCATCACAGGTGGCCATCCACACCTGGTGAGGCGGTGTCGCCTGCACAGCTGCCTGTAGCTGCTGATACACCACTTGATTGTGACCAGGTAAAACTTGGGAGTTGATGGGCAGCACAGGGGCAACAGTAACCACGAGCAGTGACAGGGATAGGACTCTATCTTAATTCTCCTGATACCCCTGTGATTTCAGGAAGAAACGCGGGCAATCTGGGCGATCGCTGTTTTTGTCCAGCTAACTCGACAGCGATTCGCCTCTCCCCAGGGCGACTGGTCTTTCTCGCTGCCGAGGACGATGAACTGTGCACAAGGCTGCAACAGCGTGACTGCGCTGAGCCATGCCAGAACGCCAAAACTCGCTGCCCAACGATAAAAACTTTGGGGCACACCTTGCTCTGAGAGCTGTCTGGCCATCGGGTGGCTTGCTCCGACGATGCCAGCGCAGGGCTAAAGTTGAGAGATCCTGCTATCCTGTAGCAAATTCATCCCTTAATGTTTGATCTGAGACAGGCATTAAGTCGGCTGTCCTCAACCTGTTTTGCTCATACTCTCTCGTTGGCTCTCATTGATTTGAGCTGAGCCTCTTTTTCTCATATCTAGGTTCGCAATTCTGTTCCTTGGTGTCATCCTCAAACTCCCATGACTCATACTCTTGTTTCTGACTCTTCTGCGTTGCCGTCGTCGCCTGCCCAAGGAGGCCTTGCTGACAGCGCCGATCCCACCGTGACGGCACCGGGGCGATTAGTCGTGTTGACGGGCCCGAGCGGTGTTGGTAAAGGCACGCTGTTGGGACGTTTGCGGGCACGTCATCCAGATCTGTATCTCTCAACCTCCGCGACGACTCGCCAACCCCGCGCCGGTGAGGTACATGGTCAGCATTACTATTTCGTCACTCGGGATGAGTTTGAAGCGATGATTCAGACCGGTGAACTGCTGGAATGGGCCGAGTTTGCCGGTAACTACTACGGCACGCCTAAACATCCCGTTGCGGTGCAGATTGAGCGTGGCAATCAGGTGATTCTCGAAATTGAGCTAGAAGGGGCTCGTCAGGTCGCGGCCTCCTTTCCAGAAGCGTTGAAGATTTTTATTGCGCCGCCCTCGGCGGCCGAACTTGAGCGTCGGATTCGCGATCGTGGTCAAGATGACGCAGCGGCGATTGCGCGTCGTCTAGAGCGGGCTCGAGCCGAGCTGGCAGCGGCGGATGAGTTTGACTTGAAAATTATCAATGACGATCTGGAAGCGGCGATCGCTGCCCTCGAAGCTGCCCTGCTCGATTAATCCTGCCGCTGGCAGGCTACGCATGCGATCGCCGCTCTCGGAAAAAGGCCGACAGACTCAAACTCGGGAGTCGCGCTGCCAGGGCAGATCAAAATGCCGGCCAGTCGACTCAATGCCTGACTTGATCGGGGACTAATCCACCACTACTTGAGCACCGTGACTGCGGGGATCATCGTTACGAGGCGCGATGGCAGCACTTTGAGGAGACTCTAGAGTTGACGTTTGCCCCAGGGCAGTTTGATCGGGCAAGTCTGTGCCCACAACCAGCGCGTCTAAATTGCTGGCAATGATGGTCTGCGGCTGTTCACCAATGGCCGTTGAGATGGCCTCGCCAGCCGGATCTAAGTAGACAAAGTGAGGAATCCCATCCACCCGATAGTGCAGCATTTCAGGTAGCCATTTAGTGTTGTCGACGTTCAGCATGACAAAGTTGACTTGGTCACCATAGGCGGTGCGCAGCTCGGCCATATCCCCCGCCATCGCTTGACAAGACGTACACCAGTTGGCGTAAAACTCCACTAACGAAGGCTTCCCGTTGACCAATGCCGTTTCTAACGGCGTCGAGTCTGCCGCTAAGGTTTCTAACGAGGCGGCTGGAGTTTGGGTGCGAATGCCCAACACGAGCAACACTGTTAGCGCGACCGCCACGCTGACGACAATCAAATTCCGCACCTTAGTCGCCAGGTTGGTGGCGATGGGGGGCGTCGTGACCGTCGAGGCCCCATTTGAAGACTGATCCATGTTGAAAACCTTTGCAGTTATCCCATCGTAAAATCTCTATCTTTTAAGATAGCGGACACCACCCCTCGTGTTGGCCATGAAAAAACGAGTGACGCTGACGTTTCCCAAACGCTCGGTCCATCAGCCCATTACCTATCGGTTGGCCAAAGATTTCAACGTGGCGGCCAATATTATTCGGGCGCAGGTTGCCCCTAATCAGATTGGTAAGCTGGTTGTAGAGCTATCGGGCGACATTGATCAGCTAGAAGACGCGATTTTGTGGCTGCAAGAGCACGATATTGGCGTTTCCCAGGCGAGCCGCGAAATCATGATTGATGAGCTGAGCTGCGTGCATTGTGGGCTTTGCACAGGGGTTTGTCCCACCGGGGCGCTGAGCCTACATCCAGATTCCTTTAAGCTCACCTTTGCGCGATCGCGCTGCATTGTCTGTGAGCAGTGCATTCCCTCTTGCCCCGTGCAGGCCATCTCCACCAATTTGTAAGATCGAGACGTTCACTTTGTAGCCCCTGGTCAGTGGAATGAAACAGGCAAGACCCTCGTTACTTAAAAGCCATTGGTTGTCTTGGGGACTGCTCGTTTTGGCCTATGCCACCTATGGGCAGCTGCTACATGCCGACGAATCCAGCCAATATGTCTGGCTCGCGACCCTTGCGTTCGCTGTGGCCAAAGCTGGCGTGCTGACGCTGCTCTGGCAGCCGACTAGAGACTTTGTGCTCAAGGGTTTCAAAACGGATGTGGGCTATTCCGTCATGGTGTTACTGCTGGCCTCGCTCACGGTTCTCGCCGTCGTGCAAATCCGAGCGTTTGCCTACATCGTGGTGCTGATTGCCGCGGCTTTGTTGGTTAAGGTTGATTGCCTGATTGATGGCATGAGTGATCGCCTCGCTTTCACGACGCTGCTGCTACTTTCCCTCCTTGGTTTGGGCCTCAGCTGGCTGCCTATCTGGCTGCTTAACGGCGCTGCGGCGATCGCCTCGGCCCCCCAAAGCGTTTACTGACTCGGAGCGATCGACTAATCGGCGGCTTTCTCAATCAGTCAACAAACGTCATTATTGGTAGGCTATTTTTGCCTCTGTTGGCAGGGCTTCGCCGAGGTGTTAGTGGACTTCAAACCCTTGCAGAGGGGCCGTTGCGGCTACGCCTGACAGCACTTGCCGCAGCGGTTATTGATGACTACCACTTGCCTCGGTGCCGTCTGGTTAGTGGGCTCAAACTCCGGCAGGCTAAAACTGATCTTTCAAGCCTCGGATGCGGGCAAAGGTTTGTGCCGGATCAGTGGTGTTCGCCGTGGCTTGCAGGGCGGCTACGTCCCAGCGCAAGAAGGGATTCGTTTGCTTTTCGAGTCCGAGAGTCGAAGGCACCGTCGCCTCATCACGCTGACGTGCGGCTTGTACTGCCCTCAGACGCTCTTGCAGCGCGAGATTGTCCCCCTCTACCGTGATGGCAAATTCCAGATTTTTGAGCGTATATTCGTGGGCACACCAAATGCGGGTGGTGTCAGGCAGCGATCGCAACTTTGTTAACGACGTCAGCATTTGCTGCGGTGTACCCTCAAACAGCCGTCCACAGCCCCCAGCAAATAGCGTGTCGCCGCAAAACAGCTCGCCCCAGTCATCACCCATCACGGGCGGAAAGTAGTAGGCGATATGGGCGCGCGTATGCCCCGGCAAAAAATAGATGTGCGCCTCTCGGCCCGCAAATGCCACGCGATCGTTCTCTGACAAAAACACCTGTTGGCCAGGAATCCGTCCCCGATCCACTTCGCTCCCATAAACCATCACATTAGGAAAATGCTGCAGTAGGGAGCGGTTAGCCCCCACATGATCTGCATGATGGTGAGTGTTGAAAATCGTCGTTAGGGTCGCGCCCAATTGCTGCAGCTGCCGTAAAACTGGCTCTGGCTCCGCCGGATCAACGACTGCCGCCGTCTGAGTGGCGGCATCAAATAGCAGAAAAATGTAGTTGTCCGAGAGGGCGGGGAGTCGATAAATTTCCATGGACTTGTCGATTTACGAGGGCTTATTTCCTAGCTTAAGGGGTGTGAATAGACTTCTCACCGTGAATACCGTCAGCCTGAATAGCGTCCTCCTCAAAAACGTCTGTGAAAGCTCTGACAAGCCTCTGTAAAGGGTTTATGTGATCGGTGACTCTCCTGATCTCAAGGGGTGGGGTCAGGCGATAGTCTTGGTTTAGAGAGCAGGGCAGGTGCATGCCAGACTTCACTAGTCAGCCATGGTTTTGTCCTTGTCTCCTGAGTGGAAATCGTTTTGAGTAATAAGTGAGTGCGTCATGGTCTCTGTCGTTCCTGGTCAGTCAGGTATTCAGTCGTTGGTTCAACGGGCTGTCAAATCGCGCCAACTCAGCCGCCAAGAACATCTCAAACTAACTTCGGCAATGCTGTCAAACCCCGATATGGAATCGACTGACCGCTTCCACATCAACCGCCTTTTAGACTATGTGCGAGTGGGCAAGGTCAATCTAATTGATTGATCGATCATGGAGTCGTTGGGTGGTCAGTGCTATGGCCAATCTCGGCGATCGCTGAGCGCTGCTGAATCGACTATTCACCCGAGACAACACAGGTCAACAAAAAAGCCGCAATTGTGATTATCATAATTGCGGCTTTTTTGTTTATTTCGAACGATTGCTGGGTGCTGCCTGAGCTGACCGGAACAGCTGGCCGGATAGGCAAACGCTCCAGAGAGATGGATTGAGGGTAGGCTATCTCAACTTTTGCTTGATGAAGGCCAAAATCTTGGCCGTTTGTCCTTTGAGTTGAGCAACTTCTGCTTCTAGCTTGGCAACTTTCGCCTGTAGCGCTTGCATTTGTGCCGCATCGCCGCCTGCCGCTGCGGGTGCTGCGGGTGCCGCTGCCGCTTTTGGCCGGGGTTTCCGGGCCTTAGCCATGGATTTTTTAATGGCTTCAATCAGTTCCTTCTGTTCAAAGGGCTTCTGAATGAATTCAAAGAACTCAAACGGCTCAGTGATTTTCTCTGTCACTTCCTCTCGACGCCCAGACATGAGCACGAGGGGAATGTGCTGCAAATCAGGTTGCTTTTGAACTTCTTGAAAAACTTCCCAACCGCTCATGCGAGGCAACAGAAAGTCCAGCATGATGAGGTTAGGGCGCTGCTCGCGAATGGCATTGAGACCCTCGACCCCATCCTTGGCTTCCAAGACTTCAAAGTTGCCTTGGGGCAGCATGTCTCGAACGCGCATCCGAATGACGCGACTATCATCAATTACCAGAATTTTGTGCGTTGCCACGGCGGACTCCTCTGCGGTAAAGATGCAATGGGCTAGCAAACAACTCCAAACTAGCGCTTGCGGTTAAAACTGCTGCTTCAATGCTGCCGTCTTATAACTTAGCAATTACTATCCAGTTCGGAAACGACTCTCGACGATTGAAGTATGAATACTCGTAAAGCAAATATTAGCGGAGTTTGAGGGTTACAGGCTAATCCCTAATTTTTCTAGCTGCACGCAACAAACAATGTCAAGCGCAGCCGGTCTGAGGCCGTGCCGGCATCATTGAGCACACCGTGCTCATAAGATAATTCACGCTAAGCCTGACCCTCAGCAACGCTATCTTTTAGAATTTAATGGCTAACCCTGCTGAGCTAGAATGCCCGAATCCAGCTTCAGGCTATCTTTACATTGACTGGGTAGGGTGGGGCTGCTTCGCCACCCCTAACTGCGACAGACCTCAAGACTGGGGAGCCGGAGGCAGTTAGATTGAGCGCGATCGCCTACGCTCAAGCGCCGTCAGTAGTTTCACACAAGCAACCGGGATTTCTTGAGGCCGATAGTTTGAGGAATATGACGTCATCCACTCGTGATCTGATTAATTTGCCGCCCTGGCTGCGGCCTTCGATTGGCCGAGCTAGCGAGCTTTCGACGGTGCAACGCATTGTGAAGCAACGGGGCATTCACACCATTTGTGAGGAGGGACGCTGTCCTAACCGGGGGGAATGCTACAGCAATAAAACGGCCACCTTTTTGCTCATGGGGCCGACCTGTACCCGCGCCTGTGCCTTTTGCCAAGTTGATAAGGGCCATGCCCCGCTGCCGCTAGATCCAGAGGAGCCGGACAAGGTGGCGGAATCGGTGGCACTACTCGGGCTGAAATATGTGGTGCTGACCTCGGTGGCACGCGATGATTTGCCCGACAAAGGAGCTAGCTGGTTTGTTAAAACGATCGCCGCTATCCGCACCCGCCTGCCCGACACGCAGGTGGAAGTGTTGACCCCTGACTTTTGGGGGGGTGACGCAGCGGCTGAACAGCAGCGGCAGCGGGTAGAAACAGTCGCGAGTGCTGCGCCTGCCTGCTACAACCACAATGTTGAAACGGTGCCACGCCTCCAGGGGCCGGTGCGCCGAGGCGGCCGCTACGATCGCTCCTTAGCTGTTTTGCAGTATGCCAAAGCGGTCAATCCCACCCTGCCGACCAAATCAGGGCTCATGCTGGGGCATGGCGAAACGGTTGCAGAAGTCATCGAAACGCTGCAAGACTTACGGCAGGTAGAGTGCGATCGCGTCACGTTGGGCCAATATATGCGTCCGTCGCTGGCTCATTTGCCCGTGCAAAAATATTGGACGCCAGCCGAGTTTGAAGAATTGGGTGATGTGGCTCGTAATCTGGGTTTCTCTCATGTGCGATCAGGGCCTTTAGTGCGCAGCTCTTACCACGCCGGTGAATCACCCTAGGGTGGTCTAGGGCCATCAACCGTCAGCGGCAGCCCTTAGCCTCGGACTCGGCAACGATGAGTCAGCCGATGAAATAGCGCCCCAGCCTCCTAGCCGTTCTGATTCCTCACTACAATCGAAGTGGAATTCGTTGTTCTTTGTATGTCAGGAGATCGACTGTGCCAACGCTGGGTGTCAACATTGATCACATTGCCACGATTCGACAGGCGCGTCGAACGGTTGAACCTGACCCTGTTGCGGCAGCTGTTTTAGCAGAACTCGCCGGTGCCGATGGCATTACCGTGCATCTGCGAGAAGATCGTCGCCATATTCAAGAGCGGGATGTCCGTTTACTGCGTCAGACGGTGCGCACGCATTTAAATCTAGAAATGGCCGCGACTGCCGAAATGCTTGAGATCGCCCTAGACATCAAACCTGACTATGTCACTTTAGTGCCTGAGCAGCGCGAAGAAGTCACGACTGAGGGGGGCTTAGATGTGGCTGGACAGTGCGATCGCCTGACCCAAGTGGTTTCTAAGCTCCAAGGGGCCGCCATTCCCGTCAGCCTGTTTATTGATGCTGAGTCGGGGCAGATCGCCGCGTCTAAACAAACTACCGCTAAGTTTATTGAGCTGCACACGGGGCGATATGCCGAAGCCCACGATGAAGCCGAGCAAGCCGAAGAGCTGAATGACTTAAAGAAGGGGACCCAGCAGGCGATCGCGGCAGGGCTGCGGGTTAACGCTGGGCATGGTTTGACGTATGTGAATACCTATCCCATTGCCTGTATTGAAGGGATGGAAGAACTCAACATTGGCCACACCATTATTAGTCGTGCTGCTCTGGTGGGTCTAGAACGGGCGGTTCGGGAAATGAAACAGGTGATGCGGGGCGACTACTAACGACCTTCGTATCGATTTACAACCAGCATCTACTCAGTCACGAACCTTCTATGAGAGAATTTTGTCTCTCGGTGGTTATCAACAGCAGTCTATGCAGACCTATCACTATTTACTCGCCAGCCAAAAGTTTTTGCTTGAAGAGGAGCCCCTCGAAGAGGTTTTGCGAGAGCGTCGTCGCTACTACCAAGAACACGAGAAGGTGCTTGACTTTTGGCTGGTCAAGCAACCCGCATTCTTAGAGAGCCCTGGCTTTGGCGACGTCAAGCAGCGCTGCCCCCAACCAGCGGTGGCGGTGATTTCCACTGATAAAACCTTGATTACCTGGCTCAAACTACGCTTGGAATATGTGATTACTGGCGATTTCAAGGCTCCGACGGAAACGCTGCCAGATCCGCTCGCGTCGTTAGAGGCGGCTCCCCAGTCCTAAACAGCTCCCGGCAAGGGGCGATCGCTAGTGACGATTCCCACCTGAATCAATCCCATCAGAGAGCGTGGCCGTGTCAGATCCTCCCAAAAAACTTCTCATCGCGGCCAGTGGCACTGGGGGACATTTGTTTCCGGCGATCGCCACGGCGGAAAAGCTTTCTCACTACAGCATTGAGTGGTTGGGCGTGCCTGATCGCTTGGAGACTGAACTGGTGCCGAAGGCCTATCCCCTGCACACAGTCAAGCTGGGCGGCTTTCAGGGGCGACTCGGGTTGGGATCGCTGCGGTTGTTCGGTCAGGTGTTGCAGGCTACGCTCAAAGTCCGCCAGCTCTTGAAGCAGGGTGACTTTGATGGCGTATTTACCACGGGAGGCTATATTGCTGCACCGGCCATTCTGGCGGCGCGTTCTTTAGGAGTGCCGACGGTGCTGCATGAGTCGAATGCCTTGCCGGGCAAGGTTACTCGGTGGTTGAGTCCTTGGTGTTCACTCGTGGCCCTGGGGTTTGAGGCGGCTACCAGTCATTTGCCTCGGGCCAAAAGCGTGGTGGTGGGCACTCCGGTGCGATCGCAATTTCTGGAACCGGCAGCCTTGCCAGCTGATCTGCCCGTGCCAGATGGGGCGCCGTTAGTCGTAGTGATTGGGGGGAGTCAGGGGGCGGTCGCCGTCAATCAGCTGGTGCGCTCGGCCGCGCCCGCCTGGTTCGACGCGGGGGCTTGGGTCATTCATCAAACGGGCACGAATGATGCAGAAGCTGACAGTCTTAGCCACGCGCACTATATTCATTGCCCTTTCTTCAAGACGATGGCCGGGCTGCTACACCGAGCCGATATTGTGATCAGCCGGGCAGGGGCTGGCACCCTGACAGAACTAGCCTTTACCCAAACGCCATCCTTGTTGATTCCTTACCCCTTTGCGGCCGAAGATCATCAGGCCTACAACGCGGCAGCCTTTGCGGCGGCCAATGCGGCCATGGTCTGTCGTCAAGCAGATTTAACCGTTGAGTCTTTGCAAAATACTGTGCTGCAGCTGATCAATGACCCGCAGCGGCGACATCAGATGGCTCAGGCGGCAGCGGCATTATCAATTCCCAATAGTGCCGCCCAGTTAGCCACGATCGTTAATCGCGCGATCGCGGCAGATGCAGACTTGCCCCTCGCTGAATAATGACTGGGCCAGCACCGGCCTCTAATACCTGAGACAAGATGAGAGGAACTCAGGGGCTGGCATATTTGGTGATTGACTGCAGCATTATCCTCGTGGATGATTTCTCTGCTCCTGAGACCCGCCGACCTGACTTGCAATTGGTGGCAATACCGCTCTCCCAGGACTGATCTTAATGACAGTTAGAGTCGTTCAGACAGAGCAACCTGTGCCTGACGCGCAAATGTCAGTAAAACGCGACTTTATGAAGCATATCGAAGCTAGAGAGACTGTAAACTCAACAAAAATCCGCGATCGCTCGACTTAGGGGATTGACGATATGATGTAGACTGGATTAGGTTTCGGTGGCTGAGTGTTCGCTGGTTTTTGGGATTTCGTTCTCTTGCCTCTGGTTCGAAAGCTTTCCCCCGTATTCCGATCTCGATTTGTCTATCTACTTGTTTGTGAGGTAAGCCATGACCGTCTATGTAGGGAACCTTTCCTACAACGCCACCGAAGATGATCTCAATGAAGTTTTCAAAGAGTACGGTAGCGTCAAAAGAATTCAGGTGCCTGTGGATCGTGAAACCGGTCGTATGAGAGGTTTCGCATTCGTAGAGATGTCTGAAGAAGCAGAAGAAAATGCTGCCATTGAAGATCTTGATGGCGCCGAATGGATGGGTCGGACACTCAAAGTCAATAAGGCTCGTCCTCGTACGGAGCGCAAGCCTTCGGGCGGTGGCGGCCGTGGCGGCTGGGGCGGCGGAAATGGTGGCGGTGGTGGCCGCGATTTCTAATCGCTCTCAGGCATAGCTTAGTCATCAGACCGAGACTGTCAAACCTTTGGAGGACAAAGGGGTCTGTACCCTCTGTCCTCATTCTTTTTCTTTAAATGCAATTTTTAGGAGGCAACTGCATGGCCCAAGTGGTACTTGGAGAGCACGAACATCTGGAATCTGCTCTCAGACGGTTCAAACGCAAAGTGTCGAGCGCCGGCATTTTTGCTGATATGAAAAAAAAGCGGCATTTTGAAACGCCTGCCGAAAAGCGCAAGCGTAAAGAGGTCGCTAGACGACGTCAGAGAAGACGTTTCCGCCGTCAGAGCTAGCAAGTTTCGCCACAGAGACGAATCAACAGATCGCGATCGCCCGAATGTTACCGATGCAAAGCTAGTACTTTGCTGTTTGGGAGATGGCGATTTTGTTGTGGAAAATTTTGAACAACTTTTAAAGCTAAGACTTAGGGCTAAGCTGGTAGTGCTAGAGCACTGCTGTTTGATCTTTAGCTCAGTGATTCACAGATGCGTTGAAACGCCCCACTGGGATCAGGTGACTGAGTAATCGGTCGACCAATTACCAGAAAATCAGCTCCAGCCTGCAACGCTTCTGACGGCGTCATAACTCGTTTTTGATCGCCGGTTTGCGACCAGGTTGGTCTGACTCCAGGACAGATAAGCAGCCAATCTTGACCACAGCAGCGTCGCAGCAGGTCTGCTTCATGGGGTGAGCACACGCTGCCAGCGAGGCCCGCCTGCTGCGAGAGCAAGGCCATCTGTAATGCATAGTCAGACAGCTCGAGCGGAATCTTCAGATCTAACGCTAAAGAACGATTGCTGATGCTGGTTAGAACCGTAACGGCAATGATTTGAGGTGGCGACTGCTGAGCTGCCTGAGCCCCGGCTTGGGCAGCTTTAACGGCGGCTTTGAGGGCGTCGGGGCCAGCGGTCGCATGCACCGTCAGCAAATCCACGCCATACTGGCTCGCCGCTCGGCAAGCTCCTGCCATCGTGTTAGGAATGTCGTGAAATTTGAGGTCGAGAAAGATCCGCTTTCCCTGGGTTTTCAAATACTGCAGGATTTCAGGGCCACTACTCACAAACAGTTCTAGCCCCACTTTCCAAAAGGTGACTTGGGGAGTTTGGTCAATCAACCGATGGGCCGCTGCGGCATTCGCCACGTCAAGGGGGACGATGATGCGGTCTGCGGGCAGACGGTTTGTCATGGCAATCACCTCGCGATGAATTGATGGAAATCAGCATGAATATTGTGCGTTCTTCCCCATTGCTGGCCGTTACTTTACTAGGCGCACGAACTTTTTCTTGCCGACTTGCAGCACTTGACCATATAGCTCAGCGGGTTGTTCAAACATAATATTGGGATCGGCTAGGCGATCGCCCTCTAGCTTGACCGCCCCACCTTGAATTTGGCGGCGTGCTTCGCTGCTGCTGGCACAGAGTGGGGTGGCCCCCAACAAGTAAAACGCCTTAGCCGGGAAGTTGACTTCCCCGAGGGAAAACTCGGGCACGCTAGCCGCTGCCCCGCCATCGCCGCCCTGGACCAGATTGACCGCATCTTGTTGGGCCTGCTGAGCTGCCGCTTCGCCATGAAACTGGTGGGTGATCTCTAACGCCAGTAGCTTTTGGCGATCGCGCGGATTTTCCGGCAGCGTGTCCAACGGCAACCGGGTTAGCAGCTCAAAATATTGCTCAATGGTTGCATCAGACGTTTTCTCCAATTTGGAGTACATCGTTAGCGGATCTTCCTGCAGCCCGACATAGTTATCCAAAGATTTAGACATTTTCTGAATGCCATCGCTGCCGATGAGCAACGGCAGCAGCATCCCAAACTGCGGTTTCAGCCCAAAATGTCGCTGCAGGTCGCGCCCGACCGCAATGTTGAACTTTTGGTCGGTGCCCCCCAATTCAACATCCGCTCGCACCGCTACCGAGTCATAGCCCTGCATGAGGGGATAAAAGAACTCGTGTAAAAAGACTGGCGTACCTTTTTCGTAGCGTTCGGCGAACCCTTCCTTCGCAAGCATCTGCCCCACCGTCATCGTGGCAAAGATCTCTAAAATCTGGCTCAAATCGAGTGTTGACAGCCATTCGGAGTTGTAACGAATTTCTAACCGGCCAGGCGTGTCAAAGTCCAAAATTGACCGCACCTGATCAAGATAAGTAGCGGCATTTGACTTGACCTCGTCAGTAGTCAACTGCTTGCGTACTTCTGATTTGCCTGTCGGGTCACCAATGCGAGCCGTAAAGTCGCCGATGATCAGCACGGCTGTGTGCCCCGCATCTTGAAAGGCGCGCAGCTTGCGCACCGGAATGCTGTGGCCCAAATGAATCTCTGCCCCAGTCGGATCAATGCCGAGTTTGATGCGCAGGGGGCGATCGCTCTGCTGCAGGCGCACCGATAAGTTGTCCTGCTCACTGTCAGCCTTCGGCTGGTCCGGAAAAACCTCCGTCACCCCCCGATAGATCCACTGAAATTCGTCTGGAATTTGTGCCATAACAGCTAAAAGATGCAATCATCTCCGATATCAATGGGCAGTTTGCTGAGGCTCAAGGCGGCATTCGAGTTACATCACTTTCTGCAACTTTTTAACTGGCACGATCACCGCTTCAGCCTGGTTTAGTTACTTTATCCTGTGGTCAGCGGCTATTTATCACCGTTTCAGAACCCAGCTTCTATAATTACAAAACCTCAGGTGATTCAGTACCCCTTGCGTAAATCCCCGTGTAACAGTGTCGACCAACACGATTCCTAAACGAGCAGCGGCTCCTCGATCTAACTCCGCCACTGGTGGCATCATTAAGTTTGTCCAAGATGTTGGACAAATCACCGTGGCGACCCTGTTGGGCTCAACCATGCTGGTGAGTTCAATTGCTGCCGGTGGATTGGTCGGCTTGGCGATTAGCTTTCGCAATTTGCCCGACGTGCGGGTGTTGCGCAACTACTTGCCTAGCGAAACCAGCTACGTCTACGACATTAATGGGACGCTGCTCTATAGCCTGCACGATGAGGCTAACCGTGAGGTGGTGGACTTAGACGAAGTTTCCCCCCATCTCAAACGCGCTGTTCTGGCGATCGAAGACAGCTATTTTTATTCTCACCGAGGCATCAATCCCAGTAGTGTGGGTCGAGCCTTGTTGGCCAACGTACAGGCGGGTTCCACGGTGGAAGGGGGCTCAACTATTACGATGCAGCTGGTGAAAAACCTGTTTCTCACTCCTGAGCAGGCCATCAGCCGCAAGGTTGCCGAGGCCGTGTTGTCGATGCGGCTAGAGCAGATTTTTGAGAAAGACCAGATTCTGGAAATGTACCTGAATCAGGTCTATTGGGGGCACAACACCTATGGCGTTGAGACCGCTTCCCAAAGCTATTTCAACAAGTCAGCCAAGGATCTGTCGTTGGCGGAAGCCTCCATGATGGCGGGGCTGATCCAAGCCCCAGAAGGCTTCAGTCCCTTCGTTGACTATCCCTTGGCCAAACAGCGGCAGGCGACAGTGCTCGGTCGCATGCGGCAACTAGGCTGGATTACTGCTGACGAAGAGGCTGCCGCTAAAGCGCAACCGCTATTGGTCGGCGAAATTACCTCGTTCCGTGGCAGCGAAGCACCCTATGTGACCGAAGCGGTGGTGCAAGAGTTGAAAGAGGCGTTTGGTGATGATGCCGTGCTCAAAGGGGGGATGCGCATCCAAACGACTGTTGAGCTGGGCATGCAGCGCATGGCCGAAGAGACGGTGCAGCGTAACCATGCCGCCTTGCGAGCGCGGGGCGTGCGGGCCGATCAGATGGCGCTGGTGGCGATCGATCCGCGTACTCACTTTGTGAAAGCGATGGTCGGTGGAGTGAGCTATGACGACAGCCAGTTCAACCGGGCTGTGCAGGCCCAGCGGCAGCCGGGCTCTTCCTTTAAGCCTTTTGTCTATTACGCCGCGTTTGCTTCAGGTCGCTACACGCCTGACACCATTATTCAAGACACCCCAGCCAGCTATGCCGACGGCTACGAATACTACAACCCGCGTAACTACGACGGCAGCTTTATGGGCAACATTCCCATTCGTAAAGCTTTGGAAGTCTCGCGGAATGTCCCCGCTGTCAAGCTGGGCCAGAGCGTTGGGGTCGATCGCGTGGTTGAAATTTCGCGTCTCTTAGGTATCGAGAGTCCGATGGAGCCAGTCATTTCACTGCCGCTGGGAGCAGTTGATCTCACCCCCATGGAAATGGCCGGAGCCTACGCCACGTTTGCCAGCAACGGCTGGCATTCTGACCCCACCTTTATCGTTCAAGTGACCGACAGCAACGGCAACATCCTGCTGGATAACACGCCCAAACCGCAGTTGATTCTCGACCCTTGGGCGACGGCGGCACTCACGGATGTACTGCAGGGCGTGATTACTCGTGGCACGGGTACTGCAGCACAAATTGGCCGCCCTGCAGCGGGCAAAACTGGCACGACTGACTCTCAGCGCGATGTCTGGTTTGTCGGCTATGTGCCGCAACTCTCGACGGCCATCTGGGTCGGCAACGATGACTATTCGCCCATGGGTTCCGGCGCTACGGGAGGCACCTATGTCGCCCCGATTTGGCGCGACTTTATGCAGCGGGCACTGGCGGATACCCCGGTTGAAAATTTTCGCCGCCCGTCTGAATTTGCCAAACCTTAGGAACGGCAGCCGTTTTTGTGCATCGCCTGTATTCGGGTCAGGATTTTAGCGGGTAGGCGGTGTTGCGACATCGTCGGATATTCCTGCTTTCAGGTTATTTTTAGCCTGCTGCCAAAACGCTTCTAACTCATCCAGCGTGTAGTCCGTGAGCGGGCGACCGGCCAGCGTCTCAACTTGCTCAAATCGCTGCACAAATCGCCGGTTAGTCGTTTGTAGGGCTTCGGTGGCGTCTAAATCGTGCCAGCGGGCAATGTTGACCAGGGTGAACAAGATATCGCCGAGTTCAGCCAACTGATTTTCTTTGGGTTCTTGGGCGATCGCCGTCCGAAATTCCTCCAGTTCCTCATGAAACTTGTCCCACACTCCCTCGACGGAATCCCACTCAAATCCCGCCTTAGCCGCCTTTTGAGAGATCTTAGTGGTCGCCATCAGGGGCGGCAGGGTGCGACTGTATTTGAGTAATTTAGGCGATAACCGTTGGGGCTCATGGGTTTCTCCTTTTTCTGCCGCTTTGATCCGGTCCCAGTTGCGATGAATCTCGTCCAAATCGTCAGTCTGAAGATCACCAAACACATGGGGATGACGACGAATCAGTTTGTCGGCAATGCCGTCGGCCACGGTCTGCAAATCAAAAGTGCCTGCATCCTGAGCCACCTGCGCGTGCAACACCACCTGTAGCAAGAGATCCCCAAGTTCTTCGGCGATGTGTGCCGTATCGCCCCCACGAATAGCATCGACCACTTCATAGGCTTCTTCAATCACATAGGGGACCAGCGTCTTGTGAGTCTGCTGCAAATCCCAAGGACAGCCTGTTTCAGGTTGGCGCAGGTCAGCCACCACGTCTACCAACCGTCCCAGCGCCGTGAGGATTGCTGTGCGATGTTGCGGAGAAATCGCCATTGTCATTGCCGATAAAGAAACCCTTTCAATATGCCAGGAAATTTCATTCCGAAGAGAAATCGTGACTATCAAATCTCGTCATGAGGAATACGCTATCACTGGGAATCTGTTTAGACTGAAGAGCAGCCGACTGATCTGGCAAATAAATGAAATGAATTTACAAAGTCGCTTGGGGATACTAATTGCGATCGCGCTGCTCTCAAAAGTATCAATATCATGCTCCCACAATTCACAAACAGCCCGCGCTGCCCAAGTTGAACCCGAGGGAGCTTGGAACGACCTAGCGCCACGACCAATGACGGGTGGATTCTTTAAGAATGAGCTGATACTGTCAGAGTCTAAGGCTGAGCAAATGCTGCGGCGAACTCTTCTCTCGACAGAATTGTCGAAGTTGGAGCAGGAAATAGACGCTTTGGTGAAAGAGCCAGAAAAACTGCTAAATCGGTTGACTCAGATTGCCGAAGAGGAAGGAAGTTTTGAGCTGAAATCGCACATCGTTTATCAGCTCGCTAACGCTGGGCTCCTGGATCGAGCGAGACAAATTGCTGAAACCAGCAATGATTACAAATTGCCGCTGCACGTAGCGCTCCAGTTGGCAGCAGCCGGACGCAACGAGGCCGCTGACCAACTGCTTGAGCAAGCGATCGCACAACTCGAAGCTGAGCCATTAGGAGAGCTAAAGATACGGCACTCCGCAGAAGTCGCGCTCAAGCTGGCTGAGATTGGGCGCAACGAAGCCGCCAACCAATTGTTTGAGCGAGCGATCGCACAGCTCGAAGCTGAACCCAGCGATAACGCCATCACCCAAGAACGCTCTTTATTTACGATTGTTGATCACCTAATTGCGGCAAAGCGGTTTGAGCGGGCGCTACAACTCGTGCAAGATACCCGACCTAGCGCCTCTCAGGTAGAAGCCTGGGCAGATATTGCAGTTGGCTTAGCCGAACAAGGACAAATCACCCGAGCAAATACCCTGCTCTCGGAAGCCTTGGCAGTTGCCCAAACTCTAACCGGGGGGCATTTGAGCAATGGTAGCTGCTACGTTGAGCGTGGCGACGCCCTCGCTGCCGTCGTCGAGGGGTTGTCAGCAGTCCAGCGCCGCGCAGAAGCATTGGACATTTCTGAGGACATTCCCAATTGCTTCGATGTGTATTCGCAGATTGCTGACGATTATCGGGGCTACGCCTACAGCGATATTGTGCGTGACAGTGCCACCTTGAGTGAGATCGAAGAGGTGATTGGCAAAATTCAGCCTACCGTAAACTCCGGAACGGGTGAAGGATATGCCGCAGTCGCTGCCGCTGCGCTCCGGCTGGTAGAACTGGGTGAGATTGAACGAGCATCACAGGTTGTTGAGTTGATTGAGAAGCCACCCGAGCAGGCAGTTCTCTACGGTCTCGTACAATCCAGAGCAAGAGGCTATCGGGACAATGTGTTTGCCGCGATCGCCACTTCACTAAAGGACTCTGGTGACTTTGAGCGAGCAGTGCAAATAGTTGAGCAAATTCAGGAAAGGTCTTCAAAAAGTTTTGTGTTAGTCGAGATTGGTCAGGCTCTGGAGCAAGCTGGGCAGACCGCACGGGCTGAAGAAATCTTTTCTCAAGCCATATCCCTCCTGCTCGAAGGCAGCGAACAAGCTCTAGCAGCTAGACTTGACTGGTCTGCTGAGATTCTGGTGGCGTTTGCTAGAGCAGGACAAATCGACAGAACCCTGCAGCTTGCAGAGCCGTTAAGTGACCTTAGAATAAGCTGGTTAGATCCGGTTGTAGTGGAATTAGTACGGTTGGGATATGCTGATGCCGCGCTGCAAATCGCTCTAAATGCAGAGTTTCCTGAACCGAAAGCTTATCTACTTGCGAGTATTGCAGCAGAAATACTGTCAGTTCAAGATTCGCAGTAGTCGCGGCCCGTATTGCTTGAGAAATGTTCGTCGGATTGTTCACTGCACCGGCTCCAAGTCTGAATTTGGGTGCGTTCACAGGGCAAAATTACAGGGACACTTTCCCCTTGGCGGGACTTTTTGCGAGGTGATCGCTTCCCTTCATCCGGCGGAATGCGCGGCTTGGCAGGGGTTTTTCTCAGCTCTCGCTGCCAAGCCGAAACAAACCAGTCAGCAGTGTAGTGGCTCATGGCTCCGAGCTCGACTCCAATCGCGATCGCTAACCAAAGATGCCAATAATCGAGCAGAGTCTGAGCGATCGCTTGCCCTAAATCGTTCCAGGTAATCTGGGTATAGCCAGCCGTATTGCTGACTTCTAAAACCAGCAAACTGCCCAGCGAAATCCACCCCAGCAAATAAACCAGCCGCACCACAGTCCTCGCGAGAAAGCCATGAGACCACATTGACCGATGGCGCAAGCTGCGACGATAGGGTCGCCAGATCCAGCTAAACCAGCCCCATCGCTTGCTTTGCACCGAGCGAATATCGAGATCAGGGCCAAACATGAGTCCCGCAAACACAAACCCCAAAACGGTCAGGAGTGTATAGCCTGCATGTCTGGTGCTAATCATGGCCGTGAGGCCCACCCAGGGCACACACCACGCTGTGATGCGATCGTGGGTTTTTCCGGAGGGCATGGCGGCTCAACCAACAAGGGTGGATTTAGAGTTGATCCAGTGCCGCGATCGCTATGCTTGTCTGTTATGATCAGAAGCCGTGTGGTTAGGGCGATTAGCTCAGTTGGTAGAGCGCCTGCCTTACAAGCAGGATGTCACTGGTTCGAGCCCAGTATCGCCCATTCAAGAAACACAAGCCCTGAGCCCTTTTGAGTCCGGTAGCTCTAGTCTAGCCGGAACTGACTGAATGGCACTGAACTAGAATAAACGGAGTGATTTTTAGATCACTTTTAGATCAGTCTGGATCGGGAGTTAGTTCAAAATGGGGCGGAAGGCGTTGACGGTAAAAGCTGCCAATCAGCGGCTAGAAGCCGCTCAAATGGGTTTGCGGCTCTTTCAACGGGGAGAAAAGCTCTCCCTGAGAGGGACCCTTCCCCCCAGACCCGGCAGTAAAAAGGATCGACCCAGCCAGCAGCTTATTCGCTTAGGGGTTTATGCCAACCCTGCCGGTATTGAGTTTGCCGAAGCTGAAGCCTATCGTCTGGGAGCCTTATTGGCCCAAAAGCGCTTCGACTGGCGAGACCTTGAAGCCGACCCTAAAGAGAAGTCTGACACCTGTGAGTCTTGGATAGAACGCTTTAAGCAGGACTGGCTGAAACAGCAGGAGGGTGAGGAAGAGGCCATCTCTCTCCGTTGGCGGGAACAGTTCTGGTACCCGGCGTTTAAGTGGCTACCACCGAACGCGAAATTGACTGCGCAACTCCTGGATGAGGTGGCAGATCGCTGGAAACCGAATAGTCGCAGTCGTCAGATTGCCTGCCAGAAGTTTCAGCGACTGGCCGATTTCGCAGCCGTCTCGTCAAATATTTAAAGATCGGCAGGGAGAGTACAGGTTGAGTAATGTCGAGCGGGTCATTCCTGAAGACAACGACATTATCGCTGCCATCGACGGGATGAAGAATAAGTCTTGGCAGTGGGTGGCCGCCATGATGGCGACTTACAACCTCAGAGACCATGAAGCGTTTCTCTGTGAGGTTGACTGGCGTGACTATGACGGTCAGCGGTGGCTGGTGGCCCTGGTTCCTGACGGCACGAAAACCGGTAAGCGAGAAACCTTTCCTCTGCCGCCTGAGTGGGTTGATCGGTGGAAACTGTGGAACGTGCGACGACCATCGGTAACGGTTCGGATGAATAAAGACTATGGAGACCGGACTTCGACAGCCTTTCAACGAGCCAAGATGCCCTTTCCGCCTTACAGCCTGCGCCATGCCTGGAGTCTCAGAGCGGCTTTGTGGCTCGAATTACCCACAGCGGTTGCCTCTCAATTCATGGGGCACAATCCGAATGTCAACCTCGGAACCTATCAGAAGCATATTTCCAAAGAGCGGGCAGCTCAGACTTACTTTGCGGCGTTGAAGAAGAAGCAATCGGTTTGAAGCGGTTTGACTACTTGAGGCCAGAACGTTTGCCAACCAGGGTGCGATCGCGGAGCTGACACTTTTCAATATCGGCATACCAATCAGGTCTTCTCGATTGAGGAGAGCGGCGATCCACGATTTCCTTGTTGACGCGGTAGTGGCCAGACCGAACCTTATATAGGCAGGCGTCGTAATTTTTATAGCCCAGGACTTTCCAAGCTTCGTTGAGCTTCACCAGCTTGGGCGCATCTAGCTCACTATTCAACCGATAGTGCAATTCTCTGAGGTTGCCTTCGATTAAATCAAGGCGAGCATTGAGCTGTCCAAAAAAAGCTTCCAAAACTTCAGGGGTATCCATGCCTGATTCTCTCCAGTCATCCATCAGCGTAGAGAGTTCTCCGTCGTGCGAACGGTCTTCCGGCATCCATCAAACCTATATCCGGCAAACCTTTCACACACTTTCGGGCCATTTAGAGAACCCAATGCAAGAACGTTGGTAGAAGCATCATTTACCTCGATAACTCGATATTAAAATACGCCACTTCATTAATGCTGATAAAGTGCTGATTAATTTACAAAAGCATACATGTTCTATGTTTTTTGTCCTCATTAAGACTAGAAACAGTTGAAGAATCACAAATGCAGGTCTCTTTCTCTGCGTCTGAAAGCTTTTATATCAGCATTGCGGCCATTGCTATTCAGCATTCACCGGGTTCACGCTACAATATTGTCGATTATTCGCCGCTGATGCTGATCCATATGCTGATAGCGGCTTGGAAACCTGTCCTCAGTTTGGTTTTAGTCTCATGCCTCGTGGAAGAAAACCGTCATCCAACCCTGAAGAAGCCGATTCTGGTAAAAAGTCCCGGGTACGTTTCATCTTCGAGCCCGATCGCACTTCTCCTAACGGCATCACCTACTCCTGGTTGATTCATGGCACTTATAAAGGAAAGGAGAAAGCCGCGACGGCGACTCGTGCTTTTTGGCTACCGTTTGCCTATGAGGCATCTGGCAATCATTCGGAAGCAGAATTGCGGGACTTAGCTCAGCAGTCCATCTGGCAAATGGAGGCCCAAATTCAGCATTTAAGGGAAAAGTTTGGCATCGGGGTAGGCGGAAGTAGTCTCGCGACTGAAACGCTGGTGACGTCAGAGTCGGTGTCTACTGTTGAGGCTGAGGGTACGGTGCAATTGCCGCCAATGCCTGCACCTGATCAAACGGCTCTGGTGAGCACTCAGGAGGCTGACTTGCTGGATGAGTTTGCGGATGTCTTATGACGGAATTGCCTCTGCCAAAAGAACCGGACAGTGCAAAGGGTAAAGCCGTTCGAGAACAGTATTTCTCTCTGACAAAGGCCACCGGCAAGACGGTGAAAAATTATGGGGAGTTGTATCAGCGCTATGCGCCAAACTCGATAGCGGCGCAGGCTTTGGATCAAGAAGTTGCTGGGGTTGCCCTGAAAGCGGGAAATTCAACACGGCAAGTGATTCAGCTGTTGGCGCAGGGGCCGTTTACCCAACATCAAGCGGCCACGCTGACCCCAGAGGAAAAGCAGGCAGCGTTATCCAAGCTGTTGCAGTATGCCCAGCAAACGGTGAACGAAGTGCAGCAGCAGCGATACCTGGAATATGCCTGTGCGGTGACGGGAAAAATCCAGAGTTATCCAGATCTGTATCGCGAGTATGTGGGCAGTGACCTGGCGGCGATTCAGTTGGATCAGAAGGTGACGGCAGCGGCGCTTGGGGCTGGAGAAACGCCTCAGGGGGTTGGTTCATTGCTACAGCAGGGGCCTTATGCGCGATTTCAAATGGATGTTCAACATGTTTCGCCTTCAACCATCGAGCAATATGCCAATGGAACAGTCACTCAAGTGCAGGCAATTCAGTCGCTGCAGGTGGGACAATCGGAGCGAGTTCGGACCAGAGCCAGGGAGTTAGAAACTTAGGGAACCTTTCGGTGTTGATGTTTCTGGGCCATCGCCTACTAGCAGATGCTTGCTATCTAATGGGGGCTGTATGTTGAAAGCAGGGAATAGCTCAAGGTGAATGAGTTATGCGATCGCAGAAGCTGGGCAAATACCTAACGCTGGAGGAGTTTTGCACCTGCACGCAGACTTACCACAAGTATGCTGACCAGATTGATCCATATCCGCAGAATCTGGAGGAGACGATTCCGGCTTTGGCGGCGTTGTGTGGCCCCTCCGCGCAGTCCCCGATAGGGGCGTAGCAACCTGATACACACAATCATATTCCATTAACTCAGCATGAAACCACAGCGAATACAATTAGTCACGTTTTCAATAGCATGCTCAGCAAAAATAAATTAAGTTTCACGAAAAGGCACGGTTTATGCTGTTATCGTGCTGATAATTGAAGTAGTTATTTGGAGATAACGATATGATTTCTCGCACTCCGACGCTGCTACTGGCCTGTGACCTCGGTAAATCTGGAGGGAAGTTCTTCTACAAGCTGCCACAGGGACAAACCCATGCCCTCTGGATGGAGGCCGAAGTAGCGAAACGATCTGCATCCGGTGTGGCTCAGGTCATTCAAGGGGGACGTCCACAAGACAATGCCTGGTTTCGTCTTGGTGATGAATTGACGTTTGTGGGCAAAGCGGCCCAGGCGTTTCTGGACTACAACAGCTTCAAGGAAGACAAGTGCCTGAAAGCAGCTGAGCGCATTGCGGGTGCTCTAGGGGCGATCGCCAAAACGGAAAACTTACCGGCTCACTTTGAGGCGATCGTGTTGATCCTGCTGCCGATCAATGAACTCGCGACGCGACAGCACATTGCCTCCCGACTCATAGAAATTTGTCAGGGCTTTCGGTTTCAAGATGAGATGGATTATCGGATTGAACTGAAGCTCAGCTTTCGCCCAGAGGGCTATGGCATCTATGTCCTGCGGAAACAGCAGGTGCAGCAAGCTGGACTAGCGATCGCTCAGCGCACGACCTGGATTGAAATGCTGGGACACCGCAATGGAACTCAGCTGGCTTTTGAAACGGGGACGCTGAACTCGGCGAAATCGACCTCCAAGTTTCCGGGTTTCTGGGAGTTGTTTGAAAAAGCCGCCAATACAGCTGGAGTTTCCATGACTGAGTATGGGGTCTTATTTCAGGCGCTAGAGTCGCGGCAGCCAGAGCAGTATTCAGTGGCGAAAGGGGCCACGATCAATTTTTCGGCGGCGATCGCTCAGGTCGAAGCGGCGTATCTGGCGGTGCTGGACTCTCACTTCAACGATCATCTGATTCCTGATTTGGCGGCTGGTAAAGGCGACGTGATTCTGGCAGGAGGAGCCGCTTATCTGATGCGAGAGCCTCTATGGCGATATTTCGACGAGCGGGGATTTAGCTCTCGTCTATCATTCGCCTGGGAGAACCAAGAGATGCTGACACGTTTGGTTGCAGCCCAGCTGCCTGAAGCTCACGAGATGCCCTCGTTATCCATGCGAATGACCGATGGCTTTGGTCTGTTCCAAGCGTTGCTCGGCGAGATGAATCGGATGAAGGTAGCGTCATGAAGCAAACGTGTGAAGCGAGATCGGAGCGCGTGAAGTTCGTCTACAACGCTCAGTTTCCGGCACCAACAGCAGTGGTTTTAGACTATCTGCTGCACAATCTCCACTTCACCAGTCGAAACGGGCGACAACAGGGCATGGATGCCATGATGGCGTTTTACCGACCGATGGCAGAGGAATTCCAGGGTGAGTTGTCAGTCTCAGAGATTCAGGAGATGGCGCGTCACTGTGTGGAGCGACTGACGAAGCAAATTGATGACCTTTGTGACCGTTATCGAATTGCCAATCCCGCGACCAAAGCTGACACCCAAACGGTTAGCGATTTCGGCCAACTGGAAAGAGTACTTGAACAGGGATTTCGGAGGGTGGCTGAGTCCTTTCAAGCCGGGGTTCCGGTTTCTCAGGCGATGGCTGCCCCTAACTTTGAACAGGGTGTAGACATGGATGGCAGTGAATTGGGCGACCTGGAGCAGGTTTTAGGTTAGAGGATCGAATCCCTGAGCGGATGAAATTGGGTGTCATCTACCCCCTGCCTCGGCAGGAGATCTAGTGGGAGCACGTCATCCGTTCATGGTAGAAAAAATATCCTAGAAGATATCGTTTCT
>ERZ1740060.162-NODE-162-length-52261-cov-13.025170_pt1 | contig 52261 bp, 55 predicted proteins | sample MGYA00581743_ERZ1740060 | MGnify/ENA primary metagenome ERZ1740060 (study PRJEB43018, sample SAMN04849235) | marine metagenome | isolation source: floating plastic debris | place: Pacific Ocean | collected 2008-08-27 | study: EMG produced TPA metagenomics... | reverse complement strand
GTTCTAGTGATAGTGATGGTACGATCGTTAGTTATGAGTGGGTTGAGAACGGCTCACAAATTGCAACTGGGGTGAATCCAAATGTTGACTTATCAGTAGGTGTCCATACCATTACATTAACGGTGACTGATGATGATGGGGCGACGGGAAGTGATGAAGTGGTCATTACGGTGAATAGTCCGGCGAATGTTCCGCCGACAGCCGTGGCCGATGCGAACCCGACCAGTGGAATTGCTGCCTTGACTGTGGACTTTGATGGTAGCTTCTCTAATGATAGTGATGGCACGATCGTTAGCTATGGCTGGAACTTTGGGGACGGTCAAACTGGAACTGGGGCAACGGTTTCTAACACCTATGCTACGGCGGGAAGCTACACAGCAGTTCTGACGGTAACCGATGATGAAGGAGCTACCGATACTGATGAGATTATCATTACCGTGACGGCACCAAACAGTATACCAATTGCCAATGCTGGGGCAGATCAAACAGTGGAAGATACAGACGAAAATGGTACAGAAAGTGTATCACTAGATGGTAGCGGTTCTAGCGATAGTGATGGTACGATCGTTAGTTATGAGTGGGTTGAGAACGGCTCGCAAATTGCAACTGGGGTGAATCCAAATGTTGACTTATCAGTAGGTGTCCATACGATCACGCTGACGGTAACTGATGATGATGGGGCAACGGGAAGTGATAATGTAGTTATTACGGTCAATAGTCCAGTGACGAATCCTTCGGAGATCGTAATAGAGGCAGAGTGTGCGAGTGTGATAGGTGGCGATTGGCAGATAAACAGTGATGGTAGTGCTTCAGGCGGTCAATATGCTGTAGTGACTGGACAACCTAACAGTTTTTTCAACCCCCCAACGGGCAATGATAGCCGATTGCGGTTTGAAGTAGAAGTAGGGCAAGCGGCTAATTATCATCTATTCGCCCGAATTCAAGCACCTTCATCGTCTAGTGACTCGTATTGGGTACGGGTGAACGGGGGTAACTGGATCCGTTGGTCAAGTGGTATTACCCGAGGATCACAGTACAACTGGAACCAGGTACCGAATTCGCCTTTTAGCTTGCAAGTAGGCACCAATACCATTGAGTTTGCCTACCGGGAGAATGGGGTTCGGTTAGATAAGTTGCACCTGAATCTGGATGGTACAGTGCCTACGGGACTGGGTGGCCCAGAAGGTTGCTCAGGTACCCCGAAAGCGACTATCATAGCTAGCACCACCGAAGGGATTGCGCCATTGACAGTCAACTTTGATGGTAGCACTTCTCGGGATACAGATGGAACGATTGTAAGCTATGCATGGAACTTTGGGGAAGCAGGTGCTACGGGTAGTGGTGCTCAAGTGAGCTATCAGTACACAACTCCGGGTACGTATACCGTCAGTCTGACAGTGACCGATAATGACGGCCAGAGTGATATTGCGACTACAGATATTCAAGTAACCTCAGATGAGCCTGTTCCGGGGCAAATTGTAATAGAGGCAGAGTGTGCGAGTGTGATAGGTGGCGATTGGCAGATAAACAGTGATGGTAGTGCTTCAGGCGGTCAATATGCTGTAGTGACTGGACAACCTAACAGTTTTTTCAACCCCCCAACGGGCAATGATAGCCGATTGCGGTTTGAAGTAGAAGTAGGGCAAGCGGCTAATTATCATCTATTCGCCCGAATTCAAGCACCTTCATCGTCTAGTGACTCGTATTGGGTACGGGTGAACGGGGGTAACTGGATCCGTTGGTCAAGTGGTATTACCCGAGGATCACAGTACAACTGGAACCAGGTACCGAATTCGCCTTTTAGCTTGCAAGTAGGCACCAATACCATTGAGTTTGCCTACCGGGAGAATGGGGTTCGGTTAGATAAGTTGCACCTGAATCTGGATGGTACAGTGCCTACGGGACTGGGTGGCCCAGAAGGTTGCTCAGGTACCCCGAAAGCGACTATCATAGCTAGCACCACCGAAGGGATTGCGCCATTGACAGTCAACTTTGATGGTAGCACTTCTCGGGATACAGATGGAACGATTGTAAGCTATGCATGGAACTTTGGGGAAGCAGGTGCTACGGGTAGTGGTGCTCAAGTGAGCTATCAGTACACAACTCCGGGTACGTATACCGTCAGTCTGACAGTGACCGATAATGACGGCCAGAGTGATACCGAGAATGTTCAAATTACAGTTCTTGATTCCACCCCTGTCAATCAAGGACCAGTAGCAGATGCCGGTTCAGACCAAGTGGTAGTCGATACAGATAACAGTGGTAGTGAGACGGTGAGTTTGGACGGCAGTGGCTCTAGTGATAGTGATGGTACGATCGTTAGTTATGAGTGGGTTGAGAACGGCTCGCAAATTGCAACTGGGGTGAACCCCGATGTTGACTTAAGTGTAGGTAGTCATACCATTACGTTGACGGTGACTGATGATGATGGGGCGACAGGAAACGATGTGGTTCTTATAACGGTAGATACGCCTCTACCCACTATTCCAGTAGCAGATGCTGGTTCAGACCAGATTGTAGTAGACTCTGACGAGAATGGTACCGAGAGTATTACATTGAATGGGAGTGGCTCAACGGATGCTGATGGAACTATAACTGACTATGTATGGACAGAGAGTGGTACACAGTTGGCAACGGGCATCAATCCCACTATAGATTTGACAGTCGGTGATTATATTATCACTTTGACGGTGACTGATAACGATGGAAATACTGATTCTGATGAGGTCGAAATATCAATACAAGATCCAGGGTCAGTAGCCGGGTATGCCATTCATGTGAACTTCAGTAATGATGGGTTCAGTCCACAACGATTTGTAGCCCCCTGGAACTATACCGGACGAGCAACTAGTCAGAACCCAAGAATTAATGATCTAAAAGATGTGAATGGCGCATCTACCGGGGTTAACTTGAAATTATTCGCCTCGACAGCCAGTGGTGACCGATGGAACGGCAGTAGTAACAACGGAGTAGGTGGTAGTCTCTACCCTTCTGAAGTTATGGATAGTTATTATTCTGTTGATTTCTGGTCGCCAGTCACTATGACATTAGAAGGACTGAATCCGGCATTAATGTATGACTTCACTTTCTATGGTGGCACTAACGAAAGTAACCGAACCGCTGAATACCGAATTGGTGGACAATCAGTAACTCTGAATGTTAGTGGTAACGCCACTGAAACTGTATCCATTACTGGAGTAAGTCCCACACCATCTGGAACAATAGACATTACTGTAAGTAAAGGTAGTGGTAACCGAGGTGTATTAAACGCAATGATTGTTGACGCTTATTCTGCTAACAATAATGCAAGAGTTGCAACTGCTTCAGAAGCATCTCTGTCAGATGAAGAGTTGATAGAAGAGTTTGGGCAGAATATACCCAGCCTTGAGCTAGTTCCTAACCCAGCAACGTATAATAATATTCAGCTTGTGCTTAATAATTATAACGATGAGTCAGCATTGTCAATAGAGTTGATTAACGCTATGGGTAACATAGTATTTAGTCAAGGATATGTCTCAAGCGGAGATGAAGTTGAAGTACTAAAGTTGGACATGGTAGATGATATTGGTAGTGGAGTGTATTTTGTTAGAATTACTCAAGGTTCTTCAGTCGTACAAGAAAGATTAGTCGTTTATTGATATATTACGGGGGATATAGAACAAGCCCCCTTTCATTTAAGGTTAAATAATGGTAGTTCAAGCCCAATCGGAGAGTTTCGATCTGATCTTAGTTGGTACTGGTTTTGCCTCCTCTTTCTTTCTAAAAAAATATTTAGAGAAGAAAGAGCAGCCAGTTAAGGTTTTGGTATTGGAAAGGGGGGTAAAGTTTACTCATAGAGAAAGACTACACTTTAAACAAACTGACGACACTTACAATGGTATAAGTTGGAAAAGTGCTCGGAAAGCAATTATTAATGAAACACCCGAAAAAGAGTGGGTATTTGATCCTAACTTCGGAGGGAGTTCTAATTGCTGGACAGGGTGTACGCCCCGGTTTATGCCGAGTGATTTCAAGCTAAAATCAACGTATGGCGTAGGTGAGGACTGGCCGTTATCATATACTGATCTAGAAACTTACTATGAAGAGGCTGAGGAAATTATGTCTGTGTCAGGACCCGATGCAACTCCTTTTCCCAAAAAAGGTAAATATCCCCTTCCACCCCACCAACTTTCTTCAGTAGATCAAATACTACAAAAAGAATACGGAAATTTGTACATCAGCCAGCCTACGGCTCGAGCTAGTCAGGCTGTAGGAAAAAGGGCAGCCTGTTGTAGTAGTGCTGTTTGTAATCTCTGCCCGGTCAATGCTAAGTTCACTATTGAGAACACACTAGCGTACTTATATGAAAAGGCTGATATTGAAGTACTACTAGGAGCAAAAGTTTACGGTTTAGATCTATCAGGAAATGTAGCTCGTTCAGTACTATATGAAATAGACGGGAAACGAAAGGAAGCCCATGGGGAAATTATCGCTTTAGGGGCTAATGCCATCTTTAACGCTCACATTCTTCTCAATTCAGGAGATGCTAATAAAAATACTGGACGAGGGCTGTGTGAGCAAGCCGGTGTGTACGTCTATTTACACTACGACGGACTAGAGAACGTAGGGGGAGGGTCGGTTATTCCTGCTAATGGATTCATGATGTACGATGGAGGTCATCGAAAGGATAGAGCCGCCTGTTTGATTGAGCATCATAACTTGCCGTACATTCGCAATGAACGAGGAAAATGGCGAATGCTTTCCAAATTTAAGTTTGTGTATGAAGATATTCCTGACGATGGTAATAAGGTGATGCCTTCAGATGATTTATTTTTACCTAAGGTCAATTTTGAAGGGCATTCATCCTATACTTTGCGAGCAATAGACCAGCTGAGTACAGACATTGAGAAGTTCTTCAGTGTACTTCCAGTAGAAAAGGTGATAAAGGATAGTTATATTCAGAAAACGGAGGCTCATATTTGCTCTACTACCCGGATGAGTAAAAACCCTGACGAAGGTGTAGTTGATGCAAATTTAATACATCATCAATATCGAAATTTATTAGTACTAGGTAGTGGGGTATATCCGACAATTTCGGCTGCTAACCCAACGCTTACCCTGTCGGCGTTATCGCTTAGGGCAGCTGATCATCTGTGAATACGAACCTATGAACCGGAGAAACTTTATCAAGATAATTGGAGGAGCTGGAGCTGTTGCTGGAACCACTTACTTGGTATTCACGGATTTTTACGATGTGGTGGAAAAGATAATTCGGCAGGAGCTCTCTTATTTACCAATTAATGAAGATGTGCTCTCGAGTTTTATCGCAGACGTTAGAGAAGAAAAAGCAATAACCCAGTTTGGTTTTAGTAAGGAGTGGTTTATCCGGACTCACTTTCTAGTGGGAAGTATAGGAAAACAGATACTACCATATCGATACAAATATTTACAGTATGAAGAACAGATATTAGCTACTTTTTTGCTTTCTACCGACTTCTTCCTCAACAAGATGGATGAAACCAAGCCAATACGATATGTGAAACTCTATCATCCGTATAAAAGAGCTTGTAGTAATCCCTTCTCCAGCATATATTACAGCAACCTTCAACCACTAGTATGATTACGTTAGACAACTCAAAAAGTGTTGCCAATATTGACGACAGTAAACGTAAGAGTCAGTTTCTTCCGTATATTCATAATTTTCGGGGAATAGCTATTTTGTATATCGTAGCTTTTCATTGCTTGAGTTCATTTGGTTGGGGAGACAATATTCTAGAGAAAAGAATCTGTAATTCATTAGTGGTGTATGGAACAGTGCTTTTCGTTTTTATTGCCGGATTTTTATTTCAGCACCTCAATGCTAATCACCACCATAATGACTTTAATTTTAAGGTCTACTTAAAAAAAAAATAGCTTATGTTATTCTTCCTTATATACTTGCCTCAATACCAGCAATTATAGATAAGTTTTATTTTTCAGCATCTAACTTTCCCTGGATGCCATCGGCTATTGAGGAAAGTAACTGGCTAGTTCAAGTAGTATTCATGTTGATTACAGGCAAGCACTTTGGCCCGTTCTGGTTTATTCCCATGATTACCCTAATCTATCTTATAGCTCCAGTATTACTATTTTTAGATCGGCTCTCCTGGTTTTATCGTTACCTTTTCCCAATAATATTTTTAGCAGGCTGCTTTCTATATCGGTTTGGTTACAACTCTTCAATCGTTGAGTCATTTTTGTATTTCCTGCCTATCTATATATTTGGCATGTGGGCGAGTCGCTATCGGGAATCAATCTTGAGTAAAGGATACCACTTACTTATTCCTCTGGTTGTATTTTACAGTGCAATCACGTGTCTAGAAATACTCGATATACTAGCAATAGGTAAGTCATACGCCTATGGTGAAGATCTAAAGGACAATGCTTACCTATTCAACCTTGGTAAATTAAAGGCATCTTTCCTCTGCATTATCTTCATGCTATTGCTTCACCGTTTACGGCATATAAAAGCAGGTATTTGGGGGGTACTAGCTACCTGTAGTTTCGGAATATTCTTCGTTCACCTGTACTTGATCCGGTTTGTAGAAATTATAGTCGCCAGGGTGAATATAGATATTATTTTTAATAGCATAGTATACCTAGGGCACGTCGGTTTAATCATTATTATTTGTTTGGTGATTGTTTGGTTGGTCAAGATAGTTACAGGAAAGAAAAGTCGCTATTTGATTGGTTGTTAGAGTTTATTAGGGTCTATTCTTGAAATTGGATGATAAAAGATAGATTGATCATTGTTGTTTTTGCTTGTCTGGTGTTCATAGTTAGCAATATGCTACTGAATGGCTACCTGTCATCTTATCAGTCATTAGGTGATGAGATTGCTGCTCCAGCTGACGCGTTACACGAATGGCATTTAAATAAAAAAGCTCCTTTTGAGTACCGAATACTTTTTCCGGCTATTGTGCTGTCCGCATGGACGGCTACCCGAGGAGAGAACACAGCCTTTTATTGGTCTTATGTATCAATAAGTCTAATTTTTTTTATTGGGGCAGCTTTAGCATTCTTCCAACTTTTGCTGGAATTAAGGTTTTCCCGTCGACTTTCATTAACGGGGGTAATCATTTTCTTATTACTACCTCCTTTACTACTGGCCTATACTCTGCCAGTACATACACGCGAAGATACATTAGCATATCTCATTCTATGTCTGGGGTTACTTTTTCTATTGAGAAAACAGTACGTTTGGTTCTTTAGTATTTGTTTGATTGGTGTTCTGTGTCGGGAGACTTTGCTGATTTTGCCCTTTATATTCCTGTTCTTTGTCAAAGATTTTTCATTCTGGAAGCGAGCATTCTTAGCATCACTTCCTATAGTAGCCTGGCTTGCCCTACGGATACTGGTAGAAACGAATAAAGCAGCCTATGACCCCCTGGAGGGGTTCAAATGGAACTTAGCCAACCCAGCACAGGTCGTGGTATTTGCTTTTATTACTTTTGGTCCGCTATGGATATTGTGGTTAGGAGGGCGAAAACTCGTCTTACGAAAAGAAAGCTCTAAAAATATGAATGAGAGAGTTCAGATGTTGGCAAGATCCGCACCCTGGGCGTTGACCTTGATTATAGTTACTACCTTTTTAGGTGGAATTTATAACGAAATTAGACTTCTTTATCTAGGGTTTCCATGGGTGATTAGCTTATCATTAGTTTTTATAAAAGCCTATCAAGATCAATTAAGATCAGCCATAAATTCTAAAGGCTACATTAGAGGCATTACAGGATTAATTTTGCTCGCTGGTGTAGGGTACTATTTTATCTTTAAAAATCAGGATGCTCTTCTAGCAATTACCCAGCATGATATTCCAGTGCTTATTTGGCTAACAATAGGGTTAGTAATGACTACGATAACGGTCGCAATATTACTGCTTATTGGGGTTGCTCATAGGCAACGTACACTTAGTCTAAATTTTCATGAATAATAATACTGTAGTACGTCAAAAACAGAAGCCCAAACTCTTATTCACAACCATTAGTGAACACTATTGGCAGTGGGGCGAATGGCTACTCATTGTTGGTTTCTGTGTCATTCCGTTATTTGTAAAATTTCCCTTCAGAATCAATCTGTTTCTTGCCTGGGAGGGGGCGTATCGCTTGGCTGAAGGCCAAATACCCTTTCGTGATTTTGGTATGCCCCTGGGTTTTGGTTTTTGGATCATTCCTGCATTATTTTTTAAGCTGTTTGGCCCTCAAATGATTACTCTGATTAAAGCTCAGGTATTTATCAATGCTATTACCTTTATTTCGTTTCGATCCATTATAAAAACTTTGGGGTTAGGAGCTGATCGTAGAATAATAGTATTGTTGGTAATGGGGCTCACGTATGTGCTAGTCAATTTTTGGCCCTGGTATAACAATATGGTCTTTGTGTACGAGCTGTTAGCAGTTCAGATGCTATTGCTAGGCTGTTATCGTTTTCAGCATTGGAAAACTCATTTGTTTATAGCTCTATCTACGCTGTTTGTTGTACTGTCCATTTTTACTAAGCAAGATGGTGGTGGTTTAACACTCATGCTAGTGTCAGCACTAGCACTACTTTATACGTATAGACACCGTAAGTGGCAGCTATTAGGTAGCTACGTAGTGAGTGGTACTCTTTGGGGAGCACTATTTATTGTTCCATTTCTATCCCATGATTTTAGCTATTGGTTCAATTTTGGTCAGCCGCCCCATTATTCCCGCATCAATCTATACGATTTCCTGGGTGATATTTTTGGGGGTTCCCTGGTTATCAAACTATACTTGGCTTTAATACTAACTCTCCTAATATATCGCTATCGTAGTTGGGTTAGTTTCTGGCAAGATGAGAAAATGGTTATGTTTGCCCTGCTTAGTTTCGGTATACTAGGGCAAGCCTTACTCATTCAGGTAACCAGCTATATTCCGCATAATGTAAATGTCTACTTTCATAGCTTTGCTATCGCTATGCTGTTATTTCTGGCTGGTAATACCCTTTTCCAATGGAATAGCGTAGTCGGGGTGTTACTTTCAATTTTTTTGACATTCTTTTGTTTTTCAGGGGACTACTGGCTGTATACTAACCGAGTCTTCCGAAAGATATTATCCCAGCAAAGTAGCGAAAATGTCATTTCTAAAAGTTCTTGGTCGGCTAGTGATGATGAAGAACAACCAACCCGAGCCAATTGGGTGGAGTCAGACTATGAAGTATTTGAGGATGTAAAATTGCCTGAAGAAACTATTCAGGGTATAAAGAATATAGAGAGTCTCGAGGTAGTTCAGCAGAAAGGAGGAAAGCTGAGGGCATTGAATATGTCTGAGCTAACACCATTAGCCCAGATTCTGGATTATACACTAGAAACCGGGACTGATTATCCATTATGGTTTCACTACGGAGTTTCTATGTTTGATCGGGAAGTAGATATGTTTTGCAAGAAAATAGAGCAGCAAGAATATGATTTGGTATTGTTTGAAACAATTCCCAACCTGAATAATTTTTATCCCGAACAGGTGCAAAATTGTTTGCAGCAGAATTACAAAATGATTGACCGTTTTTTAGCCCCCAGAATAAAGCATAACGCCCACGTTGAGGTTTATATAAGAAATCAGAAATGATTCAGTGAGGATTTTACCGTTTCCCAGAAGGAGACAACTCGGGCTTTCCAGCTATTTTGCTGGGCAAAGGAAACTCGCTGTTGAACTAAGTCATTGTCATTAGCTTGGATAACAGCGTAGGTAATTAATTGAGAGAAAGAAGCATGGTCGGAAGAAATATGGCAGATATCTTTGAAAGAAAGTACATCTTTAGAAAAGTCAGTAGTGACTACCGGTTTTCCCATTGCTAGGTACTCGTTAATTTTTAGAGGATATATACTTGCGGTCAGTGTAGTCTTCACGAAAGGAATGATAGTACAGGAGACAAACTGTAGGTAGTGGTGAAGCTGATGGTGGGGCTTAGGGCCGATGAATAAAATATTTGGCAAGCTACTAAAGTCTAACTGATGATAGCCTTGGTCGTTTCTGGGGCCTATGATTAACAATAGTTTATCGGGGTGATTCCGGGCTATCTTGAATAAAAGAGGATAATCCACTCGCTGGTCTAAGTTGCCAACAAAGCAGACGATTTCTTCTTTAACAGAAGCAATTTCAGAAGGTTTTTCATTATTAGGTGGAGGGTAGGGAAAAGAGTTAAGGTCTACCGCATTTGGTAAATGGTGTACTGGGCATTGGGTTAATGATTGAAGCTTTCGTGCTAATTCTTTAGAGGTAGCAAAGGCAATATCAGATTCCTGAATGGCTTCCTTTTCTAGTTGAACCCCGTGTTTTGCCCCGTAAGTGACCTGACTTATATCATCGCGTGACTGGTAGACAGCGAAGGCTGGCAATTGGTCTTTGGGAAGAATTGCGTGATAAAATGGATTAAAAGAGTTGAAAAAGATATAGTGACGAACGTCGTAATGCTGAAGTAGAGACTGTAAATTCTTTTGAATAATTCGGCGATTCTTCCGTAGAAAAAATCGGTATAACCAGCTCCCTTTAGGTAAAAAGTTAATGGGTAATGTTAGCGATGGAGTTACTGCATAAAATTTAGCGCCGAGAGTTGGTAAGTGTTGATAACGATGTTTTGTAGAAAAGAAACGCTTAAGCCGGGTTCTAATTTTGGGTTGCTGGAAATCAGCAATAAAATCTTTAACAGTGAAGGGGTTATCGAAATAAAATACCCGGTGTTGTTTAGAGAATTCTTTAGCTAAGGATAATGCTGCTGAAGAAATGTCATTATCCCAGCTTGACATGCTAATAAAAATCAAATCCATTGGCAAGAATACTGTTAAACAATATGAGTATTAGTTGATCTATTTCGGAAATAGTAAAATACATTGAATATTTTACTTTAAAAACTGTAAATTTAACCAGAAATAATTTTAGAATGACTAAACTGCCTAACTTTCTGATAGTAGGGGCTGCAAAATGTGGTACTACATCTATGAGCGAGTACCTGAAACAGCACCCACAAATATTTATCAGTGAAGTAAAAGAGCCCCGCTTTTTTTCTAGCCAAGCCCATTCGTTTCCACTCAATGGACCAGGGGATGCTAAGCGCGAGAGTAGATACATTAAGAAGTACGCTGATTATCAGCAACTATTCCAATCAGCCAACGGTCAACTAGCAATAGGAGAGGCCAGTGCCGATACCTTGTACTACTACCAAAAAACTATTCCAGCTATCAAACAATACGTAGATGAACAGCCAAAGATTATTATCATGCTACGAGATCCGGTGAAGCGAGCATTCTCTGCTTATCAGCATCTTATTCGCGATCAGCGGGAAACTGCTTCTTTTGAAGAAGGATTGCGTAAAGAAGAAGAACGTACTCAAAATAATTATGAGTTAATATGGTACTATCGAGGAGTAAGTCGTTACTATGAAGCTGTAAAAGCTTTTATAGATAACTTTGCTCAGGTACACATTATCATCAATGAAGATATTCGTAGAGATGAGAAAGGAGTCTTTCAGAATGTGTTTACTTTTCTGGAAGTAAATACTGATTTTACCGTAGATACTAGCATTCGATACAATGCCTCGGGAGTTCCTCATAGCAATTGGCTTCATAACTTTCTGTTTGAGGAAAACTGGTTGAAACGATCAGTCCGCCCAATTACTTACCGACTCACATCCCAAAAATTCCGGCAACAAACGTCTAATAAAATGTTGACCCGCAATCTGCAGCGAATGGAGATTTCACCAGAAATTGCTGATATACTAAAGGGAGAGTTTTTGGATGAGAAGGCCAAACTAGAAGAATTACTAGGGCGAACGCTGCCCTGGCTGAATTGACTTAACCATGCGTAATACCTCTTTCAGTGCCATTCTTTTTGGCTTTATACTTTTAGCATCGCCCGGTTGCGGATCTTCGTGTCCAGAATGTAGTCTGGAAAAGCGAATTCTACTAAAACCAGATATGGTTATTAACGAAAATGCAGTAGGTAAATCACAGCATCTCGTTGATGAACAGGCCAATTGGAAATCTAAATCACTTGCCTTCCAGCCCCAAAGTATATGGCGACCCGATTTTTCTTGGAATGAGCCATTGCACCTAGCTATTGACTTACAGGCTACTTACCAAGTACAAAGGATCGCCTTATATCGAGATGCTGAATTTTTGGATGATATTGAAGGTGAAGTCAGTATTTACTACGGAGAACCTTTTGATTGGAAGCCCCTATTAGAAAGGGAATCAATTGAGCGAAATAAATGGCAACAACTTACCTTTGAACCCACTGAAACCCGATTTCTCAGAATTAAAATAGAAGGTGGCAAGGTTAACCTTGGTGAGTTATTTTGCTTTGGTGACCTGGTTAGTAAAGTTGCTACTGATCTTTCAGTTGATACTGTAACAACCAGTGTGTCTGAAAAAACAACCTTTGATGAAATGTTGGGGATCAACGCATTTATCGATGATCCCATTGGTCGGTTAGATTATTTTGGCTTCATCCGCGAGTATCATAACTGGCGGTGGGTAGAACATGAAGATGATACCCCTTTTCCGAACAATGTAAACCATTGGAGTCCGGGAAATAGCAAGTGGGATTTTGACCAGTTTTACCGGAATATGCATAAGGCCGATATACTGGCCTGTCCTTCGATCAAAGAAAACCTCAAGTGGCTTCGTCGTAACCATTGGGAAATTAATACTCGTCCGGCACTGCCAGATGATGATGCTAGCGATCCTCGCTCTTATATCGCTCATGCTGATCATATGTTTCAGTACGCTGCCCGCTATGGTTCCAGACAAATTGCTGATTCTTTATTAAAATTAGCCGATGACCAGGTAGTAAAAAGCGGATTAGGTTATCTGCAATATTTTGAGAATTGGAATGAGCAAAATATTTGGTGGAAAGGTCGGGCGGAATACTTCACACCCTATGAGTTTGCTGCCATGAGTAGTGCTGATTATGATGGTCACATGCAAGAACTTGGGACTACTATTGGGCTGAAAAATGCCGATCCAGAAGCTAAGTTAGTAATGAGCGGGTTAGCTAGCCTAAATCTGGATTACGTGAAAGCAATGAAGTTCTGGTCAGATCATCATCGCAATGGTAGTTTTCCGGTTGATGTGCTAAACTTCCACCACTACAGTCGTTACCAAAAGGGTAATAAACGCCATGCTATTAGTCCGGAGGATGATAGTTTACAGGCGCAATTAGAAGAACTAGTTGCTTATCGGGATCAACACCTTCCTACTCATGAGCTTTGGCTCACTGAATTTGGTTATGATACTAATCCTAACTCACCCCAAGGAGTTCCGGCCATTGGTAGTTTTACCAACGAAGAGGTGCAGGGCATTTGGTTAGTAAGAAGTTTATTAGCTATATCAGCAGCAGGTATTGATCGGGCATCTATTTATATGTTAAAGGATGTTAAAGACGATGATCCATCGTTATACAATACCAGTGGTATTACCAGTAGCAAGAAAAGTGGTTGGCAACCCAAACCTGCTTGGTACTACCTGAAAGCACTGTCAGGATACTTGAAAGGAATGCAATTTGAGCAGGTCATATCTTCAACTAATCAGGAAGGTGTTTTCGTATATAAGTTCATCCGAAAAACTCCTGATGAATCCCGCCCTAGGTCAGCCTACGTTGTATGGAGTGGGACTTCTGAAGGTAAAGTTGTTGACGAATATCAACTCAAACTTCTCCCTCAGGAAAAATATGGTTTGGTGGTAGGACTACCTTCCAACAATTCGCAAGATCAAAATACTGATATACAGCAGGTTAACAATATAATTCTCCTTTCAGTAACGGAGAAACCAACCGTGGTTCTGGTGAATGACCAGATGTTTAATAAGTCTCTTTTTACTGTTAATGGAAGATACAAAGTTGAGTTAACCCCGTCCATGCTGTCCTTTGATGGCTCTGATGATACTCAGGTCGATGGAATGTTAGGGTTAGTCGACGAGCAAGAAGTGGTAGGTAACCCAATTATGGGAGGCACTACTGATCCTAAGACTAATTGGAAAACAATGAAGCTAAAGCCCGAAGCATATCCTTACTCAGCCTACTTAGATTTGGGAGAGATTACGGAAGTGAGTATTGTTAGCTTATTTGATACTAATAATGAGGGGGATTTCTCAATTTCAGTAGGTGAGTCAGGTAATTGGCAAACTATAGCTACTGATCGGCTGCAACAATACAAAAAGTGGAGTCATCATATTGTTAACTCTGCTACGCGCTATATCAGATTAACCAAACATAGTCCTTCAGCCAATGTAGGAGAAGTAGTTATTTATGCTCAGCATCAGGAGTAGATTGATCGAGATACCTTAGTCTATCCATTAGCACAAAACAGGCGTAGAATACAAAGCCCATAGGACGTTGAGTAATTGATTCCTGTACGTATCCTGCTACGGTTAGGGCAAAGAAACTGGCAAGGTATGCTGCATACAGAGCTTTGACTCTTGGGTCATTACATCTCCTATAGTTGAGAAGACCCACGGTGAGTATTACGAAGAATACTAGTAAGTAGAGACTAATACCAATCCACCCTAATTCTAAAGCAAGAGCCATATAGTAGCTATCAGGAGGAAATCCGGCTAAGGGATGATCCGGCACAATTTCTTCCCCTAATGCTCCAGTAGTGTTTAATCCGCCTCCAATAGGATGAGAGCGCATATAAGGCTGAATCCTTTCTTTATTTGCCACCCTCACGTTAAATGAGGCATCCTCGGTAGGAGAGAAGGTAGACCGAATAGAATTGATAGTAGCACTGCCGTAATAGGGAACGTACATAATAGCTAGTATGGCAAAGACCGTACAGACACCTAAGACCAGTGTGCTTTTTCGGTGTAAGGTCAAAAATCCGTAAAATACAATACCCACCACGGTCATAGCTACGGCTGTACGGGTTCCCGAGTAGGTCATAGACACTATAAAAAGCCCGCCCATGACTAGTAAGACGGCCTTTTTCTTCAAGTCTCGTATCCCCATAGCCAATACAACTGAAAATATGCCAGCAAATGACATAAACATCCCAAAAGTTGCTGGATCAGATAAAAATGACCATTTACGCCAGCGCCCTCGTATAAAGTTCAAACCTATACTCTTAGGGCTACGACTAATCCACGCTAAATCATAGGCAGGAAGCCCCGCAAACTCCTGATAAAAGGCATATAAGGCAGCCAACAAGCTAATAGCTAGCCAAGTGATGGTAAATACCTTCACATAATGCTGGGTATCAAAAAGCCTAATGAGTATAAAGTAGGTGATTATGTAACCAAGGATTCCGCGCACACTAAAAAGAGAAGCTTGAAGAGACGGGTTGTTAGGGTTAAATAATTGTATTAATAAATAACTTATCCATAGCAACACCATATAGAAAATGATGCTATTATATGCAGTTATTTTCTGAAAATGATGCTCTTTATTGACAAAGATACCACAAAAGGTGAGCAGCAAAAGGACATCGGGAAGGGAGCCGAATGGGAAATCATAAATACCAATGATACGAGGGATAAAGAAGGTAAACGAGGAAATAATAACGATCAGGATGAATCCAATTCGTATGTTTAGTAGACAGGCTAGGGCGATTGGAGTGCCTGTAATGAGTATAAGCAAGAATGCACCAATTTCTATCCCTATTCGCGCCGTAGCCCAAGCCGCAAAAACCGAGAATGCACCTAATAAAACATATCCCAAAGGGTTGTTTAGTTTCTCAATAATAAAGTGTCGATAGAGCTTTTTAGCTATCCAACGGTAAATCAGATCTTTCCAGATGACAAACTGCTTTAGTATATGGTTAATAGTAGTAATCACAAGAAAACGATTTTTACTAATATATAAGCATAGGTAGCTGCCACAAATAGAATAGTAAGTAGTACACTAACATATTCAGGTTCTTCGGTCAATCTCTTCATAGTGAGTTATGATTATAAGTTTCGGGAGCGAAGAGCTACTAACTTGTCAATACCAAATTTATACCAGTACCCCGTCTGGTTTATTATCTCGAGAAGGTTCACTCCGATTATTTGATTTAAGAAATATTGGCGAATGAAAAATCCGAGTAAGTGGGTAGTGACAGTAGCTACTGCTGCCCCCATAACCCCGAAGGAATGTATCATAAAATAATTCAGTACAATATTAAGCACTGCACTACTGAGCACAAAATAGAATGTCCAGTGAGCTTTTCCAATAGCATCTAGGGTATTTCCAAATTGGCGATTAAAAGGGGCAATTACCCCATATAGCATAACAATTTGAAGTATCGACCCAGCCTCTTCGTACCCCTCTCCAGCAATAAAAACTACGATAGTCTTTGCTAAAATGATCACTCCTAATACAATAGGAATCATGGTCGCCAATATGGCAGCCACTGATTTCTCGTATAGTACTTTAGCATTGCTCAGAGAGTTTTTATCTGACCCTACTAATTTTGGATACGTAATAGCAGCTACGGAGGACATGGGCACTTCTACAAGTCTCGTAATTCTGAGAGCGGGGTTATAAATGGCTACTGCTGCAGGTGAAATCATACCTCCTAGCATCCAACTGTCAATATTATTCAGTATCATGGAACTTAAGTTCGTACCGAAGGAATATTTTCCATGCTTAAAAATTGCCCGTAAATACTCTAGTTGATAACTAAAGCGGAAAGCTTGATATTTTCTAATATGCCATACGGATACCCCAATACTGAAAATGATAGCAATAATCTGAGCGACTGCTAAATTGAATAATGACAAAGAGATATTCTCATAAAAAAATGCCAAAGCGACATAAAGTAGGAAAAGTAGTTTTTGTACGAAGTAAGACCAGAAAGAGGCTTTAAAATTTAGGTGAGCCTCGTGTAATACGTTATAATGAAGAAAGAAAGTATAGAAAAATGCATGAGCTACGTATACATAGCAAAGTAACTGTAAGTCGGGGGCACTCATCCAGCTACTAAGCGGTGCTGCCAGAAAAATCAACACTAGTGAAAGCACCAGAAATAAAATAATATTTAGAATCAATGCTGAACCTGCTACTGCCGCCTGATCTTTAGTGTCACAGGATACGAACTGACGAATTAAGGGGTTTTTAATGAAACCTTCCCGTACTAACTCGACTACTGCAGTAAATGACATATAAAGAACCCATGTTCCAAAGTCATTAACATCTAAAAACCGAACCAGAATGATAAAGGAAAAGAAACCGAACAGAGTAATAGAAAACCGTTGCAGGAAAGTGAAAAAACCTGAGCGGAGCCAATATGACTTTTGTATAAGTTGAACAATTCTTTTCAAGAAAATAGATTATTCTTCTTCTGCAAGTACTTCTTCTAAAGGAATGCTTATGAAACGCTCTATTCGCAAGCGGGCAATTGCTACTTGAGACTCTAATTTTATTACTTCAGCTTGGGATGCAGTGTAAAGCTGTTGGGCTGAATTATAGTTGACTAGGGTTTCCTCCCCTGTTTTAAATTTTTCTGATATTAGCAGAAAGTTAGTATACGCCTCCTCATTTTGTTCGGTGCCAATTTGATAGAGGGATACAGAAAGAAGATAGTTTTGGTAGGCTTCTAGTACTTCAGTACGTAAATCTAGCTGAGCATCATTCATTCGGGCTTGTATAATGGATTTTTGCTCCTGGGCTATTCTTACCTGCGCCGGATTGCTAATCAGGTCGCCAAAAGCTAGCGTTAACCCTAAGTTATATCGAGGGAAAAAAGGGAAACCTTCGCCCGGCTCAAAATCATCACGGATTGTAAATTCATTTAAATTGAAGGAAGCTTGAAGATTATCACTCCACGACCAGCGAGCTACGCCAATTTCTTTATTGGCGATAACCAGTTCGCTATTCAGAATCTTTTTATCAGCTCGTGTATTCCAGGCTAGCCATACCAGTTTTTCCTCAACAGAGAGATTTTCATAAGAATCCTGAGAGGAGTATGGTGGAGGTGCTACCTGAGCAATAGCGACATGGGCACTATACCATATGCTAAGTAGCAAGAAAATCTTCTTCATTACTATTAATATTAATAGATTGACTAAATATTGTCAAGGTTGCATTTATTGAGAACAGCACCCAAGAACTTTTCAGAGCTCTCTTTTAGAAAATCCAGAGATTCCTGGTCATGAGAATTAATAGGTTTTTCAGCAGATGTTACCAGTAGTAGTTGATCGGCGTAAGAGAGCAGCTCTTTAGTATCTGCAAAGTAATTTAAGGCTGGCCCTTCCAAGAAAATATAGTCATATTTAGCTCTCAGGTTTACAATAATGGAAGTAAGGGTATCTTTAGAGAATAGTTCTTCAGGGGTAGCTGTACCTCCCTCACAGCCAATGACTTCAATACCCTTAAATCCAGTACCAGAGGGGTATTGGGTAAAACTACCTTGCTCACCATAGGGAATACGCTCAAGTAGGGACTTGGTAGAAAAAAGCTTAGTAAGTGAGTTGCTTTTAAAGTTAGTATCAATAATCAGTACTCGATTTCGCTTCAAACTAAGAGCTAGAGCCATTGATAAAATAAAAGTTGTTTTGCCTTCTTTTGGTTTAAGACTACTTACCAGCCAAACCTGAGAGTTGGTGGACTCAATCTCATGACGAATATTTTTAAGTAATTCCCTAAACTTATTTATCGCACTATCTTTCAGGTCAGGGTGAAAGAAATATTCAGGACTAGTATATTTTGCCGGAACCTTGTTAAGAAACCCTAATGTAGGAAGAGCAGTCAGCCGCTTGAAAAGGACTAGATTGCTAGGAGACAAGTCAACATATGTTAATATAACTAGGGTAATCACGGTTAGGAAAAAGCTTACTGCGGTAGATATTACCACAATCAATATATCTCGGGACTGAACTGGATCATCGGCAGGGTAACCAAACTCGACTTGGCGTAGAGAGCCTCCGAGGTTTTGGGATAGTAGTCGGGCTTCATTCAGTTTATTAACAGCGTTGATATATTCATCCTGGGAAACTTCGATATCCCGTTCATATGCTTTGATTTGCGCTTCTTTGGAGGCAAAACCTGAGACGTTACCTCTCAAGCGACTAATTTCACGGTTAATAGAAGCTAGACTAGCTTTGGCAATTTCTAGTTCTACCTCACTGTTCACCCTATCAGTGAGTAACTTTTGTCGGGATGATCCAGTATTGATACTTTGGGAAGTAGCTTCACCTGCAATTAAAATCTGTTCATTAAGTTCTTTACGGAGCTGATCCAGTTGGCTTAATAAAGCCTCATTTTGCCCTGAGCGGATAATACGATTATTAAGCTCATTGATCTTATCTTTCAAGCGGACAATCCGACTATTAATGAGTTGGGCCTGCCGTTCCAATACACTCAAGTCGCCCCGGGAAAGCTGTTCATTGATTTTCTTAATAGCCTGTTCGTATCCGATAATCTTTTTCCTTTCACCTTCCCGGCTTTTCTCAAGATCGGTTATTTGCTGAATAATCGATTCACTTTGCATGTCTAGGTTTACCACTTCGTTAGAGGACTTGAAATTCTTTAAATCATTCACTCTAGATTCTAACTCCTCGCGTTTATCCTGAACCAAACTGACTAAAAACTGGATTGAACTGTTGGTACGTTCGCCTCGGGCGGTTAAGTAGTATCGAATAAATTCCTGACTCAAGGTGTTGACTGAAAATGCTGAAAGTAAAGGGTTCTTGGAAAAGTATTCAATCTTTACATAATCAGTACTTGGAATACGGGTGATAGTCAGGTTCTCTTCGATGGTGGCAACATCATAGTTAAGGTCTTTTAGAAGGGCTATGAGAGGAATATCCTCTTCGTTGAGCCGACTTAGTACTTGTATTGAGTCTAGTTTGTTTTGTAAGGCGACTGCATACGTAGAGAGATCTACTGATGCATATTTCTCACGGAATTTTGTCAAATCCTGAAAAGGAGTATTTTCGCGTAAGTCGTGAAGGGCTAACTGATATGAAAGTAGACTCAACATTTGACGAGAGTTCATATTCTCGATGAGGTTGCTGAACTTATTTTGCGTAGCAAAAAACGTCATGGCCTGTTGCTCTTGACTCAGCGAGATGTCTTGATTATCCGTAATTCCGGTAGCGAGTTGAGCAGAAGATTTGTATATATCTGGTGTGATAAACGTGACTAAGATGGCAGTTATTGCAGCAATGGCAACTACTGTTAAGATGAGCCACTTTTTTCTCCAAATAACTCTAACAAACCTAATTAGCTCCATAAATAACTCATCTTTATGTACACGTATTTCAGTCTTTGACGACCAATAGCCAAAAGTGCTGAGATAACCACATCTACTTACATTTACAGATGTAAATTTATATATTTAAAACAGCAAATTAAAAAAATTATATTGATTTATATAAAAATATTACAATCACAGATAATTAAGACGATCGTATCTGACTATTATTCAGACAAAAAATAAGGCTGAAAAGTGCAATTATTCACTGAGAAAGGACTCAATTCTTGTGAAAGTTGCAATCGATAGACTAAAAATAGTACGTTTACTACAAAATGTTACACATCACAAATTTCAACTCCTTGCTGTAACGAAGCCAAAGCATCCTCTTCCTTAGGAATAAATTCTTGAGCTACGTAGCCGTCAAAGCCAGTATCTACGATGGCTCGCATGATGGCGGGGTAGTAGAGCTCTTGGGTTTCGTCAATTTCAGCACGGCCGGGTACGCCACCAGTATGGTAGTGAGAAATATAAGAGTGGTATTTTTGAATAGTAGCAATTACATCCCCTTCCATAATCTGCATATGATAGATGTCGTAGAGCAGCTTAAAGTTTTCTGAACCAATCATCTTACAGAGTTCAACGCCCCATTCGGTATGGTCACACATATAGTCGGGGTGGTTGACTTTACTGTTGAGTAGCTCCATCACTACTAGTACATTGTTCTTCTCGGCTAGTGACATTATTTTCTTTAAGCCTTCCGCGCAGTTCTTCATACCCGTTTCGTCATCCATACCATCGCGATTACCCGAGAAAGTGATGACTTGCTTAAGTCCGGCTTCGGCTACCATGGGAATACTCTCTTCGTAGATTTTAATTAGATCACTATGATGGTCAGTACGGTTCCAGCACTTTTCAATACTGTAGCCATCTCTCAAAACCGAAGCTAAGGCGCAGGTAAGTCCATGTTTTTCTACTATTGGCCACTCTTCGGGCCCAAGCAACTCTACCGACTTAATACCCATTTTCTTAGCTGAAACACAGAATTCCTCTAGCGGTATGTTACCGTAGCACCACTTACAAACAGAATGATTGATATTGCCTTTCAAAGAAGTATCGGAAGAATGTGGCATAGATTGAGCGATTGATGAAGTAGAAAATAAGGCAGCACTGCCCGCCATATGTTTGATTGCAGATCGTCGGTTGGTTTTCATATGATATTTTTCTTAGTGTAGTTAATAATATTTAACCTTGGTAGTTCATACGGGTTCTTATTTCAGTAGCTGCTTCCTTGCCTACCCATTTTTCGCACAGATACAATCCCAAATCTAGAGAGGCGGAGACAGCACCTGCCGTGATAATGCCACTGTCCTCAACAATTCTGTCGGTAGCTACTCGCTGGCAATAGGGCTTGAGCGTTTCGTATTCGTTAAAGTTGGTGGTGGCAGTTTTCCCTTTTAGAAAGCCTGCGGCACCTAGAAGTAGACTACCTGTACAAATTGATGTCTTAAGCGGTACTTGATTGGCAGTCTTTATCCAATTCATAAAACCTTCATCGTACCTTAGCTGGCGAGTTCCAAACCCACCTGGGACGATAATAGCATCGTAGTCAGCTAACGACTCTCGAACTTTATGTGGCTTCACCTGCAAATCGAAGTTATCGGTTGCCATATCAGTGTACGCACAAATATCCCAGCTAAGATCAGGCAAAAAATTCATGGATTTCAGTCGGCTTAGAGGATCGTAAATTCCGAAAAAATCTAACCAGGTGATTCCGTTAAAAACAATGTAAGCAATACGTTTAGGGATGTTACTTGCAGTATTCTGTATTTCTTGGGCGACAGAGGTAGTTTGGGAATAAGCTATTCCAGTTGATAATAGTGTTGCTGTGCCTGCTAAACCTTTTAGGGCGGATCGTCGTGTAGTTATCATAATGGCTAATTAGACCTGGTTGCCCAAGTAGGCAATATACAGGTTTTGGGAGCGAAGCAAAAATATTTTCCTGATTGTGGGAAGTTTTGCGTACCTTAGCCATTACAAATTCCTCGTCGCAAGTTGGTAATTTTTCGTTCCAAAGTGATTCGGTGCAATGAGCTAATAATAAGCCATTTTACCTGTTGGACGATAAAAAGGGTGGAATTTTTTAGTGTAATACAACCAAACCAATCTTTGCAAATGCTACCAAAAGAAGTAAAGCACCAATAAATACTGAAGATTATAGATAGCAAAGTCTTTCGGTTCGTCCTTTAAGATGTAACGGAGAGAAGTTGATAAATATACTACCAAGTTGTTCATTAAACACAACGTACCTATGAAGAAGTTAAGTAGTCTAAAGTTAGGAATAGGAGCCTTATTCTTTATATTCACTATGCAATCCGGGTTTGCCCAAGATTTTTGTACCTGTAACCTAGCGCGGGAAACCGAGTGGGACAGTGATACACTTATTTACAGTGCTGATCTGACGGTGTTCTCTGAGTCTAGAGTGCATGAACTGTTTTTTGCCATTGCCCAGGATGACAATCAGACCTACTATATCCAGAGTAATGTGAGTCCTAAATTGTACATCTTCTCTAAAGCTGACCGTAGCGTCTCCGACCAATGGGGAGAGTTCGGTCGGGCGGTCAGTTTACGAAAAGCCATCCTGGAAATTCTGGGCGAGGATATGTTTCGAACTCAATGCCAAGGTGTGTACCTGGATAAACGTACTTACGATTTTTCTTCTATCCTGACGTATCTTGCTCCGGCTGGAGGAGAGAAGTGATTCTCAGATAGATTCATTACAACCCCTTGATTAAGAAAGGCGTAATATGAAGTTAATTATCAATACGATTGTGTTGATATAACAATACCAGTACGCGTTTCAAACACCCTTCAATTATCTCTTATGAATACTACTTGGACTGAAGAGAATTCAAAAGATTTTATACAGTACGGGAACGACTTTGTTCCGTACCGTGCTGAGCAGCAGCACATTATCAGTGAGTTAATTAAACCATTACCATCCTCTGCTAATGTGGTTGAGTTAGGCTGTGGGGCAGGTTTGTTGAGTTATCACCTACTGAAAGAATATCCGCAGGCTACGGTGTACGGCTACGATGGTTCACCTACCATGTTAGATCAAGCTACCCGACAGGTAGGGCAGTATCAAGACCGCTTTCGTACCCAGCTATTTGATTTAGCAGCTATTGACTGGCGACAGCCTGCTTTTCCGGTACATGCTTTCGTTTCCTCGCTGGTGATTCATCATTTAGATAATGCTGGAAAAGCACAGTTGTTCTCTGATCTTTACCAAGCACTAGAACCGGGTGGGGCGCTAGTGATTGCCGATATCATTCAACCTGCTACCGAGATTGGCTTTTCCATTGCCGCTCAACAGTGGGATACTTACGTGCAAGGACAACAGTACGAGGATGCTTACCAAATTTTTGTCCAAGACCACTGGAACTACTTTGCTTACCCTGACGAAGACCCCATTGACCAGCCTTCTACGCTACCAGATCAGTTGAACTGGTTGCGAGAAGCTGGATTCCACTCAGTAGATGTTTACTGGATGTTTGCCGGGCATGCGATCTTCGGGGGAAGAAAAAAATAGCTAACCGTCCTTCTCTAGTTCATCCAGATAGCTCTGTAAGTCTGCAAAATAAGTAGCAAACGTACTTTTATAATACTTCCTAATTACAAAGAAGCTTACCGTGGTTAGAAGCAGTGAAATACCAATTGTCACGATGAACGCCAATGGAGTATCGGGAGCGATAAAGTAATTGAGCTCTAGAAGATATACGGTAAAAAGTAGCAGCAAAATAATAACAGTAAATACCCAAAAATACCGCCGGAAACCAGCAAGAACGTTTGCGATAAAGCTACTGACCGATGACGAGGTAAATTTTTTGTTTACCAATCTATATTCCGCAAAACCAGCTAGAAACAGTAATGAGAAAATGACAAACGCCAACAATTGAATAGGCATAAGTTTAGAAGTATCGATCCAGGGATGGTGAGTAGGATCGTAGAAAAAATAGAAAAATACTAAAGCCAGGCTACTGATAATTGTTGCCATTGCCGTTAGCACCATACCGTTGAACAGCTTTTTATTGATTCCCGCCACCAGTTGAGATGTTCCCTGACTTATGATGTTTTTAATATCACTGGGGTTATGCATATCCAGTCCCTCGGCATGAAATCCTTCCCAGTTGCTTTTTAATTCATCCATGTTCATAACTCTTTTTCTTTTAGTTTATCGCGTAGTTTATTTTTTATTTTATTGATCTTGAAGCCAACGTTTGATACACTAATACCAATGATTTCTGCGATTTCCTGATACTTCAATTCTTCCAGATAAAGCGTGATAATAGCTTTCTCTACTTTCGTTAGGCTCTCAATGGCAGTGTGTAGAGAGCTAACAGCTTCCTTTTTGGTATTATTAGAATCGAGATGATGCATGACCAAATGCTCAGTTATTGACTCTTTGGTAGGTAGCCTCTTTACTTTTCGATATCTCGATATAGCAGTATTCAGGGCAACTCGGTAGATCCACGTAGATACTTTCGCTCGGTGATTGAATTTCGGAAAGGATTTCCATAACTGAATAAGAATATCCTGATACAAATCCTCCCGATCTTCGGTTTCGCGACAATAGACATTGCAAACCTTAATGAGAATTTGCTCATTTTCTCTCACCAACTTTGTGAATTCCTGCTCCAAGACCCGTAATTTTAATTACTCTTTACCCTGTTAGTCGTTAGGCTTGAAAAATACTTAGTAGTTTTGATAAAAAAATTAGCCTCTTACCATGTTTCATCGTCTTTATAAATACAACCACGATACCAATGAAAAACTCATTCATTATATGGATGAGAACGCGGTAGGCCATGAGCAAATCAACCTATGGATGAGTCACCTACTGAATGCTCACTTCGTTTGGCTATCCCGACTCAAAGAGGAAGTGTCGCCTTACACTGTCTGGCAGCAGCATGATCGTTCGCAGTGGCTTAATATCAATCTGCAGGCCTGGGAAGCAACACAGCAATTTTTAGATAATACTGATGATCTGACGCAAACCATCATCTATCAGAATACTAAAGGAAGTTCATTTCAAAACCAGATAGATGATATACTTTGGCATGTACTGAACCACTCTACCCATCATCGGGGACAAATCAGCACGATTATTCGTCAGCAAGGATTAGCGCCTGAGCCAATGGACTATATTTTTTATACCAGAGAAAAGATGGAGATATGAAATGTGAGAAGTTGGAAGAGGGAAGAAATTAGAAACTAGAAATTGACGGTTCGCCGAGGCGGCGGCATAGGATGCCCCGCATCGGCCGTCTGACCCGCCGTGCGATAGAAATTAAGATTTGTAGGTGTGTTTAGAAATTGAGAAATTTCGGTCTCCGGTACCTAATCCCAAATCGAATCATCGAGTCATGAAGATATTATTCTCTGAACACCAAACTGACTACTCAAGTTATACCTTCTCCTACGCGGTTTACTGTGTGAAAGAGAGTCAGGAAGAACTACCAGAAATTTACACTAAAGGCTTTCTGCCCTATACTGGTGATACCGACTGGAAGGAGGACGTATTTTACTTAGCTCGTAGCCTGCGGGTGAATCTGGCTGAATTTAAAACACTCTCAGAAAACCGCCGGATAGACCGAAAGATGGAACCGCTGCAAGCTGGAATGTTGGTGCAGCCCAAGTTAGAATTTGATACTAACAATCCTGAGTTTATAACTTTCTGTACTAACTATGCTGAGGAACGCTTTGCTGGGGGTAATATGGATGCCTCACGCTTGCAGTACGTACTAAGTCGCCAACTTATCAGTCATATCTTTACCTTTCGTAATACTGAGCAGATACTCGGCTATGTATTTGCTATCGTGGAAGACAATACTTTGCACTACTGGTTTTCCTTTTACGAGACCGAGTATATGCGCTCTCATTCACTGGGTAAGTGGATGATGTGGAAAGTCATCGATTGGGCTAAGGAGCAGGGCTTAGCCTACGTATACATTGGCACTTGCTACCGTGAGAAATCACTGTACAAAGTGCGTGACCACAAAGGCGCGGAGTTCTTTGATGGGCTACAATGGAATACTGATACGAGCCTGCTAAAGGAACTCTGTCGTACCGATGAGCAAGCCAAGCCTATTGACTTACTTAAGTCGGAACGAAAATATCAATTGGGAAAGGAGTATTTCTCCGAAGATGGTGATTAAACGCCTAACAGGCGAGTGAGTAATCCGGTCTTCACTGGTTTTGCGTAGAAGCCCGCCAGGTTTACAATACTAACTACATCTTGAGGGTGAAGCCGCTCGCAGCCTTGTACTGTGAGCAAATGATCCTCTGTATTCGTGTCGATTGACCAAGTTACAATGTCCTTGACATTATCCAGGTAGGAGGCAATTCGCTCTACACAGTTCATCTCCTGGATGTTGGTCTTAAACTTCAATGTTCTCATACCAATAAGCGAGAATTAAAAGACAATCATATAAATTTCTTTTGTACAAAGAAAGCTCCTAAGTCAAATTGAGTAAAAAGTCAATATGTACTATTTACTTTTTTGTACTAAAAAAAGTATCTATTTACCTAGAAGCAATATTAATCAACATGATATATTGGAAAATTAATATTATATTTTTTCTCCGAATAATATAATTAGGTCGTCTCTTTCCTTCTACTATCTTTGCGCTATGAAGTGGTTGATCCAGTGGGCAATCCGTTATGTGCCTCGTAAGTATTTGCAGTTAATTAGTCAACCTTTGTTGCGTTTGATAGCCTTTTTTTATCAGGGTGACCAGGTATTTTGCCCGGTTGATGAGCGAAGTTATCGCAAGTTTTTACCTTACGGACGCATTGAAACCCGCCAAAATGCGCTCTGCCCAGGTTCACTCACACTAGAGCGCCATCGCCTGCTTTGGCTCTATTTACAGGACAAAACCGACTTCTTTGTTGAGTCTAAAAAGCTACTACACGTAGCTCCCGAAATCTGCTATATTCCAAAATTCTCAGCGATGAAGTCGTTAGAATATACTACAGCTGATCTGGATTCGCCCTGGGCGGATATAAAAATGGATTTGCACGATATTCCGTTTTCAGAAAATACTTTTGATGTGGTGCTTTGCAACCACGTGATGGAGCATGTGCAAGATGATATTCGTTGTATGAGTGAAATTTGTCGGGTGCTGAAACCGGGTGGCTGGGCGATTATCCAGTCCCCAACCTACGATATTCCGGTAACCCAGGAAGACCCATTGATAACTGATCCTAAAGAGCGAGAACGACTCTACGGGCAAGACGATCACGTACGTCGCTACGGACATGATTACGGTGATCGATTACGCCAAGGAGGTTTTCAGGTTACTGAAGACGACTATGTAAAACATTTTACACCCGAACAAATTCAACGATACGCCTTGCTGGATAATGAGATTATATACTTTTGCCAGAAACCTGAAACGGATAACGGATAACGGAAACTGGAAACCGGAATTAATAATAACGACTGCTTGCTGTGGACTATTGACTGATAACTAAGATATGAAAGTACTCATTTTAGCCGGAGGGTTTGGTACCCGATTAAGCGAAGAAACCCATCTGATTCCCAAGCCAATGGTAGAGATCGGGGGGCGGCCCATTCTGTGGCATATCATGAAAATCTATTCTAGCTTTGGTTACAACGAATTCGTCATTTTATTAGGCTACAAAGGCTACGTCATTAAAGAATATTTTGCCAATTATTTTCTTCATCAAAATGATGTGACCATTGATATTGCTCACAATCAGATTGAATCGCATAGCCAGCACGATGCTGAACCTTGGAAAGTAACCCTGATCAATACCGGGCTAGAAACGATGACCGGAGGGAGATTAAAACGGGCGAAAGCCTACCTGAACAATGGACCCTTTATGTTCACCTACGGCGATGGGGTATCAGATGTCAATATTAACGAACTGGTAAAATTTCATCAAAGCCATGGCAAGTTAGTGACTATGACCGCTGTACAACCCGAGGGACGTTTCGGGGCGATGAAGTTTGGTGAGAATCAGGTGGTGGAAAGTTTTGAAGAAAAACCTGAGGGTGAGGGTGGCTGGATTAACGGCGGTTTTTTCGTCTGTCAACCGGAAGCTCTGGACTACGTAGCCGGAGATCATATCATGTTTGAGCGCGAACCCATGCGGCAGTTAGTGGTTGATAGTCAGTTAGCCGCGTACAAGCACCACCAGTTCTGGCAGTGTATGGACACTTTGCGCGATAAAAGAGCATTGGAAACTATGTGGAACGAGGGTAGCCCTCAGTGGAAAATCTGGTAGTTTCAAAAAATTCTATTTTTAACTATACGTATATTGGTGAACCTCAAATCGAGAAATCTACAATATTGTAATAGTGTTTGAATAGAAAAGGTATGGACGTACTTATTGACGTCACCAAAAATCTAATCGATCAGTTTGCCAAGTATTTTCGACTAATACCTCAAGGGGGCTGTTTCATTATTCCTCCTGATATCGGTACCAATAATGCAATAACTCGATGTGTATCGTTCCCCGGCGAATTAGAGATTTACCATTTCGGTCTTACCCAATTTAAGGTGCCGATTAACATGCGCTCGGTCAACCCGCCAGATACTAATTGGTTCATCATTCATGTGAACTTATCTAACATTCGGCAGGAAAAAGTGGTCAATGGATCAACTATAGCATTTCAGAAGTACCTGCCTATTGGATTATTATTGTATGGACCTAATCTGAAGATTGATACTTTGATACCGCCCGGAGTAGACTCCGAAGTGGCTACCGTCCGTTTCAGTCGGCAGTTTCTGAAAACCTATTTTGGTGGAGTTGAACAGGTAATTGATCTCAATCGAAATATTGTTTTTGAAGACCTGGATCAAAACCTTGCAAGTAAGTTTCAACAGGCTCTCAAGGCATTTGATAATAAGCTAGAATGCCATCTACGGGTGCTAGAGTTTTTAAAGGCATTTTTTGAGAAAACCAAAAAGCATGATCAATCTCAAGAATTAGAGGATGTACATCCAGACGATTTAAGAGCAGTATTCAAGATTTCTACCCTATTACGAGACCCTCTCAATAATGAGGTACCTTCTCTTCAAGAACTCGCCAAGCAGGCCAATATGGGGGTTAGTAAGTTTAAAATGACCTTCAAAAAAGTATTTGGCAAACCTCCCATGGAGTATCGTAACCGGGTACGGATGGAGTTTGCCAACGAAGAGCTGGTTCGTCAGCGGCAAACACCTACCGAACTGAGTTATCTCCTGGGCTACTCCCACCCCTCTAATTTTACTGCTGCCTACAAAAAGTACTTTGGGAAGACTCCCTCTGCTCATTAAAGTTTGCCTTTTAGCACTAACGTTTCAACCTCTAGCACTAACATACTTGCTCGATAAGCAAGTAATTTTGAGGAAAAACAACGATGAAAACTATTACACTTATCTCCGTTCTCTTTCTTCCTCTTTCTCTTATCGGTCAGCCTGATAGTTTGCTAAGTGTGGAAGCGCAAAACAAGCAAATTGCCCGAGATTTTTATCAAGATTTATGGTTTACCAACAACACTGACCAGTATAATAAGTACGTAGCTGAAACGTATACTGCCCACGACATTGGTGACCGAAAAAATAGCCGGGAAGTTGCTTTTAGACAAAAAGAGATTGCTGATTTCTTTTGGGAAAACGGACGATTGAACGGCAAGATTGACTATCAAATAGCCGAAGGAAACCTGGTTGCCACTCGCTGGATTAGTGATTTTGGACCTGAAACGCTAGTAGGCAAAATCTTTATTGGTGAAGGTAAAATTCCGATCATTAATGTGTTTAGAATTGAAGACGGAAAGATTGTTGAGTTTTGGAATCATCGGCACGATATAGATACCAATCAGACGATAAAGTATACTTTTAAAGGATTCTTATTCGGGCTAGTATTTGCCCTGGCCTCTGTTTTACTGTTTTTTTGGTTAAGGAAGAGGCGGATAGCTGCAGGTGCTTAACCTAATCGTATCCCGGTCTGGAAGACCTTCTTTGTACTTTCTGCTTGGTGGTTCAATTGACTTTTTTAGTGCCCACCGTTTGGCGCGATAGCGAGTGATGATTTGCTTTTGTGTCAAGATAAAAATGTTCATATTTGGGCTGAAGTTTTTTGAAAAAACACTGTATGAAGAAACTACTCATCACTGGGGGACTCGGTAACCTCGGTAGTTGGCTCACTGACTATTTTGCCAAACAGCCGGATTACGAAGTATTTGTACTAGCCAGCCGGCAACGAAATATTCTATCCGAAGCTAGTTTCAAGTTCATTACCTGCGATATTTCTGATTCTGAGCAAGTGAATTCGGCACTAAGCCCGTACCAGTTCGATGTTATAGTTCACACTGCTAGTGTTAATGATTACTTCAAACCCAATTTCGCACGGGATGCTTTGCTGGTAAATGCTTTGGGCACTCGCAATTTGCTGGAGCACTTTGCTAATTACTCGGAGGCCAAACCGCATTTTGTTTACTTTTCCACTTTTCAGATTTACGGTAGGCGTAGCGGATTGATTACGGAGGATTTGCCTCCCGAACCCAAAAACGACTATGGTACTACCCATCTGTTTGCTGAATACTACGTAAAGCAGTTTCACGCCAATCAACAATTACCCTACACTATTTTCCGGTTGACCAATAGCTACGGCTGCCCCAAAGATTATGATTCTTCTAAGTGGTATTTGGTACTGAATGATCTGGCGCGGATGGCAGCCACTGAGAAAAAGATTGTACTCAAATCTAACGGGAAAGCTACTCGTGATTTCATTTGGATGGGCGATGTTTGCCAGATTGTAGAAAAAGTGATGCAACTTTCCCAAGCCCCGAATGATACATTCAATATCTGCGGTGAGCAAACGTTTTCTATGCTAGATGTAGCCCAGGAAGTGCAAGCCGCTTATCAGAAAGAGTACGGTGAACAATTACCCATTACCACGAATGAGCAGGATACCACTCAGTACCCCGATGATTTGCAAGTAAGTGCCCAGAAGCTAAAATCAATTATCAACTACTCCCTCACCCAACGTTTTCAAGAAGAGGCTACGGCTATTTTTCACATGTTAAATAATATACCATGAACGTATTAGTCACCGGACATAATGGATACATTGGTGCTCATCTGGTACCACTATTGAAAGCGAATGGGCATACGGTTACTGGCTACGATATTAACCTTTACCAGGGAACCGCTTGGGAGGAGATGACTTTGCCTGACCAACAACATAGCTACGATGTGCGCGATCTCTCAGTGGAACATTTGCAGGGTTACGATGCGGTGATGCACCTGGCGGCCTTGTCTAACGATCCGATGGGAGATATTGATCCTGAGTTAACGTATCAGATCAATCTGGAAGGCTCGGTGAAGCTAGCGGAGTTGGCGAAAGAAGCGGGAGTATCTCGTTTTCTATTTGCTAGCAGTTGCTCCATCTACGGAAAAGGGGCTAAATTAGATATGGATGAAAGCGACCCGGTGAACCCACTCACCGCTTACGCTAAATCTAAGATTGAATCGGAAAAGCGCATCTCTGCCTTGGCCGATGAAAATTTCTCGCCAACCTTTTTACGAAATGCTACTGCCTACGGACATTCACCCATGCTTCGTATTGATCTGGTCGTGAACAACCTGCTAGCCTGTGCGGTATCTAAAGGCAATATTGCTATTAAAAGTGATGGTTCGCCCTGGCGTCCGCTGATTCACTGTAAGGATATTGCCCGGGCTTTTGTGGCTTTAGGAGAAGCCCCTCGCGGTAAAGTGCATAATCTAATCGTCAATGTAGGGGGTAATGAAGAAAATTATCAGGTGAGAGACGTGGCCGATGAAGTGCAAAAACTATTACCTGATGCCGAAATTGTCTACACCGGAGAAGTAGGCGAAGACCCCCGTAACTACAAAGTGAATTTTGACCTACTCAATTCAGTACTACCTGGTTTTCAATTGGAATACACTCTGAAAAAAGGAATGCAGGAGCTATATCAGAAATTAGTAGAGCACCAATTTAACGAGCAAGATTTTGACGGTGACCAATTCGTGCGGCTTCGTACGCTAAAAAAGCGGCTGGAGTTGATTCAGTGAGATGAATTTCTAGTATGAGCGATCGAATACCTAAGATACTGAATGATGTACAGGATCGAAACTCGGTAGCTTGGAGAACTTTATGTGACTATATTGATCAAATTGAAGCAATTGGATCGGACGAATTTGTGCCAAGCGAGGAGCTTGGAAAAGATTTATTTTTTCAGATCTATACTCTACCAGAATCAATTTCAAAACTAAAAAAGGTTAAGAAGGTAGGACTTTATGGGAGCAAATTAAAGCGACTTCCACCAGAGGTTGGTCAGATGGATTCGTTAGAGTATCTTGACCTCTATACTTCTTACGATTTACACTGGCTACCTTATGAAATAACAAAATGCAAAAATCTGAAGGATAGTCGAATTAGTACGCGCGCACTCTACGGAAATTTCAAGACTCGCAAGAAGTTTCCTCGTTTAGAACACAATCCGGTACGATATAGTGGCAGAGTGCTAAGATGTAGTGTATGCGAAAAAGAAATAACATACGGAGAGACTAATCAGCTTTGGATTACTTTGCTGATTGGAACTGATGTTGTGCCTCTATTAGCTAATTTATGCTCTAATGAGTGTAAAGAAGAGTTACCACATCCTCCTGAAAATTATATTCAGCATCCACATAATGGAGGAGCTAATTTAGTTCAGCCTATTAGTGAGGAACAGCTTTGGAAAGCGGAAATGACCCAATGTGAGAGAGAAAGACTAATTACTGGAAAGAAAATCAGTGTTCCTAATTCAGGAATCAACTTTTCTGACTTGAAACCAGTGAAGCTGATTAAGAAAATATGGGAAAAATAATTAGAATGCTTCTTTTCATTCGCATTCAATTCTTTAAAGCAGTTTCATCTAATTGTTAACTAAATTAACCACCTCCCGGCTTTCCTTACAGATGATCACCATGGATGATCTGGACGATATTCATTACTTACACTCTCTGCCTGAAACTGATCGTTACAATACTTTAGGTATCCCTAAGGATAAAGCGGCAACTCACAATCTTATACAGCACTGGCTTCGGCAACAGCTCGATAGACCTAACCAACACTTCGTTTGGCGAATATCTGATAACAAATCAAAGAGTTTTGTTGGGTTGGTTGCACTGGATTTGGGTGCAGAACGGTTCCGTTTGGGAACGGTCTGGTATAAACTGCTGCCTGAATTTTGGCGACAGGGCTTAGCGACTGAGGCTCTGAATGAAGTACTTAGATTTAGCTTTGAAGAGTTACATCTGCATCGAGTTGAAGCCGGCTGTGCTACCGAAAATGTTGCTTCTGCTCGAGTGTTAGAAAAAGCGGGAATGCAGCAGGAAGGAAGTAAACGAAAAGTGTTACCTATTCGGGGCGAATGGGTCGATAACTACGAATACGCTATTTTGGAAGAAGATTGGCAAGCAAGAAAAATATCTAAAGCCGAGGGACACTAACTTTCGGTTTCCAGCAACGGATAGAGCACTTCCCAAATGTTATTTGCTACGATCTGTTGGCCTTCGGCAGTAGGGTGGATGCCATCAGGCAGGTTTAGTTCCGATTCTCCGGCTACACCCTCTAATAGAAACGGTATCAGTGCCACTTCTTGGTTTTCTGCCACTTCAGGAAATATTTTCTGGAACTCGGCGGCATACTCCGATCCCATATTAGGTGGAACCATCATACCCGACAGAATAATTTGAGCTTCGGGATATGTTGCCTGCACCTTATCAATCATTGCGTTCAGGTTCTTGTAAGTTTCTTCCGGGCTGATTCCCCGTAAACCATCGTTGGCTCCCAACTCCAACACAAAAATATCTACCGGCTGACGCTCTAGCACCCAATCCAAACGGGTATTGCCACTAGCAGTAGTCTCCCCGCTCAAACCAGCATTTACCACTTGATAAGTTAACTTTAGGGAATCTATTTTCCTTTCAATCACTGCCGAAAATGCTTCTGAAGGATCTAGGCCGTAACCCGCCGTTAAACTATTACCGAAAAATAAAATGACAGGTTTATCCGTCTCCTCTTCAGTAGCCGTTTTGGTTTCAACCGTTGGCGAATCCGTTTCTGTTGAAGTCTGTTCGGTAGGTGGTTGACAGGAAAAGCTTATGAAAGCAGTTAGCCAGATAAAAACTAGAGCAGCAAATCGCATAGGTGCAAAATCTTTTGTTGATACTTATCGTAACTTACTAACGAAGTATCCTTTATTCAGTTATCAATATACTCCCTGAAAAAGTAGTATGAGTCATTCTATCTTACAAATACAAAATCTTAGTAAAACCTATCAAAGTGGTAGTCGGCAACTTACCGTGCTGCACGATGTTTCATTTTCTCTAGAAACAGGCGCAACCTGCTCTATCGTGGGGCCATCGGGTAGCGGAAAAACTACTTTGTTGGGGCTATGTGCCGGATTGGATCGGGCGACTTCTGGCTCGGTAATTTTGAATGGAGTGACTTTAGATAATCTTAGTGAAGACGAGCGAGCTGAGGCTCGAGGCCAACACGTGGGTTTTATCTTTCAGAGTTTTAATCTGATGCCTACACTTACTGCTCTCGAGAATGTGATGGTTCCTTTAGAGTTACAAGGTAAAACTAATGTGAGCCGCTACGCATTAGAGTTGCTGGATAAAGTTGGGCTGGCGGATCGGCAACATCATTATCCTAGCCAGCTTTCAGGAGGTGAGCAGCAGCGAGTGTCCATAGCTCGGGCATTTTCTAACCAACCGAAAATATTATTCGCCGATGAGCCTACGGGCAACTTAGATGAAGAAACCGGACAGCATATCGAATCTCTAATCTTTGATCTCAACCGAGAAGCCGGAACTACGCTAGTCATCGTTACGCACGATTTGGCATTAGCCGAGAAAACCCAGCGTATACTCCGCATCAAAGGTGGGCGATTGATAGAGGATAGACTTGTGGAAAGTACGGTGAATCGGAAGGCGGTATAATATGAGGTTAGAAGCATATAAAGTAAAGACAAAGATCAAAGGACGTACTCTGACAATTGAACTGCCAGAGGAATTTGAAAATGCTGATGATAAAGTCCAATCCAAAGAAGAAAAGATAGCGATTATTCAGAAATTTAGAGGTATTGCGAAACCACCTTTCTACGAACCAACTGAGGACGAATGGTACAAACAATAAACTAATAACCTTTTAAAAGAGAGATGGCAAGTAGCAATAGTAGTTATGATGAAAGTGCAAGTTTAGATTGGTTACTTCTTCGTAGTGGATCAGTAGTAAAATATTTTAGTCAGGATATACTGAACGAAGATATAGACGGACTATATAATCTGAGATATCAGGTTTTAGATATGAATATGTTTAAATGGACTTCAAAGACAGTTCATAAGCACCTCCAAGAGAACTTTGATTTTCCAGAATATTACGGTGAGAACCTCAACGCTTTTAGAGACTGTTTAGACGATATGTTTGATCGGAGATACAGAGGTCTAGCTATTGTATTTCGTCGGTTTGATAGTTTTTATTCTGATAATAAACAATTTAGTGAGGCATTGCTAGATACGATCTCGACAGTTGCTTGGGATTGGCTGTTAGTAGATCAGCGATTGATTTGTATGTTACAATCCCACGATCCAGATTTAGAGGTTGGCAGTATCGGTGGGAGATGTCCTCATTGGAATCGCAGTGAATGGGCAAATGCTAGTAGAGTGACCAAACACTGATTCCAAAACTCCCTGAAGTCCTCTTTTGAGAGCATATTTTATGAATACAATTTGCTCACTACCAATTTTCAATTATCCCCCCGGAACTCGTCCGGGATAAACCTTTCAACTAGTACAAAATGAACTTCTCTTGGTTTTTAAAGATGGCGTGGCGTGATAGCCGTAAGAATCGCTCGCGTTTGCTGCTGTTCATGAGTAGTATGGTGCTGGGCATTGCGGCATTAGTTGCGATTAACTCCTTTGGCGATAATATGCGACGAGAGATTGACGGCGAGGCAAAAAAGTTGCTAGGAGCTGATCTGGTTGTGGAAAGTCGCTTTCCAATAACCGATACTGTACGCACCTTCTTTGACTCGCTAGGTACAGAACAATCTGAAGAAATTAGCTTCGCTTCTATGGTGCTATTTCCCGAAAGTGGTGGGACGCGATTAGTACAAGTGCGAGCCTTAGAGGGAGAGTTTCCTTATTATGGAGCCATTGAAACGAAGCCAGTAGAAGCTAGTCGGTCGTTTCGAACCGGGCAGGAGGCCTTAGCCGATAATACGCTGATGCTACAATTTGATGCCCAGGCGGGCGATCCAATAAAAGTTGGTGAGCTTACTTTTACCTTGGACGGCAGCATTCATAAAGTGCCGGGTCAGCCGGGTATTGCCGCTACCGTAGCTCCACCCGTCTATATTCCTCTTTCGTATTTGGAAGAAACGGGATTGTTGCAAAAAGGCAGCCGGGTTAACTACAAGCTGTATCTCAAATTTCCAGATAGAGCCAATGTAGCTCAACTGATGGAAGAAACTATTGAGCCGTTTCTACAAGAGGAGGAAATTCGTTTTGATACCGTAGATGAACGCAAAGAAGAAATTGGCGAGAGCTACCAGAACCTGACTGGGTTTTTGAATCTGGTAGCATTTATCGCTTTGCTGTTAGGCTGCCTGGGGGTAGCTAGTGCCGTACATATTTATCTTCGGGAAAAAGTGCTCTCAGTGGCAGTTCTGCGTTGCTTAGGTGGGAAAGGCTCTTACGGAGTCTGGATTTTTCTAGTTCAAATTACGATAATGGGGCTACTCGGAGCCATTGTAGGGGCAGCACTAGGAACAGCTATTCAGTTTGTGTTACCAGAATTATTTGCTGATTTTATCCCAGTCGAAGTAGATATTGCGCTTTCGTGGTCAGCCATTTTCCAGGGAATTATTACCGGACTGCTGATTGCCGTGCTATTCGCCTTATTGCCATTACTCTCGGTGCGGAAAGTATCTCCGCTACGAACCTTGCGAGCTTCGTTTGAGAGTGACCAATCACCTGACCCATTGCGGTTCTTGGTCTTTGGGTTAATTGCTGTGTTTGTCTTTCTGTTCTCGTACTTTCAGCTAAATAATTGGTTAGATGCTTTACTATTTACTGGTGGCACTTTCATCGCCTTTCTGATTCTGGGCGGTATGGCTCGTTTACTCATGCTGGCAGTTAGAAAGTTCTTTCCAACAGGCTGGAGCTATTTGTGGCGACAGAGCTTAGCTAATTTGTATCGCCCCAATAATCAGACGCTGGTGCTGATCGTTACCATTGGGTTAGGCACCGCCTTGATTGGCGTGCTGTTTTTTGTGCAGCAAGTGCTCATTGATAAAGTTGCGCTCACTGGAAGCGAGCATCAGCCGAATATGGTATTGTTTGATATTCAATCCGATCAGGAAGAAGAATTGGCTCAGTTAACTCAATCGTTTGATTTACCACTCATCCAACAGGTTCCGGTTGTAACGATGCGGTTGGGAGGTTTGGAAGGACGTACTGTAACTCAGATTAAGGAAGACACCACCGATCAAGTGCGGGGTTGGGTGCTTAACCGCGAGTACCGGGTTACTTACCGCGACAGCCTGATTGATTCTGAAGAAATTGTGCGAGGTGAATGGGTCAGTTCAGTAAATAGTCCTAACGACTCAGTTTTTGTTTCACTGGAAGATGGTTTAGCAGAATCTATGCAGGTGGATATTGGTGATAAAGTGACTTTCAATGTACAGGGTGCGCTAATTGATACTTACGTAGGTAGCATTCGTAAGGTGGACTGGCAGCGGGTACAGACCAACTTTCTGGTACTTTTCCCAACTGGAGTGCTAGAGCGAGCCCCTAAGTTTCATGTCATTATCACCCGAGTAGAGTCCGACCAAACGGCAGCGGATTTTCAGCAAGCCGTAGTGAAGCAATATCCAAATGTATCAGTCATTGATCTCAAGTTGATTCTGCAAACGGTGGATGATATTCTGAATAAAATCGCCTTTGTCATTCGCTTTATGGCGTTCTTCAGCATTATCACCGGAATCATTGTACTAATCGGTTCGGTCATTATCAGCAAATATCAGCGGATTCAAGAAAGTGTATTATTGCGAACGATTGGGGCAACCCGAAAACAAATTTTTGGTATTAATGTACTGGAATATTTCTTTTTGGGCAGCCTGGCCTCGTTAGCCGGAATCGGTATCGCCTTACTCGGTGGATGGCTGTTGGCTCAGTACAGTTTTGAAACTCCCTTTACTCCCTCATTGCTGGTAGTGCTGTTAGTATATTTGGCCATCACTGGGCTGACGGTACTCATCGGACTAGCTAATAGTCGTAGTATTGTCAACAATCCACCACTAGAGATTTTGAGGAGGGAGGTATAAGTATTTGAGTGTTAGCCATAAGACCTAAGATAAATGATTACAAAACCGGACATATCTCGTGCCCTGTCAAGTTTAAATCCTGATCTGGTCTCAGAAATAATGGTTTCGGGCTCTACCCAAGACATTCCGAAAAACACTGAGATACTTAGAGAAGGGCAGTACGTAAAAGTGGTTCCGGTTGTCTTAAAAGGATTAATCCGGGTTTTTACTAGCTACGAGGGGAAGGAGCTACTGCTGTATTATATCAAGCCTAATGAAAGTTGCATCATGTCATTCTCGGCTAGTTTGAAGAATGAGCCTAGTAAAGTGTTTGCATACACCGAAGAAGATACTACGGCTTTGCTGCTTCCAGCTGATAAAGTCAGTAGCTGGACTCGGCAATTCCCAGATATTAATACTTTGTTTTTTCAGCAGTACAATCTGCGGTACAGCGAATTGCTTGAAACCATCAATCACCTGTTGTTTGATAAGATGGATAAACGACTGTACGATTATCTAAAAGAAAAAGTAAGCTTGACCAACAAAAACCCACTGAAAATATCGCATCGTCAGATTGCCAATGAACTAGGAACCGCTCGGGAGGTAATAAGCAGAATAATGAAAAAACTCGAGAAAGAAGGAAAAGTAGTACAAGGTACTAATAGTATAAAAATACTGTAGTGGTGACAATGGTCACTGCATAGCAGCTACCCTATGAGTAGTTTTGACAAAAAGCATGAACAATAAAGCAGTAAAATTTCTATTGGTTTGTCTGACCTGCATTGCGTTGGTGACAGGTACCGTACTGCTCGTTCAGTATTTGTCAAATTAAAAACCTATTATCATGAAAAAAAACATGGGATCAGCCGACCGGATTATCCGAATAATAATTGCCGCAGTGATTGCAACCCTTTATTTCACTGGTATTTTAACCGGGACTGTGGGTATTGTACTCTTAGTTCTTGCTGGAGTATTTGTACTGACGAGCTTAGTCAGTTTTTGCCCACTCTACGCACCTTTTGGCCTGAAGACATGCTCAGTAAAAAAGGCGTGAGCATGAAACTGGCTTAAGTACTGTAAAGAAGACTAGTAAATATCTAAGTGGCGGTAGACAGTTCAGTAACTGGAAACCGTCACTTTTTTTACCGTAAATCGGATAAATTGTCATCAGCTAGGCATTATAGTTCCTACATCCTAACTTTTTGCATTTTCAACCTAGTGGGTGTACTTTACACTTCACAACTTACACCTATTACGTTTGATGAGTCAACCTACTATTGCCCTGCACTCGCTGGAGACGAGTGTGAAATTTTTATCACTGGCGATGATATTCGCGGCTTTTTTATTCGTGCTTACAAATTCTCTGTTTTGGTTTCTGGGGGTTTCGGTAATCAGCGTGATTAGCTGGGTACTTTGGCATCGAGAGCAATGGCAGATGTTTGGATTGATGGGTGGTGTTGCGAATACGCTGACGGGAGTGCGGTGGTTAGGAATTGCGATGTTAGTTGGGTTTTGTTCGCAACTACATTCTTACGCTATTTTGGTATTGGGCATTTTGGTACTAGTGTTAGATGGCCTAGACGGCTACTACGCCCGCAAGTATCAGACTACTTCCGAGTTTGGTGATGTTTTTGACAAAGAAGTCGATGCGTTTTTTGTGTTGGCCTTTGGAGTCATAATAGTTATTTCGGGTCTGGCCAGTAGTTGGGTCTTGTTACCCGGTTTACTGCGTTATGGTTATGTAATCATTCTGGCTTACGTTGATAAGCCGCCTACTCCAGTAGGCTATTCGTTTCGACGCCGCTTTGTAGGAATGTGGATGATGGGAACACTATTGGCACCTTTTGCATTTCCTGCCTGGGCATACGTTCCGTGTCTCGTTGCTGCTATTATTATGATCCTCTATTCTTTCATAGTAGATATTCGCAGTTCGTGGAAAACTAGTGACTTATAATTGTCCAAGTATGTTCAAGAATCTTTTCTGATTTCTCCGTAGTTCTTGGCATAAGTCTCACCAAACTTACTAATTTGATTAAGCAGCGGAATCAGGTTTTTACCAAAATCCGTTAGGCAATACTCAACCCGAGGTGGTACTTCTGGGTATACTTTTCGTTTGATAAGACGATAGTTTTCTAACTGACGCAACTCGCGAGTTAGCACTCGCTCCGAGATGGAAGAAATTTCTTTTTTCAACTCGTGAAATCGTAAGGTGTTATCTATGAGGTACCACAGAATAACAGCCTTCCATTTTCCGCCGATCACATCCATTGAAAGTTCAACGGGACAGTAGTAACTCTTACCGGTCACCTCAATTATAAAATTTTCTCCGTTTTTCTGCATAGACGATTCTTTAATTTGCTGATAATCACCAAAACAGACTAGAATGTCCGTTACAGTCTTGTCAGTCCGTTCTTTCTTTTGCAAAAAGAAGCTATTACCTTAAGCTAAAAATAGGCAAAAACGTAAAACAAATGTCTACCATCACCTCATCCGTATACGAATAGGCCAGGGTGAAGCGGACGGCTCTTATATATCATAAAAGCAATAAAATAACAAGGTTATGTATCTTCTGTCTGCGCCTATTTATCTTGGCTTTTTATTCCTGTTTATGGGAAGTTCCTCTAGCAACGACTTAACCTCCAATTTTTCTAATATGAGTATTGAATATATTCGCTATACTATACCAGTTAGCCAGCATGAGCAATTTCTAAGCGATTATGCTAAGGCAGCTGAGTTTCTTCAAGTTTCACCAGTTTGTTTGGGTTATGATTTGACACAGGGCGAAGAAGAACCCAACAATTTCATTTTAAGAATCACCTGGACATCCACGCAAGACCATTTGAATGGCTTCCGCAAAAGCAGCGACTTTAGTAAGTTCTTAGGGCATATTCGCCCTTACTATAATAATATTCAGGAGATGAAGCATTATAGGCCTACTTCGGTAGTTTGGGAAAAGTAGTACTACTCGGTAGCGAAAATATCGTTGTGGTCAACAATGATTTCCAGAGAGCGATCGTGTAGTTGTTTTTTGCGGGTCTTTAACCACTGGCTGAACAGGTCTTGTTCTTCAAAAGTCAGATTCAGCTCAGCCAAAGCAATTTCTATAAAATGCAAAATATAATGCTGCATCGTCGTATTACTTCGCTTTAGGTGCCATTGACTGCTCTCCTGCTCAATCATGAGGTGATGCTGGGTAAGCAAGTCCAACATTTCTTCGCAGCAGTCAGCACCCATAGCAATACCGAAGGGCTGCGGACGCTTCATGTGCATATGATACCAGCGCATAACCTGGTGATCTTCTTCTTGAAACGGGTAGAATGAGGTCTCGTAGTAATTAAGGGTAGACAAAAAAGCGATGTTGTGGCGAGCAATCTTACCAATAAGGGCATCAAACTGATCGAAAGAAATAAGGTCGTAAAAAGCATTGGCAACCAGTACATCGGTCTGCTCCATATCTGTCAGCTCTTCCAAATGCTCTACGTCTCCGTTAACAAACCGAATAGTTGCTCTTTTATTATTATCAATGAGTTGGACCCGATCCGATTGTTCATCCCATAAATACCCCTGCTGTTCAGCAAGTTTTCTCAGTCGTTCACGAGCTGCTTGCAGTAGAAAATCGTATCGTTCAATCAACGTCCACTCTTGCTGATGTTTTAGTTTATCAAAATAGTAGCATACATTGGTAGCTGTGCCCGCTCCAACGTCAGTGATATGTAATACGGACTCATGGGGGTTAAAAAAAGAAACAAATTTCTTCTCAATGCTGGCGTTACGGGCTTGCACGTCGCAGGTGTATCGATGGTCGAGCCAGGCGATTGGGTCATCATAGTTAAGGTGCATAGCGAAAAAATTGATCAAATTGCTGAACGAGCGAACGGGCAGTTTGCGACCAACTTGAGTAAGTGACCGAATCCTGTTGGGTTCGTTGGTATAAAGTAGTAAATTTTGCGGGTTCCCGTATCAAATTCAGGAAAAAATCTCCCAGCGAAAGCACATTGTTAAATACGTACCCGTTGTCTCCTGCCTCAACATGATGGGCACTATATCCTCCCTCCAGAGCTAATATCGGCAGGCGATACATCCGAGCTTCTTGTAATGCCATCCCGAAGGTTTCCATAGAAGCAACTGAAATAAATAGATTAGATTTCTGATAAAAAGCAGCCATTTGGTGCGAGGGCTGACTGCCGACTAAGCGGAGTTGTTTACGCAGCATCGGGTGATTTTCTATCGTAGACTGGCAGTATTGAGCGTAAGCTGGCTCAATATCCGTTCGCCCCACGATCGTTAGCGAGAATTGATCACGGTCTTTCAGGTTCTTTGCTAGCCATTTCAACCAAGGTAATATACCTTTCCGCTCTACTAAATTAGCGACTATTAGAACCCGAATGGTAGTTGTATCCCGATCGGGAATATTGTTGGCAGAAATATCAGTACCCGGCTCAGCGACTATAATGGATTGAGAAACTCTCTGTTCTAAGAGATAAGCTTTTGTGAAGTGGCTAGTTGCTAAAAAACCCTGAAACCAGTCTAACCAGGGTTTCTCTTTTGCCCGAAGGTCTTTGGCAGATTGTCCTGCGGGTGGAGCTAGACTTTCCAGATGATGAGCAATAAGCAGTGAACGTGCCCGGAATGGTTGTAGTAATAATACTTCCCGGATAGATTCTAAGATCAGAGTATCTACCCAATAAGTACCTGACTGACCTTGATAAATTGCTCGTAGGTAATCGTTTGCTGAAATAATTTCTACCGATTGTTCTGCTTGCCGGAGTGCCTGAATAATGCGCTCATTATAAATATTCCCACCCGAAGGTTGGCTTCTTTCTTTCGGTAGCACAAAGTACCAAGGCAGGCGCATTACTTTATTGGATCTTCGTAGATAATTCTGAGCAGGGAGTAGGTTTTTATCTTCTACCCGTATCAGCCTCGAACAAACGTTACTCGTATAATTTTTCCGTCAGCTACTTCGTAGATGGCTACTGCACTGAAAAAGCGTTCGCCAGCTCGCACACATTCCTCATCAATCACTTTATTTCCAATGACTATTCTATTCTTTATTTCAGCGTGCAGGTTAGGTGCTCTCTCAAATAATCCGGTATAGGTAACCCGCATTTCTTCTTTTCCCTTCATGGAAAGTTGGTTAGGAAAGTTACAAACTTCCACGCTGTCAGAGTAGGTAGCAAGAAAAGCATCAATATCTCGGGCATTGTAAGCGTTGAGCTGTCGCTGTACTACTTCTTCGGGTGTTCCTGATAATAGTGCATCAACCGATAAAAGTTGATCCGGTTTAACATCATATCTCTCACTATTATTGATAATAGCTTGATCAGTGTTCGACGAACCAATATTTTGGATAGCTACTGTTGATTGAGCTACTACAGAGAGACCCGTTATTAGCTTAATAAAAAGTAAAAGGAAAAAAAGAGGACGGCGAAAGTATTCTTTCATTGTAATATTAGTCAAGAATATATTGGTGTTCTACGTTCGTTAAGATAGTCTGCCTTAGTAGCAAACAGTATAGATTACTTTATAGGAGCTTCATAAGTAGCCCAGGCTACGTGCGATTCGCCCAATGTGATTTTCAAGCTCCCGTTAAACCGACTGCGAACAGCATTGCTAATCGTGTCGTGAACATATTTTGCCAAAAACTCAGTAGTGGTTAGTTTGCCATTAAACTGTTCTAAGTTATCCAGGTTCTGGTACTTGAGAGGAGACAGTGCTTTTTGCAATTCTTTGGTAGCAATATCAATATCAATAACGATATTATTTTCATCCAACTGCTCAGTCTTAAATTCGGCATCTACTACGTAGGTAGCTCCGTGCAGTTTCTGAGCCGGACCGAAGGCTTCACTATCTAATGAATGGGCAATCATCATGTGATCGCGAATAATTACGCTGTACATAGTTAGATTTATTTGTGCGATTAATAAGTCTAAAAGTAATAATGTTTATCGTAGGTATTCTGTTCAAGAAACTGTAAAAATAAAAGTCTTTCGCAATAATAGGATTTACTATTGAGTAACAGTTTTACGTCTTTAAATGAAACTTACGCAAGTCCCAGAGGATTACGAGTCATATGATGACTATTTATAAGAAGTGGTATTATTCTGCTCGGATGCGTATATTTAATGAGCAACCACGTTTTCCCAATGGTAATGGATCGGCAGCTGCCTAACTTGCTTATTGATTTTGTATTAGTAGGAGAGAAGTTATATCTCCGTTTTGCTAACATTTCTGATGCTGAAGCATATGATGTATCAGTTAATTTTAGTCAGCCAATTTTAGCCTTAAATCAGTCGAAGGATTTAGCACAAATCAATCTCTTTCGGAAACTCGCCTACTTTGCCCCAAAGAAAGAATTTTTGCTGTATATTGATGAAGCATCCCAGTTTTTGAGTACTCTCGAGAAAACCATCGTTCAGTTTACTATTCTCTGTTACAATGCCGAGCGAAAATTCTTCAAGAAAGAAATTATCCACGATTTAGCGATATACCACGACTTACCTATCATTTTAAAACCGTAAAAATATGGCACAGTATCCGCTTCCAAAATTTCATTTTCAGGTAGATTGGGGTGGGACGAGAATAGGCTTTTCTGAAGTACAGAACCTAAGTTTTGATGTTGAAGTTATTGAGTACCGCGAAGGTAGTCTCGTTGAGCACGGATCAATTAAGATGCCGGGACGTCCCAAGTTCAGTAATATCATCTTAAAACGTGGTGTAGTTTCGGGTGATAATGAGTTTTACGATTGGTGGAATTCCATTGCCCTGAACAAGGTTGAACGAAGGGATATTATCATCAGCCTACTAAATGAAGCCCACGAGCCAGTGGTCGTTTGGAAGGTACGCAACGCTTTTCCGGTAAAAGTTACCTGGTCTGATTTAAAAGCATCAGCCAGCGAAGTAGTAATTGAATCAATGGAGATAGCCAATGAAGGAATTGTGGTAGAACATAGTGGGTAGGAAATACAGCTCCTGATAACCAATAATTTCCTAGTTATTGTGGCTCACTTATTATAATATTCTTAGGTATAGTATCATCAATCTCTTGCTTTTGCTGAGCCGATAATGCTGAATATTCAGTAGAAAATTTTTCTTGAGCCAATTTATTCCTATGTTCATCAAAAGTCGCATTAGCGAGATCTATCACTCTAAGGTGAAGATCGTATCCAGTGTCTCGGGTGGAGACAATTTTAATCACTTTTTTGTCTGAAAATTCGACGGTGAAGTCATTAATTACATCTGTAAGTTGATTTATTGTTATCGGTTTGCTCGAGGCAGTAATTTGATCTCCGTTTATTTCAATTAGCAGTACTTCCTTATCGGATAAATCCGTTTCTGGTTGATCGAGTGGCATGTAAGTTGTCGTTAGGTAATGAAATATCAGGAGTGAAGAAATCCGGTAGTATTCCAGGTTGAAGTCATCGGGTGTTAGATTATAAAGTGATTTAAACTTTTTAGAGAATATTTATGCTAAAGCTTTGATTTTCAATTCATTAAAACGAATAATTTGCTCAGCTTTTGATACAATTTATGCTATACTTTGTATCACTTAAACTTACTGAGTATGAAGCTATTCCTATGAATCTAATACCAAAAGTTTAAATCACTTCTATCTGTAATTCGTTTAGTTATCATTCCAGGAGTTACATTTCCTTCGTAAGCTTGAGCAATCGCTTCAGTAGCTTTAAGATGGCGAGGGGTCATTTCCAATAGTTGCTTTTCAGTAAGTAACTTGTAGAAGCACTTTTGCAGTAGAAAATAATCTAAGGAATCAAGTATTGGAAAAAACTGAGTCCTATTGAATATTAGATCATTTTCTTTACTAATCTTCTGATAAACAGTATAGTAGCTTTCCCCTGATTTATCCGTAAGTAATCCAGACTGAACAAAGTACTGCTCTAGTTGATTAAACTCTTCTTTTAATTCCGGAATCAAATTTTCAGGAAAATTAGAATCACAGAATGCTAAGCGGTCGGCAATTAGCTGGTCAGACGGCTGAGTACAAGCATTTATAGTGGTAGTCAACCATACCAGAAGTAGCAAATAGACCCTTCTCATGTTAACTCACTTTCTAAAATAAGTGATTTTCAGTGTCATAAAATCTTAGGCACTAAAAGCCTCCATAATCTGAATTACCTCTTCCCCAACCTCACCCGAACAAGGGTTTCCGGCTTCGCCCCGAAAGTAACTAACCACTTGCTCAATCATGGGTTGTTGAATATGGGGTGGATGATCAAAAGAGAATGTTTGCTGCTGGTCGCCCTGCCGAAGATGAATCTCGCTACCGTAAAAAGTAAACGTAATTTTTCCTTCGCTGCCGACAATTTGCACTTCTTCTTGAGCAAAAGCTTCGGGCACTGAAAAACACCAGGTTCCTTGAAACAAAACCTGATTCTCAAAAACGATAGTACCATTTACCGTATCATCGGCTTCATATAAATTAGCTTGATTTAGGGAATTGCCAGCGAAAGAAATTGGATTACCAAAGTAGTTCAACATCAAATCAATCTGATGAGGGGCAATATCGTGAAATAGTCCACCCCCCGATACTTCGGGCTGTACCCGCCAGTTGGTTTCAGTTTGAGCGATGATGGATGACTTAGCAGGTTGCAAAATCCGTAGCAACGCTAGTTTAGGAGTGCCGATCGCCCCTTCTTCCAGTAGATCTTTTACTTTTTGGAAAGCCGGTAATGCTCGGCGATAGTGAGCTATTACCAATTTACGGCCACTTTGGGCTACGGCTTTATTTATAGTTTGACATTCCTCGACACTCATCGCCATCGGCTTTTCTAAGTATACATCTTTCCCTGCTTCCAATGCCATTAGGGCGTACTCTAGATGCGAATCGGGTGGGGTAGCGATGTAAACGGCGTTAATGTCAGCTTGCCCGAGCATCTTGGCGGCATCATCGTACCACTCAGGAACCTGATGACGACGAGCAAAATCAGCGGCCTTTTCAGTGTTACGCCGCATTAGAGCTACTAATTGAGAGTGCTCTACTCTTTGAAAGGCCGGACCACTTTTTACTTCGGCTACATCGCCCGCGCCAATCATGCCCCACCGGATGATTTTGTTACTCATAATTATTCTTTACTGCGGAAGTTACAAAATCAAAAGAAAGGATACTTACGATAAACTAATTTTCGGGTATTTCGTCGTATTTTGGTAAAAACGAAACTCCTATGCTATCACACATTAAATTAAATAAACCTACGCTCATTCGCTGGAAAGTGTACATTGACCGGGCTCGGATGTATATCGGCTACATTCAGTTTTTTATGATCGGCGTTGTTTTTATGGAGGCCTTTCGAGATCAATCCTTTGGGCAGTTTATCTTTCAATACATATACATCTCTATTCCAATCTTATTCATACTATTCATCGTTGGTTCTATTATTATTGGCTACTTGGATTCCCGCTTCGGGTTGCGGGAAGAAGAACTGCGCAATCTATCTAGTTCCAATCCAGTGTTACGTGATATTCAGCAAGAACTAAAAGAAATTAGGCAATCAGTGCAGTATTTAGAGGCCAAAAAACCTTCGGAAACATAATATTTAGCATGGCAATTCGTAGGGACATTCCGCAGTACTATCCTGAGACTCGACAGCAGTGGCGTAAGTGGTTGGCTGAGAATTACGCAAGTTCTGATGGAGTGTGGCTGGTGTATTACAAGAAAGACTCGGGCAAACCTACCGTTACCTACGATGAAGCTGTAGAAGAAGCCCTCTGCTTTGGCTGGATTGACAGTGTACCTAATAAATTGGATGATGAACGGTTTAAGCAGTTATTTTCGCCGCGTAATATTAAGAGCCCTTGGAGTAAGCTGAATAAAGAGCGAGTAGCTCGATTGTTGGAAAACGGAAGCATAACCGCTGCCGGACTAGCTAAAATTGAAGTCGCCAAAGAAAACGGTTATTGGACAATCTATGATCCAGTAGAAGCGTTAGAAATTCCAGATGATCTACAACAGGCCTTGATGGCAAATCCTTTAGCTAACGAGTACTTTACTGCTTTTGCCCCAACCTACAAAAAGGGAATTTTATGGTGGGTCATCAGTGCGAAACGCCCGAAAACCCGTCAGAAGCGAGTAGCTAAGACAGTAGCCATGGCCGAACAAAATTTAAAAGCTAACTTTGACGGATGAATCCCATTCTACTTACTTCCCGGTTACAGCTTGTCCCGTTTTCTAAAGCTGATCAAGAGCTATTACACCAAACGTTTATCGATCCTTTTGTCCGTGAGTTCTTATGGGATGACGAAATTATTTCTGAAGCTCAGGTTCAAGAAATTTTGAAACAAAATGAGCAGTATTTTCGCGATGACCATTGGGGACTTTGGAAAATTACCCAGAAGACTGATGACACGTACCTAGGGTTCGTAGGTTTATGGTATTTCTTTGAAGAAGATCAGCCGCAGCTACTATACGGATTATTGCAAACTGCTACCAAAGAAGGCTACGCTACCGAGGCATCGAGAGCAATTATTAACTATGCGTTTGAAGAAGCTGGTTTTTCGTACCTAATTGCCAGTTGCGACAGCCCTCATGCTGCATCCCGAAAAGTTGCTGAACGATTAGGTATGCAATTTGTGGAAGAACGTACTGAGCTGGGTAAACCTACGGCTTTTTATCGCTTGGATAAAGATAATTAAATAAGTATATCCCATAATTCATCACTACGCAACCAATTTTAATTCAGAGTGTGTTTGGATTTTATTTTTAGAATTTATTATGAGGAATTTTGCGTTTAGACGAGGCTCTTTTTGAGGAGGATAGCCGGAGCTATCGTCTGAAAAAAAGCCGAAGAATAGGCGAAAAATAACCATAAGAAAACTAAAAGGTAAAGTTCAAATACGCTCTAAGATTTCACCGTTAATTTGGTTGTATTATGAAGCTAAACGGATGGTTTTTAGGGAGCTGGTTGCTGATACTGGCATGTTCATCGTGGGTAACTGAAGAACCTACGTATAATTTTACTCAAAACGGAAAGGCTTCTTACTACGCTAACTCACTCGCTGGTAGACCAACCGCTAGTGGAGTACTTTACCACCCCGACAGTTTAACTGCTGCTCACCGTCACCTTCCTTTTGGAACAAAAGTACAAGTGATTAATCCCGCTACGCAACAAGAAGTAACCGTTATTATTAATGACCGGGGACCGTATCACCCCCAGCGTATTATTGATTTATCGCGGGCAGCTGCTCAGCAGATTGGTATCATTCAAGCTGGGGTCGCTCCAGTAACGGTGAAAGCTGCGCTACCTGCTGAAGTCGCGGATCGTTTGAAAAACTCAATGAGTAATGAAGATTGATGGTAAAAGGGTTGAAAATGCGAAGTGCCTCGCACGAAGTCAGAAGATGGGAAGAGGGTAGAAAGACAGATGATTAGTGATTACTACCAAAGGTTAAGCCACAATTAATCAATTTTCTCATGTTCCCTACACTACAATACTTTAACACAATAGCACTAAGTCACTTAGCTAGGATATTCCCTCAAATCCTGCTAAATCGCAAGCAAAACCAATAGAATTGTCCATTTTTAATTATCACCTTTCAACTGAATAATTGTGTGCGGAATCACCGGATTGTACGCTTTTAACGAGCTAGGTAAGTTTCATATGATCAAGTTAGCTGCGGCTACGGATGCATTGGAGTCGCGTGGCCCCGATTTTGGGCAGCATGATTTGTTAGATCACGTGGGACTAGGGCACCGCCGTTTGTCTATTATCGATACGTCGCGGGAAGGCAGTCAGCCTATGAAGGATGCCAGTGGACGTTATACTATTGTCTTCAACGGCGAAATTTACAACTACCGCGAGCTACGGCAAAAGCTGGACGGATCAAATATTGACTTTGTTTCTCAATCCGATACTGAAGTATTACTGTATTGGCTGATTCACCGTGGTATATCTGGGCTAGCTGAAGTAAACGGATTTTTCGCTTTTGCCTTTTATGATAAGGAGGAAAACCGAATGTGGTTGGCTCGCGATCGGTTTGGCATTAAACCATTGCTGTACTACTACGATGAAGATAAGTTCTTCTTTGCCTCTGAGATAAAGTCGATGCTTACTTTCGGAGCAGAAAAACAACTAGATTATTCATCGCTCTATCATTATTTGCAACTCAATTACATTCCGGCACCGTACACCATTCTCAAGAATGTGAGAAAACTGATTCCGGGGCAGTATCTGGAAGTTGCGAAAGGTAATGAAGAGCGGGTACGAGTGGGTACGTATTATGAGCTTCAACTCAACTCATCGGATCAATCAGTAGCTAATCTCTCTTACGAACAGCAGCAGCAACACTTACGAGAATTACTTGATCAGTCAGTACAGCGTCGGCTAGTAGCCGATGTGCCACTTGGCTCTTTCCTGAGCGGAGGCATTGATTCTTCGGTAATCACTGGATTGGCTAGGCAACACGTAGATTCATTTAGTACCTTTTCAATCGGCTACCGTGATGAGAAATTTTTTGACGAAACCCGCTATGCTAAACTGGTTGCTGATAAGTTTGAGACTAATCACACTGTATTCTCACTGACCAACGATGATCTTTATCGTCACTTGCATGATGTATTAAACTATCTGAGTGAACCGTTTGCAGATTCTTCCGCCTTACCAGTCTATATCCTAAGTAAAGAAACCAAACAGCGGGTAACCGTAGCCCTTTCGGGCGATGGGGCTGATGAGATTTTTTCGGGATACAATAAGCATATGGCAGCTTACCGAGCAATGCACCCTGGCTGGCAGGAAAAAATGGTGACCTCGGGGTTACCACTTTGGCAGCAAATGCCTAAATCCAGAAATGGTTGGCTATCAAACAAAGCTCGTCAGTTTCAGCGATTTTCCGAAGGAATGCAGCTAAGCCCTAAGGATCGCTACTGGCAGTGGGCTACGTTTCTTTCTTCAGAGCAAGCTAGTCGTTTGTTGAGTAGTCAGTCACTAGAGCAACTTGCTTTTGAGCAAGCTGATGATCGTCGGACAAAGTGGTTAGAGTCTATTTCGGGTGAAAGCATGAATCAGTTTTTACTAGCTGATACCCAGCTAGTGCTACCTAATGATATGCTAACAAAAGTGGACTTAATGTCGATGGCAAATGGCTTAGAGGTGCGAGTTCCATTTTTAGATCATGAAGTGGTAGAGTTTGCCTTTCAGTTACCGGAAGAAAGTAAAATTAACCGTCAGATGAAAAAACGTATTGTACAGGATACTTTTCGGGATATATTGCCGAAAGAACTGTACCAGCGACCCAAGCATGGTTTTGAAGTACCATTGCTAGGCTGGTTCCGCACCGAGCTAAAGAACACTATCACTAACGATTTACTAGCTGATAATTACGTAGAAGAGCAGGGCATTTTTGATGTGGAAGAGATCAGACAATTGAAACAGCAGCTATTCTCTAACAATCCGGGAGATGCCCACGCAACGACCTGGGCTCTAGTAGTTTTCCAGTGGTGGTGGAAGCGATACGGAGGTTAATTGATAGTAACGGTTGAGTTTTCTTGGTTTGGGGTTGAATTTTTGAACAGTTAATCTCAAATCAATCTTAGGATATGATACTGATTTTAATGTTCTCATCAATCAAATTTTCTACGAACAAGCCATTCTCCGCCTTTTATCCTGTTTTTTATAAGGCCTAATAGTACGGTGCTTAAAACCCTACACGTACTCTAAACTTTAAGAGCGTGTTTGGAGACTTGACTTAATAAAAACAGGTGTCAGTATCTTTGGGTAA